>Ga0265295_1002577_pt1 | contig 28339 bp, 28 predicted proteins | sample Munlansysbiofilm_FD_192503 | JGI IMG/M metagenome (GOLD analysis project Ga0265295, IMG submission 192503) | Leachate microbial communities from a municipal landfill in Southern Ontario, Canada - Methane capture system biofilm | ecosystem: Engineered > Solid waste > Landfill > Unclassified ... | reverse complement strand
TATCTATTATCTAGTTTTCGAGCAACGGGAGTATTATTCAATTTCGTTATGGTGTTCTCATACACATGAAGTCCATTCTTGGCAGCTTTTAATAGCTGTAGTTTAAAGGCATCTTTAAATGCGTATTTAGGGTTTATCATATATTAATTTTATCAAAAAATAAGTAATCAAAAAAGAGTCCGTAGACTCTTTAGTTGAAAAACTTGTTTTTCATTTTTTTACAATAAAATTAGAATAAAATGTTACAATAATACTAGAGGTGATAAGATGAATAAAGAATTAATCAAATCAAATTTTTATGATGCAGTGAATAGAGAATGGATTGACAAGGCTAAAATACCTGGAGATCAACCATCGATTTCAGCTTTTGTGGAATTGCATTTAGGTATCGAAAAGACACTTTTGGATTTGGTGGCAAAATGGGAAAAAGATCAAAGTAATTTAAATTCAAATTTAAAAAAATTTGTTAAATTATATCAAATGACTAAAGATTTTGATAAAAGAGGCGAATTAGGTTCCAAACCATTTGATGTTGTTCTAAATCAGATCAATCAATTAAAAGACTTAAAGGATTTAGAAACTGCTTTTTGTGATTTCACATTAGAATCAATTGAAACTCCTTTTAGTTTCAATGTCATGCAAGATTTCATGAATAGTAATAATCAAGTATTATATTTCGGTGCTGCTGACTTATTCTTGCCTGATACAAGTTACTATCAAGATGAAAACCAAAAAGCTCAGCTTTTAGGATTATTTACAATGACCACAAAACAACTGCTTACAATGTACGGTATGGAAGAAAACAAAATCGATAAATTGATTTCTGAAGCATTGGCTTTTGACGCTTTGTTAGTTCCTGTAACTAAATCTAGTGTTGAAAAAGCTGACTATGTCAAGATGTATAATCCTTTAGACAGCGGTGAAGTTAAAAAACTAACAAAGAATTTTAAACTTATTGAAAAGTCTGAAGAATTAGTTAGACAATCCGTAAATCAATTGGTTGTGACTAATTTGGATTTCATTAATAATTTTGATTCAATTATAACAGACGCTAATTTTGAACTTATTAAATCATGGATGATTGTTTCTAATGCCATAAAATTCGCTTCTTTATTGACTGATGAGTTAAGAGTTGCTGGCGGAGCATTTATGAGAGCTTTATATGGCATTAAAGAACCTAGAAGTAAAGACAAATCAGCGTTTTATCAAGCATATGAACAGTTTGATCAAGTAGTTGGATTATATTATGGGGAGAACTACTTCGGACCAGTCGCTAAAGAAGATGTTAAAGTTATGGTTCATGAAATGATTGGTGTTTATCAAGAAAGAATTTCTGGTAATGACTGGTTAAATGAAGAAACTAAAGCAAAAGCTATAAAGAAGTTATCTACTTTATCAGTTCATGTAGGTTATCCTGATGAACTACCTAGTTATTATGATGATTTTGAGATTAAAGGTTATGATGAAGGTTCAGACTTAGTTAAAGAAAAATTGGCGATGAATAAAATTATCAACGCTTATAATTTTGAGAAATATAATAAAGAACCTAATAGAAATATCTGGGGTATGCCAGCAAGTATGGTTAATGCTTATTACAATCCTTTCAATAATCAAATCGTATTTCCGGCTGCGATATTACAAGAGCCTTATTATAGTTTGAAACAATCTCCATCCCAAAATTATGGTGGAATTGGCGCGGTTATGGCTCACGAAATATCACACGCATTTGATAATAATGGTGCTAAATTCGATGAAACAGGTTCTTTAAACAATTGGTGGACAGAAGCAGATTTAGATGCATTTAAAAAGCGATCTAAAGATATGATAGATTTATTTGAAGGTGTTGAAACTGGTTATGGACCTTGTAATGGCGAATTAACGGTTTCTGAAAATATCGCAGATAGCGGTGGATTGAGATGTGCACTAGAAGCAAGTAAGAAAAATGATAATCACAATTATGAAGATTTCTTTATGAATTGGGCTAAAGTTTGGCGCAATAAATCTTCGTTGGAATTTGATCAATTACTTTTAAAAGTTGATGTTCATGGACCAGCAATTCTAAGAGTTAATATGCAGTTAAGCAACTTACCTGAGTTCCAAGATTATTATCAATTATCTGATACTGATAAAATGTATCTTGCAAAAGATAAAATGGTTAGTATTTGGTAAAAATAAGTAATTAGTTTATCAAAAAAGGACATTTTTGTCCTTTTTCTTTATTTGGATTCTTAATTAAAAAAATTTACAAAATATTACCTGCTTTATAGAACGATTACAAGGATTTTGGTATAATTTTATTAAATAAGAAAACCAATTGAAAGGATGATTTTATGAATTATCAAATTAAGGATTTGGACGAGATGATTTTAATTTCTGCAGAAGGAAAGTCAAGAGATGATGCACTTTATGAACTTGAGGAATATCTTCAACAAAACGGTATTAATTCACTAGCACATTTCTATATTGAAATCTACAGTGGCGGTAAAGTTGCAGGAGCTATGGCGTTAGCTAAAGTAGAAGTTGAACCAGAACATAACCGAAAATATAAAGCAAGCACCTTGAAGAAAGGCCCTTACTTAATCTTTGATTATCCTTATGAAGATTATGTCAAATCAAATCAGGCTGGAGAAAAGAAACTGGACATTAATGAATACATTAAAGAAAAAGGTTATCGGATGCTCACTTTTCCGTTTTTCGAGTTTTTAAAGGAAACTGACAATCAGCAGATAAGAATTTACGTGCCTTTAAGATAGTAAAAATATGTATCAATCAGTCTTTATATTTTATATATTACTTTTTTACAAATTTTTTAAAAAAGTGATATAATTTATTATGATTTTAATAGAGTTTGATAAGGGGAGATAACTTGGTTAATATACTCTTGAGTAATTATGATATCAATAAAGACTGGATAATTAATGAAGTAAAAAAATATGTTAATGAATATTCAAAGGTGACTGTGATTCCATTCTCCTTTTCAAGCGATGAGATAAAGAACTTGAAAGATTGGAATCTTCTTTATAATCCAATTAATGGTTTTCATTACTCAGCAATTGTCAACCAATTTATAGATGTTGGGGTTAAGCAAGAAAATATCATTTTGCTTAATTATTTTAGTGATGACACAAAAACCATGAAACAGATTTTAAACAACAGCGATGTTGTCTTTTTTACCGGAGGCAGTGCTGAATTGTCTATGGAAAGAATTAAGGAAAAGGATTTGCTAGATGCAATTAGAAATTGCAATGTCATTATCGGCTCAAGCGCTGGAGCTATGATACAGCTTAAAGAGTATTTTGGTTCACCGGATGAAGAGTATCCTGAATTCAGGTATTATCCTGGATTGGGACTGATTGACGCTAGTTTTAGCATTGAAGTTCATTATCGAAGTACAGAATCGCAAAATACAAGCATTCAAAAGGTTCTGAAAAAAGGCATGAATTCTGTGTATGGCATTACTGAAAACGGGGCTTTGATATATATGGATAATGAAGTGAAGGTTTTTGGTGATGTAAGAATATTTAAATAGTGAACTTTAATAAGCATTGAAAATTTGAAGGTATCTACTGGTTGAAAAAATAGATGAAAAAAACTATATTCTTACTTATCTGCGCTGTTATTGGGAATGCATTAGGAACTGCTCTTATGACCAATACGTCACTAGGACTCACTGCTTGGGGAAGCGCCGCTTATAATATTGGCATATTCTTCAATATCTCATTTGGGACGGCTTTTATAATAATGGCAATCATCTTTTATTTAATAGCCTTACTTATTAGTAAAAAATTTAATGTTATAGAAATGATTTTGTCTTTGGCTTTTCTTGTTTCTTTTGGAATGTTATCGTATTTGTTTATCTGGATCATACCTGATATGACTAATATCAGTTATGTTTTACGCCTATTGATTAACTTTTTAGGATTGGGAATATTAATTTTTTCAATTGCTTTGCATTTGAAAATACTTATCGCCGTTCATCCTTGTGATGTGTTTTTGTATCAAATGCAAACAATATGTAAAAGTGATGCAATCGGAACTTATTTAACTTATGGCATTGCTTTTTTGATGGCGATAGTATTTGGTCTGTTAGCTGGTGAGATTTCCGGTATCAATGTAGGTACTGTCATCACAGTTTTATTTAGTGGTTTGATGATTAAAATGTATAACCGTACGATATTAAAAAATATTAAGCTGGAAAAGAAAAAATAAACAATAAATGAAGTTTTTACGAGGTGAATTATGGACATTGTTAGATTTGTTTTGTTAGTGTTGATCGGTGGTTTTATTGGATGGTTAACCAATAAAGTTGCGATAAAAATGCTGTTTAGACCAATAAATCCGCATCGGATATTAGGAGTGACAATACAAGGTGTATTTCCAAGAAGGAAAGATAAAATTGCGATTTCTTTAGCGGAAATTATTGAAAAAGAGTTACTTTCTAAAGAAGTAATCATGAATCAATTGCTGAGCGAAGAAAAAATAGACGGAATTAAAGAAAAAATGAAACAAGTGATAGTGGAGAAGTTGACACAGTCAATCCCGTCTGTATTGTCCATGTTTGTCGGTGGAGATTTAAAAGGTTTCGTTCAAAAGTATGTAGACAAGCATGGGGATGAAATATTTAATGAAATGTTTAATGAGTTTCAAAATATTGGAATGAGTAATCTCGACATTCAAAAGTTGGTTAAAGAAAGAATCGATGAACTTGATTTTATCGAATTCGAAAAAATCATGGTTGGTTTGATGAGCAAGGAATTAAGATTTGTTGAGGTAGTAGGTCTGTTTTTGGGAGCTTTTATAGGCGCAATTCAATATGTTATAACTATTTTCTTTTAAGATTAAAAGTTTATATTTTAGTTAAAGAACTATTATAAAAAGAGTTTACGATTTTTTTGATTGTAAATTCTCTTTTTATTTTTCATAATTATATTTTGTCTTTAGAGTGATAATTAATTATTGCAGAAAAAATATCAAAAAGATGTTTTTTTGTGTTAATGTAAAGCTAAATAGTTTATAATCATATCTAAGGATGGTTTTAGGGAATGAAAAAAGATATTGAATATAAAATTAATGAACTTATAGCGAATATGACTTTAAAAGAAAAGATTGGTCAATGTAACATGATTGAACCTTTCTTTTTGTTTGAGAGTTTGAATAAAACTATGGAAGTACCTTTTACAAATATGCTAAATGAAAGATTTATCGATAAGCTTCTAAACGATTATCATATCGGCTTTTTACTTTTTGGCGGTATTTCCAGTCTTGGAAATGATACTGCGGAAATGTGGGCTAGTTTTGTCAATAAAATCAATCAGTATAACAAGAATTCAACAAGACTACAGATTCCTTTGTTTTTTGGAGTTGATGCCGTTCACGGGGTGAATTTCATCAAGGGTTCGACAATCTTTTCACATAATTTGGGTGTTGTTTCATCTTGGAATTTGGATTTAGCTAAAGAATATGCTTCTGTAGTCGCGAAAGAACTGGAAACAATCGGTATTAATGTCAATTTCGCTCCAACCGTTGACGTCGCAAGAGATCAACGCTGGGGAAGAGTATATGAATCTTTGGGAGAAGATCCTTATTTAGCCTCTAAAATGAGTGAGGCATTGGTTAAGGGAATGCAAGAAACTTCTAATTTAGCTGCTTGCGCTAAGCATTTTGTCGGCTACGGTGAAGCATTTAATGGTATGGATAGAACTCCAGCCGATTTATCAGATAGAAGTCTTTGGGAAAATCATATACCGCCATTTAAATCCGCAATAGATGCAGGGGTTAAAACCATTATGATTAGTGGTGGTGATGTTAACGGAACACCGATGCCGGCTTCTAAGAAATTAATGACGGACGTTTTACGTAAGAAGTTAGGTTTTGAAGGTTTGATATTGTCTGATTGGGATGACGTTTATAGATTATATAAACATCATCATATAGCGAAAAATAAAGAAGAAGCCATAATGAAAGCTTTTAATGCAGGATTAGACTTAAATATGATGGTAGCCGATATTGAAACGCTTGAAATTATGGAACGTTTAGTGAATGAAAACAAGATCTCTTTAGCGAGATTGGATGAAACAGTAAGAAGAGTTTTGCGCGTAAAATATGAGATGGGTATGTTTGAAAAGGGAGACATTGATATAAATAAGGCAATTGAATTTAACGGCAACTATGAAAGTAAAGTTTTAGGAAAGCAAGTTGCCTTGGAATCAATAACTTTATTAAAAAATGAATCTAAACTTTTACCATTATCAAAAACTGTTAAGTCGATTCTGTTGACTGGTAAAACTGCCAGTTCAAAAAATCGTTTGTGCGGCGGTTGGACATTAGGTTGGGATGTAGCAAAAGAAGAAGACTTAGACTTTTTGACTATTGAACAAGCCTTAAGATTAAAAGTTCCAAACTGTAAAATAACCTGTGTAAAAGATATATTTGAGCTTAATCAAATTAACTTTAATGAAGAAAAATTTGATTTATGCATTTCGGTTGTGGGGGAAACTCCCCATTCGGAATGGCTGGGAGATTCATATGATCTCGCGATTGAAAAAGAAGAAATGGATTTGCTTAAGGCTACTAAAGCAATAAATCTGCCTTTAGTGATGGTTTCAGTTATTGGTAGACCGGTAAATATGATTTGGGCTAATGATCATGTGGATGCAATATTATGGGCATATTTACCAGGCTCTTTTGGCGCTGATGCGATAGCTGATTGTTTATTTGGGGATTATAATCCATCAGGTAAATTATCGATTTCATTCCCAAAAGACGGAAACCAAATTCCGGTTGTATATAATGCAAGAAGATATACAAGCGGCGCTATTTCTACCAAATATGAACCGCTCTATCCTTTTGGTTACGGATTAAGCTACACCGAGTTTGAATATATGAACCTCCAAGTTCCAGAAAAGATTAAATTGAATGAAAACTGTCATGTTAGTCTTGAAGTAAAAAACATCGGGAATTTAGCAGGTGAAGAGATTGTTCAACTTTATTTGCAAGATCAATATGCTTCTGTCACAAGACCGCTAAAATCTTTAAAAGGATTTAAGAAAATTCATTTACTACCAAATGAAGTAAAGACAGTTTCTTTTATTCTCACTAAAGATGATTTAAGTCTATATGATGAAGACTTGAATTTCATCGAGGAAAAAAGAGTGATTGAAATACAAATTGGCAATTTGAACAAAGTTATCGAATTAGTCGATTAAAATAGAAATAGTATTTTTTAAGTAATCTATAATATCATATTATCGAATGAGGTGATTTGAAAATGTCAAAACCAAAAAATCAAATGCGTTATTTAAATGTAGATCGTTATTTATTAACAAAGAAGGCTTTTTTAATGACAACATTTAAGAACTTGAAAACAAAGTACAAAGTATCTTAGAGAACAAAATATCAGGTATTAGTTTCAGTCCTTACTTAGAAGGACAGGATCCTAACTTCTGATCTGCTATCTCAGAAAAACAAATTGCTGATAGACTAGAAATTATTAGACCATATACATAGTGGATTAGAACATTTTCAACTACCAACGGTAATGAGGAAGTTCCAAGAATAGCTCATGAAAAAGGTTTGAAAACCTTAGTCGGTGCTTGGATTGGCGATGATAAGATTAACAATCAAGTAGAGATTGATAATATAATAAGTATTGCTAAAAAAGGCTACGGAGATATGATAGCTATTGGAAATGAAGTTTTGTTAAGAGAAGACTTGGAAGTTGAAGAACTAATAGATTATATTCAACAAGTCAAACAAGCAGTTCCAAATATTCCTGTTGGTTATGTAGATGCATATTATATGTATGTAAATTATCCGAAAATTGTTGATGCATGTGATGTGATTTCCGTAAATTGTTATCCTTTCTGGGAACATTGTCCATTGGATATATCTGTTGAGTTCATGAAAAAAATGTATGAACTAGCTGTCAAGCATTCTAAAGGCAAACAAGTTATAATAAGCGAAACCGGTTGGGCGACAAAGTCTAATCACGCTCAAACAAAAGCTAATATTGCAAATGAAGAAAATCAAAAGATTTTTAACTCTGTAATTGATAAATGGACGGAGAAAAATCAGATTACTTGTTTCTTTTTTGAAGCCTTTGACGAACCTTGGAAAGGGTCGACAGAGGTGTGACTCCATTGGGAACAAAAGTGGGGGAGAGTGTTCTAAAATCTAATAAACTAATGATAGTTATAATTACTGGTTTTATTTTAGGGTTTATAATTTCTTTTGCGGAACCCGGGCTTTTAATTTTTGGCAATCAAGTAGCTCAGTTAACAAACGGTAGCATAGGTGGAACTACGCTTTTGATTGTTGTATCTCTAGGTATAGCGGTTAGTTTAAGTTTTGCGTTTGTGAAAATTATCTATGGGTTACCTTTGTACACAATTATCGGTGTTTTATATCTGGTAATTTTTGGACTAGCTGTTTTATCAGAAACAGAGTTCATTGTGATAGCGTTTGATGCTTCTGGGACAACTACAGGAGTGATGGCTGTACCATTTATTCTAGCTCTAACATTCGGTATTTCACATTTAAAAAAAGATGGTAAGGCATCAGAAAAAGACTCCTTTGGTACTATAGCGATTGTATCAGCTGGAGCAATCATTTCAGTTCTGTTTATCAGTTTATTTATAAGACAACCTAATTTTGCAAGTGAGATAAATAATCAAATATCTGATGAGACATCAATCTTGACCAATTTTATACATCAATTTTCATCTGTATTAAACGAAAGTTTTTTTGCAATATTACCAATAGTGTTAGTGTTCTTGTATTTTCAATTTACATCATTTAAAATGAACTTGAAAAGTTTCATTAAGATAATCAGAGGGTTTATCTATACATTTGTCGGACTATTGATTTTTTTATGGGGAGTCAATGCGGGATTCATGGATGTAGGATTGTTTTTAGGTTCTGAATTAGCGGTATTTGAAAGTAAGATTTACATTATTTTAATTAGTTTTATAATTGGAATAGTTACAATTTTGGCAGAACCAGCAGTTCACGTATTAACAAAGCAAATTGAGGAAGTAACCAGTGGTTACATAGCTAAGAGTGCAGTTCTAATTGCTTTAAGTATCGGGGTTGGATTAGCTGTAGCTCTTTCGGTATTAAGAATCTTTATAGGGCCACTGCAAATTTGGCATTATTTATTACCAGGATATCTAATCGCTTTAACATTAATGTTTTTTGTTCCTAAAATATTTGTCGGGATTGCATTCGATGCTGGAGGCGTAGCTACTGGACCTATCACAGCTACATTTATTCTTGCGTTCACACAAGGAGCAGCTGGAGTTGTTGAAGGAGCTCATCTTATTAGAGATGGATTGGGAATGGTAGCTATGGTTGCCTTGATGCCAATCATTACCTTACAGATACTTGGTTTGATATTCAGAATCAAATCAAAGAAAGGGGGGGTGGTTGTAAAATGAATTTTACAAATTACTTTAGTCTAGAATTAATATGTATAGTAGTAAATAATGGAATAGGCAGAAAAATAGCAAAATTTTCAAAAACATTAGGAGTAAGCGGATCTACTGTTTGCTTGGGCAAAGGCACTGTAAAGCCTTCAAAACTGCTGGAGTTTTTTGACTTAGTTCAAACTGAAAAAGAAGTAATCTTGATTATTAATGACTCTTTTTCTACGAAATCGGTTCTAGAAGGACTAAATGAAAAGTTCAAGTTCGCTAAACCAAACCATGGAATAGCCTTTAGTATTCCAGTTAAACAATTGATAGGTTCTAATTTTGTTGAGCCAAAAGTATTAGATGAGGAAGTGAAACAAACTATGTACAATGCCATTTTCACAATAATTAATAAGGGAAAATCTGATCAAGTGATCGATGCGGCTAGATCTGCCGGAGCTAATGGAGGGACCATTATCAATGCTAGAGGTTCAGGTAATCACGAAACTGAAAAGTTGTTTAATCTTGAGATAACACCTGAAAAGGAAATTATCTTGATACTTTGTAAGAATGAGATTACTGATAAAGTAGTTAATTCCATTAGAGAAAAGCTTAATATTGATGAACCAGGTAATGGAATTGTTTTTGTTCAAGACGTGAATTACACATATGGCTTGGTTGATCAGACAAAAAAAGAGTAGCTTGTGATTTCCATCCAATTATATTGATAAATATAGTAAATATATTATGATAGATAAAAGTTTCATTAGTTATAATAATTACTTATTTATATAAAAACATAAAAAATAAAAAGCACATTAATTTCTATAGGAAAATAATGTGCTCAGACTGTTGACAATCAACCTATTTAATTAGGTTGATTGTTTATTTTATTGATTCAATTTTTTGTCTGGAAATCTAGTCATCTCAACATTGTTCTGAAGAATTCTATCTAGAGCTAGTAACAGAAGAATTATTGAAATATAGTTTAAATTTACAGTACCGGTAAAGTATTTTTCAGCGGCTATGCTAGCTTGATGAATTTGATTGTTGATATAAAATAATATATCAATGAATACAGGAAATCGTAAAATATAGAATATCCCTAAAATTATGAAAATGAAACCTGCGCCTTTTTTATAAAGAGCGGATTTGATTGCGACTAACCCAAAAGCAAAGATGATTACACCAGCAAAGAATGTCACTAAGTTTTCTTTGATTGCTAAAGTGGGATAAATATACAATCTTATGATATCCATAACTACATTTAGAACCACTAAACCCGATACTTCTCTTACGCCTATCACTACTTTACCTTCAAGAAGAAGGATTAATGATAATGCGACTATTATTGCTAGATTTATGGATAGATATATTAATCGATATTGGAATAATGATAGAGAGTTTTCTATGTAAAGATTAAATAGAAAGGGTTGAATTATTAAGTGAATAACAAGTAAGACAACTCCAATTATCAAAGGATAAAGAATTCTTTTTTTCACGCTTTATTGCTCCTAAAATTTAGTCGTTTTTTATATTTGATGTTTTTATTATATCATGTCTTATGTACGCATGTAATTAATTAATTTTTTATTTGGCAAATAAAAAAAAATACCCTAAAAGCGAAAAGTGGTTTTAGGGTATTTATAAGTTGTTAATCAGTTATTAAGAAAACTTATCATAGAATACATTGCTTTCTTTAATATCATGTTTATTTAAAACTTTTATACAAGCGTTAATCATACCAGGCGAACCGCAAAGATAAGCTTCTGATTCGCTTAAATCACCACTGTATTTATCAACAATGTCTGTAATTAGACCAATGTCACCTTGCCAGTTATCTTCAGGCAACGGATCTGAAAGCGCAGGTATGTATTCAAAGTTAGGAAATTCTTTTGCAAGTTCCACAAACTCTTCTGTATAGTAAAGATCTTTTTTTGAGCGTGCTCCAAAGAAGTATTTAACTTTTCTTGGCATGCCTTGATCTTTAAGGAAATATAGGATTGATCTGATAGGTGCTTTCCCTGAACCACCGGCGATACAGACGATGTCTCTATTTGAATCTTCTCTTAAATAGAAACTACCATAAGGTCCCGTAACGATAACTTTATCGCCTAACTCTAAGGCTCTATGAACGAATGTTGTAGCCTTACCTTTAGGTACCATTCTGATAATAAGTTCTATTTCATGAGTAATTTTTGGATTTGATGCAATTGAGTAAGCTCTGATTACATCTATTCCCGGTACCTTTAATTGTGCATATTGACCAGGCTTGAATTCCATAGTTTCTGGGTTAATGAATTTGAATCTTACTAGTTTGATATCATAGGTTAAATCTTCGATATTTGTTACTTCGCAAGTATATTCTTTTGCATAAAGAAGTGATTCTGGGATTGAAATTTTGATATCTTCATTAACCTTCACTTGACAGGATAATCTGACATTATCTTTCTTTTCTTGTGGTGAAAGGAAAGGTTCTTCCATTGGTTTGACTTCACCACCGCCTTCTAAAACCTGAACTTTACAGAAACCGCAAGTGGCTTTTCCACCGCAAGCGGATGGAATGAAGATTTTATTGTTTGAGAGGATATTCAATAAACTATCTTCTCCCTTAACAACAATTGTTTTATCGTTATTGATAGTCAAGGTTTTTTCTTTATTGCCACCTAATAGCATTCCCGCAAGGATCAATAAGACGGTAATAACCATTAATAGGCCGATAATAATGATTGGGATATATATGTTAACTGCTAAAATTAAGTTCATATTCAATCCCCCTTAAAATAATGATAATCCAGTAAAGCCGATAAATGCCAATGATAAAATTCCTAATAGAATAAAGGCGATAGCTTTTCCAGATAATCCTTTAGGTAGATTTGCATATTTAGCTAATTTTTGTCTGATACCAGCTAATAGAACAATTGCCAGCATCCAGCCTAATGATGAACCAAATGAAAAGGCTGCAGTCTCTACGAAGTTATAGTCTCTATTAACGAAGAATAAAGATACGGCTAATACAACGCAGTTAACTGTAATCAAAGGTAAATAGATACCGAAACTGCTATAAAGTTTTGGTAAAAATTTAGCTAAGAACATTTCAAGGAATTGTACAGTAGCCGCAATTGTTATGATGAAGACCAAAAGGCTTAAATTAGTTGTTTCTGTTGCTTTTAGTAATGCATAAATTGGCCAGTTGATAATTCCGGTTAGAGTAACCACAAATACTACAGCAATACCCATACCCTTAGCGTTTTTAACGTTAGTTGAAATAGCGATTAGAGGACACATACCCAAGATATAGACTAAGGCAATATTTTGATTACTTAAAGATGAGATAATAATTTCAATTATTTCTTTCATAATAATCTTTCACTCCTTTTACCTATAATATTTAATCTATTTCTCATGCTGTAGGTTCCTCCTGATTTTCATAATATTTGATTAATTCCCTCATACCCCAGATAATTAAACCTAAGACGAAGAAACCACCAGGAGCCATTGCCATCACAACCCATTTTTCCCATGTTACTGACATAACCGGCATATTCAAGATTGTACCAAAAGCTAATATTTCTCTAATAGCTGCAACAACAACCAAAACGAAAGTGTAGCCCATACCGCTTGCAAATCCATCAATGATTGAATATTTAACAGGATTCTTAACCGCAAAAGCTTCTTGACGACCCATAACGATACAGTTAGTGATAATCAGACCAACATATGCACCTAAAGCATCTGCTATAGGCATGAAGAAGGCTTGAAGAACTGCTTGAACAGAAATTACATATGTTGAGATTACAACCATGTAGGTAACCATTCTAACTCTAGGCGGAATAATGTTTCTTATCAATGATATGGTTAATGAACTAGCCATGATAACGAAAGTTACTCCTAAACCCATTGCAATAGCATTTTCCACTTTGTTTGTTACAGCCAAGGCTGAACATATACCTAGAACCGCTACTACTATAGGATTGCTTCTTGAGATTCCGTCTCTTAAGATGTTGAACCATTTTTTATATTTAACTCTAATAAGTTTCATATTCAACACTCCTTACTGATTTTGACTTTCCCAAGCAAGTTTTGCTTGAGCATAGTCATCATTCATAATATCTTGGAATCTCTTTGATGTGTTTGTAGCTCCAACAATTGAATCGATTTCATTTGGTAGATTAGGAGCCGGATCTTTATTTATTTCAAATTGAGGAAGCATTTTTTTACCAACAAATGTTGCAAGATATTGGCTTTCCGCAATTACACCACCTAAGCCTGGAGTTTCTTCTTGTTGAAGAATCTTGACGCTTAAGATAGTTTCAAAATCACTTTCTAGAGTCAATATACCTTCAATAGGTCCCCAAACACCGCCACCGGAAATAGGAAAACTTACAGCGTTAGTATCAGGGTTGACATAGAAAGTCCATTCACCGGAAACGATAATATCAATCTCTTGATCGAAAGTTTCGTTAAGGCTCGATAGAGTATAATCTATTCCGTGTGATTCAAGAATGGCAATCTTTATTTTTGCATCTTGATTATTTTGAATTCTTTCAGCTGTTAAAGCCTCAACACCGAGTAAAATACCAGAAGTTAAAACAGCCATAACAAAAACGAATAAAATCATTCTTACAGTTGGTTTCATTCTGAGGCCACCTCCTCTTTGATTTCTTCAGGTTTTTTCTCAAACCATCCGTCAATTAATGGCGCTATTGCATTCATTAGGATAATCGCAAATATTATTCCTTCTTGGAAGGTAGCGAAGTTTCTAATCAAAATGGTAAAAAAGGCAATACCGATACCATAAATTATCTTTCCCCAAGGTTTGATTGGAGCTGTAACGGGATCTGTCGCCACAAAGAATGCAGAAAACATTAAACCACCGACAAATAATGAGATAATTGGATCAGGAAAACTTGCTGGTGCTAACCAATATCCAAGAGCCGTTAAACCTAAAAATGATCCAATAAATGCAACTGGTATTCTCCAGTCAGCTACTTTTAAAACTAAAAGAGCGATACCTAGGACGATAATTCCAATTCTAAAAGTTTCACCGATAGATCCAGGAACATTTCCAATTAGTAAATCTATTAAAGGATAAGTAAAATCTCCACCTCTATTAAGCATCGCCAGTGGTGTTGAACCAGCAAAACCATCAATAGAAGGATGAATCCATTCAGCTGCAGTTATTAATGAAGGAAATGATATTGTCACAAACAACACACCGACAACTGCTGGGTTGAAGATGTTTTTACCAAGACCACCAAAAATAGCTTTTCCAAAAAAGATTCCAAATACAGTAGCTACCGCAACTACCCAAAGTTTTATAGTTGGCGGTAACATCATTGTTAATACTAATGGAGATACAATCCAAGAAATATCAAATTCTGTTTTTCTTACTTTAGCGAAGAGATATTCCACCAAACCTCCTGACACTAATGCTACAGCGGCTACAGCTAGAACGTATAAACCATAAAGAATAGCTGATGCTACTAAAAGAATTAGGAGGCTACCTGTAAAAATCAACAGATTCTTTTTGGTAGGCGTTGTCTCTAATTTTAATTGTGTTTGTTGCTCCATAATAAACCCCACTTTCTTTTTTATATTACTGATTAATTATCATTCTATCACATCTTATTAAGCAAAAAAACAACTCAAGGCAAACTTTAATTATTAAAATATTTGATATTGTTACCGTTTTTGTACGAATAAAAATTGTTGCTTAGTATTTGATTTTTTCAAGATAGATAATAAGATAGAAGATAATAAATTATTAACAATTTTTAACATTTATGATATTTTTTACATAAATTTAATGATATACTTTTATTAATTTTTTTTGGATTATGTTATAATTCAAACAAGGGTAGTGATTAGATGAACTTAAAGGAAGTATTACTGAAACCATTTTTAACACTTTTTTATCGAAGTAAATTTAAGTTTGAAGTAAATTATGGGGATTTTGATCCAAAGAGGACTGACCCCTATTTTTTGATAGGAAACCATTCATCTTTACACGATGGTTTATTTACTGCCACGTTTTTAAAGAGGTATCCATATCCAGTTATCAATGCTTTTATGTTTGTCAATAAAACTATGAAGTTTGTTCTAAAAAAGTTAATATATTCAATACCAAAAAGAAAAGGTCAAAGCGATATCACTACCATTAGAGAGATGATGAAAGTTGTTAAGAGCGGTAGAGGTGTAATGCTTTTTCCTGAAGGTAATTCTTCTTACTTTGGTGAGCAAAGCGAAATACCGTTTTCAACAGTCAAGTTGTTCAAGAAGTTTAAACTGGATGTTGTAATATGTAAAACTAACGGTTCATATTTAGCAGCACCAAGATGGGGAGAAAAGATTACTCAAAACGGTCTTTTGGAATTAAATTTTAAAGTTCTTTTTAAAGCAGAGGAATTAGAAAAACTAAGTTTAGAATATATATATGAAACATTAGTAGAAGAAATGAAATTCAATGATTTTGATTGGAATAGAGAAAGAAGATATTTATATAAACCTAAAAAAAGAGCCCTTGGTGTAGAAAACTATGTTTATGTTTGTCCTAAGTGCCTTAGTCATCAAACCATAACAACTTCAAAAAATGATATTTATTGCAGCAAATGTGGTAAGATTGCTTATTTTAATGAATATTCGCTTATATCAGGTTTGAATTTTGATAATCTTGTGGATTGGAATAAGTTGCAAAAAACAAAAATTCCTGAAATTGCTAGTACTAATGTTAAAAGCGAGGGTATACTTTACTTGGTGGATACGATCAAATACAAGTCGAAGAAGTTGGGTTATGTAAAAACTGAAATACATGATAAAAAACTGTTTGCGAAACTTTCTAATCAAGATTATGTGTTTGATTTGGATGTTTTATCAGGACTTACTCTGACAAAGAAAAATCAAGTTTCTTTTGATTACCAAGATAAAACCTATCTGTTTAGATTGAAAGATCCAATGTTATATGTTGATGTCATAGACTATATAAAGGAGAGAAAAGATAATGGATAATTGGGGATTAATCATTTATTTTATTTTGATTGGAGTATTGTTATTTGTTGGTAAGTTATTGAAGCGATATGTTCCGTTTTTGAATAGAATTGTTTTACCTACAGCTTTATTGGGTGGCATTATCGGGTTACTACTATCTGACGTGTTTATTCCGGGTTCTTATGTTATTGATGTAAAAGTAATGACTGCGATAGTCTATCATGCTTTGGCATTAGGATTTATTTCTTTATCTTTAAAGCGTACTAAGACCGACAATAAGAAAAAAGTATGGTCTACGGGCATGGTTATTACCAGCACATATGCTTTGCAAGGTTTTATTGGTATTTTGATGGTTTTATTGTTTTATAGCGACAAATTTGTAGGAGCGGGAATGTTGCTCCCATTAGGATTTGGACAAGGTCCGGGACTTGCAACAAGTTTCGGTAATATGTGGTCTGATATGCTTAGTGGATATGGTGTGGCTTTAGGGGCTTCATATGCGTTTTTAGGTTTTGTTTTTGGCGGAACTATCGGTGTCTTAGCTATCAATATTTTAGCTAGAAAAAAAGGTATTGAAAAAACGAAAAGATATTGGGATGATTCAGTTCAAAAAACAAATATTGAAGTCGACACAGTAAAAGAAATATCAGTATTGGATGGGTTAACAGTTCAAGTTGTAATTATATTAGTAATATATGGTTTGGTTTGGCTAACTTTATTTTTACTAGAAGGAGTTCTACAAAACTTAGGAAATATCGGTCAAACTATCTTTAATCTTTTATCCGGCTTTAATTTTATCTTAGGTATTGGTTATGCATTACTTTATAAACTAGTTGTTAAAAAACTTGAAAGCAAGGGTAAAAACCTTAACTTTATGACTAATGACTATATCTTGTCCAATATATCTTCATTGAGCTTTAACTTTATGATTACCGGTGCTGTTTTAACAATAACAATTGACTTTTTAACCGAGTTTGGATGGTTATTGATATTGATATCCGCAATTGGTGGTTTCGCTACTTTGTTCTATGTTCGTTATCTTACTAAAAAAGTATATCATGATTTTAAAGATGAATATTTTGTTGGTTTATTCGGGATGCTTACTGGTGTTGCATCAACCGGGATAGCTCTTTTAAAAGGATTGGACAGAAATCTAGAATCACCAGTAGCTGAAGAAATGGTTTTAGGATCAGGTACAGCTATAACCATGGCTCTGCCACTGTTTGGCTTTTTGATGTTGCCATCATTAGGATATGAACAATCTTATGAAGGTCTATTTGAACTAATAGCTTTATTCGGATGTCTTGCTTATGTTATCGTTATGTTTGTAATACTTATGGTAAGAAGAAAAAAAGGTTATTAGAAATATAATTAGAACAAAACTTAAAGCAATCAACATTTCAATTTGTTGATTGCTTTTTTTTACCGATTATATATTATTTGATTGGTTTATCATAGAATAAGAATAATTTGTTAAGACATATATTGCTTTATTTGGAGGACTTTATGATTTCCATTGCTATTCTTGTGCACGAATTTTTGTTATTAATATATTTAGTGTTTTTTAAATTAAACTCAAATGATTTGGTTAGATATATAAGAACAGATTTTCCGGATAGATTAATGATTAGCGACAAATCAATTAAGAACAGAGATTTGGTTCAAAAGATAATTTTTGTTGTTTTACTAGCTCTTTTTATCTTTAACTTAATAATGGTTATTTTTAATCAACCTTATTCTATATTTCTTATATTTATTAGTTTCATTATCTTATCTTTTACTTTCTGTTTGACTTCTCCAGGCAGATTATTATCTGCAATTTTCATATCGACAAAAAGCGAAACTTATTTGAACAAACAAAAAATAAAGTTGATAAACACACTAGTATACTTTGCTTTCATCGTGGGGTTTCTGACTATAGCTACTTATATGTTTGTTTCTAATAATCAAAATTCCTATGCTAAAGAAGTAAGTTTTTCTGAAGTTTCTGATAAAGAATTTCCAATTGATTCTGAAACCAATCTTTTTGTTGAAGGTGAATATCTCTATCTTTATAGTGATTTTGCAAATGGAATAAGTGTTTATAATCTTAACGGAGAGTATGTTCACAGTTATTATTTTTATGGTGGTCTTAATGGTTCATCCATGATTTACTTTAAGGATGATTACTTTTTTATTAGTACCAAAGATAATTCGGCCTTGATAAGGTATAAAGATGGAATGTATCAAGGACACTTAGAAGTAGAATATTTTGATGACGATGATTCACTGACAGTTTATGATGAGTTTGGAGATGTTTTGATTTCCAGTATTCAACTAGAAGATTACTGGACAATTTCTGCCTTTGATGATGAATTTATTTATTATGAATCTGATTCCGGTGGCGGAGGATATTTCAAAACTGACGGAACGATTTTAGAACAATGGAATAAAGATGTTACGACATTTATATCTCAAACTGATGATGGAGATTTCAACTTGAGAGGTAATATGGTTTATAAGCAAAATGAAGTAATTATTTCTAGTAGTGAAATCCATTTTGTTATAACAAACTTCTTTTATGTCTGGTTATTACTATTTATGAACTTTTCTATTATTTTTTCATTGACAAAACTCATATACTTAAATAACCTAACCGATAAAAGAGAAATCAAACCGATTATTACAAAAACAGCATTTGATTTAATTGACCGATATAAAAAAAGCATTAGAATAGATTTCTTTGTCTCTATCTTGTTTTCTATAGTAATTTTTATCTTGTATAACCTATTATTTAGTAATGAAATTAGTGAAGTCGGAATAATTTTGTTTCCTGTATTATTTATTCTAACAATTTTACTAAATGAACTGGTTTTTAATCGTACAAGTTTAGGAAAGAGAATACAAAAAATAAGGGTTGTTGATACAGAAACAAACACAAGCCCTAAAGTCAGTTCAGTGATTAAAAGACGATGGATGGAAATGTCTTCTGGTGTCGAGATAAATCTTGAATTATTAGATAGAATCGATACCTTAACAAGAACTAAAATCATTGATGTTTCAAATAAATCCGATTAATAGTTTAAGTAAAGCTTGGCAAGCTTTACTTTTTAGTTTTATTTTTATGGTATATTATATTTGAAGTATGACAAACAAAGTCAAGAATTTATAGTTTTTATGACTTATAATATTTCGTAGGTGATTTAATGAATGATGAAAAAGTAATGATTGTAAAACAAGTTCAAAAGTATATTAATACCAATATCAAAAATCAAATAACATTAGCTGACATCTCAAAACACGTTAACTATTCTTTATGGTATACAGCTAGAGTTTTTAAAGAAGTGATTGGAATGAGTATTTTTACTTATATCAGAAAGATTCGCTTAACAAACGCTGCGAAAGTATTAAGAGATACAGATAGTAAAGTGATTGACGTTGCTTTTGATTTTGTTTTTGATTCTCATGAAGGTTTCACCAGAGCATTTTCCAAAGAATTTGACGTGAAACCGAAAGAATATCAAAAATCACCAATTCCCATTCAATACTTCACTCCATTTGAAGTAATGGAAAATTCAAACGAAAGGAAAGGTAATGTTATGGAAGCGAAAGCAGTATTTATTCAGATTATTGAAAGACCGAAAAGAAAAGCAATTGTCAAAAGAGCAATATCCGCAACTAATTATTTTGAGTATTGCGAAGAAGTGAGTTGTGATATTTGGGGAGTATTATCAAGCGTTAAAGAAGCAATCTCTGAGCCTGTAGGAATGTGGCTCAGTAAAAAGTTAAAAAAACCAAACACCTCAACTTACATACAAGGAGTAGAAGTTCCTGATGACTACAAGGGAGTTGTTCCAGAAGGATGTGAACTAATTGATCTTCCCGAAACAATGATGATGATTTTTCAGGGAGAACCTTATGATGACGATAACTTTAGAGATGAAGTCTCACAAGTTATGGAGTTTATTTCAAAGTATAATCCTTCGATTTATGGATATGAGTATGATGAAGAAGGCTACAGATTCCAATACGAACCACAAGGTTACAGAGGATATATTGAAGGTCGGACAGTTAAACTTATCAAAAAATAGATAACAAAAAAGAGAAAAGCACTCAGAGAAATCATGAGTGCTTTTCCTATAAAATAGGGGATTTGACAAGGACTCTTTTAGTCCATATCAAGGAGATTTGTTTATTCAGTTTTATTGTTTTGGTTTGCTTTTGCTTCTTGTAAACGTAATTGGTTTCTGTTTACATATTGAGCATGCATATTTTCATAATCTGCTAAATACATTTGTTTTAATCCGCTGATGTCAGGTTGAGATACTTGTCCATTCTCTACTTTATTGAAATGGTTTTGAACTTTAAATTGCAAAGCTTCTATAAGTTCATCTTTAATTGCTTGAGCACCCGCTTCAACTTGATTGCGATATTGATTCATATGAGCTTCACATTTAATACCAAGAAGATCAATTATTTCTTTTGATGTTAACAATAATACGTCTTCTAAAACTAAAGTTTCATCTGTTGCTAAGTAAGCCAATACTAATTTAGCATAACCATAGCTTAAGTCATATTCATCTGCTAAAGCTTGGATTTCTGGATCAACTTCATGTTTTTCCATTACAACAGCACCAAGGCATTTTCATAGAAGAAGTTTTGCATCATAGTCTGAGTTTGATTCATAAAAGCATTTTCCAATTCTTGGTTAATACCAGCGTTTTGAATCATTACTGCATTGTCAGCTCTTTCTACATCTATGTAACCAGTTTGTATTGCTGCATTTAAATAAAGTCTTAAAGCTTCTTGAAATTGTAATCCTTCTAATTGTAAACCAGCTGCGACAACTTGAGCTTCTTCATTTTTTAGCATATAAGTTAATACATAACCATTACCGTCGATAATGAAATCTACGCTTGGATTGATATCAACTGAGAAATACATAGGTGCGTTATCTGATACTTTGTCTTTAGCTTGTTGAAGTCTAGTTTGGTTTCTGTTTCGGTATTGAGCTTGCAAAGCTTCAAAGTTTTCTAGATAGTCTTCTTTAACACCAGTCATGTCTGGTTGTGTTGCAGTTTCATCAATAACTGCTTGACGATGTGCTTGAACTTGTGCTTGTAATGATTCTACAAGTTCATCTTTTACAGCTTGTGCTCCAGCTTCAACTTGGTTTTGATAGCGATCTCGATATTGATTTGCCTCTGTAACCAAATCAGCCATTAAATCTTTAGGTTCCATTTCAATTACATCTTCAAGTAAGGCTTCTTCATTCGCTGCCATGTAAGATAAAGCCATTTTAGCGAAACCATATGATACTTCATAAGTATCCACTAATTCCTTTGCTTCTTCATCGAATTCTTCATTTTTAAGAACTATAGCTCCAACAGCATTTTCTTCGAAGAATGTTTGAAGTTTTGTCTGAACCTGTACCATAAATGCATTGTTGACTGAATCTTCTTTGCCGCCGGCTTGAATCATTACAGCGTTATCGTTTCTTTCAGTGTCAATATAGCCAGTATCTATAGCAGCATTTAAATAAAGATGTAAAGCTTCTTCATAATTTTTACCGACTAAGTCAAGACCAGCTGCGATAATTTCAGCTTCTTCATTTCTAAATCTATAGGTTAGAACTTTTTCTTCCGCATCAAGAACGAAATCAACTGCTGGATTCATTTCCAGTGACAAATATGTGTAATCTGAGTATTCCACCTCATCCTTTTCGGAACAAGCCATTAAACCCATTCCTACAAATAATAAAGTTACTAATAAGAGAAATTTTTTCATATTTTTTCACCTCTTTTTCCCTTTTCATCAAAATATACGATTAAGAGTCGAGTTTTATTGGAAAATCTCTTCTGAAGAGTCTGTAATGTTTTAACGCGCTACATTAGTAACGTATAATTTTTGTGCAAGAGAGTCTTTTTTTAAAACATCTATTTCATTTACATTTTAATTTGGTAAAATTGATATATAATTTATTATCGAGGTTATTTAGATGAATAATATGATAGGAAACACACCGCTACTGATTATTAATTATAGGTATAAAGGTGAAGAAAGAGTTATATATGCTAAGGCAGAGTACTATAACTTAACCGGATCCATCAAAGACCGTATCGCAAAACATATAATTCAAGAGTCTTATCGAGATGGTACTTTAAGAAAAGATATGCCGATAGTAGAAGCTACTAGTGGTAACACCGGTATTGCCTTTGCGGCACTTGGGGCTATGTACGGACATCAAGTCCATATTTTTATGCCTGAGTGGATGTCAAATGAAAGAAAACAACTTATCAAAAGTTATGGAGCAATTCTTCATGAAGTGACATATGAAGAAGGTGGATTTGCGGGATGCGTTAGATTAGCAGATGAGTTTGCTAGTAAAAACGGCGGCTTTAGGCCACAACAATTTATCAATCCTTATAATGTCGAAGCTCACTTTCTAACAACTGGTTTAGAGATATGTACACAATTGGATAAACTAGGTGTTGAACCTCATTGTTTTGTTGCCGGAGTTGGAACTGGTGGAACAATCATGGGAGTTAAGAAACGTTTTAAACGAAGATATCCTAATGTAAAAGTATTTCCTTTAGAACCGGCTCAGTCTGCTTTTATGACCACTGGTTTGCCAGGAACAAAACATCGAATTCAAGGAATAGGCGATGGTTTTCTTCCTGAAATAGTGAAACTAGAAGAGTTAGATGAGGTGCTAGTTGTTGATGACGGGGATGCAATATTAATGGCTAATAAACTAGCTAAAAAGCTAGGATTAGGGGTTGGTATTTCAAGCGGAGCTAATTTTATAGGGGCTGTACTAGCACAAAACTTATATGGCAAAGACTCAAATACAATAACTATTTTTAGTGACGATGCCAAAAAGTATCTTTCCGCAGACGGAATTAACGAGACTGTTAAACCGGGTTTTATCTCAACTGATATAGAGTTGATAAGCGTTGATGCTGAATGTATCTGTGATAAAAGGATTATCACTGGAGTTTGTGATAAATTTTAAATAAAAAAATAGCTTAAACTAAATTTTGTTTAAGCTATCATTTTATTTTTATAAAACTAAACTTAGTATAAAAAACTAAGTTTTTTTATTTCATTTATCTATAAAGGCAAAATATTCTTTTCAAATTCTTGATTTAAGACTTGAGCCATTGCGTTATAAAAAGCAGAGAATCCACAAATAATTCCTATCCAGCCAGCTATGTGTGTAATAGTTTCACTTCCAGTAAAATCACCCAGAGCTAGTGCGAAAAATAAAACTGCTAAAGAGCCAAATACTATTCTTGTAGCTACATTATGTTTGAAAGTGCCAATAAACATAAATGATGTAAAAATTCCCCACATAGTTAAATAATAGCCCATTGATAATTTATCTGCCTCTAAACCGGACTTTGGAAAATACCAAATAATAACTAAACTTATCCAAAAAAATCCATAAGCAGTAAAAGCAGTTCCTCCAAAAGTATTTCCTAATTTTAACTCATATATTCCGGCGATAATTTGTGTTAAACCACCTAATGCAACTCCCATACCAATAATCATCATAGATAGAGGTATTAAACCAGCATTATGAAGGTTTAGTAATATTGTTGTCATACCAAATCCCAATAATCCCAATGGCGCAGGATTAGCTTTTTTCATCTTGTTTTCTCCCTTAGTTTATATTTTAAAATTTTTCATTCTTTAGAATGATATCATAGATTGATATGTCTTTCAATCAATTCTTTTTGATATTGATATTTTCTACAAAAAAGCAAAATAAAATAAAAAAAATAGGAGAAAATTTCTCCTATTTTAAGAATTAGAATTTTAATGATTGTTGTTGATGCAAAGATTTGTGATATTGTTCTTCAATTTGCTTAATCAAGTCATTGAAGTGCAGTTGATTGAACATATCATCAACTTTTAAATATAGAATTTTATCTTTAGGGATTTGATATTTATTAAAAATATTATCAAGTACTGTTGAATAATTTTTATAATGGAACTTCAAGTAATCGTATTGTCCCTTTTCTAAATGTCTCGATCTCTTTCTAACATTTTCAAAAAGGCTTTCTTCATTTCTCACTAAAACAATATGAATGTCTAACTCTGGAACTAACTTCATATGCGCTTCAGCCACTTTGTAAGTTAAATTTACCTCTTCATCAGTCATCATACCTTCTTTTTTTAGCAGTTCTGTAAAGACTAAATTAGAGAACATAGTGGAGTCGCAGATTAGAAATTTTTCATCTTTAGTATTCCACATAGATAAAAATAATTCACTATAAAAAGCGCATTGACTTATGAATGAAAACTTTTTCTTATCAGCGTAAAACAAAGGTAAGAACGGACTGCTTTCTACCGGTTCTTTAACCATAGGAACATTATAATATGAAGATAATAAATGGGATAAAGTAGATTTTCCACTGCCAATTGGTCCAATAATTCCTATTCTCATAACTATCACCTCAAGTAAAAACTATTTTACCATATATTTGCTCTTTTTTTTAGTGGATAGTTTTGAAATTAATCGAAATATTATCAAATTAACTAAATAAAAAAATGATAGTTTTTAAAATCAAAACTATCATTTAAGAAAAAACCATTTAATCAATAAAAGTTACTTCAACGTCACCGTTTGACGAATCGAGTCTAATAGGTTTTGTTGCTTCTGAGTTTATTGTGCCTGAAGCAACCTTTAAACCATCATATGTTTTGCTGCCGTTTGATGTAGAAAGCGTAACGCGATATTCATCCTTTTCACCTATTATGGATAAGTAAACATCACCATTGGAAGTATCTAAGTCGATATTGTCAGTTACGATGTTTTCTGCTTTAATTTTACCGTTAGAAGTGTTTGCTTCTATTATTGGTGCAGTTACATTTTCAATTGCTACCTCACCATTTGATGTATAAAGATCAATTTTATTGGTGACATCCAAGTTTTTAATATTTATACTACCGTTTGATGATGTTGCTATGACATTATTTGCTTCGAGATTTAAAATATCGATTCTGCCGTTTGATGTTTTAAAATCTATGATATCAAATGTGGCATTTACATCCAAACTTAACAATCCGTTTGAAGATTTTACTTTAAGACTTTCAATTGATGTGGTAGTTGGCAAGTAAAGGTATACTTTAAAAAACTCTCTATTACTGAAAATGTCAAATGAGAAGATATTATAATACCATTTTCTTGAATTTGTTATATTCAACTCATTATCAAGATCAGAATATTCAAACATATCTTTTTCATGAGTATAAAACTTTACATGAATTTCATCATCGGAACTCTCTAAAACATATATTTTTCGATTTTGAAAATCAAGGTCTACTGCATCAAATGCGTCAAAACTATAGCTTTCTTCGTGAAGAGTATAATTCTCATCAGTAAAACCGAAAACTGTTGAATTGGCTGTGGCGGAGACCATCAGCACCACACCTAAGCCGATTAAAAGGAAGGCTAATCCATATTTCAATAATTTATTCATTTCTCTTACCTCTTTTTTCGATAAATTTCTTTGGTTTTTCTAATTATAAATAATCTTATACTTTTTGTTGCTTTGAAGACATTTGTCATTAGTGAAAAACCAATAACACTAATTCCTATGCCCATTACTATAATTCCAGCTAATAACCACTGGTCAGTTGATGTCAAATTATCAAAGATTATATAAATTCCAGATTGAAGAATCATTCCTAGTCCACTGATAAAAATAGAAGCAAATACAATTGTCATTATGAATAGAGCAAAGTAGTAACATATTAAGCTAATTACCCTGACGGTAGTATTCACAATACTTCCTAAAGAATTATTATTTGATCTTTTTACGTCTTTAATAAACTCTTCGTCTTTAATAATATTAGCTATAATTGTTTCAATAGAGCCTAAGTTTTTAATGAAAGCAACTTCATCTTCACCTTCATCGATGGCATCTTGAATCATCTCATCATAGTAATATATTATTTCTTCAGAATTAATCTTCTTATAAAACTTAAGTTCTTTTTTTAAACTGTTTAAAAATGTTTTTTTATTCATAATATTTACCTCTTTATGTACGTGTACATTTTATTGATTTCTTCAAAATCATCAATAGATTGTTTTAGTTTTTCCAATCCTTGCTTGTTAATCTTGTAATATTTTCTAATTCTTGAATTATAGGTTGTGTTGTAAGTATTAACTAATTTTTGTTTTTCTAGCCTTTTAAGTATTGGATATAATGTTGATTCGCTGATATCCATAACACTTGATATCTCTTGAATTATCTTGTAGCCGTAAGAATCTTCATATTTTATTGTGGCTAGCACCATTAAGTCCAGTAACCCTTTTTTAAGTTGTATATCCATCCAATACCTCCTTATACATAATACTATACAATACATAGCATTGTTTGTCAATAATATTTTTAAATTTTTTTTAGTTATCTATTTTTAATGCCAAACTGCTTTCTAAGTGTGCTAAAATATAGAAAGAAACATTTTTTAAAGAGGGTAAGAAAATGCTAATAGATAGAATAAATATTTATCCTGATGAAAACAAAAACTATCCGTTTAACTTAGAACTTTACAAATCAGAGATTGATCTGGACTTAAAAGCTTCAGTTGTTTTATTTCTTGGTGAGAACGGATGTGGAAAATCGACATTATTAAAAATAATCCAAAGTAAGTTGAATCTGATTAGGATTAAACTACCAAATACCTCCGAGGATTTTAAACTTGACAATAATCAAATCAAAGTTTCACCTAGTTTAAGTAAAGTTAAAGGGTTCTTTTTCGAAAGTATCGCTTTTATTAATTATATTGAATATGTACAAAATGAGATAAGTGAGTCGAAGGAAAATATTCAAAGAGTAGAAAAAGAATATAAGAACAGATCTAATTATGCAAAAATGATGGCTAAATCACCATACAGTAAAACAATTTATGAGTTAGAAAATATGTACTCTCAAGATTTATCAAAATCATCACATGGTGAATCATATCTAGATTTTTTCTCTTCTAGAATCAAAGACAATCAGCTATATTTATTAGATGAGCCCGAAACTCCATTATCTATCCAAAATCAACTTACGTTAATGGCTATGATTATTGAAGCTACTAAAAGAGGTTGTCAATTCCTAATAGCTACTCATTCGCCGATTTTAGCCGCTATCAATAATGCTATAATATATGAAATTAAGAATGATGTCTTTACAAAAGTTAAATATGATGATATTGAAAGTATCAAGTTATTGAAGCAGTTTCTTAACAACAAAGAACAATTTTTAAGATATTTTGAATGAATTCATTAACTAAAATAACACGGAAATTAATCCGTGTTTTTGTTTTATAATAAAATTTATATTAGACAGTTAGTTTGCTATTTTGTTTTAGAAAATAAAGAGTATAATAATCATTAGCAATTATATTTCGAGGGTTTATATGCGCAAAATATCTAATTTCATTTTAAAAGACAAAGTATTTTTGATAGCAGTTATTATTGCTATTTTTACTATTTTTATAGTACCGCCATCAAAAGAATATCTAACATATATTAATTACAAGGTGTTTGTTGTTATGTTTACGATAATGCTTGCGGTTGCTGGAATATATGAAAGTCATTTTTTCTATTATATAGCGACAAAATTGGTAATGCATTTGAAGAATATGCGCTATATTGCTTTATCCATCGTTTTGACTACTTTTGTTCTTGCGATGTTTTTAACTAATGATGCCGTTCTTTTAACATTAATACCATTTTCTATTTTCATCTTAAAGCATGTAAAAATGGAAAAGCAAACAATATATATCATCATCTTACAAACAATAGCTGCTAACATGGGTAGTGCACTTACTCCTATGGGTGATCCGCAAAATATATATTTATATGCTTTTTACCAAATACCTTTCAATACTTTTTTAACTATGACTTTGCCAGTTACAATAATCGGAGGTATTCTAATTGTCATTACTACAATTATCTTGATGCC
>Ga0265295_1002576_pt1 | contig 28355 bp, 29 predicted proteins | sample Munlansysbiofilm_FD_192503 | JGI IMG/M metagenome (GOLD analysis project Ga0265295, IMG submission 192503) | Leachate microbial communities from a municipal landfill in Southern Ontario, Canada - Methane capture system biofilm | ecosystem: Engineered > Solid waste > Landfill > Unclassified ... | reverse complement strand
GATATAAAAGAAGCTGAGCGACCGGTTTACCCACAATATCGCTCCGTCCAACGACAACGGCTTCTGCCCCTAAAAGAGGAACGTTGTAAGCATCGAGCAGCGCCAGAATCCCCTGTGGTGTACATGGATATAGGGCATCATCTTTACCGAGCACAGCGCGTCCGACATTTTGATATGTAAAACCGTCAACATCTTTTTCGGGAGCAATCCGCTCGATGACTTTGTTTTTATCCAAACCGCGAGGAAGCGGCAGCTGAACGAGTATCCCATCGACATCATCATCTGCACTTAACTGTTCAATCGTACGTAAAAGTGTTTCTTCTTGAACCGTCTCCGGTAGTGTTAATACTTCTGACCGCATGGCGACATCTTGGGCTGCTTTCACTTTATTTCGAACATACGTTAAAGAAGCCGGATCAGATCCGATCAATACGACCACCAGACGCGGCGATATACCAGTTTGGGCAAGTTCTAAAACATCTTCTTTAATTTTTTTTCTATAAAGTTGAGCGAGACGCCGCCCATCCATCAGTTGCGCTTGCACAGACCGTCTTCCTTTCTTATTTAGAATCTTTCCGCCACCGCTTGAGCGCAATACGCGCAACACCCAGTGCATTATCTCCAGCATAAGCAACTGGCGCAAGGTAAAGAGGAACACGTTTTTCAAACGTCTCTTGCCATGCGTGTCTCAATAAGCGATTGGCGACAACCCCACCGCTTAAGACAATCGGTCTTCTCTCTTGCCTAAGCAAATGATCCAGTGCCATGGTGAGGGTATCATTTAAAAACTTTAATAGATAAAAAGCTACTTTTTGGGGGTCTTCACCCATATCGAGTTGACGCGTAAAGTAATTTTCTGCGCCTGAGAGGTGAAAATACGCGCCATGAAGGGATGGGCGGAGGGTCTCAGTCGTTCGGGGCAGCACGCCTTCTGCATTCAGCGCTGCATGTGTTGAATGCCTAGGCCAACGTTCGACATACTGTTGAGCCAAATGTTCCAAACATAATCCAGCAGGAAAAGGGCAACCCATTCGCACACCCACTCGATCGATCAATTGACCCGCATGTAAATCCAGTGTCCCGCCTACGGCTGTGATGGCAAAGCCACCATCTTCAGAGTGTACGTCTAACAATTCACTCGTCCCGCCGGATAAATGGACAGCCCAAAAACGCTCATGAAGCGATTCTTGAAGTGCCGCAGCGATATGTCCTTCTTGATGGGACGTCGCATAAAAAGGGACGGCATGCAAAGAAGCGATCGTCTCAGCCATGGTTCGTCCTACTTCAAACACGGGCATATAAGAACCTTCAACGGGACGTGGGCGGGTACTGGCCGCTGTCGCCAAAAGGTGCATACCTTTAGGCATATCGCTCATTAAGACAGGTATCGCCCGAAGATGTTGAAAGACAGCTTCCTGCTGACGAAGCCCTCGCGCTCCAGGGGCGACTTCTAGTAGCTGTCGTTTTTCGTAAAGGCATGTTCCATCTTCGGCTAAAAGACAAACAGACGTGCGATAGTTGCTTGTATCAAAGGCGAGGAGTGCTTTCATCGTTCACCACACTTGCTAAGACGCCATTAATAAAAATACGCGCACGTTCATCGCTATACGTTTTTGCAAGTTCCACAGCTTCATCGATAACGACTTTTTGAGGGACATCGGGTATATACAAAAGTTCAACGAGCGCAATGCGCAAAATGGCACGATCAATGATCGGTAACCGATCCATCTCCCAACCGATGAGATGTGTCTTGATGGTTTCATCAATGACCGCTTGATGGTGGATCCAACCCTCGATTAAAGCCACGACATACGGTGCCTGCTCGCGGGTGAGGTCAAGGGTAGCAAGGGCCTCATCGAGGTCGATGTGCAAAAGATCCATTTGATATAACACTTGAAGCGCGAGCGCTCTTGCCTCCTGGCGTTTCATGCGCAGCTTTTTCCCTCCATGTCTTACAGGTCATCTCAACGCTCTTTATAGTGCGTCCGTTCAGTTCGATCGCGTTCAAAAAAAGAAGCAGGCAACATTTTATAAAGCCAGTCTTTCAATTGCTCTTTTTGGTCCATCCGCCCACCGATCCAATAGCCTAAAAACATGATAAGAGCCACGACAAGCATGCGACCCATACCAAAAAATAAATAAACAAGACTTAAAAACAAGGCATAGCATGTACCCAGTATTTTACCCCAGTGTGGTCTTAAGCGTTCCCACATGGTAACCCTCCTATTCTACACGCCGACGAACAGGCGTTTCCACAGGGGGTTTTGATTCGTGAACGAGCACCGAGATTTCGGCAATTTCAACACCCGTGATGCTTTCCACTTTTTCTTTCACTTCTTTTTGAATGCGTTCGATCAATTGTGGTATGTTTTGATCACCATCAACGCCAATTTTTATATAAAACATATAGCCGTCGACTTCAGACGGTTTAAACCGCACGTCTACATCATGCGCACCAGGTATTTTTTGCACCGTTCGACTCGCCAGCTGTTCAAACGTGCTAAGCGCAATGCGTGTCTCACCATATTCATTACGACCAGCAAGAGCGGCGATCTGACGGGGTTTGTGCCTAACCCACAAAAAGCGCAACGATAATAGCAACAGTACTGCATCGATCACCAGAATGATCAATTTGGCCGTCATCGATTGGTAAATATAACTGATCACATCATAAACACGCGTTTCAAACAGACCGAGTCCAATCACCAGCCATAAAAGCATCAGCACTAAAATAAGCCCTGCATAAAACTTTAAAGCAATCCGGTCGAATGCATTCATCGGTGCACCTCCGTTTTCCATAGATTAAGAAGGCCGAACATCAACGATGGTTACATCCACCCGTGCCACTGTCATACCCGTCATGGCCTCAACTGCCTCCTTGATCGCCTGCTGTACAGCACGAGCCAAGGAGAGAAGATCAAAGCCGTACGTACCGACAATGGCCATTTCGATCGATGCCGATCCATTCTCAAGATGAATGGATCGACTACGGGACGCACCACCCGTCAAACGTCCAACAAAACTTGATCGATCATCTTCACTTAAACTGTAGACACCTGGAACATCACGAGCAGCCATCTGAGCGATAAGCGAGATCACTTCTTCAGCTATTTTGATCTCGCCTTGCTGACCCACTTTCTCCATGCTTACCTACCATCCTCTCAACTTAGTTTAACGTAAGCCAGTAGGACTGTCCAGTTTATCGGCGGCCGTCTTCATCCGCTCTTCTAAAAACTTGGTGTGCACGTTTCCCGTCCGAACTTCAGGGACGGCGAGAAGATCGAGTAAAAATTCACGCGTCGTATGCAGTCCCGGACCTTCGACAACCAGTTCACTCAAAGCGCGCTCCATCCGTTGAATCGCCTCTAAACGATTGGGGGCCCAAACGATCAGCTTCGCAACCATCGAATCATAATACGGTGGAATCGTCGTCCCGCTTTCTAAAGCGGTATCAACCCGCACACCAAAACCACCCGGTAAAACCAGACGTTCAATTCGACCAGGCGTTGGCATAAATTGACGCTTAGGATCTTCAGCATTAATACGGCATTCGATGGACCAACCACGGAGTTCAACGTCTTCTTGGGTAAATGAAAGCGGGTGACCATACGCGACTTTAATCATCTCTTGAATGAGATCAATCCCCGTCACCCATTCGGTGACAGGATGTTCAACCTGAATCCGAGTATTCATCTCCATAAAATAAAACTGTCCATCTTCATCCAGTAAAAATTCAACGGTACCTGCTCCAACATATTGTACGGCTTGAGCTGCCCGGACCGCTGCTTCTCCCATCTTCTGCCGCAGCTCAGGACTCACTGCTGGCGAAGGGGCTTCTTCCATCAATTTTTGATGACGACGCTGCAAAGAACAATCCCTTTCACCGAGATGTACGACATGTCCATGACGATCACCCATAATTTGCACTTCAACATGTCGAGGACGTACCAAAAATTTTTCTAGATAAACGCCAGAATTCCCAAAAGCTGCTTCAGCCTCACGGCGTGCCAGATGAAACATGTGTCGAAGTTCATCATCGTTGGTGGCGACGCGCATCCCCCGTCCGCCCCCACCGGCCGTCGCTTTAATGATGACAGGATAACCGATGGACTGAGCAACAAGAAGCGCCTCATCTTCATCTTGAATCAGCCCTTCAGATCCGGGAACCGTTGGGACGTCTGCCTTCTGAACAGTCTTTTTGGCGATGGATTTATCACCCATTTTTTCAATGGCTTCAGCAGATGGACCAATAAATGTAATGCCAACAAGTTCGCAAAGTTCAGCGAAATGCGCATTTTCCGCTAAAAATCCATACCCCGGATGGATCGCATCGACTCCGATTGAAGTCGCAAGCGTGATAATATTCGTCATATTTAAGTAACTTTCTTTCGGTGATGCTCCTCCAACACAGTACGCTTCATCTGCCAGCTCAACATGCTTGGCCTTGCGGTCTGCCTCAGAATAAATAGCAACCGTTCGAATCCCTAATTCACGCGCCGCGCGTATGATTCGTACGGCGATCTCACCGCGATTGGCGATAAGCATTTTCTTAAACAAAAACGTTCCGCCTCCTTAACCAACGCCACGCTTGGGCATCAAGATGCGTTCAGTAAACAAAATAATATTGACGGATCATGATGTGGTACGCACCTTAAATAAAGGTTGACCGTATTCGACGAGTGTTCCGTTTTGCACCAGCACTTCAACAATCGTTCCCTTAACGTCAGCTACAATCTCGTTGAACAATTTCATCGCTTCAATGATGCAGACAACCGTATCGGGTTGAACGGCATCACCAACATTGACATAAGGTGGCGCATCAGGGTTGGGAGCCCGATAAAACGTTCCGACCATCGGTGATTTAATGAACGTAATGCCAGCCTCATCGCCCGTCTCTTCTTTTGTTCCGTGGCTTGCATCATCAGAGGTCTTTGAGCCAATGGCTTCTGTCGTTGAACCTATGGGCACTTGAAGATTGGCTAGCGGTTGAGGCACAGCCACATAGCCATCGATTGTCGCTTGCCCGCCTATCGACGCTGCCGCTTTATGTGGCCGTTCTTTTTTCAAAATAAGTCTTTCACCTTCTCGCTCCAGTTCAATATGCGTTAGAGATGAGCCATCAAGGGTACGAATCAGTTCTTTAATTTCACGCAATGTAAACATGACACCACTCCTATGACATAGACAAATCTTGGTCATGATCTTGGTCATTATATCATAGCTGGCCAACGCTCACAACGAAAAATAAAAAGCGAGATGAGCACATCTCGCTGTTTCTATCCGGTCCTGCTTGAGAAAAAGGCTGATCTGGCTAGCGTTACGGTCGATAACTGACAGTCACGGCTGTACCCGTTACATTCATGTTTTGGCTGACCGTCTTGATGATACCTACAACATCTTCACTTTTAAGATCAGGCGCGCGCACCACAACACTCACTTTTCCATTATTTTCCATAACCACGACGTCTTGGAAACCATTGGCCTTAAGTAACGATTCAACCATCAATTCTTTCGATTCTGCATCTTGTAAAGCATCAATTTTTGCACTTGCTTCTTTCGCCGCACTTTCCCCACCGTTATCGATTAAAGCAAAATATTCTTCCATCGCTTTTGCACGCTGCTGATCACGCATGAGTCGGGCGCTCGCAAAAAAGTCATCGCTTTCCGACACTGTCACAACAGGCGTATCCTTGGAAGGTTCATCGCTTATTTCAGATGACTGGGCGTGCTTGGGATCCTCTTGAAGGGCGCGATCCACGCCTCCTTGGGGATCCGTGTAGAACAAATAGTATACAGATAAAACGACAAGCAGCGTCAACATCGATAAAAGCCACATCGTTTGTTTTTTGGCTGACATCGTAAGTCCTCCTTATTTCTATCATTTTGCACGGTTGGTTGATTGTCATCGTTAATCGCGACCCGCTATTTTTTTAGGAACGACCGATATTCGATGCGGCGGGACATCCAGCGAGCGACTGACAACATCGTAGATCCATTGTTTGATCGTCGGATTGTCTGCCCCCCGCGCCACAACAACCACACCGCGTATTTTAGGCTTCAGCGTTTTTACCACGACTGGGTCTTCTTTTGATCCTTGCATCATCCGCAGCACTTCTTCATCGACAGAGGTGTCTTCGACCGTTCTCGAGCCGCCTTGACGATCCGATTCACGTGTCAGTTGTGTTGATTTACGCGTGTTTTTTTCGAATACCTGCTCCGGTGTAGCATCGACATTGACCATCACGCTCACATCGCCAACGCCGACAATGGCTTCCAAAATGTCTCGCAACATGTTCTCATAATACTGCTCATACGCCTCCATAACCGCATCAATGGATGGTTTCATGTCATTGACGGCTTGCGCTGGGGGGGGGTTCTCGCGCTTTTCTCCATTCAACTGGCTCAACATATAGAGGAATAGTAGAATCACCGCCAACATAAACGGCCAGCGGTATTTTTTGATGTGCGCACTCCATGCATCTTGCGTCCATTTCAAAGGCCCCACCTACCCTCACCGGCACCTTTATTGCTCATCATCTTGGTACCTTCAAAAAATCATATGTTACAACATAACGCATGGCTTCTACCTGTTTTCCGGCGTGGTTAGGACTTTCTTAGGACATACTAACCTTCACGCTCCTTCCATTTGTCATGGTCTGTACACATGAATGGGTACACCATTCAGTGCAAATGTGTTTTGTACAAGGGCCTGAATCTGCGCTTTAAGCTCAGCATCCACCGCCTGATCGGATATGGCATTGAACGCGGGCTGAGGAAGCGCATCTTCACCTTGACGCTCATCATCGACCCCTATCTTTGAGACTGCCACATCAACCGGTTGAACCTCGATCGGTTGTATGGTAAGGGTAGATGAGAAAAGCGCGTCCTTGTTACTCTTTTTATGAACCTGTCCCAGTAAATAGACCTCAATCCGTTCAAGTTCTTGGTTTTTAAAAACAAGGGCGACCCGATTTTGTTCCCCTGTGACTTCTAAAATCTTATCGGCAAGCGCTGACTCCATGTTGTGACGGGTGATGTCAAAAGCTTGATCTTCCAATCGTTGACGAATGCGTGTACCGTTTTTTTCTATCATTTGAAGATCGGTCATACCCTTTTGATAAAAACCATGTTCGGAAGGCGCAAAGGAGATGGCCTTGAGGAGATCCCCTTGAAGCGGTTCTAAAGAAAAAAATTTAAAAACGGGGTCGATCAGCGCAAGCGTGATCATGAGAGATAAGACAAAACGCGTGTAACGTCGCATCTCCGAGTTCGGTAACAACATATCGATCATGGTCGCCAAAAGCACAATCATCACCAGTTGAACCATCCAAGCCCCCAAGATGCATTCCCCCTCCCCTTCTAACGCCCTCTAACGGTACATAACCACACTGTTTGATGCCATCAACAAAATGAGCAGTGTTAAATAAAACATCAGCGATACCGTGACGAGAGTGATAAAAATATACATCAGCCCTTGGCCAATGACTTCTAAAGAAGCAGTCACTGGGTTATCACCAAGCGGTTGCAAAACCGCTGAAGCAAACTGATAAACAAAAGCTACAACCAATACCTTTGCCGCTGGGAAAATCGCTATGATCAGTAACATCAATATGCCAAACAGCCCCACAGCATTTTTGACGAGGAGCGATGCGCCCATGACCGTCTCGGTGGCATCTGAAAACATTCGGCCAAAAACCGGTATCACATTGGATACAATGTATTTAGCGGTTCTGAGTGTCACCCCATCGGTAACCGATACGACCGTCCCTTGTACCGATAACACACCTAAGAAAATCGTAAAAAAAATGCTTAAAACAGCAACACCTACCCGACGCATCAAAATACCTAAGCGTGAAAGCTGGTAGTATTCTGTAAACAGACTGATTAAAAGCAAAAAGGCTGCTAAAAAAAAGAGTGGAAAAACAATTTTGTCCACGAGCACCACGCTGGCATTCACTAGAAAAAGAACAAAAGGGTGAAAAAAACCAATCGTGCCCAGCGCCCCGCCCGCTGCTATTAAAGTCAACAGCACAGGGAAAAGTGCCAACATAAAATGGGTCAGCGTATCAATCGTTTCACGAGCTGCTTGAGCAGTCATATAAAAGCTATTTAAGACAAGGACAGCCAATACAGTAAACGTAATATATTGTGCAATACGGCTCACATTTTTTTCTTCAAATGCATTTTGTATTTGCTGAAGCAACACAGCAAACAACGACAAAAGCAAGATGGTACCAAGTAAACCAAACAAAGTACGAATTTCATCGAATATGTATTGCCAAAGCGCCTTCGCGAGACGAGACCAACTAAAAAATGACTGCGGATCCTTCACCGCATCTTGGACGATCGTATGTCTAAGCGCTGGTAAATAGTGTTGATACGACTGACGAACTTCTTGAAAACTGCGTTCGAGATCCGAAAGATCGAGCGATTGAATCTCCGTTTGCAAGACTTGATCGATCCAGACGTTGGGATGACTTCGATCATACATATCTAAGCGCTGTGTGTCGTCTCTGGTCGTTTCCTGTATGCGCGAACTGCCCGCGTTTACTCGATCACGTTCCACCGTTTTCTGATCACGCTGCCATTCATCTTTTGGCGCATGGAACGAATCCATGCCTTGAGCATTTGTCACAGGTATCGACCATCCTGTCCATCCATAGACAAAAAACACAAGCAATCCATAAAAGATGATCTTTTGATCAATTCTGCTCGAAAAAAATGTTTTTGACACATGTTCACCTCCTACACCGTCTTTTCATACCGACATACCTACCATTGGCTCAAATCACCCACATGGATCAGCTTTTGTCGTCCCATGGGGTACGACATGTATGCATGTTTAACCATGTTAGAACGGTTGTTAAATTAATTAAATTAAATAGGAATGAGTGCGAGCACCGTCTCAATCATCGCCTCCAAGATCGGAATAGCCATCATCAAAATCATAACCTTGCCTGCCAGTTCAATTTTCCCGGCAATGGACGTCTCGCCAGCATCACGGCTAATCTGCGCAGCAAAATCAGCGATATAGGCGATCGCTACGATTTTTAAAATTGTCGCCGTAAACAAGGCATTGACATGGGCACGTTGCGAAAGTCGTACAATCAGATCGATAATTTTTTGGACATTGGTCAAGACGCTGATAAAAATAATGATCGCTGCTACAAGTGTGATAAAATAGGCAAAAAGTGGTCGTTCATCGCGCACGAGAAGGGCCAGCGCTGTCGCCGTAAGACCGATGCCGACGATTTGCATGATGGTCACGCTTCCCACCCACCTTTTCGTTCAATCCGCCCGTAACGTTTTCGACTAAAAAAAGTGAAAAACACGTTGAATATGTTGAAATAAATTTTGAATATAATTAACGACCATATATAAAACGATCACAAAACCGATAAGTGACAGCCAGTAGGCCCAATCTTCCCTACCGACCATCTTCAGAACGGAATGAAACATACCGACAATAATCCCAATTCCGGCGATGGTAAAAAGTGTCTGAATATCCGGCCCCACACCGAACCCACCTTCCCCACACAACATTTACCCTTACCAAAACAAAATCATGATCAAAAGACCGAAAAGTACCCCCATCGTGCGCGCCATTTTGCCATAACGTTCATGATTTTGTTTCGCTTCTCGATACGCTTCTTCTAATTCAAAGCGCGTCAGTTGAATGCGTTTTTGTTCAGAAAATCGGTCATATTGTCCCAGCGAACGGGCCAAATCCATAAGCGCTTCTTTTTCACGAAGACCGATATACCGTTTTAAAGGCAGACGGTCAAAAAGCTCAGACCAAACGTCAAGGAGATGTCTCTTTCCGTCAGCAAGCGCTTGATGGGTCGCCACAAAAAAGGAAGCAAGAAGCTCAGACTCCGTTTGGGCCAGGCGTTTAAATATATCTGGAAGCCCATTTTGAGCGTAGACAATCTCTGTTTCTAAAGTGGTCAAGGCACTTTTTAAAGCAATGATCAGTTGAACGCGCTGCCCATAGCGACGTGCCATATCCCAACCTATCCAACTGAATAACGTTAAGAACAACAAGCCGATGGTTAAGCGAAAACTCACCTTCTATCACCTACCAACCCTGTTTCGCTAGCCTTAAGATGCGCTTTGATCATCGCTCCGTCTTTTCCCAGTGTATAGATCGCTTCTAACGTCAGTGGTCCACGACGCCGGCTGAAAATCAAAATGCGTTCAAAGGCACCGCTTTCCAAAAGCCTAGAAACATGATGACGGCGCATCACTTCATCCAGACTCGCCCCGTGGATCGTTGCCAACACACTCACCCCCGATCGACGTGCCGCGTCCACTGCTTCCATATCTTCTGCCCCTCCCAGCTCATCAACAGCCACCACATCGGGCCCTAAAGAACGTATGGCCATCATCATCCCCTCGACTTTAGGGCAAGCATCAAGCACATCGGTGCGGGGTCCAACATCCAGCGTAGGCACACCGTCCACACAGGCCGCGATCTCTGAACGCTCATCGATTAAACTAATGCGCTGAGGTGGTATATCAAAACGTCGCTCCCCTTTGCTTAAAATCCGCACCAAATCACGAAGGAGCGTTGTTTTTCCAGCACGTGGCGGAGAAACGATAAGCGTCTGTGCTACGCGCGTTTTATACCAAATATAGGGTAGAAATGCTTCCCCCACCCCTAGGCGTGCCCGTGCCAGACGAATATTAAGACTGCTGATCGCTTTTAAATGATCGACTTTGCCATTTCGAAGAACAGCTTGACCGGCCAAACCGACGCGATGCCCACCTGCGATGGTGATATACCCACGGCGCAATTCTTCTTCCAATGTATAAAGTGAAAAATCTACCATTTTTGCTAAGAAAGCCCGCAGCTCCTCGCGTCTGATGACCAGTCCTTCATGCGTATCCAGTGAAAGCTTCCCAGATCGCGTCAAAAAACCCGATACATGATGTGCGATTAATTCAATCGGTTGTTCACTGCGCATACGAATTTCTTCTGTGTGCATCCCGTTCACACGCCAATAATTTGACAGTGCGAACTGCAACCCATCGGGCAAATAGGATAAAAAGTAAGGTAGAGCATCCTTCATGTTCTCCAACATATCCTTCACCTGAGTTGGTACGTTCTTGTTAACACCGTATGAAGGCACGTCCGCATTTAGACCTCCTACCGTTCAACAATTAGAAAAACCGTACACCATAGCGTTTTTGCTCATGGTATACGGCAGGTAGACGGCAAACGATCCATGCCCTATTCGATCCAGTCTAAAAATTTCTGTGAATGAAGATTCCCGTGAACAAAGATCGATCACGTTTATCCGCGCCCATACAGTATAAGTCTATCTGAATATGATTAACGCTTCACACGACGCGAACTGGTGATCACTTTGGATAAGTAAAATGCCCCAAAGACACTTAAGAACAAAACAAGGGGCGGCGCATAAAAAACAAAAAAGTCGCTCATGATTCGCCCCCTTTCATTTTCGACACCACACCTTGTACATACCGTCGATTAAAGACGAATAATCTCATCAATACCATGAAAGAAGGGACCAAAATGACAAGCCCAAGTATAAATCCAATGACTAAGGCCTGAGCCATGGCTTCATTGACGAACGCTTTTTGTATGGTAAGGTATGGGTACAATACATACGGCAAGTGCGCAAATCCATATGCGTAAAAGGCGAGTCCATATTGAATGGCGAGCATCACAAAAGACGCCGTATACGATCGACGTATCATTAAACCGTAAGCCACCGCGGCCATGATCAATGAAATCAAAAAGATCCAACCGACACCTAACAATTGTTCATAATGCCACCGATGTTCGCGGCGCATCATCCAAATAACCCATAGGGCGATGATCACCGCTGGCGGATAAAGCGTAAGACTGTAGCGTCTAAAAACAGCTTCCGCCTCAACATTGCCAGCAACTTGCGCATAAGCGGATAAAAAGACAGCAGCAATCAAAAGCACACTGACCAATGCTAAGGCCACCACGCTCCAGGCAAACGGGCTCGTAAAGAGCGTCCAGCCTGAAAAAAGAACATGATCACCCTCGACAAGAATAATCCCGCCTTCCGATGCAATCAGCACCGTGGTGAGCGAGGCCGGCACAAACAGACCAGCCAGACCGTGAAGCCCTAAAAGATAACGTTTTTCTTCACCACTATAGGCAAAAAAGGCATAAAACGCGCCACGGATCGCGAGTAATATGATCGAAATCGAAAGGGGGACGAGCAGCCCGCTTCCATAGTAATAAGCTACCTCCGGGAAAAAACCGACGATGCCGACAAAAAAGAAAACCAAAAAAACATTGGTCACTTCCCACACCGGGTTTAAAAAACGGGCAATAAGCGCCCGAAGCCCTTTGCCTAAAGGTCGATAAGCTGCATAAGCCCAGTAAAAACCACTGCCAAAATCAATAGAGCCTAAAATCAAATAACCATACAAAAACGTCCATAGGACCCAAAGACCGACCATCGTGATATCCAACTGAATTCACCTCACAAGTCACAATCTGTAAAAATGCTTGCCTATCCCTAACGTTCATACGCTTTGCTCAATCAGTGTGTATCCTTTTCTTACGAGCGCAACCGCAAACGTTCTTCGCTCAAGGTCGGTCGTCTAGCGATACGCCTTAAGATCACAAGCGTTCCGAACCCTAAAAACGTATAAAGCAAAACGAAAAGCACGAGCAACCAGCCGACGTCGCTAGCAGTCGTTGCAGCTTCAGTGGTACGCATATACCCACGCAAAATCCATGGCTGCCGTCCCATCTCTGCAAAGATCCAACCAAGTTCAATGGCCAAAAAAGATAACGGTCCAGATACGATCAGAAGGCCGGTCTGCCATCTTTTTAACGTGCCACTGAACGCTTGATGCGCTTGTGGATCAGTGGTTTTCTTTTCTTGACGATGCATAACCCAAAGGATCCATAGGGCTAGCATGATAAGAAAAACACCAATGAATACCATTAAATCAAAAAAATAATGGATGACGAGGGGCGGCCACACATCGCGATCGAATTGATCGAGTCCCGTCACTTTAGCGGTTAGCGTTCCGTGCGCCAAAAAACTTAAAGCAAACGGAAACGAAAGCGCGCCAACAATGCGCTCACCTTCTCCCAACCAACCAAAAAGAAGAAGTGGCGCCTTTTCTTCGGTTTGGAAAAGCCATTCCGCAGCGGCAAGCTTTTCCGGTTGGTATACAGCAAGAAATTTACCTGAAAAATCACCGATCAGCGCTGTCGCAAGGGAAAAAACAAGTCCACTGACCAACGCAACTTTGAGCGCTTTCCGATAATACGAACGTATCTCCTCGGATGTCGCGCGCCGATATCCCCAAGCACTGATCGAAACAAGAAGAAACGCAGCCGTCATATAAGCACTCGAAAGGACATGGGATACTTTGGTGGGCGTCGCCGGATTAAACATAGCTGCGAGCGGACGTATATTGGCAAGCCCTTCTGGCGTCAGCACAAAACCTTGAGGTGTATTCATAAAAGCATTGACGGATGTGATAAAAAAAGCAGAAAACGCGCCACCGATGGCAACCGGAATGAGTAACATGAGGTTCAGACGTGGACTTTTGTATCGCCCCCATGCATAAACATATGCACCTAAGAAGATCGCTTCGATGAAAAAAGCAAATGTCTCGAGAAAAAGCGGCAGGGCAATCACTTCCCCAGCCAGTGCCATAAACCGTGGCCAGAGAAGACTGAGCTGAATGCCGATCGCTGTTCCCGTGACCACACCGACCGCCACACTTACCGTAAACCCACGGGTGACACGGCGGGCCATCAGTCTATAATCATCATCACCCGTTTTGATGCCTAACCAATGATACAAAACGATCATCAAAGGCAGACCAACACCGATCGTCGCATATAAAATATGAAAGCCAAGCGTTACAAAGGTGAGCCAACGGCTTAACAATACCGGATCCATCTCTCGAGCGCCTCCTTGATCATCGCATACCAAAAACGACAAAAAGTTGACCTGTAACCATCACTGCCTCGAATCACTATGTGATCAAAAACACAAAAACCTTCTAGCAACCACATCTTTCCTTTTTAATTTGATCACTTCGCAGATGGCTTATACAAACATCAGGCAAAAAGCGTTAAAAATTTTTGAAAACGCTTTAAAATAGGTGATTCACCCTATACCCCAACCCGTATTTTCGCGTTATACTCAATGTGAATGCGTTAACAGTTTGATCAAGGATGCGTCACTTTTATGAACTCATTGTATGGTTCTTGCCACATAAGGCGCGGATATATCCGTTAAGGAGGTAGGTTATGATGAAAAATATCGTCGTCATTGGCTCGGGATTCGCTGGACAGACAGCCGCCTTGTTTTTACGTAAACACCTCGGAAGCGACTATGATGTGATCATGGTCACACCGGCCGAACGTTTTACGTATCAACCATCTTTGGTGTGGGTTGGCATTGACAATATGCGTGCTGAACAAGCGACCTTCCCTCTCGCCCCCGTCTACAAACGTAAAGGCATTACCTACAAACAAGCGTACGCTCGCGAAATTCACCCGGATGATCAGTACGTCGTCATCGAACACGTGAAAAGCGGTAAAAGAGAAGAGATTCCTTATGATTATTTGGTCAATGGTACCGGGCCTCTTTTAAACTTTGCGGGAACGCCTGGTATGGGACCAGACGAAGGCACCTCTCACTCCATCTGCACCGCAGGACATGCTGAAGAAACGCGCCGAGCCTACATCGATGCGTTGGATCGGATGCGTCAAGGTGAGAAAATAAAATTTGTGATCGGTACCGGTCACGGCATGGCGACGTGTCAAGGCGCAGCATTTGAGTATATTACCAACGTTCATAACGATTTAAAACGTCGTGGACTTCGCGATCGTGCAGAAATTCTTTGGGTCTCCAATGAACCGGCGCTCGGAGATTTTGGTGTTGATGGGCTGCATTGGAAAAAAGGTGGCGGACTCGCTGATTCTGAGCGTTTTGCGACAGAACTTTTCAAGTCCTTCGGCATCGATTGGCAAGTGCAAACAGCCATCACCAAAGTCGAACACGGAAAAGCGCACTACGAAACCATCAGTGGTAAAGTTGGGACCATCGATTTTGACTTTGCGATGCTCATCCCACAATTCAAAGGCATTCCGCTCCGTTATATCGATGGAAACGGACAAGATATCACTAAAGAGATGACGAACCCAGCAGGTTTTATGCTCGTAGATGGTACGTACGGCAAGCGTTGGGAAGACATCGAACCAGAAGACTGGCCAAAAACGTATCAAAATCCAAGGTACCCCAATATGTTTGCTGCCGGGATCGCTTTTGCGCCGGTAGGCACCATCTCCAAACCGTATAAAAGCCCCAGTGGTCTAGACATCACCGCAACAGCACCACGTACAGGCATGACTGCTGGCATGACCGGTGAAGCTGTGGCCATGAATATCATTGATCTCATCAATGGTCGTGCACCATCCCATGAAGCACCGCTTACCAATCTTCCGGGGGCCTGTATTGCTTCAGTCGCCAAATCGATTTGGAATGGTGAAGCAGCTTCGATGATCATGTATCCGGTTGCCAAGGACTTTAAAACGTACCCAGAGACTGGCCGTAACTTAGAGGTTACCCGCGCAGAATTGGGTATCGCTGGTGCCTGGATCAAACGCTCGTTGCACACGGCCTTTATGTACAAAATGAAAGGTCTACCCGGTTGGTCCAAAATCCCCGGTTAAGCCACTCAGCCTTTTATAAAAAGATTAATATATAAAACTCATATATAAAAAATGAAGGGAGAGGTTGTTATGAGCCAACTATCAACCACACCATCGCAACTTCCAGAAACGCACACCGTCGAAACAACACAAGCACACCTTTACACCTATGCGCGCACAGAAGAGATGGCTAAGCGAGCGCATATGCAAGTGGCTCGTGTCGATTTGAATCCATTTTTGCGCAAATGCCGCCTTTTTCAACTCACCCGCTTCCTCATCTTAAACTTCAAGATTTTAAAAGTTGCCCTTTTTCCACCCAACAAGGCCAAGCATTAAGCAACCATGTCCAGAGAGACTTTTAAACGACTGGATGATTAGCTTCATGGACATGATACACGATCTTCTATTCATATAGATCAAGCAATTGATAGCGTTTGGCGAGCATCAGCCAATCGCTTTTTTTATGCGTACCAAGTTTTTTACTGATATTACTGCGATGATTTTCCACAGTTTTAGGGGATATCGAAAGTTTTTCTGCAATTTCTTTTTGCGAATGACCGAGCACTGTCAAGACAAAAATATCCTTTTCACGAGTCGTCAGCGGCAAACCGATGTGATCATCGTCATCATCAGCGCGCCCTTGCAAGACGTCTAATGGCACAATAAACGATGGTTGACCTTGTAAAATATGCTTTAAATGTTCCATGATACTCTCTGCTTTTTGCCCTTTATCGATATAACCATCTGCGCCTAATCCATATGCCCGACGCACATACTCGATTTCATCATGCATCGAAAAAACGACGATTTTGGCCTTGGGCAAAACTTTTCTCAGCTCTTGCAAGACCGACAAACCGTTGAGGCCTCCTGGCAACGATAAATCAAGTAAAACAAGATCGGGCTCAATCTGATAAGCGATGCGCAATGCTTCAGCACCATCTGCAGCAAAAAAAACATCGTCTACAAAAAAGGCATCCTTCAATAGTTGTTCCAAACCTTCTCGAACAATCGCATGATCATCGACAATTAAAGCCTTCATCACTAGACCTCTCTTTCTTGATATGGATGGTCCTCAAGCAGTGGCAGTGTGCCTTCAACTTTGGTTGGTCCACCATGTTTTGAAAACCAATGAATTTCTCCGCCGAACCGTTCGATCCGTTCTTTCATGTGAAAAAGACCGAGACCGGGGTGTGACATATGCGTATCAAAACCGCGTCCGTTGTCTAGCACGCTAAAAAGAAGATGCTGATCACGGCAAGCAAGGTCAATGACAACATTCGATGCTTTCCCATGAGAGACAGCATTCCGCACAGCTTCTTGTAGGACGCGATACAACTCAAACGCTACTTCTTTGGATAACGCATCACAAAGAGATTGTTCAATGTGCAAGGTGATATTGACATCATAGAGTGCTTGCCAGTCGCGTACCGCTTGTCGTAAGGCTTGAGAGAGCGACAAATGTTCGATAAATGTCGGACGAAGTTCTTTGGCTAACCGTTTGATACGGCTTAGCGCATCGTCGATCAGCTTGGATAAATTCTTCAGCTTTTCTGGCGTCACGTCTTCTGGCGGACGTCGAGCGAGATTTTGAGCCATTAACGATGCCCCAAACAATATTTGACCAATATCATCATGAAGTTCTTTAGACATGGCTTCATGCGCTTTGACTTCTGCACGCATCGATTCTTTTAGTAAAAGTTCACGCAGTTTGATTTTTTCTTCCTCAAGGATGAGTGCCTGATCGCTCAAGAGTAAAATATAAAGCGTTGTCCCGCTGACGTGAATTTTTTCTGTCATCATTTGAAAATAGCCGCTCTTCCCCTCATAGACAGGCATATGAGCAGCAAAAATTGGCAAAGCATCATCATGCATGAGAATACATCGTTCTTCTCCTGGCAATACCGGCCGTTCTCGGCAATATGAGCAATAAGGGACCTTCTCCCCTTGTTTGAGCCCCATCTGCTGCTTGGCGAGGGGATTGATATAAACAACTTCGCGTTCCACGTTCATCATAATCAGCCCAAGCGGCAAATGCTCCAAAATATCTTTATATAACGACTCATGCATCGTATACACCGACTTCCATACCATCAAATTAACGTGCTTAGCAACGTACCATCATACCATCATACCATCATACCATCATCCAACCATATTTTCGCATTGCTTTTATTGTAGCCAAAAAAAACGCGTCATGCACCTCCTATCAGGACACCGTACGGGCTTTAAGAAATGTTTTCAATAAATTGTCGGTGAAAGCACGTTCTGTTATACTGTTTTTAGAATAGATAAAGCTGTTGAGGAGGCCTATCGATGTTCGTACCGAGTTCTCTTAAACTGATCGTCTTTGATTTAGACGGTACGATTTATGAAGAAACCCATCACTTCGACTATTATGCAGAACGTATCGCAGAAAAACTACCCGAACGCTATGCACAATCTTTTTGGGAAGATTATCGAGATAGTCTAGAAGGTAAACACACACTGAGCATTGGCCGAGCCTATGATGCCTTACACGATCATATTATCGCCCATCGCCGACTGAAGCCAGAAGCCGTATGGAATTGGGAAGGTTTAAGCTTAGATCAGGCGACGTGGTCTAAAACATACCATCCAAAGCTTGATCCACACCAGCCGCATATCGTCTTAATTGGTGATCAATGGTGGTTACCCGCGACCGTCGCCATTCACTACGGTATCAGTAAAGAAAGACTGGGACAAGCTTTTTATGAAACGCGCGCCTTTATGCAAAGCGACGCTTTTCATATGCGTCCGATTCCGGGACTGCGTGAATGGATCGAAACATTAAAAAAAAGCGGTACGCATGTTGCGCTCATGACCAACAGCCCCGAAGAAGACAGCCGTGCGATCATCGGAAAATTAGGTCTGACGAACGTGTTTGATACGATGATTTTTCTTGCGGAAAAACCCCTTAAGACCGAGTTGCATTTAAAAAGGCTGCTCCACATTGCGGGAGCAGCGCCAGAAGAAGCGTTGAGTGTTGGGGATAACTGGCAAAACGATATCGCACCGGCTGTTGCTTTAGGCATGAAAACGCTTCTTATCGATCCACATCATCTGCATGAATCTGAAGATGCCGATGCCATCTATCCCTCTCTTTCCTCTGCCCTTCATTCCATCATTAATGTTTAGTCGAAACGCGTTTGGTTTGTTCGATCAACGCTTGGCTATAGGTTTGAAGTGTTTCAACACCGTCCATGCGTCGAAGAAGCGGTAACAGTTGCGCTGTCTTGATGCAACTGACCACGGGGATACCATAGTGTGACGCTTTCCGTCGAAAATGGACTGAGTTTTTTCCCTCTCCTTTAAGATGCGGAGCAATGAGTAGCTGCAGCGTGCGCCACCACGATGGATCGTCGTATACAACGTCTTCCTTGTAAAAGATGAGCGCCTCCAATGGAACGCGCATAGACACCGTAGCACGGTCTAACAGAGCTTGCACAGACTCCGGTAATAAAAGTTGTCCCCCAACGTCGATGATATGCTTAAATAATCTCAACGTATCATCGACATGCGCTTCATTCCCATAATAAGCGATGCGCGGCCGAGCGCTCAGATCTACAAGCAATGGGGCCCGCCGTTCAACAAGCGCACGATAGAGCGCATCGCTTTCATGCCAACTTACGGCCAACACTTCGCCTGTCGACCGCATCAACGGACCGAGCCGCGGATCGACCTGCGATAATTTTTCCGTAGAAAAAACGGGCGCCTTGATGGCCACAGGGCGTTTTTTTTCATGGAGATCCGGAAAATCAAGGTCTTTTAAACGATGCTGCCCGAGGACACATTGCACTGCCCCTTTGACCAATGACCGACCGATCAATTTACCGACTATCGGCACCGTTCGTGAAGCTCGAGGGTTCACTTCAAGGACGTAGACAGTGTTTTCAGTTGCAATATATTGGATGTTTAATAGACCTTTTAAATCAAGCGCCCGGGCAATGCGCTCCGCATACGTCCGAGCTTGGGCTTGGATGGCAGGCGTTAATGTTTGAGCTGGGAATTTTGCGATGCTATCGCCAGAATGAATGCCAGCCGGTTCAACATGCTCAAAAAATCCGGGCAAGTAAATGTCTTGACCATCGCTCAAAAGATCGGCTTCAAATTCAAGGCCATCGATATAACGATCGACCAATAACGTCTCACCACGTGCGAGTTGTTCTCCCAACACGCCGTTTAAAGCATCTTGCAGTTGTTCTGCATCGTTGATGATCATCATGGACATGCCGCCAATGACATAAGATGGACGTATCAGGATCGGAAATCCTAATGTCGAAAGCAAGGTCTGAAGTGTCTCGGGATTGTTAACAGAATAACCCATCGGATGCGGAATGGAAAGCGCATCGAGCAGATCATAAAACGGCTGGCGTGCTTCACACGTCTCAATGGTCGCTGTACTTAAATCAAAGGTAACCTGCATGCGAGCGGCAGAAGGATCATGCAAAAGATATCGGCGCAGCGGTTCCCCAAGATTTAAAGCGGCCTGACCACCATAAGCAAGCATGATCTTCCCGCCGTGTTCCTGAAAAATGACATCTAATACGTCTTCTAAGGCGAGCGGTTCCATGTAAAGCCGATCAGCAACCGAAAAATCAGTTGAGACCGTCTCTGGATTATGATTAATGACAATGGTTTTATATCCTTCTGCCTTAAGCGCCAAAAGTGCATGTACGCTTGCATAATCAAATTCAATACCTTGACCGATGCGGATAGCTCCCGATCCTAAAACGATGGCTTGCTTCTCTGGCTGATCGGGTGTTCCAAGCCAATCGTTTAAGCCTGTATCATCAGAAAAAGACGTCGTCTCATAGGCACTGTAAAAAACCTTTGGTAAAGGTGGATGCGCAGGGTCACCATATGGATCAAGGACAAAAAAAGTCGGGTATAGCCCCGCTTTGTGTCTCATGCGGCGCACATCGTCTTCTTCAAGCCCCCAATGTCCGGCGACGATTCGATCGCCGATGCCTTTGTGCTTAACTTCAGAGAAGAGCAAGGTCCATCGATCTTCGAACGACTCATTCACCGCGTTCAGTAAACGTCCCGACGTCTTAAAATAGGATGCTTCTTGAATGAGACGGACGTTAAGTTCTGCCAGTTCTTGGATCATTGTTAAAAAATAAGGATGCATCGACGTTAAACGGGTCACTGCCTCAACCGTCATTCCCTGATAAAAGGCAGCAAACAGGGCAAGAAGACGATCGGCGCGAGGCGTCTTAAGTGTATCGATGATCCAAGCATGTGAACGCTTAGCGAGCGATGCTGCATCGTAAACGAGACGATCTAAATCCAGCGCACGGAGCGCCTTATTAAAAGCTTGCTGCACTGTCTTTCCTAGCCCCATCACCTCGCCCGTTGCTTGCATCTGTGTTCCGAGCGATGAATCGGCTTCAGGAAAAACATCAAAGGCAAAGCGCGGCAGTTTAACCACATAGTGGTCGATCTGTGGCGCATCCAATAATGTCTTCCCAGGCACAAGTGGGTGATTTAATTCAGCTAACCGGTACCCTAGGGCGACTTTCGCCGTGGCATAGGCAATGGGATAACCGGTGGCTTTCGAAGCCAGAGCACTGGAACGCGATACGCGCGGGTTGACTTCAATCACATAAAATTGTTTTTCTTCCGGATGAACAGCAAACTGCACATTGGCGCCCCCGATGAGACCGAGCGCATGCGCAATGGTGCGGGCAGCTTCATCCAGTTTTTTCCGCATCGCATCCGATACGGTAAGCATGGGAGCGACCACAGCCGAATCGCCCGTATGCACACCGACTGGGTCAATGTTTTCCATGGTCGTAACGATGATCGTATCACCGCTTACGTCACGCATCAGTTCATATTCAATTTCTTTCCAACCATGAATACTTTTTTCGATCAGCACTTGATGAATGGGTGATCGATCAAGCGCACGTTGAAGTTTTTCGCGTAATGTCGCGCCATCTGTGACCATGCCCCCACCTTCACCGCCCAGTGTAAAAGCTGGTCGTAAGATCAGTGGATAACCGATCTCCGAGGCAAAAGCGAGACCTTCATCGATCGTTTCGACCGTCTGCGAGGCGACGACCGGAAGCGAAAGTTCCATCATAAGGGAACGGAAAAGCGCCCGATCTTCAGCCTTACGAATGGCTTCAACCGGGGTTCCTAACAGTTGAACGCCGTAAGCCTCAAGAACACCCGAAGCAGCAAGGGCGCTTGCGAGATTAAGCCCAGTCTGACCGCCTAGTGACGCCATCAACCCATCGGGCCGTTCTTTAGCTATAATATCCTCTAAAACTCGGTCATCTAATGGTTCCATGTACAAGGTATCAGCAATCTCTGGATCGGTCATGATCGTCGCCGGATTATTGTTGACCAATACAACATGGATGCCTTCTTCTTTTAGTGAAAGACATGCCTGGGTCCCCGCATAATCAAACTCAGCCGCCTGTCCGATCACAATCGGCCCGGAACCAATAACGAGTACTTTTTTCATATTCATCTTGAGTTTCTCCACTGCTTCTCACCCCTATCCTTTGCCCACACATGAGACATTTTTCTCCTTCGACCGTAAGAATAGCCATCCGTATGATATGGCGGATACCCTCGTCATTTTAAGGTGTATCGTTTCATGCTTTTCTTTCCGCCTGCATCACTTCTTGAAAAGCAGATAAAAACTGTTCGATGGCTTGATCCGAGACAATGAGTGGCGGTAAAACACGCATCACCTCTCGTCCAGCTGTTAAAACAAGAATGCCCCGTGCTCGAAGCGCATCAACCCACCACGCCACACGCGCTTGTGCAGTCTTACCATCTAGATCGGAAAAAACAACACCGAGCAACAGACCAAGACCCCGCAAGGTCATACCGGTCTCTTGAGATGTCAACGTATGATTCAAAAGCTGGTTCAATCCTGTCATCAATCGCTCTGCTCTTGATCGAACATTCGCAAGAAATTCATCTTGGGCAATGATATCGACAACAGCGCCTGCTACAGCCGTGGCCAGAGGACCTCCGCCAAACGTCGAACCATGCGTTCCCTGAGTGAAAGCTTCGGCCAAATATTCTTTGGCTAGCATGGCGCCAATCGGAAAACCACTCCCTAACCCTTTCGCCAACGTCATGATATCTGGCTCAAAATCATACGCTTCATAGGCGAACAGCCGACCCGTACGACCCATGCCAGTCTGCACTTCATCGACGATGATCGGAATATCATACGCCTTCGCTCGCTCGACAAGCGTCTGAAGCCAATGGGCATCGGCTGGTCGTACGCCACCTTCACCTTGAACGAGCTCCAGCATGATCGCTGTGACCTCTGGGTGAATGGCCTCAAGCGCCGCTGCATCATTATAGGGTAAGGCCATAAAACCGTCCAACAATGGCGTAAACCCTTCTTGTAAAGACGGCTGGGCCGTCGCTGAAAGTGCACCCATCGTGCGCCCGTGAAAAGACTGCTGAAAAACAAGAATTGGCGATTGAGATGGATTCAGTTGTTTGCCATTTTTTAACCAACGGTAACGACGGACGAGCTTGATTGCTGCTTCATTCGCTTCTGCACCACTATTGACAAATAAGACACGGTCAAACACGGAATGGTGTATGAGTTTTTCTGCCAACGCTTCTTGCCACGGATGAGAAAATAAGTTGGATGTATGCCATAAGATCTCAGCTTGTGTTTTCAACACGTTTGTGAGCTTAGGATGGGCATGGCCGAGACTGAGTACAGCGATGCCTGAAGTAAAATCAAGATACTGTCGCCCGTTGCGATCCCAAACATAACATCCTTCTCCCCGTACGATTTCTACTGGATAGCGCCGATACGTATCAAAAAGTGCACCCATGCTCTTTCTCCTTTTGGTCAAGATGATTATGTTCTTCCGACCACTTCACTAGAAGCCGACGCGCTCACCAAGCGTGTGCCGACGACCTCGCCGCGTATATATTTTTCAAGATCTTCTACATCATCTCCGCGCAAAATAAAGATTTCCGGAACACCTTGTAATAAAGCTTCTAAAGACTTTTCTACTTTTGGAATCATACCGCCGGTAATCATACCAGATGCGATCATATCCTGCGCACTTTTAGCATCAAGCGCAGGCACGATCCGTCTTTGTCCAGTGGATGCCTCTGTGATATATATACCCGGCACATCACTGAACAGCCAAAGTCTTGCACCATAAACCGTGGCCAACGCAGTTGCAACTTCATCGGCATTGATATTCAAAGGCATACCGTCAAGGCCCAAAGAAATCGGCGAGACAATCGGTACATAACCATGATCTAAAAGTGTATCTAATAAAGCACGTTGAATGGATACAACATGGCCGACATAACCCAAGGTTTCGTCTACCGTTTGTTGAGCCTGGATAAGACCTCCATCCATCCCTGATATACCAACGGCTTGAAAGCCTGCATTTTGCATCATGCGGACAATGGTTGAATTGACGGTACCATTTAAGACCATTTGGACTACGGCGAGCGTCGTCTTATCAGTTATCCTCAACCCTCGATGATATTGAGGGGTGTGCCCGAGAGATAAAAGCAGTGCATCGATCGCTTTCCCGCCGCCGTGCACAAAAATCAGAGGTGAACCGTCGCTGATAACGCGAAAACGATCGAACCATTTTTGGTCCAAACGATCGATCATACTGCCACCAAGTTTAATAATCCAAGGGCATTTAGGACTTGCCATTGACTGCACTCCTCTTCTATTTCGTAAACAATATTTTTTTATACAAGCGCCGATTGATTGACGTTTCAAGGACGTTACAGCTACGTTCGATAATGGGCATTAATCTTTACATAGCCTTCCGTAAGATCACACCCAAACCATTCGACTTCGTGTTCACCGACACCGAGATTCACTTCAATACGGATCGTAGAAGCGGCAAGATACGCCTTAATTTTTTCTTCATGCACAGCGATACCAGATCCACCATGAAAGATGAGGACATCTCCAATTCGCACGCTGACTTTCTCTGTATCCAAGCGTGCCCCGCTGTAACCGATGGCCGCGACGATTCGCCCCCAGTTTGCATCCTCACCATAGACAGCCGTCTTGACGAGGGGAGAATTAACAATGGCTCGTCCCACTTTATCTGCGTCTTCTTCAGAAGCTGCACCGCTGACGACAACTTCTAACAGTTTGCTTGCACCTTCTCCATCCCGTGCAATGAGCCGAGCGAGCTCACGCGTTATGCGATACACAGCAGCAGCAAAGGACGCCCAAGCAGAATGCGACGGTGAGAGATGGACACCAGATGCACCATTTGCCAAGATGAGTGCCATATCATTGGTGCTAGCATCACCGTCTACGCTTATCCGGTTAAACGTTTTGCGAATGACAGCTTGCCAGAGTTGAAAAAGATCAGCACCGTCTACAGCTGCATCAGTCATAACATAAGCGAGCATCGTTGCCATATTCGGCTGGATCATCCCTGAGCCTTTGGCGTAGCCGACAATGTTTACCTCTGACCCGTCGATGATCAATGTTGTAGAGACAATTTTTGTCATCGTGTCTGTCGTTAAGATGGCAGCGGCAAAAGACGCAGGATCATGATGGTTTTCAATACCACCCATCCGCAACCGTTCATAGCCCTGCATAATTTTTTCAATTGGCAACGGGACACCAATGACACCGGTCGATGCCAGGATAACCTCGGCGCTGGAGGCTCCGATCAGTTCGGCAAACTTCTCCTGCATGGTGCGCGCATGATGCATCCCCTCTTGTCCTGTTAACGCGTTAGCGTTTCCTGAATTGACGATCACACCTTTGAGAGGGCCGTAGCTACCAAACGTTTCACGCACGCGAACGATTGGCGCAGCAGGAAATTGATTTTGCGTCGTCACCAGAGCGCCTTCAGCTTCTTTGAGCGATACGATCCACCCCAGATCTTTCTTTTTGCGTTTAATGCCAACATGCATGCCACCCGCTGTATACCCTTTGGGCAGCACAGGCTCGCCATGTACAAGTTCAATCGCAAACGGTTCCTTCGTGTTTAACTTTAACGTTGAATCCACACCAACCACTCCTATATGGGATCGTAAATGTCTATCTCTATGCTGATATAGCATCTTTTACAATATACTTCTTTTAAAATATATTTCTTTTAAAATCGATTTATGGAAACAAAGACCAGCTCGGTAGACCGAGACGTTCATTCCAACCCATGCGCACATTCATGTTTTGTACAGCCTGACCGGCCGCACCTTTTAAAAGATTATCGATGGCCACCGTAACCACGACCCACCCACTACGCATATCCGCTGTAAATGCGATATCTGCCCAGTTTGTTCCCAATGTATCCTTTGTCGTCGGATGTTCTCCGGAAGGGCGCACCTTAACAAACGGTTCGTCGGCATACACAGCCTTATATGCCTCGTCTAGATCGCTTTCGGAAACACCTTTTTTTAGCCGTGCGTAAAGGGTCATCAAAATACCACGCGTCATAGGAACCAAATGCGGGGTAAAGACGATCCTAACTGGTTCAGCGCTTACGGTCCCCAGTATGTGTTCGATCTCTGGCGTATGTTGATGCCGGCCGACCTTATAGGCACCGACCGACTCATTGACCTCACTAAAATGCGTCGTCAAAGATGGCGAACGTCCAGCCCCAGAGATACCTGATTTCCCATCGAATATGAGTCCCTCCGCCTCTACAAGACGAAAGCGCAGCAGCGGATAGGCTCCCAGTATGGCCGCCGTCGCATAACAACCCGGATTGGCAATAAGACGTGCGCCGCGGATGGCTTCACGATGTAACTCCGGCAATCCGTACACTGCTTCGATTAACAGATCAGATAAAGCGGCGGCCTTACCGTACCACGTTTCATAAAGCTGACCATCTTTCAGTCGAAAGTCTCCGGATAAATCGATGATCACAAAACCCATCGGATAGAGCTCTTGAACAAGCGTTTTGCTGATACCATGAGGGGTGGCCAAAAACACCAGATCATACGCGTCATCAAAAGCTTCTGGATCGTACGTCCCGATGCGTTTTTCAAAAACAGTATAGACATTTCTATAAAGCTGTGATAAAGCTTCGCCGCCCTTGCTGTGGCTATACACATCAAGCGCAGATATACCCGGATGCGCTGAAAGCAAACGGATCAGTTCTACCCCGCCGTAACCTGTCCCGATCACCGCGACACGAATTGGGCGATCATTAAATGTATTTTCGTTCATGTTCATCGGCTTCCTCTACACTCCCAATGCGCTCTTTATTTAAAAAGCACACCTCAAAAAGTGATAACCAAACCCTTTGTATTAGAATACATCTTTACGCATATTTATGCAATAGGATTTAAAAAAATAAACGCTGCATATACAGCGTTTTTCAGAAGAACATCTAGATTTTTTTAGGCGACCATGACAAGCAAGACATAGACAATAATCGCAAAAGAAAATAGCGTCACGACATAAGCACCATCTTTAGAAAAATTTAAAGGCATGACGATCCTCCTCTCTTCACTCCTTGCTACTTTCTTCATGACAGTGAATAAGGATGATTCTCTAGTGAATCACAATGCTCACTACTGATCATATATGTATCCCCAAACGCTCCAGGCACTGCATAAGCCTAGTCCAAACGCATGCCCATATCAATGTTGCCTCTGGCATTGTTTCAACACATCTATGAATGTGTCTTTGCTCATACCCATAAGCGCTTCGATGCCAAAGCCTTCTAAAGCGACCAGACGATTTTGAATGAGCGGGTAAACACCTTTCCAACCTTCAACCGTTTCGTATATCTCATCATCGAGGGTGCGTAAAAACATCACATACGTTCCTTCTGCATAGGCGCCAGGATAGCGCGCATTGAGTGGATCAGTGACAGCTGGTGGCGGTTCAAGGGCATAGGTCTGTAATGTTACGGTCCGTCGAGGCGGAGTCGCAGAAACGTAAAGTATCTCTTTTAGATGAATGGGTTGCCGAATCCGAACGAGATTTCTATGATTGATCTTCTCACCTGTATGCGCTTTTTCCATCGTATTGTCAACGGTGACCACTGCAACCATATGTGAAGATTGAAGCAATGAACAGACCTCCTTAAGCGTATGTTCGTTTAATTTAAAAGCAGCCCATGGAAAAAAAGTAGAAACTTCAAAACCCGACCACAGCCAAACACTCATCACTGTGATCAAAGAAAAGCGCCGTATCTGTTTCATCGCTTCCTCCACCTTGCATGTTTAGATGCATGTTAAATGTAGAGAAACCAAAAATTTAACGGATCAATGGTATGAAACACATAAAAATAGGGTGACCGATTCGCCACCCTTTATACGTTCTGTGCCTTCATTGACTTATTCATGATCTTATTTTAACTTTAACCGCGTTCTTCAAGATGCATCTGAACATAAGAGGGGACTTTAGGTGTAATATAGGTAATCGGTTCGTCAAAGACGACATAGTCGAGGTTCACCATGAGTAAGAGATAACGTTTTCCAGTATCGGGGTCGCTCACAATGATGTGGTCACGGCCCGCTGTCTGAATCACACCTCGAATAATTTTGGCATTCCATTCGCTGTTATTCTCATACGTGAGATAGAAGGTCGCCATTTTCCCATGATTAAAGCGTAAGATGTTTTCAACATAGGACTGTTCGGCCAACATTTGTTCTTCCGTTTGTGGAACACCAGGGATAGTCGCGCCGCTCGGCATCGTCG
>Ga0265295_1002575_pt1 | contig 28362 bp, 29 predicted proteins | sample Munlansysbiofilm_FD_192503 | JGI IMG/M metagenome (GOLD analysis project Ga0265295, IMG submission 192503) | Leachate microbial communities from a municipal landfill in Southern Ontario, Canada - Methane capture system biofilm | ecosystem: Engineered > Solid waste > Landfill > Unclassified ... | reverse complement strand
TCACATACAACAATTCCATGTTTTTGGAAAAAGTGTTTTTGGTAAAATCATTGTAATTGGATAGCATAAGCTTTGCAGTTTGTAAAAAGAGCAGTTAATCGGAACTAAGGTCATTCGGAACTACTGTATACAGGGTAAGGTTTATACTACTCTATAACCGTTTTTCTACTAATGAACTCCCTGATCGTTTTTGTTTTTTCACTGCTTATTATACTGATCCTCACTGCAAAGCTGAGATTACACCCTTTTTTAGGCCTTATTTTAACATCTGTCATAACCGGAATATTTGCAGGAGAAGCAGCAGGTACCATTGAAGCCATAACAAGTGGTATGGGAAGAGTATTCTCTCATTTTGCTATAATAATAGCTGCAGGAAGCATAATCGGGATAATATTACATAGAACAGGCGGAGCAAGGCTTATTGCCACTGATATCATAAGAATCTCACGAAAACCACTTTTTGGACTGAATATCCTTGGATTCATATTCTCAGTCCCCCTCATGTGTTGTATCCTTGCCTATGTGATCTTCGTCCCAGTGGCAAGGGAGATAAAAACAAGAGAGGGATTTCCAAAAGTACTTACGGCATCTGCACTTGTTTTTGGAACACTGGCATCGTACAATCTTGTTTATCCTTCTCCGGTTGTTTATTCTGCAGTGTCTGAAATGGGAATCAATAGTAATTCTATACTGCTACCAGGAATTATCATTGCATTTATTGTTTCAACAGTCGGGTATCTTTATGCTGCCAGATTCTGCAGTACAGGAGATATGTCCGGTTTTATTGTAGACAATGAAAACGAAAACAATAACCCGGATCAGGAACTGCCTGGAAGAATAGCAGCCTATTCTCCAATTGCAATTCCTGTTGTATTGATTCTTACAGATGTTTTTACAAATATCTCTGTGCTCAATATACTGGGGGAACCTGACATGGCGCTACTAATTGGTGTTGTCATGGCTATTTTCTTTGCTTACAGGCAGTACACATTCACTCCTGTCAGGCAGTGGATTGAGAAAGCTATTAAAAGAAGTGGTGTGGTAATCCTGGATATGTGCGGAGGTGGTGCACTTGGAGCAACCCTTGCCATGACAGGAGTTGGACAGGACATGGGAAATCTCCTTGCAGTACTGCCACTACCTGCAATTCTTGTTCCGTTCCTCATCGCGGTTGCCATACAGAGTGTGCAGGGTTCAAGAGTGGTCACAATGCTGGTGGCACCTTCAATAGTTATACCTCTTATGCCGGTTCTGGGATTACCTGCAGAGATCGTGCTCTTTTCAATGGCATCGGGAACATTTCTTATCTCACATTTCAATGACCCGTTCTTCTGGATATACAAGGACCTTGCTGAGCTGGAAACTTCCGAAGTACTGAAAAGTTATACACTGGGTGGCGCTGTGATGGGGATTGTCAGTCTGATGTTGACGGGTGTAGCATATATGCTGTTTTACTGAATGAAAGCACTAAGAAAAATAGAAAACAGACGGATAACTTAAAAAATGCTATGCAAGATGAGAACTATGGAACTTTGTCATTTGAATAATCCATGATGTGATTCATCCCATCATTTTTATTTTCTTCATCGTAAATTACTCAATTGGAATTTTCAGTTACAACCTCCCCATTTTCATCATAGTATTTTACAGTGTGAGATATCGTTGTTGTATGGAAAGTTTTTATTCCTTCTTCTATATCTCACATTCCGCAGGTATAATTCCATTTTGAACAATTTTGCATGATAGCGTTTTTCAAACATAATTAATATCAATCTTATTTTTATATATTCAGGAAAAGCTTGTTTTGGTTGCATTCTTATTGAACAAGCAGAACATATTTTCCAGAGCATATAATCAAAATCATTACCAAGCAAAATGATGAACTTTTATTGTCGACCTGCGGAATGTGAGCTATATGCAAAGAGTAAAGCTGCTCTTTATAGAAATTGACATCTATCGATAACCAGCCTTCAGTCTCTTCTCCTGTTACATCTATTATGATGTACGGCTTCTCTTTATCGATAGGAAGCGGTTGCTGTGCATAAGCATATTTGGAATTAATCTCATCTGCAATTGTGTCTGCCTTATTTTCATCTTGATAGACTTTGTAGTCTGACAACACAAACATGACCTTGTTTGTTGCAGGGTCAATTAGTTCTATAGAGTTACCCTGTACGTTATACTTGTAGTCTTTTCCCTGCCCGTATGTTTCAGACAAACTTACAACGTTTTTGTTAGATATTCTTCCATTTTCCGGTTGTACATAGTACGTATATACACCGTATCTGTCAAGATCAGCTGCGAAAAATGTAACTGTTTCATCTTCACCAAGGTTAGCATGGGAGTAAACCACACCGTTGGAAAACCTTTTTGCACCACCGAATCTTAGCATAATGTTATCTGCTGACTCGTAGTAAATAGTTTTGAGAAAAAGATACTTTGTATCAATACCTTCCTCCTCAATGGCATTCTCTGCCATAGATGTCAATTCCCTGCCGTAGTCAGACTGGGAATCAATTACTACAGTTTTATGGGCTTCAGAGATGGCATGGACTGCAGTGACAAGTAAAATAGACAGCACTACAATACCAATGAAGACAATCTTATGACTTTTTTTTATTTCCATACACACACCTCAATAATCTCACATGAGGTATATACACTAAAAGTATATAAATCAGCTATATGAAAATAACCATTGGTACTAAACTTATTCAAATAGTTAGCTGATTATATGCATTGAAATAATTGATAAACAATCATAGTACCAATTTCGAGTACCAGAACTTCCAGAGATATACAGCCATCTTCAGAAAGAATCCTCTGCTACATTTCAATTCAGAAAAAAAGAAAAAAAGAACCGGCAACAAAGCCGGTCTTCCATTTAATACTCAATGACGTTCGTGTTCTTCTTCAGCCTTTTCTGCTTCCCATGTCCTGTGTGAATCATCGATTGAAACAAGACATGTCTTGCAGAGTTGTACCGTGTCGTTCTCAGATCCTTTTGAAAATGAGGGTCTGCTGATAGATACGTCATACAATTGCGCTTTAACACCGCAGAGATCACATTTGCCTGATGTTCCGCTGCTTGGCGACTCTGCCTGCATATCACGGGTCTTCTTTCCTGCCTTGAGGCAGTCTTCACAAAGACCCTGCCACATACCATGTGGATAGGACTCCGCATACTTTGGCTTGAACACCTTTACAGGAATTACTGTGGGTATCGCAACTCCACAAAGATCACAATCTGCCATTTTAGAAACCTCCAGGAATCAATACTTTTGCAGCTTCCATTGCCCAGTAGACAAATGGTTCAGGCCAGAAACCAAGCACAAGTACACCGATTGCTGCAATTATCATTGCAATGGTGTATGGGAATGGTTCTGAAACCCTTTCACTGTCTGTTGGAAGGAAGTACATGTATTTGACGACCTTTGCATAGTAGTACAGTGAGATCGCACTGTTAAGAATTGCAATTACTGCAAGCCACACAAATCCTGCCTTGATGGTTGATGAGAACAGAATGAACTTGCTCATGAAACCTGCTGTGACCGGGATACCTGCCAGTGCAAATACGAAAAGTGTCATGCACATTGCAGTTATTGGCATTCTCCTGCCAAGACCTTTGAAGTTATCAATATGGTCAGGATCAGTTGAATCCTTGTTCTCGGACAGTACCATGTATACCACAGCTGCAGTCGCAATGAAAGCTCCTGCCTTCATGAAACCGTGTGACAGTGCATAGAAGATACCTCCACCAAGTGCCAAAGGTGTGAGTACCACAAATGCCATTGTGATGTAGCCTGCCTGTGCAAGTGAGGAGTATGCAAGCATTCTCTTGACACTTGTCTGCCTAAGAGCTACAACGTTACCGTATGTCATTGTGACAACTGCAAGTATTGCAAATGCGATCTGCCACTGAGCCTGAAGGGCTATGAGTGCAACTACGAATATCTTAAGAGCTGCTACAATACCCATCTTCTTTGAACCGGCTGCAAGCAATGCAGATACTACTGACGGTGCACCCTGATATGTATCAGGTGCCCACATGTGGAATGGTACAAGAGCGATCTTGAAACCAAATCCTGCTATCAGAAGAACCACTGCCACAAGTCCCATTGGACTAGATACGAGTATATCTGCGTTGGCTGCAATTCCCGGAATGCTGGTTGTACCTGTTGCTCCGTAGAGATAAGATATACCCAGAAGCATAAGGGCCCCTGAAAGTGCACCTATGATAAAGTATTTCAGCGCAGCTTCCAGTGACTTGGGGTTCTTCTTCTCAAAGCCTACAAGCGCATAGGTTGCAAGACTTGCAAGTTCGAATGCAATGAACAATACCATGAGATCGTTTGCAGATGCAACGAACATCATGCCTGTGGTTGCGAATAATCCGAGTGTGAAGAACTCTTCAGTGTTACTGTTGCCTTCAGTGTACTTTATACCTGAGATCGTAAAGAGTAATGCGACCACAAGGAACACTATCTTGAAGAACTGGGACAGAGCATCGATAGACACAGTGTCGTAAAATGCCGTTGCCTGGGTTCCAAGACTTGAAACCGTGAAGAACAGGGCAACAATAACACCCAGTGTTGCGATGTAACCCAGTATCTTCTTTGACTCTGTTGGAATGAAGAGCCCGATAAGCAATACTGCCAGCCCTGTTATCACAAGGGATAGTTCAGGTGCAAATAACATTAGATCCATTATTCACACCCCCACAACAGCCATTAGGCTGATTATATGTTCTGAATTAGTCAACATCATATCGAACACCGGGCTTGGGTTAAATCCGAAGTACAGTATGAGAATCGCAATGATACCCATTGAAAGTGTCTGATATCTATTGATATCAAAAACTGTACCGAGCTTCTCATTGTAAACACCAAACATTGTCCTCTGGAAAGCCCACAGGTGATAAGCTGCTGTTATTACGATAGCAAGCAGTGCAATAATTACATAGACAGGAAGATTTACAAAACTTCCTGCAAGCACTGATACTTCCGCAACGAAACCAGTGAGTCCCGGGAGTCCAAGGGATGCCATAAAGGTAAATAACATGATAGTTGCCAGTTTTGGCATCTTCTGTGCAAGGCCTCCAAGATCATTAATGATCCTTGTGCCTGTTGCATTGTTGATCACACCACATGACATGAACATAATACTCATGATAAGTCCGTGTGAGAACTGCTGGAACATTGCTCCTGATACGGAGAGTGACACCAGACCGGCTGCACCAAGTGTTACGTAACCCATGTGACTTACACTGGAGTATGCAACCATTCTCTTGAGGTCCTTCTGCGAGAGTGCAAGAAATGCACCGTAGATTATACTTACAGAACCAAGGACTGCCAGGATTGTTATCATCAGGTTTGGTGATGCTGTGAATGGCAACATTGGAAGCATTATCTTAAAGAGACCATATCCACCGATCTTGAGCATGACAAAGAGCACACTGCCGGCAGTTGGTGCCTCAGTATATGCATCAGGAAGCCATGAATGGAACGGGAAACTTGGTATCTTGACAATGAAACCAAAGAGCAGTGCAAGGAATATCATATCCTTTGCAATTCCGGATTCAATGTACTGGAATTGGGCAATAAGTGTTGGTATGTCCAGACTTGGTACCCCTGTCATATCCCATGATGCAAAGTAAAGTCCGAATATACCAAGCAGCATCACAAGAGAAGCCACGTGAGTGTATATGAAGAACTTTATTGCTGCATGATGTTTGTTGGGTCCTCCCCATATGCTCACCATGAAGAAGAGCGGTATGAGTGTAAGTTCCCAGAACACGTAGAACAGGAAGAAGTCCAGTGCAGTAAATACACCAATGACTGCGCCCTCTGTTGCAAGTATACATGCATAGAACTTGTTCGGTGATTTCCTTTCATCATTCCATGTGAACAGAATGAGAAGTGGAAGTACAATTGCATTGAGAAGTATCAATGGCATTGAAACTCCGTCAACACCGAGATGGTAGGTAATTCCAAGGGAAGGTACCCACTGTGCAAGTTCCTCGAATTGATTAGAAGCTATACTGCTATCGAAGTTAAAGTACATGTATACTGTAAGTAACAGTACAGCAACAGTAGCTACCAGGGCAAGTGACCTTGCCTGTTCTTTTGTTTTTGTTAATAATGTCAGTGCTGCAAATATCAGAGGTATCAGCACGATCAAAGATAGTATCGGCAACATCAAAGTACCTCCATTACCACTGTAATCAGTATGACCAGAAGACTTACTCCGGCTATCACTACTGTGGCATAATTCTGTACAGCTCCTGTCTGGAATTGACGTAGTGATTCACCAGTCTCCAGTATAAGGTCAGCAAACCAGCTAACTATCCAGTCAAATCCTCTGTCAATGGCGCGTCCTGCAAAGGCAAATCCTTCGTAGATGACCTTGACTGAGAAGAAGTTCGTGAAGATAGAGTTCTGGTAGTACCTGTTGTACAGAAGCTTGTAAATTGGGTTATTTCTTGAAACAAGACGGTCCATATTGACTATCTTCAGTCCGTAGACGAGGAAGGCAATCAGGAAACCTGCAACTGCGACGATAAGTGGCATCCAGAGTATGAGCATTGGCTCATGTCCTGCATGTTCTGCAAGCTGGTAGCCACCAAGTGATGCAAGTGCGGAAATGTCCATGTTCACGAAATTGTTCACGAAGGTATCACTTACAAAAGTATTGAATGTCTTTGAAGTCAGACCACCGAAGAACAACGCAAGCAGTGCAAGTATTGAAAGTGGGACCGTCATTGATGCAGGTGACTCATGTCCACCGTAATCTGTACGTGGCTTTCCGTAGAATGTCATAAACAGAAGCCTGAAGATATACAGGGATGTCAGCAGAGCTGCAGCGATAGAAAGTGCGTATGGAATCCATGATCCAGTCGTTTCTCCAAAGAGATATGCGTTTTCGATGATGGCATCCTTACTAAAGAAACCACTTGTACCGATGGATGTTCCCGGAATACCAATACCTGCAAGGGCCAGAGATGCAGCGAGCATTGTTGCTGCTGTAATTGGCATTACTTTAGCAACACCACCAAGCTGCCTCATGTCGTGTGTACCTACAGCGTGAATAACACTACCTGCACACAGGAAGAGAAGAGCCTTGAAGAATGCGTGATTGACCAGGTGGAAGAGTGATATACCTACTGCTTCAGCACCGATAGTTGCACCAACACCAAGACCAAGCATCATGTAACCGAGCTGACTGATGGTGGAGTATGCAAGTACACGCTTAAGATCGTTCATGACAATTCCCATTGTTGCTGCAAATATTGCAGTGAAAGCACCGAGGTACGCTACGATCATCAGTGAACTTGGAGCTGCCATGAACATTGGGAATGTTCTTGCAACCAGATATACACCGGCTGTAACCATCGTTGCTGCATGTATAAGAGCTGAGACGGTAGTTGGACCTTCCATTGCATCAGGAAGCCACACATGAAGCGGGAACTGACCTGACTTACCAACAGCACCACCGAAGAACAGGAGTGTTATCAGTGTGATATGACTTACTTCCATTCCGAAAATGTTTGCATTTATTGCTGCAATTTCAGGAATGTGAACAAATATTGTATCGAACCTGAGTATGTACACACCATCAGGAACTGCACCGTTGAATATCTTAAAGAGGTCTGAGAACAGGATAACTATTCCTGCAAGAAACATCACGTCACCAATTCTGGTTGTCAGAAAAGCCTTCTTTGCTGCTGTTGCAGCGGATGGCTTATGGAACCAGAACCCGATGAGCAGGTATGAACAAACACCCACAAGTTCCCAGCAGACAAAGAGCTGCAGGATGTTATCTGAAAGAATCAGACCAAGCATTGAAGCTGTAAAGAATGCTGTTTCGGCAAAGTACCTGGACTGTGCCTTGTCATGTGACATGTAGCCTAATGAATATATGTGAATAAGCAGGCTGACAAATGTCACCATTGTAAGCATAACAGCTGCCAGCGGGTCAACAAGGATACCTATGTTGAACATGGCGAACCAGTTGTATGACTGGGTCACAACTTCTCCAGGGTTTGCAAGTAATCTCAATGTTATTAATAATGATAACACAAATGATGTTGCAATAGCTGCTATTGGAATTATTGCACCGCCACTTGGAAGCTTTTTCCCGAAGAAAAAAGTCAATACAAAGGCCAGTGCAGGCAGGAGTGGTATTAAGAATGCGAGATTTTCTACTGCCATTTTTACCACCTCAGTATGTTAATGGTGTCAAGATTGATCGTATCCTTCATTCTGTAAATGGACATCAATATAGCAAAACCAATTGCTGCCTCACAAGCTGCCAGTGCAATGGAGAACAAAGCAAATACCTGTCCTGTAAGATCACCATTGTAGCTTGAAAATGCCACAAGGTTGAGGTTTGCTGCGTTGAGCATGAGTTCCACGCACATCAGAATACGGATACCACTACGCTGCGTCATCAGCCCATAGAGACCTATGGAAAAGATAACTGCGGAAAGAGCAAGGTAAGCGACGATAGGTATCATCAGTTATCATCTCCTTTTGCCATGTAAATGGCGCCCATCAGTGTAGACAACAATACGATTGATAATATTTCGAACGGAACCACGAAATCTGTGAATATCAGCACTCCTATACCCTCAATGTTACTCTGGTCTTCCAGGTTTTGAGGGAGCTGATCAAGTGATGGCCAGCCGGTTGAAGCAACTGCTACAAGTATGACTGCCAGGAACAGAAGCGCAACTAGCATACCCAATATACGTGGTTTCAGGTAGCCATACACAGACGTGATAATCTGCATCAAGGAGAATGAGATTGTTTTATTCAGCATCTGTACCAAACTCCTTCTTTGTAAGCATTACAGCAAACATGATCAATACTCCTATTGCACCGATGTATACGAGTACCTGTACTACGCCAAGGAACTGTGCATTGAGCAATATGTAAAGAGCTGCAACAATAAACATTGTTATAATCAACGCAATGGCTGCTCTTACTACATCTTTAGCAGTCACCACAAACAGTGAGAATACTATTGCTGCAAATGCCAGTATCGCAAAGACGATCATTTCAATAATTGAGCCTATTGTGGCGTCCATCTGCTCACCTCTTCACCAGCTTCATCTTCAGCATTAATGTCAACTTCCCTTGCCAGCATGTCCGGCGTAAAGAGAAGATCTTCGTGATTCCAGCGGATAATACCTGTCAAATACACTTTTGTGCTTGATAATGCATCCTTTGGACACTGATCGATACAAAGACCACAGAACATACAGTGACCGACATCTATTGCAGGGAACCATCTCTGCTTGTCACTATCTGGATTGATTCGTGCCCTTATGATCTTGATAGCATTGTTGGGACATGTATTGGCACATATTCCACAACCTATACATTTATCTTTATCCAGTTTTTGCAAGCCCCTGAATCTGTCTGAAAGTTTAGTAGCTTCTTCCGGACACATTCTTGTTACTGTGGGGCCGAAATAAATATTTTTAACTGCTGTTATGATATTTTTAATAACCATTCATTCACACCCCCAGCAGGCCAAGTGCAATTACCCACCCAAGGTTAAGTAGGGCTAATGGCAAAAGCCTTTTCCAGCTCAGGTCCACTACCTGATCGATCCTATATCTTGGAACTGCCCATCTGATCATGATAATTGTAAGAATTACCAATATTACCTTTCCTAAGTAGAAAGCAGTTGGAAGGATAATACCAAGGATAGTGTTTGCAGTCAGTGCTGCAGGCAGGTTCCATCCTCCGAGGAACAACAGAACAATAAGCATTGAACCAAGGATAAGGTGGATATATTCTGCGAAGAAACCAAGACCGAATCTCATACCTGTATATTCAGTTATCCATCCGGCAATGAGTTCTTCCTCAGATTCGTTCTGGTCAAATGGAAGACGACCCATGTCGGCCATAATAGCAATGAAAAATACAATGAATCCTAATGGCTGCTTGATTATGAACCAGAGCGGACTCTGAGCCTGAGCAATCTCTATAATATTCAGTGAACCGGCCATGATGGCCACACTCACGATACAGATACCAAGAGGAACCTCGTATCCAATCATACGTGCAAAGTTCCTGAAAGCGCCAAGAAGAGAGAACTTGTTATTGGAACTATATGCAGCCATGAATATACCGATTACAGAAATAGCTGATACAGCTTCAATGTAAAGGATACTGATATCCATATCTGTTGCCGCAATCGGGTACGTCACACCGTCGATGATTATCGCACCAAATGGAATTGCCACAAGCATAAGGAAAACAGATCCCATCATAAGAATAGGCGCTGATATGAACAGTAATCTGTCAGCGTTCTTCGGGATGATGTCCTCTTTGGTGAACAGCTTGATAGCATCGGCAACAAGTTGGAGTAACCCATAAGGACCTGCCCTCGCCGGACCTAATCTCTGCTGGATATCACCAGCAAGTTTACGCTCAAACCACACAGCTCCCATTGCACCAAGGAATATGGCACCCATTAGACACAGACCTAAAATACCTCTTAAAAGTGGATTGTAAATTATATCATCTAATTGCATATGATCACCTGTCAACCTCACTGGTACATGTGTCCATACTTCCGGCAATAGCCACGATGTCAGCTACAGTCACACCTTTAAGAAGTGGCGGTAATGCTTGGAGAGTCGGATACACAGGTCCTCTTATCTTTACACGGTATGGTTTGTCTGAGCCATCAGAAATCATATAGAATCCCATCTCTCCTCTTGGGGCCTCCACACGGTGGAAAACCTCTCCTGCAGGGATTCTCATGACAGGTGATCTCTTACCATACGCCGTACCTTCTGGGAAGAGAGGTCCGGATGGGATCTGGTCAAGGCACTGCTCTACGATGTACATGCTTTCACGCATTTCATCAAGACGCACCTGGATCCTGGCATAAACATCGCCGTCTTTCTGGGTACACACCTTGAAATCCAAATCATTATAGACAAGGTAAGGTTCATCCCTGCGTATATCAAAAGCAACGCCTGTTGCCCGAAGTGGAGGACCGGAAACACCAAGATCCTTTGCAACATCTGCTGTAAGTGTGCCTATACCCACTGTCCTAGCCTTGTAGATAGAGTCACTACTGAATAATACCTCATACTGATCAATTGCCTTTTTCAGGTTTCCAAAGACATATTTCACATCATCCTTGAACCCATCAGGCAGATCATCTTTCACACCACCAAAACGTAGGAAACTGTGCGTGATACGTGCTCCTGTAACGGAGTCGATAACAGACATCAGATCTTCCCTGTCCCTGATGGTATACATGAACATACTTACAAACCCAATAAAACTTGCATATTCACCCATACCAAGTATGTGGCTTTGTATTCTGGAAAGCTCTTCCATGATTACACGGATATACTGAGCTCTTTCAGGTACTTCGATACCTGCAAGTTTTTCAACACAACCAACATATGCTTCTTCATTGGTAAGTGCTTCAAGGTAACATATCCTGTCCACGATGGTAATTCCCTGAAGATATGTTTTATTCTCAAGAATCTTTTCGATACCCTTATGGATATAGCCTATTTCGACCTCGGAGTCCACAATGGTCTCACCTCTCAATTTCGCATTAACCCTGAATGGGCCTGGGAGCATGGGATGTTGCGGGCCAAGGTGTACTATCATTTCAGAAGGTCCAACTGTTTCTTCCATAATTTAACCCTCACACCAAATTATTAGCTGTTCTGTTAGGGAAGCCTTTGTAGTCCTTACGCAGTGGCCACTCACCTATCATCTCAGCTGGGATTATAAAAGGCTTGAGATTGGGGTGGTTAAGGTACTTCACACCAAACAAATCGTACGTTTCTCTTTCGTACCAGTTAGCATTCCAGTAAACAGGCACTACGGATTCTATCTCCGGTTTATCCCTTGGAAGGAGAGCCTTCATGGTAAGTATAACCGGATGGTCGTAGGAACCTATTACATATATTACTTCAATCCCATTCCTGTCCGGATAATCTGCTGCGAATTCACAGCAGAGGTGTCCAAAAGATAGTTCATCCTTGAGGTAGCGGCATACATCCACTACATTTTCAGGCTTCACTTTAGCAACGATCCTTATATTAGACTCGATGTCTGTATCATATATTTCATCCGGGAACTTATCGCTAAGCGAAGCGATTATAGAATTAGCATCCATTTATCCACCTCAATACTCCGTACCTTTGTCCTTCTTTTCTTCGATCTTTTTCTGAAGCTCAACAAATGCCTGGATAAGAGCTTCACACCTTGGCGGACATCCCGGAACAAAAACATCTATCGGGAATATGTCATCAATGTTCTGGTGGGTACTGTATGATTCATAGAATGGACCGCCACTGATAGCGCAATCTCCAAAGCATATACACCACTTTGGTGAAGGCATCTGATCCCAGACCCTTTTCAATGCAGGTAGATACTTCTTGGTAACATATCCACTGATGATCAGCACGTCAGCATGTCTTGGAGAGTTACGTGGGATAATACCAAAACGGTCAGTGTCGTAGTGAGCCATACCTGTAGCAAGCAGCTCCACACCACAGCACCCCATTGCGTTTACGGTGAACCACAATGAATTTTTTCTGCCCCAGTTAAGGACATCCTGCACTTTTGTTTTCTTAAGAAACTCGCTGATAGCATTGGTATCGGTAAGTATCGTACCTGGAACGTCATCGTATCCGACGTTCTGGACTTCAGTTTGTTCGACATCCATCTGCTCTACTTCATCCATTTAAGAGCCCCCTTCTTGATTAGGTACACGTAGCCAAACAATACAACAAAAATAAAGACTAACATTTCTATGGTTGCTATTTCAGTAATACCATGTCCTTTGAAGATAGTAGCCCACGGATATAGGAATAGGACTTCAATATCAAAAAGAACAAAGGCAATGGCATAAAGATAGTACTCAACATTGAATTGTATCCTGGCACTTCCTGTAGGAAGGGAGCCAGCTTCATATGTCGTGTACTTTGCTGATGATTTACTCCTCGGACTTAATGCTTTTACAAGTAACATCGTTATCGGAGGCATCAAAAGCGCCACAATAAAAATTATCGCAACCGGTATGTAACTATTGGCTATGTTACTAATATCGATTATTCCTGACATAGATTATTCTCCTGAAAGTTATAAGGGTAGATAGACTATTTGTATAAAACACCTTCGTGTAGAGGATGATACAAACTCATCTCAAATATATATAGATAGATAAACAATATCTGTTGACATATTATTCAATAGATAGTGTTGGCTATTAGTTGATAATAATTCATTATATTTAAATTGTCTCAATTACAATATTAAAAGCCTGAAAAACAAACCAATTAATAACAGTACAAAAAAAAATGAAACTGATTAAAATTGATTGGAAAAAAATAAGTCACGCACTTTTCGGAGAGAAATACTTCTTGATGACAATGCCACATTCAGAACATGAGATAACCATCCAGTCACCAACATCCATGCGCTTGTATTTATCAAAAATTGAAGCATTGCATCCAGGACATACGTAATAATCCCTAAAGTAATAATGATAGAAATACGGTGTTTTTTTCAGCCACTCAAGAACCTTTTGCATGTGCTCGAAATAACGTCTTTTTGAAGGATGTTCAGTGTTATTTACAAGTGCATCTGAAACACGATCACTGACCTCTTTTGTATACCGGTTTGACTTTTGAGAAATTTTTTTATAATCAGAGATATACTTTGTAGTGTTATTAAGATAATTCAAATAAGCACCATGTGCTTTCGGTTCGCTTTTCCAGATGGTATGGAGAAAATATTCCCCCATAACATCTTCCATTATATCCGCACAGGTAGTACAGATATTATACCTTTCATAAAGTTTAAGGTCCTGCAACTCACCACATATATCACAAGTTTCCAAGTAACACCCTCCCTTCTTTATTTCTTTTTATATACTTACTTAAGAGTCTTTGGTGTCATAGCCTCACGAGTAAACATTATAGGAAATATATTAAGCACTGCCAGCAGGTCACCCTCCCTGACTTTGCCAGACTCCTGGCCCAGTATGTAGGCAGAATTTATTACACGCGCACTGTCAACCGGCTTGGCACCACCTTTTGCACCTACCTTGACCAATGAAACAACCGCATGATGGGTGAAAGTACATGGAAGAGCCACCATGTCCGGTTCCATGTGTATTTCTCTTATATTGATTTTTTTGAATTCACCGGCACGTACCTCAGCGTCCTCATTGGATATCACCATTTCCCATTTTGCACGAGTTGCCATTGTAAATTCATATGGTGCGGCTTTTACTTGCTTAGATGACAATTCTCCATTTTCTCTGGAGACAACCTGGATCACTTCTTTCTTCATAAAACCACCTAAAATTAAAATAACCGGACCCATATATATAATTTTCGCACATACATAACGAATAATCATTATACAAAGAATTACTTTTTAAGGATTATACAACTTACTTCTTTATGGCACTTTGTTGTCAGAATGCTTTGAGAATCCTTTATACCATCCATATTTCCAAGTATCTGCAAAACATTTTCCTTCAGTGAATGTATGTCAAATGTCCGCACTTTCAGTAGTATATCATAGGGCTCAAGCAATTCATATATTTCCAATATATCATCGATGGTCTTTAAGCGGTTTATTATATTGATCCTTTTATTTTGCTCAATGTTAACCCCTATAAATGTAGTGACATTAAGGCCAATCTCTGTACTATTCACTTTAACAGTAAACTCATGAATAGTACCAGTTTCACGCATTTTTTCGATTCTTTTATGCACCGTAGATGTCGCCAGACCAAGTTCGGTTGCAATTTCTGTACTATGCATCCTTGAATTCTTGCAAAGGCGTTCTAATATAGCAAGGTCAACGTCATCCATGATAATATAATTATACGGCCATAATAATAAATATTTCCGTTTGAAAAGGTTTTTTCCAAAAATATATAACTATTATGTAAATAAATTTGCCTAATAAAGCAATACAACGAAAACAAAATAAAATAAAGAACAATAAGACTTTTTATTGTTGAAAACCTTATACAATGAAATCCGGGGAATATACTATGAAAGTGAATGAAAACTGTGTAGGATGCGGCCAATGCATTGTCTTCTGTAAATTTAATGCTATTAAAGTAAGAGGTAAGGCAACTATTACAACTGCCTGTACTGAATGCAAAGCATGTATCGCATACTGCCCGGTCAAAGCAATAGAGGTATAAAATGAAGGCAATAATTATTGGTTCTGGACTTGGAGGGCTTTTGAGCGCAGCTAAACTTTCAAATTCAGGATATGAAATAGAGGTCTTTGAACGTCTTCCAATAATAGGTGGAAGGTTCACCAATATACCATACAAAGGTTTTCAGCTAAGCACCGGTGCATTACATATGCTCCCACATGGACCTGCCGGACCTCTTGCACAACTCCTTGAAGAGATAGGAGCAAATGTGAAGATCATTCGTGGAAAACCAGTCGCTGTAATAAGGGTTCCTAGAAAAAGAGGAGACAGCGATTATAAGTACGGCCATAAAGACCTTCTTTTTGAGAACTTCAAGGTCCCATTTACCCTCTGGAACCGTATAAAGCTGATATATTATGTAATTAGCACCCGCAAAAATCCTCCATCTGGAAAATCCTTCGAACAATGGTGCAAAGAGCACATCCCCCAAGAATGGACTTATCGAATCTCTGATTCATTCTTTGGTTGGGCCCTCAGCCTGAAAGCAGCAGATGTACCTGTAGAAGAAGCTTTTGCAATTATAGAGAATCTTTATCGTTGTGGTGGACCAGGTATCCCAATGGGCGGATGTAAGGCTATCACAGATGCACTTGTGGGTGTGATCGAATCCAATGGAGGAACAATACACAGATCTTCAGAAGTTACTGGCTTTAAGATCGAAGACGGAACTATCAAAGGCGTTATTATTAATGAGGAAGAGTATCTTGCAGATATTGTTATCAGTAATATGGGCCATGTGGCCACAGCCCGCATGATAGGTAGAAATGCAGATATTCCCGGCATGGAAGAATATGTACATAAAGCAGATACCCTCAAGCCTTCTGCAGGGGTCAAGATATGCCTCACTTCAGACAAACCACTTATAGGACATGGAGGGGTATTACTCACACCATATGCCAAGAGAGTTAACGGAATCACTGAGGTCACAAACATAGACCCAAAACTGGCCCCACAAGGAAAACACCTTACCATGGCACACCAGTGTGTTCACTGGAGTGACATAGATGATCTTGATAGAGAAATTGAATTGGGACTCGAGGATCTAAGAGATATTTTTGCAGGAAAGGAATATGAAGTACTTCTGATACAATCATATTCAAATGAATGGCCTGTTAACAGATCACCTTCAGGTGCAGACCTTAACAATAAAACACCGATAACAAATCTTTATGTAGTAGGAGATGGAGCAAAGGGCGAAGGTGGCATAGAAGTAGAAGGTATTGCACTTGGAGTGAAAAGCTGTATGCAATCAATAATAAATAGCTAATATAAAAAACGAAATTGATTAAATTTACGTAATTGTCGTATCAAGGAATTAACAATGGATGAACTTGTAACATTTTGCCGGAATGTTTTCGTACCCGTCACAAATATATGCAGAAATAAGTGCGCATACTGCACATTTAGGTGTGACCCTGATGATCCACAAGCAGAACTGATGCAGATCAAAGATATTATACCAATCCTTGAACAGGGAAAGAAAGCAGAATGTACAGAAGTGCTTTTTACTTTTGGAGAATATGCCGAAGAAGTACCTGAATACAAAAAATGGTTAGATGATCTGGGTTATTCCAATACTGTCGATTATATTTGCGAACTTTGTAAATTGGCAATAGATAAAGGCCTTTTGCCACATACCAATGCGGGTATATTGAATTATACAGAACTGGAAAAACTAAAACCCCTTAATTCCAGTATGGGACTGATGCTAGAGACAAGTGCAGAGGTTGCCGCACATGAAGGTTCACCTGGAAAAGTACCAGCCCAACGGATCAGGACAATACGCTATGCTGGAGAGTTACGTATTCCCTTCACAACTGGTCTTCTTGTGGGTATTGGTGAAAACCTTGATGACAGGATCAATTCCCTGCTGTCTATTGCAGAATTACATGAAGAATATGGTCATATACAGGAAGTTATCATACAGAACTTCACGCCAAAACCGGATACTCCCATGGCAAACCATCCTGCACCTAGCAAAGAGGAGATGATGCAGACCATATTGATCGCAAGGGAAATACTCCCTAATGATGTGACCATTCAAGTACCACCAAATCTTATTGACCCCTATCTTTTGATACAATGTGGTGCCACTGACCTTGGAGGAATTTCTCCTACCACCATCGACTGGATAAACCCGGAGGCTGAGTGGCCAAGTATATCTGATCTAAGAAAAATGCTGCAGGAAGTTACACTTAAGGAAAGGTTACCTATTTATCCACAATACATTAAAAATGGATGGTATAGCGATATTCTGAAAGAACTTATACATGATCTTTCAGATGAAGAAGGCTACCGGAAAATATGAGTTCCAAACGGGACACACTACCTAAAAACAAAAGATAAGTATCGGAGAAAAAATGAACCCTGTAATTCCGAATGATATTACTGAGCGTGCCTATAAGGGTAAGATAACAAAAGAAGATGCACTTTTTCTTTTGACGATCCCTCCGTTCAAACTTTTTGAATTTGCTGACATGTTACGCCGGGAAACAGTAGGTGATACTGTGACCTATGTAGTTAACCGCAATATAAACTTTACAAACCGATGTATTGGAACCTGTGGTTTCTGTGCATTCAAAGACAATACAGGATATGTATTGGAGATCCCACAAATACTTGAAAAAGTAAGAGAAGCAGAAAAACTTGGAGCAACAGAAGTTTGTATCCAGGGAGGATTGCTCCCAAATGTCGATATCAATTTTTACACGGATATAATAAGAGCGGTTAAAACAGAATACCCACACATCCATACACATGCATTCTCACCTATGGAAGTGTACCATGCCGCAAAACAGAGTGATATAAATGTTGAAGAAGCCCTTATTCGCCTTAAAGATGCAGGACTGGATTCCATGCCGGGAACTGCTGCAGAGATCTTGTCTGACAGAGTAAGAAATATAATCTGCCCCGGGAAACTCAAGACTGATGAATGGATAGATGTGATTACCAAAGCACACAAAGCAGGAATAAACACAACTGCAACCATTATGTATGGTCACATCGAAACGATTGAAGAGCGTATTGATCACATGATGATAATAAGAGATATACAGAAAAAGACAGGTGGTTTCCATGAATTCGTGCCATTGACCTTTATGCCCTACAATAACAAAGTGGGTGAAGATATGATAAAGGCCGGAAGGTATGCAACCCCTGGCATGGAAGATCTGCGATTGTATGCCCTTGCACGCATAATACTTAATACACACATAAAGAACATCCAGGCAAGCTGGGTTAAGCTTGGAAAGAAACTTGCCCAGGTAGCTTTATTCTGTGGTGTTAATGACCTTGGAGGAACCCTGATGGAAGAAAAAATATCAAGTTCAGCCGGTTCAACAAATGGTCAATTCATGTCCGCACAGGAATTGGAATGGTTCATCGTTTCATCAGGAAGGCAGGCACTTCAAAGAAATACCTCATATAAACCAATCATCAAGACCAGCAACCATGAAAAAGTGAAACTCAAGGTCGCTTGAGGAAAAACAATGTATTCAACCATTACAGATGATATTATTGAAAGGACATACAATGGTGATGTTCGCAAAGAAGATGCAATGATATTGCTACATGCAAATCCTTTTGAACTTTTTTCCCTTGCAGATGATTTGCGCTACAAAACAGTAGGAAACGATGTCACATACATCACTAACCGCAATATATATCTCACTAATATGTGTGCAGGAAATTGTGGTTTTTGTGCCTTTAAAGAAAAAGAAGGGTACATCCTTTCAACTGATAAAGTGCTTGAAGAAGTTGAAAAGGCACATAGTGCAGGAGCTACAGAGGTTTGCGTCCAGGGGGGATATATCCCACAACTCAACATGGATTATTATACTGAGATCTTTGATGCTATTAGTTCCAGTTATCCTTCAATGAACATACATGCCCTTTCACCAATGGAAGTATTCCATGCTGCAAGAATGGAGAAGATACCAGTTGCTGAAGCTTTCAGTATTTTGAAAGAATGTGGAGTAGGTACATTGACGGGAACATCTGCTGAGATACTTACAGACCGCGTAAGGAAGATAATTTGTCCAACTAAAATTACAAAGCAGCAGTGGATAGACAGCATTGAAGCTTCACATAATGTAGGCCTTCGGACAAACGCAACTATGATGTACGGACACGTAGAAACTGCAGAAGAAAGAATTGACCACATCTTCACTATACAGAATATACAGAAACGTACCGGGGGATTCACTGAGTTTATTCCAATGGCCTTTATGCCATACAATAATAAGATCGGAGAAGAAATGATGAAGGAAGGTAAGTTCATGAGCACGGGCATTACTGACCTTCAAATGCAGGCCATTTCAAGGATAATATTGTACAAGCATATTGATAATATTCAGGCACCATGGGTTAAACTTGGAAAGAAGTTATCACAGGTTGCATTGTGCTGTGGGGCTAATGATCTTGGTGGCACTCTTATGGAAGACAGGATCACAGCTGCTTCAGGGGGAACTAACGGAGAATATACCCCGGCAGCCGAAATCGAGTGGTTGATTCGCCAGACAGGCAGAACGCCAAAACAAAGAAATGCACTTTACGAGGCAGTACTATGAAAGCATTGATCCCCTATAAAAAGAAAAATGCCAAATCAAGGCTTTCACCTGCGCTTAGCCGGGAGGAACGGGAAGAATTCATAGAACTTATGTTAAGAGATGTGCTTGCTAGCCTTAAGGAAGCTGAAATTGAGGAAATAGACATACTCACAACACTTGACAACGGAGTACCCAAGGATCTGGAGACAAACATAGTGCTTAGTGAACATGACCTTAACGAAGCCATCAATGATTATCTAGATAATGAAAAAAAACCCATACTTGTAATAATGGCAGATCTCCCCCTTGTAAGAGCGCAGCACATAAAAGAAATATTGACAAGACCAGAGGACGTAGTTATCGTCCCGGGGAAAGGCGGAGGTACAAACGTCTTATTCATAAAAGATCCTTCGAATTTCCATGTCAAATATTATGGATCCAGTTTCCTTAATCATTGCAATATAGCAAAAGAACAGAACTGTTCGGTGTATATTTATGATTCTTTCCTGTTAAGTACAGATATTGATGAACCCCAAGATCTTGTGGAAATAATACTTCATGGAAATGGAAATTCCCGAAAATATATAATGGAAAGATTTGATATGAAAACAGGCAAGGCAAGAGTCAGAATAGCTGCTCCGTGTGATGCATAAACTCTTATAGGGCTTATACTATAATGACATTCTAAATCATGTTATTTTGATTTTAATCAAAAAATATATTCCAAAAAATATAGGGATGAATCATATAAATTATAGGTGATAATAATGACCATTAACGTAAACAAATTCAAATGCGGGTATTGTGGTGCATGTGTAAGCGTATGCCCGGTTGGCGCACTTGAATTGGTCGAAACCTGGATCGAGGTCAGTGAGGCATGCACATCCTGTGGCATCTGTGCAAAGATATGCCCGGTTGAAGCTATTGAGGTGAAAAGGTGAAGAGCGAGTACGATGTAGTGGTGATAGGTGCTGGTCCTGCAGGTTCGATCGCAGCAAAAACTGCCGCTCAGAAAGGTCTTGATGTCCTTCTGATAGAAAAAAGACAGGAAATTGGCGATCCGGTCAGATGCGCAGAGGGAATTGGCAAAATAGGACTAAGGAAATACATAGAACCTGACCATCGGTGGATATGTGCAGATGTAAAAGGATCACGCATATATTCACCTGATGGAACTATGATCGAGATGTCAGAAGAGATTGCTGGCGGAGAAGTTGGATATGTCCTTGAACGCAAGGTCTTTGACAGAGCACTGGCACATGAAAGTGCAAAAGCCGGTGCAGAGGTAATGGTCAAAACAAGAGCAACTGATCTGATCATGGAGAACGGTTTTGTAAAAGGTGTAAAGGTCATGCACCTTGGAGAATCATACAACATCAAAGCTAAAATAGTCATGGGTGCAGATGGAGTCGAATCAAAAGTAGGCAGGTGGGCTGGCATTGACACATCCCTCAAACTTGGTGACCTTGAGACCTGTGCTCAGTACCTTCTAAGCGGTACAGATATCGACCAGAACTATTGTTATTTCCATGTCGGAAATGAAATAGCTCCAGGTGGTTATGTGTGGTTATTCCCAAAAGGAAATGGTCTTGCAAATGTTGGAATTGGAATCTTGGGCAGCAAATCCGGGGAAAAGAAAGCTATTGATTACCTGAATGAATTTGTAAAAAAGACATATCCCGATGCCAATATCCTGGAAATGGTTGTTGGGGGAGTACCAGTTAGTGGTTCCATTGAGAAAACAATAGCTAATGGCCTTATGCTCATAGGAGATGCAGCAAGGCAAACTGACCCTATAACAGGCGGTGGGATCATCAATGCAATGGAAGCCGGAAAGATTGCAGGAGAAGTTGCATATAAGGCAATATCCGAAGGTGACGTTTCAACCAATACTCTTCAGGAATATGAGAAACTGTGGCGTAAAACGATCGGTTATGAAATAGATAACAGTCTGATGGTCAAGAATAAGTTCATCAACTTTACTGACAAGGAACTAAATTCTCTGGCATATTCCCTGGAAAATGTAAATTTCACCAGTATGAGCCTGCTGGACCTTTTGTATGCACTCTTCAAGTCAAATAAAAAACTTTTATGGGACCTAAGAGGACTTTTCAAGAATGTTGTGAAGTATGAAATGGCCTTTGAACAACGGTAAAGTGATATAATTTATCACTTTCTTCTTATTTATGTTATTTTCCGTTTTTTGAATTGCTTCTGGTTTACCACATAAACTTTTTTAACTGCTGTCACTGAGATTAGCATAATCATTTTAGATGGAACCAAACGAAAGACAAAAAAGCATGTCTGCCACATACTTGGAACTGCAAGGAAACCATATTAATAGTCTGGAAATCAACGCCTCCAGAATTCAGGAGTCAACATAACGATCACTGTAAATACTTCAAGTCTGCCAATCCACATATTTGCTATCAGCACCAGCTTTCCGATAAATGGTACCACATCAAAACTTGCCATTGGGCCCACCACACCAAATCCAGGACCTATGTTCCCAAGTGTGGCTATGGAAGATGTTAGTGAACTAATAAGATCCATCCCTAATAATGAAAGAAGGCCGGTGGATACAGCAAATATCATGAAGTAAATTACTACAAAAGAGACGATTGCCTGCATTACATCATCAGGAACTGTCTTACTGTTGAGTTTTATTGGTTTTACGGCCTTTGGATGAATGGATCTGAACAAAGCCCGTTGTGCATATTTGAGGAGTAAAAAGAGCCTTACTACCTTTATACCCCCGGAAGTCGAACCGGCACATCCGCCCACAAACATTACTGCAAGCAGTATTATTTTTCCAGAATCGGTCCACTGATTAAAGTCCACAGTTGCAAAACCCGTTGTAGTCATAATGGAAACTACCTGAAAAATAGCATACCTGAATGCCGTAACAATTGTTTCCCCCATGTCACTCCAGAGACTGAAAGTCAATACCAACGTTGCAACAGCAATAATGAGTGAATAGAATTTGAACTCATCATCCTTCAAAAAACTTTGCTTGTCGGTGTATAATGTTCTGTAGTGAAGTGCAAAGTTAGCTCCTGCAATAAACATGAAAAATGTGATTATGGTTTCTATAAAAGGGCTGTTAAATGCTGCTACACTGTTAGCATATGAAGAAAAACCACCGCATGCCATTGTAGTAAAGGTGTGTGTAACAGCATCATATAGTGACATTTTAGCAAGTATCAGAGCTGCAACCTCTATTATAGAAATGAATAAATATACAATCCATAGAATCTTTGCAGTTTCCCTTATTCTCGGTTTTATTTTGTCCTCAGTGGGACCGGGAGCTTCTGCCCTGAACAACTGCCTTCCGGCAACACCAAGCTTTGGAAGAATGACGATAAAAAGCATGATGATGCCCATCCCCCCAATCCATTGAGTCATACTACGCCAGAAGAGGATACTTTTTGAATGGGATTCTATATCCAGTAAAATTGTAGCACCGGTTGTCGTAAAACCAGACATGGATTCAAAAATTGCGTTTATAGGACTGAAGCCATCCAGCATAAAAGGAATCGAACCGAAAATAGCAGCTGCCAGCCATCCAAATGCAACAATGGCAAACCCTTCCCTTGCCTTCCACTCATCGGTCGATTTATATTTATAAGAAAGCAAGATGCCTGTTAATCCAGTAATAATAACTGCTGCTAAAAATGGATATAGGGAATCACCATAGTAAAGGGCGACAAGTAAAGGAACTACCATAATAGCCCCGAGGAACCTGAGAAGTGCACCCAAAACATTTAATACAACACCGTGATTCAAATATTCCACCCTGATAAATGATTATTTAAAAAATTTTTCTACCTCTGCATTTGCGGACTGCAAGGAAAACACAACTACCCTGTCCCCTCCCTCTATAACATATTCACCACGGGGAATCACTGTATTACCTTTGTGGACAACCATGCTAATTATCGCACCTGAAGGAAATTTCATATTTTTCAGAGGTTTTCCTACTATCTTTGATTTTTTTGAAGTAGTGTACTCAATTATCTCGGCTTTTTCGCCTTCTATGCTTGCAATAGATTCAATGCCTTGTCCAAAAGTAAGTTTTAGAACTTCATTGATCGTAGTTTGTCTTGGACTTACAGCACTATCAACACCAACCATTTCAAAAAGGGAAACATAATCAGAGCGATCAGAACGAGCTATAACTTTTTTCACTCCAAGCTGTTTGGCAAGCAATGAGCATAAAAGATTCTTTTCATCACTATTGGTGACTGATATCACAACATCCATATTAGAGATACCTTCATTTTTTAATAGATCTATATCAGTTCCATCGCCATTGAGGACCAATACATCAGGAAGTTCTTCAGCTATAACCATTGACCTTTCTTTATTAGACTCTATAATCTTCAGATCAAAATCACTCTTAGCGACCAGTTTCGCAAGATAGAAACCTACAATTCCCCCACCAATTATCATCACTTTACTTCTTTTGCCGACCTTTTCACCAAACATATCACGGACCTCAACCATTGAATCCGGTTTTCCTATTACCACGATACGATCGTTGCCTTTTATAATATCATCACCATGCGGGATTATTACTTCAGAATCCCTGAAAAGAGCACTTACAATACAGCAATTTGCAAGGTGGAGTTCTTGTACATGTTTATTTACAAAAGAATGATTTTCTGGAACTACGAATTCCATCATCTCAACTTTTCCATCTGCAAAATATTCCACATCTATTGCAGAAGGAATTGCAAGTATCCGGGCAATCTCAGAAGCAAGCGATAGTTCAGGACATATCATGACCTCGATGCCTATTTGAGGTCTTTTTGTCACGGGTTTATCAATGTAATCTGGATTACTGACCATGGCCACGGTTTTTAATTTATCTTTGTCCTTGGCAATGAGTTTGGATCCCATACAGGCAACTATGTTTACTTCATCAGAGCCTGTCACAGCAACCAAAAGATCAGCTCCCTCTAAAATATCATTGAGAATGGATACATTGGCACCATTGCCATGTAAAACATGAACATCAAGCTCATCTGCACGTTCGCATGCTTCTTCATTTTTGTCTATAATGACAACATCATTTGTCTGGTAAAGAGCCTTAGCAATATGATAGCCAACTTCACCAGCCCCTATTATTACGATCTTCATGATATACCTTCAAAAGGTCATAATGTGAACTACTCCTCCCTGCCTGCTCTGCAGTCGAGGAAGGAGCTTCCTATGAGTTTTAGTCTCATTTCGAAATCATCCTTGTAGGAATGATCCCGATCAACAAACCTGTTTGTCGTAGATTATCAACTACTTGTTGATAGCTTGATGACATTTGCTTTATATCTAAGTTACCAATGATAATAGTGTTAGCATCTGTATTCTCAACAATATTCCTGGTAATTTTATGCTGGTAATTTTATGCTGGTTATCTTTCAACTGGTTAGATGACTTTCGTTTCATCTTTCCAAGGTTATTATGCAGTCTTTTCCACTTCCTGCTGTTCTTCAAGCAATGGTCTCGTCTTGATTGAATCTGCTGAATTTTAGGTTCCCAATACTTATCTGGTCTCCTATTTTTCAATTCAATGAATTTGCTATCAGAATCAACCATGCTTTGTTTAGAAGTACCAATATCAATAGCAAGGTAACAGGCATTGTTGCTATGTCTAACTGCAGGAATCTTGTAAGTAATTGAAATATAGAATTCTTTATCGTTTTGATAAAGGTTAACCTGAACTATATCAGTAGCTTTATCAAATATTCTTTCTTCAAGTAAAGTAGCAGGAAGCTCAAATTTCAAAGGAATTCCAGATGGATGCTTATGTGAGAGATCAATGAATATCTTGTCCTGTTCTGAATATTTTCTTTCTGGTTTGTAGATTCTAGTATCCATTGATTTACTTACGAAAACATGTCCATTGGAATCAGATGTTCCAAAACCAGGTTGGTTGTATAGCATAGTAGTAAAATATTTCTTGCCTTTGAATCCAGAAGGTCTTGCTTTCTTATCCTTGTTCTTTCTCAGGTTGAAGAAAGACTTGTAATCGTTATCAAGACATTTCAAGGTTCCCTGCAGTACTTTGGAATAGACCCATTTATAATCAGGAAAACTTTGTTTGAGTCCGGGTAATTCGTTCTGCTGCTTAATATATCCAATCTTAATTTTGTTCCTGTAAGCATCCTGACGTTTACTAAGTCCAAAGTTATAGATTAATCTGCACTTTTCAGAAAGATCCCATAGAACAGATTCTTGTTCTGGAGTAAGTTCAATTTTAACTGGTAATGTCAACTGCATACGGAAAAAACCCATACGATATAAGGATACCAAGGTATTTAAGTATTAGTTATAATCATTATTCTTGTATAAGATGCTTTCATCCTCTGCCTGTCGCTTCGCTCAGAGGAAGGGGACTTCTCGCTCCAAAGTTAAAAGTCACAGCTTAGCGAAAAGTAAGTATTCCATTATTCATGAGGAATCGCTAATTATATATTCTTAACTGCCTAATGTCCACTCGATCAACAAGTTAAGAGTGATAAACGTGATAAGTGTTAACGAAAAGGGATTAGCGATAATCGATGAGATGCTTGACTGGGAAGAAGAACTGAAAGTCCAGTCCACAGAGCTTGAGAACGGTGCTACTGTAATTGACTGTGGTGTGAATGTAGAAGGTGGATATGATGCAGGAATGTATCTGTCACGTCTTTGTCTTGCAGATCTCGCAGATATAAGCTACACCAAGTTCGATCTGGATGGTCTTCCAGTACCTGCTATTCAGGTAGCTACTGACAATCCAACAATTGCATGTATGGGATCTCAGTATGCAGGCTGGAGAATCTCAGTCGGTAAGTATTTTGCTATGGGTTCTGGTCCTGCAAGGGCACTCGGACTTAAGCCAAAGGAACTGTACGAAGAGATAGGTTACAAGGATGATTCTGAATTTGCAGTCCTTGTTATGGAATCAAGTGAATTACCAACCGAAGAGGTTGTCGAATACATTGCAAAACACTGCAGTGTTGATACTGGGAATATTTACATTGCCGTTGCACCTACAGCTTCAATTGCAGGTTGCGTCCAGATCTCAGCACGTGCAGTCGAGACAGGTATTCATAAGTTTGAATCAATAGGATTCGACATCAACACGATTAAAAGCGGTTTCGGTGTTGCTCCAATTGCACCTGTTGTCGGTGACGATACAAAATGTATGGGTTCCACAAATGATTGCGTCATCTACTGTGGTGAAACATACTACACAGTTGAATATGGAGATGAAGAAAAACTGGCAGAGTTTGTCAGGAAGGCTCCATCTACAACCTCAAGGGACTATGGTAAGCCATTCTATACCACATTCAAGGAAGCTGAATTTGACTTCTTCAAGGTTGATGCCGGTATGTTTGCACCAGCTAAAATAACAGTGAATGATACCAAGAGTAAGAAAACCTTTACAAGCGGAAGGATTAACCCGGGCATTCTCCTGGAATCATTTGGCGTAAAAGAAGTATAACTTTCTAACAGGTCTATTATATGCAGATACAACCTTAAAGGTTGTATTACTCTTTTTCTTTCGGAGACAATCAATGAATATAATAAGTACTTCAAAAGGTATCGGTAGCCAGCTTACGGAATTCAGGAAACTTGTGAAAGAATCCCAGCAAATCACTTTTATCGGCACTGTTGGTTTCTGCACACCGTTTGCGGAACTGATGGCATTTGTCCTCAGGGGCACAGATAAGAAGATGGTATTCCTCCCAAATCTGCAACCTGATGAAGCACGTATGCTAGTTTCATCTTCCCAAGGAATGAAACTTGGAGACATAACAGATCCTTCTGCAGACACAGTTGTCTTGTTTGGCGGACTTGCGATGCCAAAAATAGGTGTTGACCCTGAAAAGATGAAGGAGCTTATGGATGTTCTATTGCAGGAAGCTGAAAAGAAACTTGTTATAGGTGTTTGTTTCCAGTCAATGTTCATGGATCAGAAATGGCCGGAAATAATTGACTTTGATTATATCATAGATACAGACCTTACAAATGAGGTCAAAAAAGTATAATCATATTTGTTTAAAATTGTTTGTTGGTTTTGCTTATGAGCTTATTTCAAAAGTATAAATACACTTCATATAATTATATATGAGGGCTTAGAATGGAGTTCAAAGAACTCTCTGATTAACAATGGAAGTTTATTAAAGGATTTCTTCCACCACAACCAATAACCGGAAGAAAGAGAGCTGATGACTGCAAGTTCATCAATTGAATTCTTTTGTTCTTATAACAGGTTGTAGATGAGGATATGCCATTTATTTACGGTTCCATAACTAGTGTGCCAGCAATTTAAATGTAATGCTATTTTATAGCCCTTGAATGCATTATATACTTTTATGGTTCAAATAAAACTAAAGGCTGATGAAGTACGATACTTGAATGACTTTGTCAAAAAGGGGCAGAAAGCTGCACGGGAACTAACAAGAGCACGGGTTCTGCTACTTGCAAACAAAGACAAAAAGGACAGAGAGATTGCTGAAATATTAGACATTAGCAGAAATACTGTAGGAAGAATAAAGAAGAGATACTTAGAAGAAGGTCTTCAAATTGCCCTGGT
>Ga0265295_1002573_pt1 | contig 28366 bp, 17 predicted proteins | sample Munlansysbiofilm_FD_192503 | JGI IMG/M metagenome (GOLD analysis project Ga0265295, IMG submission 192503) | Leachate microbial communities from a municipal landfill in Southern Ontario, Canada - Methane capture system biofilm | ecosystem: Engineered > Solid waste > Landfill > Unclassified ... | reverse complement strand
GGAGCGGCCCATACGGATGTGGGGCAAGCCATCACGGTGGATAGCGAGGGCTATATCTATAGCACCGGACGTTTTTGCGACACAGTCTCCTTCGGTTCCATCAGCCTCAGTTCTGCCGGCTCCGAAGACATCTATGTCTCTAAACAGGACTCAAACGGCAATTGGCTCTGGGTGCAATGCGCAGGAGGAGTATCTGGCGATCTGGCGCGGGACATCGCAGTCGATAGTGCAGGCAATGTCTATATCACAGGTTATTTTTGGGAGACTGCGGATTTTGGTTCCACCACCCTGACCAGCGGCGGCCGCACCGATATCTTCGTTGCCAAGCTCGACTCCAGCGGTAACTGGCTCTGGGCAAAACAGGCAAACGCCCCTTACGATGATGACAGCTTTAGCATCGCCTTGGACGACATGGACAATGTTTATATCACCGGCTACTTTGCAAACACGATTACTTTTGGTGCGATCAGTCTGGTGAGTAATGGCGGCAATGACATCTTCGTGGCGAAGCTGGATTCCAGCGGCAATTGGCTCTGGGTGCAGCATGTCGGTGGCTCCTACCGGGAAAGAGGCATGGATCTCGTAGTGGATAGTCAGGGGAATATCTATGTAGCCGGACATTTTAACGACAGCATTGATTTCGGTCTTCATAGCGTCACTGCGGTCAATTCCGATGACATCTTCGTAGCCTGCATGGAGTCATCCGGTAACTGGATCTGGGCCCAAAGCGCTGGTGGCAGTTCCTCCGACATCAGCAATGGCATCGCAATCGATAGTTCGGGCAATATCTTGCTGGTTGGGGCATTTGGAGGAACGGCCTCTTTTGGCTCAATCGAGCTGAGCTCTGAGGGGCAATCCGATACCTTTGTGGCAAAAATGGACAATGCCGGCAACTGGCTCTGGGCAGTTCGAGGCGGAGGCGAACTTGATAATACTGCCATTGATATCGCCACAGACGCCTACGGAAACTGCTATGTGGCAGGACAGTTCAGCGGAGCAGTCAGCTTTGGCAGCAGCAGTTTCAGCAGCAGTGGACAAGGAGATATCTTTGTAGCCAAGCTGGATCCAAATGGGAACTGGCTCTGGGCAGACCGGATAGGTGGGGAGCTTAATGACTGTGCTTGCGGCATCGCAGTGGACAGTTCCGCAGATATCTACGTATGCGGATGGTACACCGGCGACCTCGCCTTTGGCCCCAACAATCTCAGCGGATCTGGACATTGGGATATCTTCATCGCCAAATTGGGCTCGGGAGTTCAAAACAATGACGCTTTGCTTTCGCCCCCTCTTGCCAGAGCAGCCCTGAGTGTCTATCCCAACCCCTTTAATTATTCCACCAGCCTGAGCCTCGCTCTGGATAATGCCAAACCCTTACAGCTCAGTGCAGCCAGTCTGATTGTCTATGACCTCAAAGGCCGCAAGATCCGCACTCTGTGCTCGCCAGAACCAAGTAATACCGGATTCCAGGTCACCTGGGATGGTCGGGACGATTCCGGTCGCCCCTGTCCCTCTGGAGTCTATTTGGCCAAGCTTTATGCAAACGGACAAAGCCTCTGTGTGAAGAGGATGTCGTTGGTCAACTAACTATTTCTACATCATTAAAAAGCCCCCGCTGATTTGCGGGGGCTTGATATTATGGGCGCGAATAGTTCCGCGCTTTGTTTATTTATTCGATGAGACCTGTATTAGCAGGCTTATCAATTAGAGTTTCATTTTGACTTTTACCCGCGTTGTTCACCGCTTTTACTTTGTAGAAAGCTTTGCCTTGGGGAAACAGAGGATCAGTCCAGTTTGTGCCATTCGCCGTGGCATAGGGCAGAAATGGCCCATTGGGATCGGCTGATTTGTAGATCTGATAAAGCGTGGCTCCAGCCACAGCAGTCCAATTGAGCACGCCAGTGGAGCTTATCACCAGCTCTGGTGCGGAGGCAGCGCCGCTACCAAAGAACAGCCTGAGGTTGGGAATAGCAGATTTTCTCATTCCATCTGGCGGTGCAGCAGGATCTGGATTGACGTATCCATTCTGCCAACGGGGGTAATCATAAATGGTACGCATATCGCTATCGGAGCACCAGAAGAATCCTACCGAGCTATCATAACCCTCTTCGTTTTCATCAATGGCAATCACCAGATTGTCTGTGTTGTTATATACAAAAGGCGTGGTTAGAGGAATTTCGATCCAACCGGCTATAGCTGGGATGGGCACTTCACCCTGGAACACCTGGCTCAGGTTGGCCAGAGCTATCCAACTGTCGCTTCCGGCAAATTCCGTGAGCGCGGTGTGTCCCATATAGATAGTCCAGTCGTTGCTATTGACCGCTGTTCCGGGACCGTTCCAATAGTAATACAATTTCTCGATGCGTTGATCTGGAACATCGATTTCGCTTTGCAGGTAAATACTCTGGCTATAGCTGTTGTCTTGGGCAAGAAGGATTGGCAGGCTAAAGTCACGGTTATTATTGCCGATTTCCACTATGCCTGCCGGTCTGCCCATTGCGCTCAGGGGGATATCTAATTGCATATTGCCCGGGCGGGCTATAATGCGCAGAGTAGCAGAGATGGGGCCTTCATGGGTAGCGTTCACATAGACCGGCAGCACAAAGCTCTGCCCATTGGCCAAAGATATGGGCAAGACGCTGGCGTCGAAGCTGAATTCGGCAGCGTTGTCTCCGAAGATGCTGGTTTCGTAAGCAGCTATATGTGCATAGCCACCACCGGTATTTGTGAGCGTGAGATTATGCGGACCAGTCTGCATACCTTGCCGCACCAAGCCAAATCCTATTTGGCTATGGCTGGGAGACAGGAACGCGGATTCGCATAAAGTTACTGAGATATCATCCAGGCTGAGGAAATGGGACGGAAGCTCAAGAGTGCCACGAATGCCAATCCAGTAAATTCCGTCCGTAGAAGGGTTGAACATACCGGAGATTCTCTGATAGGAACCGCTTATGAGGTCAGTTTGGGGGGCTATTGTATTAGTCATGCTGGCTGTAGTGGCAGTGCTGCCATAGTAAATCCCAATTGAGGCAGCGGTTGGTACTGTTGTGTCTTGACGCGCGAAAAGCGTCACATCGTAGTATGAATCGGCATAAAGCATAAATGGGCGCATCAGCCAACTGTCACTATTGCCTTCGAGGTAGGCGTTGAATGTCCCGGTGCGAGGATTGCGGCTGAATGTCCCTAAGCTGGAGTTTGCAATCCAAGAATTGGATGAGAACCCTCCGGGATTCTGTTGCCATTTAGCGACCTGGCTTTGGTTGCTGTTGCCAGTCTCAAACCCTTCCAAGAAAGGCAGCACATTTACCGTGATATCGGCCATGGTAGTGAATTTGCGCACAGTATTGCCGATGGCGTCTCCTACTACATTGCTGGGAACCACCATCCAGTAAAAGCTGCTATTCCAGGGCAAAGCTGAAGTGCAGGAATAGCTTAAGAAACTGGTTGTCCCTATCAGCGTAGTGGGGGGATTATTTGCATCGCAATATATCTTGTAGCTGGTGGGATATTGACCGGAGGTAGGTACGCTCCAGGTGAAACTGGGGTAAATGCTCTGGCCTGTGGCATTATGAGCGGGTGAGACCAGATTTGCTGGACCAGGCGCTTCTGGGGTGAGCTGGGGACCGATCACAAAATCAATAAAAACCGCGCCACTTGCCGCCATATCTCTGCGGAAACCAAGGTAATAATCGTGACCAGCCAAAGAGCTTAAGTCTATCACCTGATTGTAGAATGTTAAGATGGCCGGATAAGTTATATTGCTGCCAATTTGAGTCCAATTAACCCGGTCGGGAGAGTAAAGAACTTGCAGATAGGCTGCTGTACCACCTGCGGAAGTCCAGAAATCCAATGTACTGTCGGCGTTAATAGTCAATTTTGGCGTGGAAAGGATCTTTTGAGCTGACGGGTTGCCGTTAATGCGGGCACTGGAAGTTCCATGTTTGCGATAGTTGATGTCCTGGAACCAATCGCCAGAGCTTGCCCAATTCGCCGGTGGAAAGACGCTGCCTTCAAAGCTCTCTACCAGTTGAGCGGAAGAGGGGGTTTTGAAGCTCCAGGTGCTGGAAGCGGGAGACGAACCGATTTGGTTTTTTGCCACTACCTTCCAATAGTAGCTTGTGTTTGGGGCCAGGGTGGGCGTGTAGGATCTGGCGGTTTGTGCGATGCTAACCCTGGGAGGGTTGGCTGTAGTGCCAAAATACACATCGTAATTGGTGGCATCACCAGCTCCTGCAGTGGGCATCCAGGATAGCATGTTATCGGTAAGTGACCAGGCACCATTGACGGGCGACAGCAGAGTGGGTGCCAGGGGTGCTGTGCTATTGGGGAATACGAATTGTATGCGATTGTTTGTCTGCAATCGATTTAGACCATAGGCGGGAGGCGAGGCGGGGTTGGGATTGTCGGTATCGTGAGCAAAATACATACTTGTTCTGGTAGCAGTTGCAAAAGAACCCCATTCCGGGCGATTACTTCCCCAGCCATCAGTATTTTCATCCACTGCAATGATAAGATTTGAGCTGTTGTTGTAATTGAATGGAGTGTCAAGAGTGATCTCCATCCAATTATTTGCCAGAGGTGCCATGCCAGTTACATCTCCGGCAAAAACCTGAGTCAGGTCTGCCAGCGGAACCCAAGCAATCGGAGAAGTGAAGCCTGTCTTGCTGGTGTGACCCATGTAAATCACCCAATCTTTGCAGGAGTCAAAGCTTCCTGAAACATAGTAGAATCTGATCCTGGAAATGCTTCCGGAATGATTGATTTGGGCAGGAGTATAGATCTGTTGGCTATAAGAGTAACTGTAGTTACCATCTATGGGCAGAAAATTAGTAGTAGCAGTGCCGGTGCCAATTTCCACAGTATCTGCAATGAGCATGCTACACATGGCTAAGATAAGACTTAGCAGGATAGCCAGTTTCATCAATTTCTTCATGATAAGAATTCTCCTTAATTAGGCCAAATATAAGTAAAATGGTGCTATCAAATATCTATGGTTATTTTTCCAGTAGATTTTCAGCACCCTGGTCAAAAAAAGACCAGCTACAAATATTGTCAAGAACAAAACGAAACATTATCTTTTTGTTCTGTATTACAAGCATAGTTGATGAATATGGAAGTCGTATTGGTCTGGCAGGCTAGGTGATATATCTTTGAAATGCTGTGTTCAAGTCTTCTGCATGGTGCCTGTTTCTTGTCTAGTGCCTTGTCTTTATATCTAAGCTGCCGTGTTTGGGAGAGTGCGGAGCACGGCAGAGGATTGTTGGCATAGCTTAGCAGGTATCGTCCTGCGCTGCGCTCCAGACTCAATGTGCTATTTCGCCTTAGCCCAGCAGTCACCTGCTGGGCTATAGGCATTCGCCTTTCGTCCTACCGGACTCTACCCTCAATCTCCCTTGATTATACTTCTTCCCAGACTATCCTATTTGTCTTTCGGTTCGTCGGAATCTATCGACCCTCCTTTTGAGCTATACTTCTTTTAAGACTAATCTATTCATCTTTCGGCCCCGCGGGCTCTACCTGGAATAACGCCGGGACATACTGCTTCCCAGATTACCCTAGCCCATTTGTTGTCGTGGAGATGACGTGGAGATAGCAGGAAAAAATCCTCTTATCTCCACGTCAGCTTCAGCACAAGCTATAAAGCAGGGCACTGCAAGAACTCTAAATCGCTAAAACGTCAAAACGATAAAACGTTAAAACGCTAAAACGCTAAAACCAAAAATCCCTTGACAAAAGCTCCCCTCTCCCAGAGCTTGCAAAGCTATAGTATAAAATAATATACGCGGATCATCCGCATGGAGAACACTAATGGATTACCAATTTACAGAGATTGAAAAAAAGTGGCAACAGACCTGGCAAGAGCGCCGGATTGCCAACGCCCGGGACTTTTCGGACCGGCCCAAGTACTATGTGCTATCGATGTTCCCTTATCCTTCCGGAGTTCTCCATATCGGCCATGCGTCAAACTACGCCATCGGTGATGCCATCACACGTTTGAAGATGATGGAAGGCTACAACGTCTTGCAGCCCATGGGTTACGATTCCTTTGGCATGCCCGCGGAAAACTATGCCATTACCCACAATTCCCATCCCAGAATCACCACTGAAGAGCACATCGTCAATATGCGCAAGCAGTTCGATGGCATGGGCTTTTTCCTGGATTGGGAACGCGAGATCAGCACCTGCCGCCCGGATTATTATCATTGGGGGCAGTATATCTTCAAGAAAATGTACGAAAAGGGCTTGGTTTACCGCAAAAAGAGCTTCCAAAATTGGTGTGAAACCTGCAAAACGGTTTTGGCCAATGAACAGGTGGAAGATGATGCCTGCTGGCGTTGCGGCGCTGAAGTGATACAAAAGGAAATGGACCAATGGTATTTCCGGATCACGAATTATGCTGAGGAATTGCTTGATTTTTCGCATGTAATCGAGTGGCCGGAGCGGGTGATGACCATGCAAAAGTACTGGATCGGCAAAAGCGAGGGTGCTCGCATCGATTTTACTCTGGAAAACAGCACGCAAAAGATCCCGATTTTCACCACCCGTCCGGATACCATCTTCGGCGTTACCTTCATGGCGCTGCCTCCGGAGCATCCACTGGTGCAGACCTGGCTGGCCCAGGAGCCCGATAATGCTGAATTGCAAAGCTTTTGCAAGCGGGTGATGAACGAAGATAAGATGCTGCGCTCCAGTGCGGAAAGCCTGAAAGAAGGCGTCTTTAGCGGACGCTATGCCATCAATCCCTTGAACGGCGCCAAAGTGCAGATCTGGATCACGAATTATGTGCTGATGGATTATGGCACAGGGGCTGTGATGGCCGTTCCGGCGCACGATCAACGTGATTTTGACTTTGCTAAAAAGTATGATATTCCCATCAAAATAGTCATCCAAAATCAGGATAAATCCTTGAAACTGGAAGACATGACCGAAGCCTATACCGAGCCTGGTATCATCTGCAATTCCGGACATTTTGACGATCAGGACAGCGAAGCCGCCCAAGGCGAAATCACCCGTTGGGTAGAAGAAAAAGGCTGGGGAGTGGCCACCGTGACTTACAGATTGCGGGATTGGGGCATTTCCCGGCAGCGCTATTGGGGCAATCCCATTCCCATGATCCACTGTCCGAAATGCGGCATTGTTCCTGTTCCGGATGAAGATCTGCCCGTGCTCTTGCCGGATGAAGTGCAAGTGGGGCAGACTACTTCAAATCCCCTGCTCAGCGTGCCGGATTGGCTGAATGTCAAGTGCCCGGTCTGTGGCGAAGCAGCCCGCAGGGAAACCGATACCATGGATACCTTTGTGGATTCCTCCTGGTATTATGCCCGCTATGCGGATGCGCACAATCGGGATCTGCCCTTCGACCCTGCCAAAGCCGATTACTGGCTGCCGGTGGATCAATACATCGGTGGGATCGAGCACGCCTGCATGCACCTTTTGTATGCCCGTTTCATCTATAAATTTATGCGCGATATGGGCTGGGTAAAAGGCAACGAACCCTTTGCCCGCCTGCTCACCCAGGGCATGGTGCTGAAAGATGGCGCCAAAATGAGCAAATCCAAAGGCAATACCGTGGACCCTCAATATATCGTGGACCGCTTTGGTTCGGATACCCTGCGCGTCTATCTGCTCTTTGCCTCGCCTCCCGAAAAGGATGTGGAATGGAACGATGAAGCGCTGATGGGTGCCTTTAGATTCCTGAGCAGAACCTACCGCCTGATCAAAGGCAATCTTGATGCGATCAAGCTGGGACTACAAACTTCTGGGGAATCAGCAGAGCTCTCTCCGGAACTGAAAGACTTGCGCTTTAGTACTCATCACTGCATCCAAAGATGGCGGGAAGACTCGCTCATCCGTATGCAATACAATACCGCTATTGCCGCTGTGATGGAGCACCTGAATCACTGTACAGCCATCAAATCCACAGATGATCTGAACCCCGCTGAACTCGCTGTTTATGCAAGTGCTTGCAGCATTATTCCTCAACTTTTGTATCCCTATGCACCCCACATGGCAGAAGAGCTCTGGCAAGTGATGGGTCACCCGAACCTGTTGCACGAAAGCGGCTTGCCCAGTTATGAAGAGAAATATCTGGCTCAAGATACCGCGACTTACGTGATCCAGGTGAATGGCAAGATCAGAGGCAAACTGGAAGTGGCACCGGATACTGATGCCGGGATTTTGCAGGAAATGGCGCTGGAAGTGGAGAATGTGGTCCGCGCTCTGGAAGGCTTTGAGGTCAAGAAGGTCATCGTGATTCCGAATAAAATGGTGAGTATCGCGGCAAAACCGCAGAGATAATATAAGCCCAAATTAACACCTGATTTAAAACACTTAAGGCAGCGACTAGATCGCTGCCTTAAGTCTTTCAAGGGCTGTAGCGTTTCCGTACTGCTCTACGTAGGAACGAGAAGCTGCTGGATTGCAGACGTCCCCGTCTGCAGAGCACGAGACGTGCTCCCTTTTGCGAGGTCTGGCTCTCTTCTCTCAAAACCAATCCTCCCACTTTCAACCCCTCCCTTCTTTCAAAGCCTGCCACCCCATTTTCAAGGTCTTCCTCCTTCGAAAACCCATCCCCCCTTTTCAAGGCCTCCAGCCTTGTTGGACGCGAGACGCATCCAATCCAGCACCCTCCCTCCGCAGCAAGAGCTCCGGCACATCCAAACTTCCGCACCTCCGCACAGAGAAACTCCTGCACTAACAAACCCCCGCACCAAGAACTCCTGCACTCTTTCACTAACAAGCCCCCGCACCAAGAACTCCCGCACCCCGCAACTCCTGCACTAACAAACCCCCAACCCAAAAAAAGCCCGGAGCAAAACCCCGGGCTTCATATCTATTCTATTGATCTTATTTCATGAGCACAGCTTTCTTGCTGAAGCTCTTATCTCCAGCCTGCATCCGAATGTAGTAAACTCCGGTGGGCAAGCTTTTGCCTCTGTCATCATCGCCGTTCCAAACCAAACTGAAATTACCGGCGGCTTTGTTACCTTCATTGATCTCGCGCACCATCTGTCCGCGGCTATTGTAGATCCTGATACTTACCGCTGCAGCCTTATCCAGGCCATAGCTGATGGTAGTGCTGGGATTGAAGGGATTCGGATACACAGTCTTCAAAGTAGTGATCTCGGGAATACCAGGGCTTTGATGATTGTTTTCGCCTTCGAAAACCAGATTTACAGGCCCGTGGAAGCTCTCGCTGCCATCCAGATCTGCCACCTGTAACCAATAGTAATAGGTGCCGGGCATACTCAGCTCAGTATCTCTGAACACATATACTCTCTGCTGAGAAGTGTTGGTAGCAGAAATGAGACTGCTGATCAATTCGGCGGTCGCCAAATCATTATAGGTATTGCGATAGATGTAGAATCCACTAAGGTCGGTTTCAGTTTGAGTAACCCAGGTGAGCACCGCTTGGTTGCTGCTGTTCAGGGCTACGGTGAAAGAAGAGAGTTCGACGGGGAGTGTCTGTGCCAATGTCTGGGCGTTTGTTGCCACTCCGGGTGAATATGCTACATTCCGTGCACCATCATTTCTCACAGACCAGACCTTGTAGTAATAGGAGGTGTTTGCGCTCAGGGAAGTGTGGCTGAAGCTCGTGCCGTTGCCCTTGTAAATCACCGTTCCACCGCCAGCGATGGTGTCATTAACGAGGTATTTGGTTATGTCTTCCAGGTTACCAAAGGTGTTTGTGCTGTTCCAAGCAACCATCACATTGTCTGGCGTGGAATTGCGTGTCCAAAAAAGATTGATCTGAGTTTCGCTATCAGGGATAGCCGTCACGCCTGTAGGATTGTCTATCTCTATGTCAAACCTAATCTGGCTGAGATGGTGGGTCCTGCCGGTCCCGGATGGGGGTGAGGCTGGATCTATATTCTCCGATTGGTTAACATACAGGCCGGTATAGTTATCGTTTGTAAAACGATGAAAGTTTCCATTAGATCCGGCGCTTTCGGGAGTGTTCTCGTCAATAGCAACCACCAGGTTATCGGTGTTGTTATACGGGAATGGGGTGCTGAAGAAAACGGTCATCCACCCACCGGTAGAAAAAGTTACTGTACCGTCATATACTTTAGTGAGACTCACTACTGGCACCCAATCTGATATCCATGAAAAACTGTCTTTGTTTGTATGCCCCAAATACACGACCCAATCCGAGCTATTGGCATTATCACCACTTTCAAAAAAGAAACTTATGGACTTGATCAACCCAGCATTGTCAATCTGAGTTTGGGTATAGATCTGCTGCGAGTAACTGAAGTTTGAGCTGGTATTTATCGGCAGATAGGGCGTTGTCGTCGCCCCAGAGCCTACAATAACAGTAATCGCCCACGATGCATTCAATACTACCGTGAACAAGCACAGTGTCAGCATTGCTTTAAGCTTGTTTTCCATTGTATCTTACCTCTGTATTATATTCAATGTGGTGGCTGCAGTTTCGAATCATACAAGATATTATTCGTATAAGCTCTACAACACAAGTACTAAACAGTTCAGCTAATTAGTATTCTTGTTGCCACCTTCACAAGTTCCTTTTTTTTGCACAGGTACTTTTTGTCAAGTTTAGATATCAATGTTTGCAGGTTCTTTTGGAGGTTCTTGAGGAGTCGCAGAGAGGATTATCTGTAGATTAGTGTATTGCATACAGTGCTTAATAAGTCAGAAATATGACTGGAGCTAAGGCAGTCATGGTTTCAGCAAAAACCGTTGGCTACCTTCGTAGGTATATCGGATCTCGGCTCCCACCTCTGTGAGACGACCAATGGCCTGTTCATGCGGAAAGCCATAGACATTTCTCTGAGCCGTGTTTATGACTGCGGTTTGGGGGCGCACACAAGCAAGGAATTCAGTGTTGGAAGAGCTACGGGAGCCATGATGAGGGACTTTCAAAATCTGGGCACGGAGCTCTTGAGGATAGTGCTCAGAAAGATAGAGTTCCGCTTCCCGCTCGATATCGCCAGTGAAGAGGATGCTCTGGCTGCCAGCATCATAGCGGCAGACCAGGGATTGATTATTCAGATCGGTGGCATAGAAGTCTAGATCCGGGTGCAGGAATTTCAACCGATGCGAACCCAGCTTGATGGTGCAAGTATCTGTAATGGCGATTATTTTGGTGTGTTGGAGCTCCAATAAAGGCGCAGTTTGCTGCCAGAGTTCGCTGTGGATGCTGTCATCACTGAGGATGAGATTCTTGACCTTCAGGCCTCTGAGGAGGTCATAGATTCCGCCAGCATGATCGCCATGGAGATGGGTGATCACTACATAGTCGAGTGTGTTTACCCGTTTGCGCTGCAGCCATCTCAGGAGATTATTCTGTAGCCAGGACTGGGTCTGGTCGATGGCTTCCAGATCCATTTCCGCTCTTTGGCCGATCAAGCCACCCGTGTCGATCATCATGCTGCTGCCATCATCGGCAAAGATCAGGCTACAATCCGAGACTCCGGAATTGAAGATGTACAGCTCATTTTTGGGGCTGAGGGGCCAGAACAGCAGGGCTGCGATGGCCAGCGAGATGGGGATGGCAAGCTTGATCCAGGCTCTCCAGGAGCGTCTGACTTTTAGCACAATCACAAGCAGGAAGAGCCCCAAAGCTATAGCGATGGGCAGTGATATCCATTGCCCTTCCAAGCTCAGGGGTAGCTTTGCACAGAGGTTTAACCAGATTTGCCAGAGATCGGTAAGCGCCTGAAAGCAGAGAATGAAAGGTTGGATATCCCAGATCAGAATCAAGATCGACAGGGCTAAAAGCAGCATGATCAAGGGCAGGCCCAGGAGGTTGGCCAGGACTCCATTCAGGGAAGCGGTACCAAAATAGTAGAGGGTAAGAGGCGCGATGCCCAGGCTCACCACCAGGCTGATCAGCATATATCCCAAAATCTTACGGGGATATGATCTTAACCCAGAGGACTCCGTTGGGGAGCGAAATAAAGGCAAAACAAAGGCGATCAAAGCCACTGCGGTAAAAGAAAGTTGCAAGCCCAGATTGAAGAGCTGAGTCGGACTGACGATGGTGATCACAAATAGCGCAACCGAGAGGTTCTGCGCGATCGATAAAGGACGGGAAAGCCAGCGGGACAATATTACCAGATCGATCATGAGCATGGCGCGGGTGATGGGTGGAGCCCAGCTATTGAGTGCGGCAAAGGCCAAAAGCAGGAGCATGAAGATAGCCTCGGCCCAGATTCGCGGAAAGATCGCCCGCAGGATAACCAGGAGGAAGAGACTCAGCATCAGCACATGCAGGCCGCTCACTACCACCAGGTGCATGATCCCTGCCCGATTAAGGCTTTGCCGGTGCTCCCGTTTGAAATCTGAATCGCTCAAAAGCAGAGCCTGAGCCAGGGGAGAATATACTCCCAAAGCCTCATCCAATCTATCTTGTATCGCCTTACGTGCTCGGAAAACCAGAGTAGGCGTATCCGTGCTTTCCACCTGCTCCAAAGTCTTTAACGGACGGATAAGCCCCTGATAATTCCGGGAATGGATATCCAAAATGGCATCATCACGCAGAGGCTGGATCTCGGCCAGAGTGCTATAACTGCCGCCCACGGAAAGCTCTTCCGGGTAAATGAGCAGCATGGGCTCTGAAAGCTGGTGCCCGGCCAGTTCATAAAGCTGAACCTGATAGGTTTTGGGACCGGAAGACCTTTGCACTTTGAAGCAGATCTCTTGCTGGATCTGCCCACGCAGCAAGAGATAATCTGCAAAAGGCTGAGCTTTGGTCCCATGTGCCTGCCAATGCAGATTGCCGCCCACACAAAATAGCAGCAGAATCAGAGGTGGCCGCAGCCCTTTAGAAAAGACCGCCAGCAGCGCAAAGCCTCCTGCCAAAGCCAGAGATAGCCAGAGTCCAGGCGCCAGATGCCGCCCGATCACGATGCCCGCGAGCCAGAAGATCAGCGGCCAGAGCAGGGGGCTGGGCGCTGATCTCCTGATTGCGACAGTTTTACTTTCTGTTGAAGAACCCAAGAATAAGGCCTAAAGCGATAGACCAGATGGCTGCCAGCCCGATCCTGAGATCAGTAGGCACCATAAAGGTAACCGTGTGCGCCGGAATCCAGAACCAGAGCAGGCTATACATGCTCTTATCCAGATTCTTCCAGTTCTTCTGCTTTTCGGGCAGATTGTCCAGCACCCGGTGCATGATCACCAAAAACAGGCCGAATTGCAGGTTCATCAAGGCGGAAAGGGAGAAGGCATAGCCGAAAGTGCCGGGCTGAAATTCCGGCCACATACCGTTTTCAATGATGGCATTTACAAAGCCGCTAAAGCCTTTGAAGGCGTATTTGGTGCCGACGCCCAGCATGGCCCAGACCACCATCTTCCATAAGGTCATAGGAAAACTGAAGGGATACTTGAAGCTCTTTTGCTGAAGCCATTTGGAGATGATTTCACCGATGGTGCCCAAGATGGCGAATTGTATGATCGTGCTCAGGATGGGGCTCGTTTGCACCCAATTCAGATAGAAGTTCATTTCTGCTCCTTGTTAGTTTGTGGGGGTACAGGCGGAACGGAGTCCGCCGCTACGGGCTTGTTTTTCATATATTTAATTATCATCTTGCTGTTTGCACTCCATCACTTCGCTAAATTTGCTGTGTTCTTTGAATCTGGTGACACCAAATCTGCCAAAGAAGGAATCTACCATGCTGTAAATCACCGGAATGATGAAGAGCGTGAGTGCGCTGGCAAAAAGCAGCCCGAAGGTGAAACTCACCGCCAAAGGACGCCAGGCCTGCGAAGAGGGATTATTGGAAAAGACCAGAGGCAGCATACCGGCTACTGTGGTCGCAGTGGTAAGGATGATCGGACGCAAGCGCACCGAGCCGCTATTGACAATGGCATTCCAGCGGTCCACGCCTTTTTCGCGTTCCTGATTGATGAAATCGATGAGAATGATGGCATTATTTACCACCACTCCCGCCAAAGCTACCACCGAGATCAGGGTATTCAGTGAGAAAGGCAGCCCGGTAACCAGGAGGCCAAAGATCACGCCTATAAAGGCAAAGGGGATGGTCATCATCACCACCACCGGTTGTACATAGCTGCGAAATTGGGTGGCCAGGATGGTATAAATGATCAGGATTGCCAGCAGGAATAGCCGTGCCAGCGAGGCATAGCTTTTGCGCTGCTCTTCTTGAACGCCGCCAAATTCATAGCTATAGCCGGGGAAGCGTTGGGAGAAGCCATCCAGATAGCCCTCGCCGGAGCTTCCTCTGCCACCGGTCAAAAGATTTTGCACTTCGGAGGGCGTACGCTTCTTCGTCTTACCATTCTCTTCATAGGTACTTACGCTGGCAGTGACTCTCAGCACACGGTCCGAATCCCTATGCTCAATGCGGGACAGCGAAGAGGCGATCTCAAAATCTGCCAATTCACGCAGGGCCACCAGTTCACCTTTACGGCTACGGATTTTGAGGTCTTTGAGATTCTCCAAATCCTGGGTGTATTCATCTTTGAGCTTCAGAATCAGGGGATATTCGTCCACCCCTTCACCGCGGTATTTGCTGATTTCAGAGCCCGTGGAAGCCATGCGGATGGTCCCGGCAATCTGTGCCACGCTGAAGCCATAAATGGCGAGCTTGTCGTGATGCGGGATGATGCGCACTTCTTTCTTACCGCTGTCGTAACTATCATCGATATCAGTGACTCCGGGGATCGAGCGCAGGTTGCCTTTGATAACATCGCTGATGAAGGCCAGGCGATCCAGATTGGGCCCCTTGATGCGAATATCCACGTCGTTGCCCACAGGAGGGCCACCCCGTCCTGCCGAAAAGCGGTAGGAATACAGGCCCGGCAGGTCTTCACAGAATTTGCGGATATCGTTTTGGATTTGCTCGTTAGTGTATTTCATCGCCTTGAGATCAACCAGATCGATATTCACCTGGGCGTTATTGGAGGCAAAATTGCGTTGAGTTTCTCCGCCTTGGGCGCCCACATTGGCTACCACATAGGTCACATCGTCCTTGGCGGGCATGATGCCGATATACTCTTCCACCTGTTCTACGATGCGGTTCGTTTCGTCCAAAGTGGTGCCGATGGGGGTCTGAAGTTGCAGCCGGATGGTCTGCGAAGGGCTAGAGGGGAAGAATTCAAATTTGATGGCGCCGGAGCCCATGACCAAAAAGGAAGCCACCAGCAGCAGCACCACTCCCCAGATCGTGATCTGGCGGTGCTTCAGAGCCTTTTTCACTCCTTTTTGATAGATGGAGATCAGAGGGCGGATCATTCTGGTACTGCGATCTTCCTTGGTGGGCTCTTTGCGCGCAAATTGATGCACGTTATTGGGCAGAACCACCATCGCCTGAAACCAACTTCCGATCAGGGCCAGCGAGACCACGATGGGGAAGACTCCCAGAAATTGGCCCATGACGCCTTCCAGGAGCAGTAGGGGCAGAAAAGCAGAAAGAGTGGTCAAGGTAGAGGAGAATACCGGCCCGATTACCTGATCCACACCCATCACGATGGAATCCCGGTGACAGTAGCCTTCTTCCCGATAGCGGTGGATGTTTTCCAGCACCACGATGGCGTTGTCCACCACCATACCCACCACGATGATAAAGCCAAAGATAGTCAGGTTATTCAGGGTAACGTCAAAATAAGGGATGATGATAAAGGCGATCAAAATCGAGAGCGGAATCCCAAACGAAGCCAGCAGCGCATTGCGCCAGCCCAGGAAGATAAACAGAGCCGCAAAGACCAGCAGGATGCCGATCAAAGCGCTTTTGCCCAGGGCGTTGATGCCGTTTTTCACGTCTATAGAACCGTCGTTGCGCACACTTATTTGGATGCCGGGGACGGATTTCTCAAATTCTTTTACATACTCACGCACTTCTTTCATCACGGAGATGATATTGCCCTGGCCTTTTTTGTATAAAAAGATGGAGACTGAGGACTCGCCATCGAGTTTGGCATAAGATTGCGGTTTGGCCAAAGTGTCCCGCACGGTAGCTACATCGGACACCATGATCGAGCGGCCATCGGCATCCGAAAGCAGAATCAGCTCCCCCAGTTCATCGATGTCGCTGAATTCGCCCAGGGTCCGCACCAGAAATTCCAGTCTGCCAAAACGGGCAGAACCACCGGGGATATTGAGATTTCGGGAGCCCAAAGCAGCCGAGATGTCGTTCAGGGTGAGGCCATAGGCATCCAAACGGTCTTGATCCACATCCACCCAGACTTGTCGCTCGCGAGAGCCCACAGTCTCGGTTTTGGAGATATCCTTGATATTGCGCAGGCCATCTTCCAAATTCTCCGCTATCTCTCTTAGAGCCATGGCAGACATGCCTTTACCTTTCACCGCTATCTGCGCGATGGGGTTCAGCTCACGCATGCTAAGGCGGATAATCATCGGTGCCAGAGCGTCCGTAGGCAGGTCATTCACCTTGGCTATTTCACGGCTCACCCTGTCAAAGGCTTCATCTGGTGAAACTCCTGTGGTAAATACCACCCGGATGGTGGCGCGTCCTTCCTGAGCGGTGGCTTCGATGTAGTCCAGATCGTCCAGATCACTCAGTTCCAGCTCCAGTTTGCGCACGACGAGTTGCTCGATTTCGGCAGGAGACACTCCGGGGTAGATCACTACCACCAGAGTCGTGCCAAAATCCACTGCGGGAAACTCTTCCCTGGGCATATTGACCATGGAAATCACGCCAAAGACCATGATGGCCAGGGTGAGCATATTCACCAGGATCGAGTATTTTAACGAAGTTTCTGCAATGGAAATCATAGCTTAGTTCCGGATGTTTACGGCTGAGCCGTCTTCGAGGTTTTCGCTGCCGGAAATCACGATTTTATCACCTACTTCCACTCCGCCCGTCAGCTCCACAAATTCAGAGATGCTCTTGCCCAGGGTGACTTCACGCTTATCGGCAAAGATCTTTTCGCCATCTTCGCGTACTACATAGAGATAGTTTTTATCGTATTGATTCTCGATATTGGCGATTTCGGTGTAGAGCAGATCGCGATAGGTATTGACCTTGATCCTGGCAGAAATCACCATGCCGGGCAAAAGGCCGCTGCCACCGGAGATTGAGAGCTCCACAGGATAGTTCGAACTGCCAAGCATGGGCCGGATGCCCAGTCCACGTACTTTGGCGGAATATTCTTTGCCCAGATGGCTCACTGTGGCAGTTTGTCCCACTTTGATTTTGCCGATCTGGCTTTCGCCCACGCCGGTTTTCAGGATCAGGGTGCTGGCATCGGTGATGCTCACCACGGGTGCTCCGGGGGCTATGTATTGTCCCAAAGCCACATGCACCTGCGAGATGCGTCCTTTTTCGGGAGCCAAAAGGTAGGAGTTGTTATAGGCCACACGGGCAGATTCCAGACCAGCCTGAGCGCCGTCAAAACCGGCTTTGGCATTCCTGAAGGTAGAAAGTGCGCTGCTGTATTCTGCTTCTGAGATCAGGTTTTTCTGGCGAGAACTGCTGGCATAATCCAGATTGCGCTGCAGGTTTTCCAGGCTTGATTCTGCTGCAGAAAAGGCTGTTTCCGCCTGTTGCAGACGGATTCTCAAGACTTCATTTTCCACCATGCCCAAGCGTTCGCCCTGCGCTACGGTATCACCCAATTTCTTGTACAAGGCCAATACGCGTCCAGCACTTTCGGAGCTCATCACGATATCGGTGATGCCTTCCAGCTTGCCGGAGACTCGGATATATTCATCTACATCGCGCAGTACCAGCTCTTCCACCATCACTGCCTGACGGTCATCACCCCTGGATCCGCGGGGTTTTGCACTAGTTTCTTTTTTGCCACAGGCGCCAAGGCTCAGGATGAGCAAAAGCGGTAGTATGTATCTTATTTTCAAGATTCCTCCATCTTAACGGGTAAATATTGTGCTGAGCAGTTCTTCATCCTGGCTGCCCATCAGGGAGAGCAGATTCAGGCGTGCTTTCAGGAAATCGTAGTAGGCTCTGGCATGTGCCATGCGGCTAGCAGAGACCATCAGTTCTGCATCCATCAGTTCCATAGTAGAGATCATATTCACCCGAAAACGCTCGCTGATCTGGGCATACATTTCTTCAGTGATGTTTAGAGAGAGTTGGGCGTTTTGCACGGCTCTGGCGCTGTTAATCAGATTGATTGCGGCTGCTTCCAGACCCAGATCGATGCCGTCTTTGGCAGATTCAGCGTTAAAAGCGGTCTGTTGAGCCTCATAATAGGCCTTGCGACTTTTGGCATAGTTCCCCACTTGAGGCAGTAGCGGCACCGAGAGATTGAGCATGATCTGGTTGCTGGTTTCGAATTCATAGCGATCGATGCCATCTTCAGCATAAGAGCGGGTTCCCACCAGGGTGAGGCTGGGCCAAAAAGCTGCGTTGGCAATCTTCTGCGCCCTCTGGGAGATCTCCACGCCTTTGTCCAAAATCTTCAGACTCTGATTGTTCTTTTGAGCCAGATCGTAAGCCCTGTCTTTGAAGCCTTGAATCGCCTCTTTGTCCAGATCGATGAGAAGCTGAATCTCAGTCTTATCCAGTGCAATAGCCTCTGGCAGCAGCGGCTCATCAGCTCCCAGAAAGTTCATGAAAGCTCTGAGTGCCAGATCGTAGGCCGTTTCTGCCTGCAAAAGGGCGATGTCTTTATTGGCAAGACTTGCTTGAAAGCGCAGATGATCAGCTCTGGAGAGGATGCCCGTCTCAAGTTTCAGATCGGCCACTGCCAGATTTTGCGCAGCCTGTTCTAGCTCTCTGCTGGCGATCTCAAAGATGTCTTTAAGCTGCAAAACCGCATAGTATTTCGCCTCTACCTCTGCTTTGAGCTGAAGTTCCTGCATCTCTAAACCCAGGCTCGCCATCTGCGCAGAAGCCGAGGCGATCTTGTAAGACTGATACAGCCTGCCACCCATAAAGAGCGGTTGTGAAAGATTCAGAGCGATGGAGCGCTGGTCCTTGTTCATGGTGATATCCTGTCCACCTGCGGGGATGGTGCGCGCAGGATCCATATATAAAAGGGTTCCGGCGAGGCTCAAACTTGGCAAAAAGGAAGACATAGCACTGGTCTTATTCCATTTTGCTGCCTCCAGGGCTGCTTTTTCTCCCTGAAAGTTCTGGTTTTGCTGCAAAGCCATATCTTTGGCGGCCTGCAGACTGATCACTTTGGTCTCCTGAGCGGATAAATTTACCGTGAACAGGAGTATGATTATAATGATGTATCGATGCATTCAATTATCTCCCTGGAACTAAACTGCCAGAGCCAAAGACCCCGGCCCCGCAAGAAGCGTTGGACGAAAGTAGGCTAACAGCCCTTACAAACTTTGTAAGATAGAGCTATGATAAAGCAATTGGGTTTTCTGACAAGAGTTTTTTTGTTTGGACGGTCTGCTGACTGTTCTTTGCTAATAGTTTAATGGTCACACGGATCGGACGGATTGGACGGATTTACCGGATTTCTTTGGCCTGCCATGTTCCTGTTTTGACTTACAATTTTGCGTTGCTTGTCTTGCTGCAAATATTCCTCCATTTTACTTTTTTCGGCCGCGCTATACCTTGTCTCTCATGAAAATTGTGAGTTTAAACAGGATAATCACGACGTTGTGATCTCAGACTATCCTACTCACAGTAGGCTTTGTTTAAACTCAAAAACGACCGAGGTGGCTTCGAAACAATCAGCAAGGCGGGAAGACAGATACAAAGCGCAGCAAGAAGGCAGTAACAGGAATGATCGTTTTAAAGTCAAAACAAAGGTGGGGAATTCCTGTAACTATCAGAAAATCATTGACAGGGATCGCCAAGTCGGAATTCTGTTTTTTATGGAAAGAATGGAAATGAATAAACAGCTTAGTCGGCTTTTGGGCCTGGATCAGATCTTTGACCTGATCGAAGTCCCCTCAGATTTTATCGCCGCTGTGAAGCGCAATAAACTTGGCCGCCAACGCCTGAATGCCACGGAAATCGAGGCAGCTTATCAGAGACGAGCTTTACTGCTAAAAAAGCTGGGGGACGAAAAGCGCCCGAAATGGGGAAGCCTCTTGGCTCATATTACTGAGCTAAATCCTACTATGTATCGCAATGCTGAACTTAGTATCCATGAAATTTTCGAGCTCAAAAGCTTCGTCTGGCACTATCAAGCCCTGCGCGCTTACATGATCGAGCAGAAGGTCTTAAGCTATGAGATCCCGGATTTGAATAAGCTCTTTGAACTCCTGGATCCCGATGGCGGCAAAATCCCTTATTTCCGACTTTCCACAGCCTATAGCAAGACGCTCGCCAAGCTGGATGGCATCCGGCAAAGCCTCAGCCTGAAATTGAAACATCAACGCCACGAGCTACTTTCCAAAGCCAAAGAGCTGCTGATTCTGCCCGAGCTCAAAGAGGAATTTGTCCTCGCCCGCCAGCAGCAGGATTTGATCGGGAAGATCAAGAGCAGCGGCTTCTTCGTTCTGAATAGAGAAAGCGTTGCCAATCTGGGCTTTACCTTGTCCGATAATAACGAAACAAACGATTTGAAACGGCAGATCGCTGAAACTAACAAGGCCCTTGGCCTCGAAGAAGACCGGGTCTTAGAGCAACTTTCAGAGCAGATTTCGGAGCATTATCCCGCTTTGGAAGAGGCCGTGCAGACTGTGAAAGAGCTGGGCTGGGACTACGCTCTGGCAGATTTTGCCCTGCGTTACGACTGCTGTATTCCCCGTTTGGGCGATACCATCAAACTGAAACAAGCGCGCAATCTACCTCTGCAACTCAGTCTGGAAGCAGGCGCAAGACCTTATCAGAAGCTGGATCTCAGCTTTGGCGCCGCTGCCAATCTCATCACCGGGCCCAATATGGGCGGTAAGACCAGCATCTTGAAATGTCTGGCTCAGTGCGCTTTTTTGCTGAAATATGCCATTCCTTTGCCCGCAGAATCCGCCACGCTTCCGCTCTACGATTTTGTTTATTACAATCATGCCACACAGACGGATAACCTCTCTTCTTTTGGAGCAGAGGTGGTGGATTTTACCAAGGCTCTGCAACAATCCGGACGCGGGCTCTTTCTTTTGGATGAATTTGCCAAAGGCACCAATCCTCGTGAAGGCGAAGCCCTGGCCACAGCCGTGATTACCTATCTGGTGCAGAGCGTTCACACCACTGTTGCAGCCACGCATTTCAGTGCTCCGGCGCAGCTCGAAATGGTGAGCCAATATCAGATCAAAGGCATCGACAGCAGCTTTGAACAGCATCTGGATGATGATCTGGGAACCAGACTCATCGCTCTGGGCAAAGCCATGGATTACAGCCTGATCAGCCTTTCTGCCAATAAGACTGTGCCCATGAATGCGCTCAAGATCGCCAAGATCCTGGGTTTGCCAGATGCAATACTGGACCTGATCCCCCCGGAAACCAAAGGCGGGATAAACTAATGCGGAAAGCTCACAAGAAAAACCGTGCAGTTGGGGCACCGCAAATCAAGGAGAATATATCTATGAATAAATCAGTAAAACAACAACAATTAGAGCGGAAAATCCTGAAGCTCCTGAGCGGTAAGGCCCTGAAAACAGCAGAAATGCTCTTTGCAGATCCCGAAATCCAGGCTCTGCAGGAATACGCTAATATAGTTTCTATCAAACGTTTGGGCTTCAACGATCATGGCCCTGTGCACATGCGCACCGCAGCCCTGAATGCGATTCTGATGTTTAAGCTGCTCAATGAAGCCGGCATCCAGATGAACCTGGAGAAAGAAAAAGTGGGCACGGCCGACGATTCTCTGATGGCCGTGATCATGGCTTCCCTGATGCACGATATGGGCATGAGTGTGGCGCGGGATTCGCACGAATTTGTGAGCATCCAGCTTGCCATCCCCTTTATCGATAAGATTTTGGCCGCTACCCATAAAGAAGATGAATACCACATCAAAGCCGCCATCAAATGCATCGCTGTGGAAGGCATTTTCGGACACATGGCCACCCACACCATTCACTCTCTGGAAGCGGGATTGGTGCTGATCGGCGATGGTAGCGATATGGAAAAAGGCAGAGCCAGAATCCCGGCTATGCTCTCCACCAAAGCGCGCATCGGAGATATTCACCGCACCTCAGCAGGTGCCATCCAAAAAGTGCGCATCATGAAAGGAGAGGAAAAGCCCATCCGCATCGAAGTGGAAATGAATGCCTCTGTCGGCTTTTTCCAGGTGGAAGAAGTCTTTTTTCCCAAGATTAAAATCAGCCCGGTGAAACCCTTTATCGAACTTTATGCTGGCGTGACCGACCGGGATATGCTAAAATATCTGTAAGGCTAGCCTGACTGTAACGCTGGCTTTAGCCGGCCGTAGCACTGTCTTCAGACGGTGCGTGCAGCAGCCCAAGACCTTGCAAAATAATAGTTACACGGATCGTACGGATAAAACGGATTGACACAGATCAAACACAAAACAGCTAATCTGCGGAATCTGCGGCATCCGCATAATCTGCGTGAGACATAATGAAATTTAGACAGTTAACATAGCCCTGAAACACAGCTTGACGCACCGTCTGAAGACAGCGTTACGCAAGCTGGTCATGCCAAAACCTTGCAAAAATAATAGTTACACGGATCGTACGGATAAAACGGATTGACACAGATAAAGTGCAAAACAGCTAATCTGCGGCATCCGCGTAATCTGCGTGAAACATAATGAAAATTAGACAGTTAACATAGCCCTGAAGCACAGCTTGACGCACCGTCTGAAGACAGCGTTACGCAAGCGGGTCATGCCAAGACCTTGCAAAATAATAGTTACACGGATTGTACGGATAAAACGGATTGACACAGATCAAACACAAAACAGTTAATCTGCGGAATCTGCGTGATCTGCGTGAGACATAGTTAGATTTATACAGTTAACATAACACTGAAACACAGCTTGACGCACCGTCTGAAGACAGTGCTACGGCCGTCTGAAGACAGCGTTACGCAGGCTGATCATGCCAAGACCTTATAAAAATAATAGTTACACGGATCGTACGGATAAAACGGATTGACACAGATAAAGTGCAAAACAGTTAATCTGCGGCATCCGCGTAATCTGCGTGAGACATAATGAAATTTAGACAGTTAACATAGCCCTGAAACACAGCTTGACGCACCGTCTGAAGACAGCGTTACGCAAGCGGGTCATGCCAAGACCTTGCAAAATAATAGTTACACGGATTGTACGGATAAAACGGATTGACACAGATCAAACACAAAACAGTTAATCTGCGGAATCTGCGTGATCTGCGTGAGACATAGTTAGATTTATACAGTTAACATAACACTGAAACACAGCTTGACGCACCGTCTGAAGACAGTGCTACGGCCGTCTGAAGACAGCGTTACGCAAACTGACCATGTCAAAGCCATGAAAACAAAGTATTAAAATAGTTTCTTCCACGGGAACGAAAGATGTCTGCTGTGCCCGTCAGCACAGAGGAAAGTCCGGACACCTTGGGCAGGATACTTCCTAACGGGAAGCTGCAGCAATGCAGAGCCAGCTCCACAGAAACAAACCGCGTGGTACCTTCGGGTGCCCCGCAAGGGTGAAATGGTGGTGTAAGAGACCACCGGTGCCATTGGTGACAGTGGCAGCCAGGAATGCCTTATCCGGTGCAATGCCAAATAGGGAAGCAATGGTGTGCCCACGCCGCTTCCGGGTAGGCAGCTTGAGCCAAAGCGTGAGTTTTGGCCCAGAGGGATAGACGTCAGTCCCGGCTCGCCGGGATACAGAATCCGGCTTATTGAAGTCCCGTGGAAGATTATTTTTGGGCAGGTGCTGGGCGGGCGCGGCATCGGCGCCTTTGCCTTAGACTTGCCTAATAGCATATCTAACTAATGTCCTGCTTATCAGATCACTAACTTGCTTTTCCATCATTAACATCTATAAAGTTAGTGATGCATAATCAGGCTAATGAGAGAAAGTCCCTGATGAAAATCATAGCGCCTGAATCGGCCCCTGCAGACCTATGGTGGGAGGTTTGCGAAGGGCTTTCATTCAGGCTATTAATATATATTTACATGGATATTGAATAGGTAAAAACAGTCAAGTTTAAAACATGAGAGGCTCAGGAATAAGTCTTGTATGGACGCCATTTCAGATAGTAAGCTGATCTAATATATCGGCCCTCTAGGACTCTGACTGCCTTTAGCTATGGTTTTATGCCTGAAATGGTGTCACTATTCAGATAGTAAGCTATAAAACCGCCATAACCCTAAAACGCTAAAACTTTAAAACGTTAAAACTTTAAAACGTTAAAACCCTCAATCATCCTTCCGCATGAACGGCGTCCTGCACTACCAGGATCAATCCTGCCTATCCGGATATTTCTGCCGGATGACTTGCACGGCATCGCGGATAAAGACGAAGATCTCGATCAGTTCAGGATCAAAATGGCTTCCGGAAGAGCGCTTTAATTCATCAAATACGTCATCCTGCGTCCAGGGTTCCTTGTAGTAACGCCGGGTGGACAGCGCATCGTAAACATCGGCAATAGCTACAATCCTGGCCCAGAGGGGCGTTTCTTCCCCGGTTTTGCCCAGAGCTTTGCCATCGGGCAGCATTTTGCCCGGCAGAGGCTTGCCATCTGCCATATCGATATATCCGGGATAACCGCGTCCGTCCCAGCGTTCATGGTGGCCGATGGCTATTTCCATGGACATAGTGTCCAGCTCGGATGCGGAATCTCTGAACAAGCAAGCACCGATATAGGGATGGGTTTTCATCGTATCATATTCTTCTTCAGTCAGTTTATCCGGTTTTTTGAGGATGGCATCAGCTATTCCAACTTTCCCCACGTCATGCAGCATGGCCGCTACCCTGAGGAGGTCTTTATTGTGCTGCATTTCTGTTTCCGGAATCTCGCGCTTTGATGCCCAGGCTTCATAAATCTCGGCTGCATAAGCACCCACTCTGTTTACATGTGCTCCCGTTTCCGTGGGATCGCGCATTTCCGCCATGCTGATCATACGCAGGATGATAAGGCGGGTCATATCAGCACGTTCCAAAGCGACGGCTGCGGTATTGGCAAAAAAATCGATAAAGGGGAGATCTTCCTGGTTAAAGACGGTAATTTCGCCGGCAGCATCAAGGGCGTTAATCAGTTGCAAGACCCCGATGACCTTGCCGCTGGTGGTCTGCAGAGGGATCGTTAGCATCGAGCCGGTATGATAGCCCATCAGCAGATCATAAGCTGGATTGAAGGTATAGGGCAGAGACTGGTCCAGATTGTAAGCATCAGCAACATTGAGAGTTGTATTATGAAAAGCGGCAAATCCGGCAATGGAGTTCTCGTCAATCGGCATCCTGAAGGCACTGTAGGGCAGTTTCTTTCCCGGGGGCAAAGCTTTTTGCTGCGTATCGTTCTGTGTATAGCTAAAGAGCAGTTCCTTGCCTTCGCTCCTGTAGATGCTGCCGGCATCACAATTGCTCAGCTTGCGTGCTTCGGTGAGAATCCGCTCCATCAGCATGTCGGTATCTTTCATTTCGGTCATCATTTGACCCAAAGCAATGACTCGTTTCAACATTGCTTTTTCTCTGTCCATTTCTACCTTCTTCTAGCTTATTCGTTTAATATGTAATCAGTTAATATCTCAATAACATCCGATGCATCTACTATGGTTCGGATGTTAATGTCAAGGTGAAAATATAGCTCAGCAGAGCTTCGCTGGGCGTTCGTACCTTAGGCGGAGCTCAATCGCCTTATTGATACCCCTTGATAATATAAATCTATAGCTCGATAAAAGCATGATTTTTCTTGACACAAGCAGAGTTCTGACTTTTATAGTGATCAAGCTCTATATGTAAATAAAAGTATTAGGAGTTATGCATGAAATTCGTGCCCAAAGCCCTTTTATTGACTCTTGTCTTAATAGTTTTAAGCTCACTGGCTTTTTGCCAGGATTATCCTGAAGAGACAGATGCAGCCTCCAGTGCTCAAAACTCTTATCAAGAGGGAGAAGTGAACGGCAATAATGATGCAAAAGGCAGCTTTGGCTATGGTTTAGGTGGATTCGGTTGCGGCCCTTTCGGCATTATAGCTGCTGCAATGTCCAATCCCCAGCCCGACCCTCAAAAAGTTATTCTGCTGGAACAAGCAATGGGGGCAGATTATGTTTCCGGTTACAACTCTTCCTTCAAAAAGGAATCCCGCAAGAAAAACTTAAAAATCGCGATTACCGGGTGTTGTGTGGGTGCTGCTGTAGCTGTTGTGGTGGGTTCTACGTTCATTCCTACTCTTGCGTTCTTTACTCTTTACGGTTTATCGGACGATTGAGCACAATTAAACTTGATATAACTATGATAAAAATCCAGTTAAGACCTTCAGCAAGGTGCCTTTGCCTCATCCTGCTGCTGATTTTAGTTACGACAGCTAAGCCAAGCCTGCTTTGGGCCCGGGATGGGATGCGCGCACCTCCAAAGCCAGCGCCTGTTTCCGAATCCAGAGCTTTTGATGCCCTTGATTTTTATCAAAGCTATATTTCACCTGTGGATGGTGATAGGTGCCAGATGCAGCCAAGCTGTTCGCATTATGCACATACCGCACTAAAAACCCAGGGCCTGTTCAAGGGCCTGCTCATGAGTGCAGATCGCATTATGCGTTGTGGTAACGACACAAAGCATTACCAGAAAGTGTGGCTGGAATATCGCTATCATTATCTGGATGAAGTGGACATAACCCCAAGAGGCATAGACAAATGAGAAAGCTGCTGATCCTTTTGTTCCTGTTCATTACCTGCACCGCCTTTGCTGCAGAGACCGCCTTTGCGGATACCTTGTTTGCCAGGGGTGAGTATTATCGTGCCATCACCGAATATTACCGGCTTATTTTGGCAGATCAAGATACAGCCTATTGTCACGCACAAATCTGCAAGAGCTATCTCGGAGGAGGGGATTATGAGGGCTTGTTGGATTATCTCGCCCACAGCCAGGACCCCAGCGATCATCTCTATAAAAGCCTGGCCTATTTGAAAAGCGACCGGGCGGACCTGGCAGCCATTATCAATGATAATCCTCGCCGGGAAGAGCGAGCGCTGCTGTTTGCCCTCAGCAATTCCTATATGGGCAGGTTCGAAATAGCAGAGCAAACCCTGGTGCAGCTTGACCATCCCGAGCAGGCAGCATTGAAAGAAAAGCTGCTTGAGATCAACAGAGAAACCGCTGTCCTGAAATACCGAAAACCACTGGTAGCAGGTGCTCTGGCCATAGTCCCCGGTTTGGGCTATGCCTATAGCGGCGCCTGGCAAACGGCATTATCTGCCCTTGTGACCAATGCCTTGCTCTTCGGAACCGTGTATGAGCTCTCGCAAAACGAGCTGTACTTTTCCTCCTCAGCCCTGGCAGTGGCAGGATTGGGCTTTTATATGGGCAATATATATGGCTCTGTCAACCATGCTGCCAAACGTAACCAGGCTATCCGCAAACAAAACCTGGACAAGTATCTGGATCCACTCTTTATAGAACTGTGGCAAGTCCCTCAAGAATAACGATCTGTGTGTATAGACCAATGATTTCAGCAGATAGGAAATTAATCGGGAAAATTATCCAATATGTCGTCCCTACAGGACTCATACATAGCGTTTTACATTGTTTTCTATCTGAAATTACGTCCCTACCGGACTTTTATTGTAAAACCTTGATATTCCCATAAGCAGAACAGGATTCCGCCATTATCGGGACAACTCACAGCTTACACGACATTTTCAATTCTCAATTGATTCCCTTTCCTCCCTTGATACCCCATCGTGAATATCCCCTGCAGATAGCAGGATTTATTCCTACTATCTCCACGTCATCTCCACGATATCGCATTAGGGAGAAGAGTGAAAAGTGAATAGGGAAAAGCTCAGGAAAGCCCCAAAATTCTCCATTCTCCATCCTCAATTCTCAATTAATTCTGTCCCTAATTCTCCATTCTCCATCCTCAATTCTCAATTAATTCTGTCCCTAATTCTCCATTCTCCATCCTCAATTCTCAATTAAATCCGTTTCTTCTTGACATTATCTGTATATTCAAAATTCTGGCATTCTGTATAAAAATGCAAAAGGAGAATCAATGAAGACCCTAACTCCCAGCCCGAGCGACATTACCCAAGCCTGGTATGTCGTAGATGCTACGGGTCAGCCTCTTGGTCGATTATCCTCTAAGATTGCCACAATTTTACGTGGTAAAAATAAGCCTTATTTTGCAACGAATTTGGATACCGGAGATTACGTAGTAGTGATCAATGCCAACAAAGTTCGTGTTACCGGCCTCAAAGCCCTGCAAAAGGTTTATAAATCTTTTAGTGGATATCCCAGTGGACTGAAAGAGATCCCGTATGCCAAGATATTGGAAGAGCATCCAGAGCGTATTATCGAGCATGCCGTAAAAGGCATGATGCCGAAGAATACCCTGGGACGCGCAATGATGAAAAAACTAAAAGTTTACACAGGTAGCGAGCAT
>Ga0265295_1002571_pt1 | contig 28385 bp, 18 predicted proteins | sample Munlansysbiofilm_FD_192503 | JGI IMG/M metagenome (GOLD analysis project Ga0265295, IMG submission 192503) | Leachate microbial communities from a municipal landfill in Southern Ontario, Canada - Methane capture system biofilm | ecosystem: Engineered > Solid waste > Landfill > Unclassified ... | reverse complement strand
CGCCTTTCAGGCGCTGTTTTGTGTGGTAGCCTGACCCTAGGCACTCCGCGCTCCGCGCTTCGCGCCTAGGGTTATTATAGTATGGCGCTTCGCGCCATGTTCTGGGGTGTGCCAGTATCCTTCTGTGTACTGATACTGATACTGATACTGATACTGGTACGGTGTCATGTGTGCTGACACCGTGCCGTGTATCACTGCTGCACCCTATGTCATGCTTGGAACTATGAAAATTTAAATTGTCAAGTTGAATTGTTTCTGGTCAGTATGTACAAGAAAAACCCGAATATACTGTATAGCAAGAAAGCGAATCTGCTCAGCAAAGTATAACAATTTATTTCTTCACAATTCCTTAGTGTCCAAAAGACAGCTTGCCAACTTTTTCGTGGCGGCTTTCGCTTTACAGTTCGAGCATGGTCTGGTATGTGTCTATTTCGCGCAGGGCGCTATCTATTTGCCGTGCTTTCCATTGCAGATGCCACTTGTCGCAGACGTATTCCATGCTCGGTTCCCAGCCCAGTCTGGAGTCGAACTCGACCGCCGGTATGAGTTCCAGGGCGTTTTGTTTTTCGGTCTGGGCCAGTTTGCGCAGCTCTTCGAGTATGTCCAGCATTTCCTGTTTGCAGCTGGAGGCCTGCAGTTTGGTATTTAAAAGCCACCAATGTTTGACATTGATGGTGGTGCGGCAAGAATGCAGGATGTAAAGCCCCAGCGCCTCGAGGCGCGCGCCGTTGTCAAGCTTGTTTGCCGGCATAAGAGGCAGTGCCTTTTGCAGTTTTTGCAGTCCGGCCTCCCAGAGTGCCAGCATCTTTTCCAGCTGTTTGATCTCTTTGGGGTAGCGCAGCGGCCCCGGGGATTGCTGCGCGTTTTCGTAGGGCTGGTACAGGGTCTTGATGATGCGATGCCCGAAGCTGGCCTGCACAGCGGTGGGGAATTGTATTTCCTTGCTGCCCATCGTGCGCGTGATATTGGGCTGGAAGATAAGCGGATAGGCCGAACCGACGCGCCAGGGGCCGTACTGGTCTTCGTTGGAGGCCACATAGTAGTCCAAGGCCTCGCTCCAGTGCCGCAGGCATTCCAGCAGCAGCGGGCTTGCCGCCTCGCCAAAGTCGCGGCGCAGCAGCTTTTCCAGCAGGTCTTCCAGGCTTTCTGTACGCGGCGACCAGGCATGCGCCTTGCGCAAATCGATGACCAGGTTTGGCCACCAGCCGTAGTGGTGGGTCTCGTAATAATGTGCCAGGCCCCATTTTTCTCGTGCCGCGTCAAGATGTCTGAAGCGTTCTATCCAGCGGTAGGGTGTCGGCACATAGGGAGCCGCGCCAAAGTCCCAGGTGGAGCCTATGGAGTTGGTGGTCGAGCAAAGTTCCAGCCCCAGCTCGTGGCCCAGGGCGCATTCGCTGAGGAAGTATTCACCCGGCTCGGTGGCGCTAATGGTGTAGTCCATGACCGGGCAGCTTAGTCCTTCGACACGCTTTTTCTTGAAAATCTCGTAGGTTATTTGTACGGCAATATCTTTTGGCAGCTCCGAGAGCAGGCGGCGGCGCAGGTCTTCATCGACATAGCCCCAGTTGTAGGTGTTGAGAACGATTAGCGCCTTGTCGTTTTGCTTGCGTATGGCCTTGTGCACGCCCTTGATGTAGTCGGGATAGTCAGTGCAAGGCCACCAGCCCGGGCTGGGGCGGGTGTCCGGAATGCCGTCTACGACGCTGTCGCGCCAGCGTTTGCCGCTGGTCTGCGGGTCCTTGCTGGGGAACTGCAATGATTCCCCGCAGAGCTTGATGCCGGCGGCCTTGGGGTATCGGCGGAAAAGCTCACCGTAGATAGAGTCGAAGAACTCCTCGGCGTCGGCCTCATCGGGGTGCTTGTAGCTGGGCATATAGTTGTAGATAAAGACTTCGAGGCCGTACTCGGCGGCTCTTTCGATTAGCTCGTTGATATTGCAGTAGCCCCTTGTGCTCTGGTCAAAGTCTTTGACAAAGAGGTCGATCATATTGAAGCCGGCGTGAGTCATGGCGCAGAGTTGCCAGTCGGGGAAGTCATCCTGGCCACAGCCGGAGTGTCCGCGCCGCACAGTTACCAGCGGGCGGCGCTCTTGGCGACCCAGCGGCAGGAAGGGGGCCTCGCGCAGGTTCATGCAGTCTTCCAGATAGACCAGGCCGCTCCACAGTCCCTGCAAGTCAGGGCTGCTCAAGGTGATTTGCTTCTCTTGTATATCCAGGTCATAGCTACCCTTGGGGCCAGCTATGTCAGCTTTGCGAAAGAGCAGACGGGGGGCCTCAGTTTCCGCATCGGCAGCGATGCAAAGCGAAAGCCCCATGCTTTGATACAGATAGTCCTGGAGGTCCAGCATGGCTTTTTCGGCACCCGCTGCGAAGCCCGGCTCAAGGAAAAGCTTCCAGGTGGCGTCAAGCTCCAGCTCGCCAGCTGCCTTGCTCAGCTCCGGATTGCGCCGGTCTGGGCGGTGTATCTCGCGCATACGGCGCAAGAAATCATAGTTTTTTTCCTTCATGGCTTTTCCTTTTCTACTACGGAATTCGCAATTATCGTAACTCGATGGCGGCAAGGGACTTGGTGTCTCTTCGTGTCTCTTCGTGTCCTAAAAAACCGGGTCTTTTGTCTTACTTAGACCCCGTACAAAAAGGTCATAACGCCGAAAGGCCGTTAGTGGCGCCCCTACAGGGCGCCTGATTCGTGGGGGCCTTTACCCAGGGTGTCGCTCGGCTCCTGCGGAGCCTCGCTTACCCTGGGCTATATTAGGTTGCCCCTTCGGGGCACCATATGACGGATTCTCAAGAAAAAATTGAAATTTCGGCAAAAACTGGTATTTTCCATGCAATTTCATCGAGTTTTTCTGCTTTGTATTGAAATTTCGGCAAAAAACTTGTATTTTCCATGCAATTTCATCGAGTTTTTCTGCTTTGTCCAGCTCCCTTTTCCCAACAAACCAAAACGGGCAAGCGGCTTATGCGGCGCCGCAGGCGCCGCATAAGCCCTTCGTGTGCCTTCGTGTGCCTTCGTGCCCCTTCGTGCCCTCCCCCCTTCGTGTGCCTTTGTGGTTCAAGGGCTTTTCGGTCGGGGTCTTATTTGGCCACTTCGACACTTCTGGTTTCGCGGATCACTGACACCTTGATCATTCCCGGGTAGCGCATTTCTTTTTCGATGCGTTCGGCCATGTCTCTGGCCAGTATGGCGGCGGCGTCCTCGTTGATTTTTTCCGGCTGCACGATGACTCTCAGTTCTCTTCCGGCCTGTATGGCGAAGCAGTTTTCGACGCCCTCGAAGGAGCTTCCGATTTTTTCCAGTTGTTCCAGGCGTTTAAGATAAAGTTCGGTGGTTTCCGAGCGCGCACCGGGTCTGCTGGCGCTGAGCGTGTCGCAGATATTGACCAGTATGGCGAGCAGGCTGTTTTTCTCCACATCCTCATGATGTGCGGCTACGGCGTTGACCACTTCTTCGTCTTCGCCGGCTCTCTTAAGCAGGTCTGCTCCGATGAGGGCGTGCGAGCCTTCCACCTCGTGGTCCACGGCTTTGCCTATGTCATGCAGCAGTCCGGCCCGTCGCGCCTTGCGCTCGTCCAGTCCCAGCTGTGCGGCGATGATGCCCATCAGGCTGGCCACCTCGATGCTGTGTTTAAGGACATTTTGCGAGTAGCTGTAGCGGTATTTCAGGCTGCCCAGCAGGGAGACGATATTAGGGCGCAGGCGGGTCACGCCCATTTTTTCGACGGCTTCCTGTCCGGCCTTCTGTATTTCGTTGTCGATCTCCTTGCTGACCTTGTTGACTATGTCTTCGATGCGGGTAGGGTGTATGCGTCCGTCGGCCACTAGGCGTTCCATCGTGATGCGCCCCACCTCTTTGCGCACCGGGTCAAAGCAGGACACCACGACGGCTTCCGGCGTGTCGTCGATAAGTATATTGCAGCCGGTCGCCGCCTCGATGCTGCGGATATTGCGCCCTTCGCGTCCGATGATGCGTCCCTTCATATCTTCGCTGGGCAGCGGTATGGTGCAGGTGGTGCGCTCGTATGCCAGGTCTCCGGCGTAGCGTTGCATGGCGCTGATCATGATCTCCTGGCTTTCTTGCAGGAGCCGCTGTTTGCCTTCCTCCTGAAAGCGTCTTATCATGCTTCCTCTTTCGCTTTCCAGGGACTCTTCGAGGCGCTGCAGCAGCATGTCTCTTGCTTCTTCCTGCGACAAGTTGGCGACGCGTTCAAGTTCCTGTATATGTTGTCTGCTTTTTGCCTCAAGCTCATTTTGGCTCTGCTGCAGTTTTTCCCGTTCCTGTCTCAGCTGCAGATCGCGTTTTTCCAGCTCTTCGAGGCGCCGTTCGGCCTGTTGCATCTTCTTGTCTAGGTTGTCCTCTTTGTTTTCCAAGCGTTGTTCGGCTTTTTGCAGCTCGTTTTTACGTTGCGTGCAGGAGTTTTCAAACTCTTCTTTAGCGGAAATCACTTCCTCTTTGGCCCGAATCCTGGCCTCTTTCAGGATGACATCATTTTCCAGCTTGGTGTTTTTGCGCAGCAGGCCGGCTTCTTCCTGGGCCTGGCGCAGTATTTTCTCGGCTTCTTTCTGTGCATCCTCGATTTTTCCCGCCTGTCTCGCCTGTGCTCTATGCTGCAAGAGCATCCAGACGATAATAAAGGCCAGCAGCAGGAAGATGCCGACGATGAAAGGTGTTTCGGCCTGCGCGCAGAGGCCGGCCAGCTGTAATTGTTGTATTGACTCAGACATGTTTCGCATTTCCTTTTTTGCCGCTTCAGAGCATAGTCTTGGGCGGCTTAGGCACCAGTAGGGCAGCGTTTTTCAGCAGCGCTGTTCCTGCGGGCGCGTACAATTAACAATGCGTGTTTCAGTCAATAGATAGTGCATTTTGACATCATGTCGGCAGCTGGGTATCTCCGGCAATATTTGATATTCAAGGCATACTCCCACTATGGGGGCCTTGACTTTTGCCAGCAGCCGGTCATAATATCCCGCTCCCCGACCCAGCCTTGCCCCGTCGGGGCTGAAGGCGAGGCCTGGGATGAGCCAGGCCTGCGGGAAGAGTTCAGCGGCCTCGATTTTGTCCAGAGCCGCCGCCGGTTCCCAAATGCCGTAGTGTCCCTCTTCGAGGTCTTGCTGCAGGTTGTTGACCGGCACCAGTTCATAGGCTTTGACCCTGCTGTTGAACCTGGGCAGCAGCAGCAGCTTGTCCTGCCGCAGCCAATGTTGAAGAAAGCGCTTCAAGTCAGGCTCATGTTCAATGGCAAGAAATGCCGCCAGGCTCCGAGCCTCAAGTAACAAGCTCAGGTTCATCAAGTTCTGCAGTATACCCTCATCCACCCGCGGTTTTTTAGTACCCTGGGCGGCAATAGTAAGCTTCATCTGCAGGCGCAGCTCTTTCTTGCTCTTCATAAAACTGGTCAAGCACCTTGACTGTTGGCTGTCGGAAACACATCAGGCAAAACACAGTGTTTGGAACCTGCAGCCGCTTTAGGCTGTCTTAGGGGGCACAGAAGCTAGTCTTGCATTTCGGCGCCGTTTTAACCATCAGGTTTCCTGGCAGGCCTTCCCGATGCACATCTATGTAAAGAACAACTCACGCAAAAGATGTTCAATGCATTACATTAGGTTGACTTCAGGCGAATTTCAACCCATATAACAGAATATTCAAACAAAAAACGGCAAAAGAGCTGAAATCGGGGCTTGAGAGCTTGGTGTGACTTCGTGTGTCTTGGTGTCCAACTCTCTGTCCGATTGGCTTTTTAAGACGGTTTTTGAAAGCGCTCCGCTTCGTATATTTGTATTTTTTTCTTTAGGCTTTCTAATTCTTTCTGCGGCAGGTTCGGTTTTGTTTGGGCGGCTTGCAGCAGCTCCCTTGCGGTGCCTGCGGGGTCTTTGGGCAGGCCGAGCAGCTTTTCCCATTTCCGTCTTAGTTTTTTGTATTCTGCGCTGGATTGTTTTTGTCGCGGGCTTAGATATGCCGTAGCCAGGGCGTTTTTTTGGCGCCAACAGCGCAGACCCAGCAAGAGTAGCAGGCTTGCGCTTATAATGCCCGGTGGGCTGCACAGCATTTGGAAGAGCAGCTTCAGGCTGCGTCCCAGTGCCTCTCCGATCAGGCCGCGCTGCACTGCCGCCAGGATTCGGGTCAGCAGGCTGCCGGCCAGCTCGAGTTTGGCCTGCAGCCAGGTCCAGTTATACTGGTAGCCGCGCAGTCCTGCGGGCGGGGTCGGGTCGAGCAGCAGCCATTTTTGTTGTTGTCGGTCGTAGGCCTCCACCCAGGCATGGGCATGTCCCAGTCTGGAGATGTAATATGCAGCTGAGGGGTGTTTTTCGGCGCAGACAAATCCGGTCACATAGCGCGCCGGCACTCCCTGTTGTCTGAGCAGCAATGTCAGTGCCGAGGCGAAAAGCTCACAGTGTCCGGCTTTGCTTTGTTTGAGGAAATGCAGCACCGGGTCGTCTTGGCTTGGTATTAGTCTCCGTCTGTAGCTCAGGCTCTGGCGGCGTTTTTTCTGTCCCATGTGCCATCGTCTTCTGACGAAGCTGGCTCCGCTGCCCAATTCGGGCAAGTCGTTTTCCTGGCTGAATGGGCCTAGCCTATAGCTATAGTTATTTTGCAGATATGTGCTCAGAGCGCTGCAGCGCTCAAAGTCGTTTTTGTTTTGTTTGGGCGGTTCCAGGCTATGCAGCCATTGTTTCAAAGGCTGCGCCAGGTTTTCAGGCACTTGCAGGTAGTCGCTGTCTTTCAGGTTTACGCCGCTGGGCAAGTCAAAAGGCTGGCCGGCGCGCCAATTGCTGCTGCCGCTTACCCGGTATCCGGCCTCGCGTTTCCATTTTTCAGCCTGTGCCTGTCCGTCCTGGTCCACTTGCAGCAGGTCTGCGACCAGCTCTATTTTGGCGAATGGCATGGGCATGGGGAGCTTGTCCAGATGCAGCGCGGCACTGAAAAAGACATCGAAAACGCTGTTGTTTTCCGCTTCTGCGTCTTCTCTGGCATAGCTGCTCATGGCCAGCAGTCCCTCGGCCATTTCGGTTTGCAGCGGCAGGCCGCCAGGCGTCTCCCTGCCGCGCCAGCGCCCATTCTCGTAGTGCGTGAAAACCCGGGCGCGCAGATATCCCGGGGCCTGTGAGGAGAATACACGCAGCAGTATACGGCGCTCATTTTTGGGATTGCCGAAGGGGAAGGGCAGGTTCAAGTCAACCTGGTCGCTGAAAAAAGGCTCGACATGACGTATGAACTGTCTAAAGAAGTGCTGACTGCCCACGGCAATAAAGGAGTTTTCCAGGTTGCGCAGGCTTTTTTCATATTTTTTATGCAGGAATAAGAACAGTGCGATGCTGATACAGAGCAGAAGCAGGCTGAGTATGCTCAGGATGCTGGCCAAGGCCTGCTTTTTCTCGCTCTGCGGTCTCGGCAGGCTAAGCCTCAGCAGGTATAAGGCCAGCACTAGCTGCAGGGCGATCATACCGGCGTAGGCCAGCTGGTAATGAGTGTTGATCCAGTCCGATCCCCAGATAAAGCGCAGGTTGACATAGTTCAGGTTGCTGACGTCGCCACAGCTGCCAAGCACAAACACCGAGCTGCTGATCACAGCGGCGGCAATCAGGCTGGCGGCGGGAAAGTACAGCGAAATGGCAGCCAGGCTGAGGGAACCAACCGCATAGTATTCTGGCTTGAAAAAATAGCTGAAGAAGCCCAGGCGCCCTCTTTCGGTGGGAAAAAAGTAGCCTAGCATGACGCTAGCACAGAGCACGGCCAGGATGCTGTAGGTGACACTGCGGTCGTTGACCGGCAGTGGGCGGGACATAAACAGGCAGGGCAGCAGTATGACTGAAACTAGCAGCGGGGCATGCGGTAGGTCCGCAAGCAGGCCGAGAAAAAGGGCGCTGAGCATAAGCATCAGCGCGGCGAGCAGCCGGAGACGCAAGTCGTCTTTTCTGAAGGGGGCGCTCTTCATATCCTGTCCACCCTGCCTGCCAGTATATCGGCGGCCTCCAGTAATTGTGCCTCTTCGGGCAGCTCCCAGCCCGAGCCGATCACCAGCAGCTTGATGGCCACGCCGCGGTTTTGCAGCTTCTTGACGAAATCCTGGCGCAAGCGGTCGTAACCCAGCAGGATGACGATGGCGCTGCCCAGCTCGGAAATCTCCTGCAGCAGCTCTTCGCTCAACTCCTGCAGTGCTGGTTTGCGTTCCGGCTCGATTTGCGCCAGGCAGTCCAGCAGGCTGTCCAGGGCGGCTCCGCCTCTGCCCAGGCGCAGTCTGCGCACTTGTTTGCCGGCCGCGAACAAGTCGATCAGGCATTCGCCTTGCAGCAAAAAATCCGCGATGGAGGCGCAGAGGCTCAGGGCTGCCTCCAACTCCGGCACGCTGCCCTCCGGCCACAGATGCCCCTCGCCCTTAAAAAAATTCCAGACCTGGGCGAGCAGGCGCCGTGACGAGAATTTTCTGGCGGCCCGTTTCAGGTTATTGTCCAGGATGAGTGCGCTTCGGCTCATAAACTCATCCTGGAACTCTCTGACCACCAGGCTGCCTTTTTTGGCGCTGCTTTGCCAGTGAATGTAGCGCGGGTTATCGCCGTCCTGGAAGTCGCGGCAGCCCTGGAACTCCATTGCTTCGCTGACCTTCATTACTCTCTGCAGGTCTCCGCGCTGGTATTTCAGGCTCGAGGGCAGTTTGAGTTCCAGCAATTTATGTCTTTTGGGATGCACCAGGAGGTACTCGTTGGTTTTCTTGCCGCTGTAGTGTCTGCTGATAACGAAAGGGAAGTCGGACTGTGCGCCGCAACGACCGATGTAGTATTTGCCGCGCCGTCTGATGCTGTAGACCGCCTCGACACTTCTATTTTCCTTGCCTGAGAGCATATTGACGGCGGCGGGCTGGGTACAATGCAGATGCTGCAGGCCTAGGCCCGGATCCAGCAGCAGGTTCAGCGCCGGCAGCCGGCGCAGATTCTGCAGCTGATACCTGATGACAAAGGGCTGGCCGGCGCAGGCTCTTTCTGGCAGGCTGCGCTTGATGCGCAGCCTGGGGCGGAAAAGCCAGCCCAGCAGCAAGTCGCAACAGAGCAGAGCCAGCAGGATGACGATCAGCTGCCGCAGCCTGGCCTCGGGCAACATGATGCTGTGCAGGAGAAATATGCCGGCCCAGGGCAGAACAAAAAGAGCCGGCAGACTGAAAAACCGCGTGCCGCAGGCCAAAAGCCACCAGAAGCTGGCCAGAGCCGGAGAACGGTAGCCCTCGCCATGCTGACGGCGAGCATAACAGCGCGGGCCGTCCAAATAACTCGCCATAAGCCGGTCATAGAGCCGGCGTATGCGCTTGTATGTGCGGCGTATAAGCATGGTTGTATATGTAAACCCCGTCCAAAAAGCCTTATCTCGGCACCGGGGTTTTTCTGAGGATTTCCTCGATGATTCCATTTGCGCTGGCGCCGGCGTATTTTGCCTGGGTCTGCAAGACTAGCCGGTGTGCCAGCACGGCGCCGGCGAGTTTTTTCAAATCGTCGGGCAGCACGTAGTCGCGCGCGTCCAGGTATGCTGCGGCCTGTGCGCACTGATTCAGGGTCAAGGCGGCTCTGGGGCTGGCTCCCAGGGCCACGCGCGGGTCTTGGCGGCTGGCGCTTACTATGCGCAAGACGTACTCGAGCAGGCTCTTGTCCATGTTGACGCGCCGGCTTTCCTGCTGCAGCCTGATAATCTCCTCACAGCTAAGGACCTGATTCAACTCCAGCATGGGGTCGCTGTGCAGGCGTTCCTGCATAAGCTCGAGCTCGTCTTTTTCCCCAGGATATCCTAATATGAGCTGCATGGCGAAGCGGTCCAGCTGCGCTTCAGGCAGTGGGTAGGTGCCCTGATATTCGATGGGGTTGGCGGTGGCGATCACCATAAAGGGCTGGGGCAGGGTGTAGCTTACGCCGTCATCGGAGACCTGCTTTTCGCTCATGGCCTCGAGCAGTGCCGACTGTGTTCTCGGGCTGGCTCGGTTGATTTCGTCGGCCAGCACTATATTGGCAAACAGCGGGCCTTTGCGAAAGCGCAGCTCGCCGCTTTTGGGATTATAGACATTGCTGCCTATTATGTCGCTGGGCAGCAGGTCCGGAGTGAACTGAATGCGCCTGAAGCTGGCGTTGAGCGAGGCGGCCAGGCTCCTGGCCAGCGTGGTCTTGCCCACACCAGGCACATCGTGCAAGAGGACATTGCCGCCAGCCGCCAAGGCGCAGAGAAGCAAGTCAATGGTTTCGGACTTGCCGCAGATAACCCTGTTCAGACGACGGCGTAAAAGCGCGATTTTTTCGAGCATGGCTACCTCAATTGAACACTGAAAAATAAAAACCAATGAGCTTGAAATAAAGGGAATGTGAATGCGTTTTCTTATTTCAAGGGTTAAAGTATATTGGTTGCCCAGTAAATATAGCACAAATAGCTTGAGGGAATTATCATGGATCATATACCAGACTACGTGCGCGCCATGCTAGTGGCATTCGGCGAGGACCCTGAACGGGAGGGACTGCGCGATACACCGCAAAGAGTGGCCAAAAGCCTGGAGTTTCTGACCCTGGGCTATCGCAGTGACCCTGACGAGATAGTAGGCGATGCCGTCTTTCACGAGGAAAGCAACCATATGATCATCGTGCGCGATATCGAGGTTTACAGTATGTGTGAACATCATATGCTGCCCTTTTTCGGGCGCTGTCAGATCGGCTATATCCCTCGAGGCAAGGTTTTTGGTCTGAGCAAGCTAGCCAGGCTGGTTGACTGCTTTGCCAGAAGACTGCAGGTGCAGGAGCGTCTCACCAATCAAATCGCCAGGTATATCAAGGACAAGGTGAACGCCGAGGGAGTGGGCGTAGTGCTCGAATGCCGGCACCTGTGCATGATGATGCGCGGCGTGGAAAAGCAGAACTCCAGCATGGTTACCTCAGCAGTGCTGGGTAGCTTCCATGACTCGCATGCAACCCGAAACGAGTTCCTGCAGCTGCTGCAAAGACCGGGACTGTAAACAGCCAGCACCGTCCTGGCGTGGATTTAGACACCAAGTCATACGAAGGGGGGAGGTCACGAAGGTGCACGAAGGGACACAAAGACACACTAAGGGCTTATGCGGCGCCGCATAAGCCGCTTGCCCGTTTTGGTTTATATTGCATGAAAAACGTAAGTTTTCTGCTGAAAATTTCAATTTTTTTTGAGAATCTGTCCATTTGGTGCCCTGAAAGGGCAACCTAATGTAGCCCAGGGTAAGCGAGGCTCCGCAGGAGCCGAGCGCCACCCTGGGTAAAAGCCCCCCCCGAATCCGGCGCCCTGTAAGGGCGCCACTAACGGCTCTTCAGCGTTATGACCTTTTAAGATGCGGTCTAAGTAGACAGCCCCGCCCTGGCGTGGGTTTAGACACGAAGGGACACGAAGGGACACCAAGTCACACCAAGGATAGGTTCCGTTTCCCGTCTCTTTCACATGGTTTTTTAGGAGTTCGAATGCCTTATCCAGAACAGATTTCCAGCGTAGTCGAGCTAGAAGATCTTTTAGCTAGACCTAGTGCTGCCGGCATCGAGATGATGCGCGCCCTCGAAGGTGACCTGATGATCCTGGGCATAGCCGGCAAGATGGGGCTTACCCTGGGAAGCTTGGCGCAGCAGAGCGCCAAGCTGGCCGGCGTCAACAAGCGCATCATCGGGGTGTCGCGTTTTTCTCGTCCTGAAGAGCGCCGTAAGCTCGAGTCATGGGGCATCGAGTGTATCGCCTGCGATCTGCTGGACCGGGCGGCGGTCGCCAGCTTGCCGCAGTGTCGTAATGTTATCTATATGGCCGGGCGCAAGTTCGGCACCGGCGGCGAAGAGGAGCTTACCTGGGCTATGAATGCCCTGGCTCCGGCTATCGTGGCCGAACATTTCAAGCAGAGCCGTATCGTGGTATTTTCCACTGGCTGCGTCTATCCTTTGCAAAAAGCGCATGACTGCGGTTCGCGTGAAACCCAGGCACCCGCCCCTGTGGGTGAATATGCTCAGTCCTGCCTGGCGCGCGAGCGCCTCTTCCAGTACTGCAGTAATAAAAACGACTCTAGCCTGCTGTTTTTTCGCCTTAATTACGCCGTTGACTTGCGCTATGGAGTGTTGCATGACATTGCGCAAAGGATCTGGCAGGGTCAGCCAGTGGACAACTCTGTGCCACATTTCAACGTGATATGGCAAGGCGACGCCAACGACATTGCCCTGCGTGCACTGCAAATCACCGCCAGACCGGCTGAAATTTTGAATGTCACCGGGCCGGAGCTGGTCTCTGTGGAGCAGTGCGCCGCTTTCTTTGCGCAGCGTTTCGGCAAGGCAGTCAGCTTCTGCGGCCAGCCTGGCCAGCCCGGCTATCTAAGCAACTCGGCCAAGATGGCAAAGCTTTTCGGCTATCCCCGCGTGTCCTTGCAAACCCTGCTTGAATGGCAGGCCGACTGGACCGCTAAAAGCCTGCCCAGCTTGAATAAACCCACACATTTTGAAGTGAGCGACGGGAAATTCTAAATGATGCAAAAAAAAATAGCAGACATAGATGCCGCGGTGCTGGCGGACTTTCGGCTAGGTTGCGTTATTCCGGCACAGCCCTTGGCTTTGGATGAACAGCGCCGTCTTTCGCCCAGATATCAGCGTGCGCTCTGCCGTTACTACATTGACGCCGGCGCCGGCGGCATTGCCGTGGGCGTGCACTCAACCCAGTTTGAAATACGAAATCCAAAAATAGGCTTGTTTGAACCGCTGCTCGAGCAGTGCTCAGACTTTGTTGACGACTGGTCTGCGCATCGCGGCAGAAAAATACTCAAGGTGGCCGGCGTCTGTGGGCTGACCGGGCAGGCTCTTTCCGAGGCTGGCTTCGCCTTGCAGGCTGGTTATGATGCCTGCCTGCTCAGCCTGGCCGCTTTCAAACAGGCCAGCGTAGCAGATATGTTGCAGCATTGCCGTGAGCTGGCGCAGATTATGCCGATCATCGGCTTTTATCTGCAACCCAGCGTGGGCGGAGCCTGGCTGCCTTATCAATTCTGGCGGGAATTCGTCGAGATCGATAATGTGCTGGGAATCAAAATCGCCCCATTCAACCGCTACGCTACCTTTGACGTGCTCAGAGCCGTGGCCGAGTCCGGTGCGGATATCAGCTTGTATACCGGCAATGACGACAATATCCTGCTGGACCTGCTCAGCGTCTACGAGATTGCCGGACGGCGCCTGCGTATCAAAGGCGGCCTGCTGGGACACTGGTGCTGTTGGACAAGAAAGGCGGTCGAGCTGCTGCAGGAAGTGCAGGCGCTCTCGCCAGATACAAATGAGCAAATACCGGCGGAGCTGCTCAGCAGAAACCTGCAAATCACTGACTGCAACGCCGCCTTTTTTGACCCGGCAAATAATTTTGCCGGCTGCATACCAGGCATACACGAAGTGCTTTTCAGGCAGGGCCTCTTGCCCAGCCGACACTGCCTCGACCCCGATGAGAAGCTTTCGCCCGGACAGGCCGAGGAAATCAGCCGCGTGCAGGCCGCATACCCGCATCTCAACGACGACCAGTTCGTCAAGGACAACCTCGAACTCTGGCTAAGCCATTAGGCCTGCGCAGGAGTTTGGACACCAAGCCGAGCACCACCCTGGGTAAAAGCCCCCCCCGAATCCGGCGCCCTGTAGGGGGGCCACAAACGATCCTTGGTCGCAATGCTCCTTTTAGACGAAGACGGCTTGGTGTGCCTTTGTGTGTTTTAGTGCGTCTTCGTGTCCAAAATTCTGCCAGACCACCTTTTTGGACGCGGTCTAAGTCAGATAAAGGCTCGCTTTGCTTTTTGCCTGGGGCAAAATTGTCTGGCCCGCCTTGTTGTTATGGTTATTTTCTGTTGCTCGAGGTATCACATGGCAAAAAAAGAACGCAATTATGAATTTCGCAAGCGCCTCAATCAGGTTCATCGCAACCGGCTAAATCCGGCGCGAAACCGCCCTCAGGCCGGGGAACTTCGCATTGATGAAAGCTGGCAGATACACTTGGCGGCGGACGCCGGCGACTATCTTTTCAGGGTGGCACAGGACCTGCAGGACTACTTCGCCGTCAGCCAGGGGCTTGCATTGCTGCTTAAACACGGTGTGCAGCCCGGAGAAAACCCGCAGCAGCCTGCGATTGTAATTGGCACCGCTGCCGAATTTCCTGATGCCGCGAAGGCGTTAAAGACCCCCCGTAGCTTTTATCTATGCGCTGAACGGCAGGAAATAATGCTCTGCGGCAAGGACGAACGCGGCGCAGCCCAAGCCTGCTATTACCTGGAAGACCTGCTGAATCTGCGCCAGGCACCCTACATCCAAGAACAAAGCATCCTGCGCGAACCGCTTTTCTCCCCCAGAATGGTGCATTCCGGCTGGGGTTTAGACCAGTTTCCGGACCCGCACCTGAATGCCATCGCCCATGCCGGCATGGACGCCATCCTGGTTTTTGTCAAAGACCTGAATATGAGCTGCGCCGGTTTTTTAGACTTCAACGAGCTTATTGAACGCGCGGCCTCGTTTGGACTCGATGTTTATTTTTACAGTTATATGAAGAGCCGGCGGCATCCCGAGGATGCTGACGCAGTAGAATTTTATGAAAACAGCTATGGACGGCTGATCCGCGCTTGTCCCAAGGTCAAAGGCCTGGTTTTTGTCGGCGAGTCCTGCGAATTCCCCTCGCGCGATGAGCGCAGCAAGGGGCGCCTGCGCCTGGACCCGGTTCCACCGGGGCAGGAAGATGATCCTCGACCATTCCCTGGCTGGTGGCCTTGCAGGGACTATCCCCAGTGGTTGCAGTTGCTGAAGGGCATCATGCGAAAATACAATCCCGGGCTTGACATAGTTTTCTGGACCTATAACTGGGGCTGGGCTCCGGTCGAGGACCGTCTGGCACTAATTCGCCAGCTGCCTGGCGACATTTCCCTGCAAGTCACTTTCGAGATGTTTGAGAACATTGAAAAAGACGGGGTCCCCACCCGCTGTGTTGACTACACGGCCTCTTTTTCCGGCCCCGGCTCGTATTTTCGCAGCGAGGCCAAGCAAGCCAAGGCCATGAACATGGCGCTGTATGCCATGTCTAACACCGGGGGTCTGACCTGGGATATCGGTGTGATTCCCTATCAGCCTATTCCTTTTCAATGGAAAAAGCGTTGGGACGCATTGCTTGCTGCCAGACGTGACTGGGGGCTTGTCGGCCTTATGGAGTCGCATCACTACGGCTGGTGGCCATCCTTTATCAGCGTTTTGTGCAAAGAGGCATACTGGAGTAATGCCTTGCCCTTCACTGAGCATCTGCATTTGCTCGCTAAATGTCTTTTTGGTAGTCAAGGCGCTCAGCTTGCTGTCGAGGCTTGGCGCGCCTGGAGTTCGGCCGCCCAAGACTATGTCCCTACTAACGAAGACCAATATGGCCCTTTTCGCGTCGGGCCGGCATATCCGCTACTTTTTCTTGAGGATGAGCGCAAGCTGCCTGATGTCCCACACGCACATTTTGGCGCACGCATCGTCAAAACCCCTTATGTTTCGCATGATCCAGCCATAGTCCCAGGGGAGATTGCGCTGTTGCAGAGCATGGCAAAGAAGATGCGCAGTGGCATCTTGCTTATGGAAGAAGCTCTTAAACAGACCCCGGCACTGTGTCGCGAGGAAGCCGAGAGCATAGCCAGGCTGGGCAAGTTCATGCTCTGCTGCGTGCAAACCACTATCAATGTCAAAAAATGGTTTCTGTGTAATCAGGTCTTGTTGGACACCGGAGCCGCTGCGCCAGAAAAACTGCTCGCCTACAAGCAAATGGAGGTCTTGCTCAGTGAGGAAAGAGACAATGTACTTGCGGCCTTGCCGCTGGTCTCCGAAGACTCCCGCCTAGGCTGGGAACCCAGCATGGAATATATGTGTGACCCCGAACACCTGCACTGGAAACTGCAGATTCTGCAAGACAACGAGGCTAAGCTCATGCCGGAATATCACCGGCAACTGCTGAAAGAACAGTAGAAAATAGAAGAACCGGACTTTTGGGACTGGAGCTGGGACAAGCCGGGTACGGGTGCGGGAGCGGGGAGCACGCACTGAGCGTGTACTACATACGTGGGACTTTGTGGCTAATTGGCTTTTGTTATTCAAACGCAAAAAAAGGACAGCTATGAAAATCATGATTATGACCGATTTGGAAGGCGTAGCTGGTGTGCTGGACGCCGAGAACTGGATTTACCAGCAGTCACGCTACTATGACAAGGCCAAAGGGATGCTGAGCGCCGAGGTGAATGCCGCCGTGCAGGCCTTCTTGGACAATGGCTTTGATGAAGTGGTGGTCAATGACGGACATGGCCCCGGAGCCATAGACCCGGAGCTGCTGCACCCGCAGGCCAGGCTTATACGCGGCACCACTAAACCGCCTTATCCCTGGGGCTTAGACCAGAGCTTTAACGCCTTCGCAGTGGTTGGACAGCATGCCAAATCGCGTACTTCATATTCGCACCTGAGCCATACCGGCAGCTTCGCCGTGCTGTCTTGCAGCGTGAATGATTTTGAGATCGGCGAATTCGGCCAGTGCGCTTACTGCGCCTGGGAATTGGGCATACCTACGATTTTCGCCAGCGGCGAGCTTGCCTTCTGCGCCGAGGCCGAAGAGCTGGCCCCCGGCATTGTCTGCGCCGCGGTCAAAGAAGGCCTGATCAAAGATGAGTTTGACCACTATGACGCTAAAAGCTACGCAGGCGCCAAATTGTCGGCCATACACTTGTCACCGCAAAAAGCCAGAGAGCTAATAGCGCAAAAAGCAGCACTGGCGGCTCAAAAACTGCTGGAGCAGCCGCAGAGCTTTTCTTATCGCGGTATCAGCGCGCCTTACAGGGTGCTAACCAAGTTTAGAGCCGCGGATAATCAGCCGCCCTACGCGTTGCTGCGAGAACACCCCAAGAGCTTTATAGCCGCCATGAACCAGCTCTATAAAAAAATCGAAGGCTAATTTGCCGCGCAAGCCGACTCCTGAAAAGCTTAATGTGACTTGCTGTTCTTCGCTTTATCTGTTTTTTTTGTGTCAAAATCCATTTCATGGCTTATAGTATGCACTGGTGCTTGTTCTCTCTTTGAAGGTTGAGCCTGAGCAAGAGGGGGCAAAGCACGGTAGCAGGGGTGTCTTCCAACCTTTGGCATGCCCGCTTTAACGGGTAGGCCAAGGCGCGGAATGACACCCCTGTGATTTTTTATATATTTGCATAAAGAACTCGAAGCGAGAAGAGCTTATGTTGTTGGTTTACCGTGATGACTGCAGCTTTGCTGAAAAAATAAAACCGCTGCAAAGCAGAACGGCATTCTCTAGTGACATAGACCAGGCCGTGCGCCAAATACTCGAAGAGGTGCGCCAGCAGGGCGACCGCGCCTTGCTGCGCTTTGCCGAGAAATTCGACCAGGCCAAGTTGACTCCGCAGCAATTTTTGGTCGGCGCCGAGGAATTTGCCGCCGCCGCCGCCCAGGTCGATGAGGAGAGCAAGGCGGCCATTAAGCTGGCGATCGCACAGGTGCAGGACTTTGCTCTGCAGAAAAAGCCGCACAACTGGTCTTACAGCCCCAGGCCAGGGGTCACCCTAGGTGAGCAGTTTTTCCCTTTACAGCGGGTGGGCTGTTACATACCCGGGGGCACCGCGCCGCTTATTTCTACCGTTATCCATACTGTGGCCATTGCCGCCGCCGCCGGCGTGGAGGAGACCGTAGTGGTCACTCCGCCAGGCAAGGACGGCAGTGTTAATGCCGCTTTGCTTTACGCCTGCGAGCAGGCCGGCGCCAGCCAGGTCTACCGTCTGGGCGGCGTCTACGGCATAGCTGCCTTGGCCTATGGCAGCGAGAGCGTGGCCAAGGTGGAGAAGATAGTCGGCCCGGGCAATGCTTATGTAACCGCAGCCAAACGCCTGGTCTATGGCGAGGTGGCTCTGGACCTGGTGGCCGGCCCCTCCGAGATCATGATCATTGCCGATGCCGGGGCTAATGCAGCCTTCATTGCCGCGGACATGCTTTCGCAGGCCGAGCATGGCTCCGGCCATGAACAGGCCGTGCTGCTAAGTACCAATGCGGACTTGCTGCCGCAGGTAGAGGCTGAGCTTTACCGGCAAAGCCAGCAGTTAAGTCGTTCGGCCTGTGTGGACCAGGTTCTCCAAAACGGGGTGTTTCTTATTGAGGTCAACGACCTTGACGAGGCCGCCAGTCTGGCCAGCCAGTATGCGCCCGAGCATCTGGAGCTGATGGTGGCCGAGCCAGAGAAGCTGGCTCCCAAAATCAAGGCCGCCGGCGCTATCTTTATGGGGCATTGGTGCCCGGAGCCTTTGGGCGATTTCATCGCCGGCCCCAGTCATGTGCTGCCCACCGGCGGCAGCGGCAGGTTCTTCAATGGCCTGAGCATAGAGATGTTCTTTAGACGCAGCAGCCTGCTGCACTATGAAAAAGAGGCTCTGCTCAAGGAAATCCCCGCTATTTTGAAATTCGCTGAAAACGAGGGTCTGGATGCGCATGGCAATAGCGCCGCCATCCGAAAAACCGCCCAGTAAGACTGAGTAGCGATAGTCCACTGTTTTTTCGCACTAGGGTCTGAGCCGGCCGCCCCCAAACTGGGCGCTTGGCCCCCGCTTTTTGGCATAACTGACAAGGTTGTTCATGTATTTTAACTTTCAACGTGATTTAGCCGCCTTTTTACAAAGTGAATACGGCGTTCAAGGATTGGACATACCCGCCGAGCTTTGTCCGCCGGAATTCAGCGGCGAGCTTAGCATCTCCTGTTTTGTGCTTGCTCGGCAGCTGAAGCGCAATCCCATGCAGCTGGCCGCGCAGGTCGGTGAGTTTCTCCGTAGCCATGCCGACATACTCTCGCTGGAGGTAGTGAAGGCCTTTGTCAATATCAGCTTGGCTCCAGGCGCTTTGATGCGTGACTGTGTTGCCGATGCGGCGGCATTACAGGCTCGCAGTAGATTGGAGCCTGCCGAGCGTCAGAGGATACTAATCGAGTTTTCCGCTCCCAACACCAATAAGCCGCAGCATCTGGGGCATGTGCGCAACAACTGCATTGGTATGGCCAGCGCCAGTATTTTGGCCCGCGTAGGTCATGATGTGGTACGCGTCAACCTGGTCAACGACCGCGGCATACATATATGCAAGTCAATGCTGGCCTATCAGCGCTTTGGCGGCGACTGCAGTCCCGAGACGCTGGGCAAAAAGGGAGACCACCTGGTCGGAGACTTCTATGTGCGCTTTGACCAGGAGCTGCGTAAACAAATCGAAGAGCTGCGCCAAAATGATGAGAGCCTGCGTGAAAAAGACAGCGACGAGCTTTTTTTGCAAACCGAGATAGGCCGTGCCGCGCAGGAAATGCTGCTCAAATGGGAGCAGGGCGATGAAGAGGTGCGAGCGCTCTGGGAAAAGATGAATCAATGGGTTTTTGACGGCTTCGAGCAGACTTATAAACGCATGGGCGTAGAGTTCGAACACACATATTTGGAGAGTCAGACCTATATGCTGGGCAGGGATATAATTATGGAGGGGCTGCAGCGCGGCGTCTTCTACCAGCGGCAGGACGGCGCGCTGGTCATTGATTTCGACGACCCGCGCTTGGGCAGCAAAGTGGTTTTGCGCAGCGACGGAACCAGCGTATATATTACACAAGACATAGGCACAACTCTGCTAAAGCAGAATGACTATCAGCCTGAGCAGCAGATTTGGGTGGTTGGCGATGAGCAGAAATACCACTTTCAGGTGCTTTTTGCCATTTTGAAGGCGCTGGGCTATGAATGGGCCGAGCGGCTTACCCATATGGCCTACGGCATGGTTAATCTGCCCAGCGGCAGAATGAAAAGCCGCGAAGGCACTGTGGTGGACGCCGACGAGCTTTTTGACCTGCTCGAGCAACTGGCCGGCGAGGCCACCGCCGAACGCAACCAGCAGCTCGAACCTGATGAGCTGCAACGCCGGGCGCAAAGCATTAGCATGGCCGCACTGAAATTCATGCTGCTGAAGGTGAACCCCAAAACCACGCTGCTTTTTGACCCGCAGGCCTCGATAAAATTCGAAGGCGACACCGGCCCTTACATTCTTTATGCCTATGCCCGCATCGCCTCCATGCTGCGCCGCGCCAAGGAGGAGCTGAAAGAGGAACAGGCAGCCCTGGACTGGAGCCTGCTCGATAGCGCCAGCGAAAAAAGGTTGGCACTGCGCTGCGCCATGTACCCCGCCGCCCTGCACAAGGCCGCCGCCGAACTGGACAGCTCCGTGCTGGCCGCATACCTGCTGGACCTGGCCAAGGACTTCAGCAGCTTCTATAAACAATGCTCGGTGCTGAACGCGGAAAACCCGACGCTGAGACAAACCAGGCTGGAGCTTAGCGAAAGAGTCAGAGAAATCATCGGCGACGGACTGCGGACACTGACCATTGAACCCTTGGAAAGCATGTGAGAAGCGCTGAACTGACCCCGTCCAAAAAAACAATTGGACACGAAGACACACGAAGACACACGAAGGCGCGGCAAAGCCTGCCTTCATGCGAGCCGTTGCCTAAAAAACATCGTTTTTAGTTTCATGTCTAGTATTTCTTTAGAACCCGGTTCTCGTTCCAGCGAGCAGCTTGTGGACAGCTCGCACATTCTGCCCTTGTGGCGTATTATTGCCGCCTTTGTCTCCGGTTTGCTGCTCAGTGCCTGCTTTCCTCCTTTGAGCTGGGATTTTCTGGTTTGGCTGGCATTTATTCCCTTGCTTCTTATTCCTCAGCCGGCCTCCTGGGGCCAGCGTTTTCTAGTGGGGTATATCTGGGGCTATGTGCATTCGGCCAGTTCGCTGCTCTGGCTCAACGAGGTTGGTTTTGGTGCCGGCTGGCTGCTTTCGGTATATTGCGCACTCTACCCCATGCTCTGGTATTTTCTTTTCAGCTCTGTGGTTTGGTGGCTGCGCCAGAGTCCCTCCCCCGAGTATCCCGGTGCCGGCCTGCTCTACATCCATTCCTTGCCCCGCACGCTGTTTTTGAGTTTTTTTGCCGCTGCCAGCTGGTGTACCCTGGAGTGGCTACGCTCCTGGCTGTTCACCGGCTTTCCCTGGAATCAGCTGGGCATCAGCCAATATCAGCGCATCGCGCTGTTGCAAAGCGCGGCTTACCTAGGGGTCTATGGGCTTTCATTTCTGATTGTGTTCGTGAATATGAGCCTGACTGTAGAGTTTTGCCAGGCACTACGGCGCAAGCTGGCCGGCAAGGGGCGGCGCTTCACCTGGCATCTGCTGCTCTGCGCCATGTTTTTTATACTGCTGGGATACTGGAGCATGAAGGCTAAGCCGGCTTTAGACCCGGACGGCGAGCAGCTGCTGACCCTGGCTATACAGGGCGATATACCGCAGTGCCGGGACTGGAGCGAACAGGAGTTCCAGCAGGCCTTGCAGGTATACAGCAGCCTGACCAAGGCCGAGACACCGCTGGAGCCGCGACCAGACCTGGTTGTCTGGCCTGAGTCCGCCGTGCCCGCCTCCATAGACTATCCGGAATATACCCAGGCGGTCCGCGAGCTGCAGGCCTTCACGCAGATCCCCTTGCTGCTGGGGGCGACCAACTATAGGCGCAACCCCGCCGAGCCGGGACAGAGCAATCTTTTCAATAGCGCCTTCCTGCTTGACGCCGAAGCCAGGGCAGTCAATTATTATGACAAGATACACCCGGTGCCCTTCGGTGAATATGTGCCCGGCAGTAAGTATTGGCCCTGGCTGGTAGAGCTGATCGGCATGGGACGGGACCTGAGCGCCGGGCAAAACTATACTATCTTCGAGCTTCCCAAAGGCGGGCGGGCAGGCGTCAATATCTGTTTCGAGGATGTCTTCCCGGAAATCAGCCGGCGTTTCACGCTGCTGGGAGCCAACCTGCTTTTCAGCATTACCAATGACTCCTGGTATAAGCAGAGCGCCGGTTCGCGGCAGCATCTCAGCCATGTGGTCTTTCGCGCTGTGGAAAACCGGCGCCCGCTACTGCGCTCCGGCAACAATAGCGATACCTGCCTGCTCTCGCCATACGGCGAAATTCTGGGAATTATGCGTGACCCGGAAAACGGCAGCTACTTTACCCGAGTAGCCATGCGTTTTGCACTGCCCGTGCAGAATAACTGGGGTCAGACCTTTTATACTCTATACGGCAATCTTTTTGCCGCCTGCTGCGTTGTATTCACGGCGGCAAGCTGCGCCATTGTCTTCGCAGCCTGGTTTAAACGCAAGAAAAAACTGCTTGCCGAAATCAGCGAATGAAGTAAAAGAGACGCTGTGATTTTCTTGGATAGGCCTTGGTCAGTAATTTTTTGTAGACAGTATATAGCTTAATATGCAAGAACAAAGAGCATATCTGGATGTGAATGGGCGCAAGCTCTACTTCGCCCTCTATCTGCCGGCGCATGAGCAACCAGACTATGCCCTGCTGATAGCCGAACCCTTCGGCGAAGAGAAGCGGAGCTGCTCACGCATGCTGCATAGGTTGGCGAAAAAACTGCAGCGGCAAAATGTCGCCGTGCTGAAATTTGATTTCAGCGGCACTGGCGATAGCGCCGGCACCTCCTCTGAGGTGCAGTGGCGGCATTGGCAGGAAGAGCTTGACGGAGCACTGGAGCTGCTGCGGCAGCAAAGCCGGGCAAAACACCTGGCGCTGTTGGGACTAAGGGGCGCAGCCTTGCTGGCCGCCGAACTGGCCTCAAGAAAAAAAGTTGACAAGCTTCTGCTGGCAGAACCGATTTTGACGGGTAAAGACCTGTTGGGCGAACTGGAAAAACGCCAGAAGATAAAGGAAGCGATCTCGGGTGGCCAGGTAAGCGAGCCTGCCGAGCAGACCTGGCAAAAAGGAGAAAGTGCGGACTTCGCCGGCTTCGAGATTAACCCGAATTTCGCGGCGCAATTAGCCCAGGCCAACTTGCTGGACTACTTGCAGAAAGTCAGCCTGGAATGCAGCTTGCTACTGCTGCGTGTCAGTGGCTCAAGCAGATTCCCGGCTTCCTGGACAGACTGCCTGCATGCCCTTGAACGGCATGCCGATTCAAAGGCCTTGATTGTCAAAGACAAGCCCTTCTGGGGACAGCTGGAATACTACGAGTCCGACGCCGTATTGCAGCCCATGCTGGAGTTCTTGGGTAGCTGACCGACTCTGCTTTTTAGCACACGAAGACACACGAAGTTAAAGTTCGTCCAAAAAGAGGCGAGGCATAGTAGCGCCTCTACGAGGCGCGGTTTTGATAGCTGCCTGCACCCCAGGCTGAAGCCTGGGGTTAAGCATGGTTATGCGCCTACGGCGCAAGGAGATGCGCAGTTCTATGGCTCCTTGCGTTAAGGATAAAACGGCTCGAATCTGCGAAAAAATTCATCAGGTGATTCTGATTTTGCCCGTAGTATTGGGCCTGGTAGGTTATCCACAAAAGCAAAATTCTCTTGGAAAACGCATTTTTTGGAAAAAACTCTAATTTTTTTTTCTGCGATTAAGTCCATTTGGTGCCCCGAAGGGGCAACCTAATATAGCCCAGGGTAAGCGAGGCTCCGTAGGAGCCGAGCGCCACCCTGGGTAAAGGCCCCCCCCGAATCCGGCGCCCTGTAGGGGCGCCACTAACGGCCTTTCGGCGTTATGACCTTTCTGGACGCGGTCTAAGGTACACCAAAGTAATACGTTGGCGCTTTTATCCTGGCAAAAACACCATGACGACTAAAAATCTACTCATCGCCGTTTTGCTTCTTGGCTGCTTCTTGCTCTATGGCGGAGATACACAGCGCCCCGGCCTCGAGCGTCTGTCCTGGGAATACGGCATTTCCGACAGTGTCGAGCAAGCCCTGGTCATGGCTCTGAAAGATCCTCTGCTGCAAGAGCTTAATGTAGAGGCAGCCTTGCAGCAGTGGTTTGACGGGCGCCTCCTGCACTCGCAAAATAAACAGGAGGCGGCGCGCGAAAAATGGCACCAGGGCATGACTTTGCTCGATAATTTGCAGCCTCTGCCGCCGCTTAGCTATGGGGCTGCACCCAAAGCCGAGTTCAGCTTTTTAAGTGAATTAAAGCTGCCGAATTTCGACGATGTGCAGATGCAGGTGGTATCCTGGCAAGTCAATAACCTGCGTCAATACGGACTGTTGCTGGCGCCTCGCAAAAAGACCCCCGGACAAAAATACCCGCTGATTCTCTACGGGCACGGCGCGGCATTCGGCTTGCCTAACAGCTTCTGCGCCTGGCTGGCGCAGCACCTGGTGCGCAAGGGATACATCGTGGCTGCACCAGCATTGCGTGGCGAACCGCTCTTCCAGATGCAGATACCGATCAACGGCAAAGAGCTGGTCTGCGACGGCGAGATCGAGAATCTAGACGGCGAGGTGGACGATTGCCTGGCCATGCTGGACGCCGCCTGGAAGCTGCCCTATGTCAGAAAAGATGAATTCGCCATGCTGGGGCATAGTTTTGGCGCCGGGGTCAGCCTGCTGGCGGTGGCGAGAATGGGCGAAGCCGCCAAGGCTGCAGTTAGCTATGACGCCTGGCTGGTGAACCCGCAGCGCTACTACTGGGACCGAATGCGGCGCGGAGCTAACAACTGGCTTTCCTGGGAAGACTATTGCAACCAACCAGTGAAAAAACAACTGCGCGGTTTGCAAAAACGCAGTCTTCTGCATCACGTTGAAGGAATACAGGCACCTCTGTTGCTCTTTATGGGTGGCGGCTACGAAGGCAGCGTCTTTCATCTCAGCCACGAGGACCTTTGCAAAAAACTGAAAGCGCATAACAAAAAATACCGCTATGTCCTTGTGCCTAACGGTGACCATAACTTCGTGCTGCGCGACGGTGCCCCAGCACGTTTTGCTCTGCCTATACAGCAGAAATTCCTGCAGGAGCATTATCCCGCCAATTGACTCGGCAGTGGCTAGGCGGAGTTTTTTCGTGCTCGGCAAGCTGCCAGATTCACCAAGACAAGCCGTAAAACCGGCGCCTTGTATTGATATGCCTATAGAAAACCGCATCATTTTAGAGGACGCAATCAGCGAAGAGCCGTTTTCCTTCTCCTGCGGCGACTTGCAGCTGCGCGGCATACTCAGCCTGCCGCTCAACCAGGAAGCCTGCGGCGCAGTGATCTGCTCGCATGGCTGGAGCGGCACGCGCTGCGGACCAGCAGGACTACTTACAGACCTGGCGCGCAACCTGGCTAAAAATGGCTATGCAGCTCTACGCTTCGATTATGCCGGACGCGGCGAAAGCGACGGCGAAGGACTGCAAAGCAGCCTGCTTTCTATGGCAGATAACCTCGAGGCGGCAGGCAAAGCGATGAAAAAACACCTGAACAGCGAAAACCTGCACTACCTGGGACTATGCTCCGGAGGAAATGTCGTCATCGGCGCACTGAAACGCTTGCCGGAGGCAAAATCGCTGCTTCTGCTCTCAGTATATCCTTTCTCCGACGGCGACAGCTTCTCGCGGGACCTGAACCGCTTTGTGTATCTGCTTCGTGTCTATTGGCAAAAAGCGCTGCGCAAAGAGACCTGGAAACGTCTGCTGGCCGGCGACCTGCGCCTGGCGCAAGTTTTTCGCGTGCTTTTTTCCCCTCTGCTGAAAAAAAAGGCAAAGGAGCAAAAAGAGGGCGGGGTCGATAAAAAAGATGAAAAGCCCGACTTTAGCGCTCGCAGTGCCAAAGCCGCCCAAAGCGAAAGCCGCTTGCAACAAAATGCCGCGCCGCAGTCGCATCTGAAAAACCTGCGCGCTAACCTGCCAGTGCTCATGCTCTATGGCACTGCCGACCCCGACGCCAAAAGCGCTGAAAAATATTTTGCCGAATATGCCGAAAAGGAAAAATTGCCCCTCGAAATACGCTACTTGGAGGGAGCCGACCATAACTTTACCTCACAGAAATTTAGACTGCAACTGCAAGTGTTAATGCAGGAGTTCTTCAAAAATAGAAAAAATGCCTAGATGCTGGAGGTGAAGGGGAGGATGTCAAGGGGAGGACACGAAGGGGGGGAGGACACTAAGGGACACGAAGGGACACAAAGGCACACTAAGGGCTTATGCGTCGCCTGCGGCGACGCATAAGCCGCTTGCCCGTTTTGGTTTGTTGGCAAAAGAGAGCCGGACAAAGCAGAAAAACTCGATGTAACTGCATAAAAATGCAAGTTTTCTACTAAAAATCTAATTTTAGATGAAGACGACTTGGTGTATCTTTGTGTGTTTTAGTGTGTCTTCGTGGCCAAAATCCTGCCGGACCACCTTTTTGGACGGGATCTAAGGCACACGAAGGTACACGAAGTGCTTACAGGGCACTTATAACAGCTGAAAATTCTTTTGAGATTGTGGGATTTTGATGAATAACAACAAATTGGACCTGGTCAGTGTTTGGGCCGGGAATTGGACTTTTTGCGAAGGGACTCCGGCTGAGGGCTGGCAGCACAAACGACAGCCCGGCATTGACTTTGCGCTGGACGCCTGCATCAACCTGGACTACTTCTGTGACAGCGAGCCTATTCCTGAGCAGTCCGAAGCCGTGCTCTATGCCAGCATCAAACGGGAACAGGATACCAATGCACTGCTGGGCATAGGCTGCGACAACTATTTCGAGGCCTATTGCGACGGCAAACTACTCAAGTCAACTTATAAACAGGGAAATGGGCAAAACTATATTTTCCCGGAAAACCATCGCATCGAGTTTTTTGTGGAAAAAGGAGAGCACCTGCTGGCTGTAAGGGTGAAGAGAGGGAAAAATTCCTGGTACTTCGCCTGTGGATACTGCCCGCCCATACCAGCGCCAGAGCCTGAAATCAGCGCCGGACCCTGGCTGAGCAACCCGGATATAGGCCTGATGAGCGTCAGCTTTACCTGCAATACAGAGCTGGGCTGCGCAGTGCAGTATCGCTTGAAGGGCACAGAACAGTGGAAACAGGTCTGGAATCAGCGCCAAGGCCAGTGCCTCAGACGCATCTATCACAAAATCAAGCTGGAGAGCCTGCAGCCCGGCGGACTCTACGAATATCAGATTGTCGCCCTGCACCCCTCAAAATATCTGCCGCAGACCATTAGCTCAATTCATAGCTTCAAAGCGCCAGACGATAAATGCGCGAATTACTCCTTCTTCTTTACTGCCGACCTGCAATTCGAGGCGCAAAAACAAAAGCAAATTCTGGAGCAGATGCTAAAAGCCGCCGAGGCGCAAACCTGCGACTTTTTCGTCCTCGGCGGCGATGTCAATAGCGCCTTCCTGCCTGAGGCGTTAATTGAAGGACCCTTCACTCAGCTCTGCGAACATGGAGCGGCAGGCAAGCCCATCATCTATGTGCGCGGCAATCACGAGATGCGCGGACAGCATGGCGACCGCTTCCTGGACTACTTCGCCAGCAATATCGACACTAGCTATGACCTCATGCGCTACGGCGACACCGCCTTTCTTATCCTGGACGCCTGGGAGGATAAAAGCTCCAAAACCCCCGGGCACACCTACTGTCAGTGGAATCTCGATGAGCTTTTCTATGAGCAGCATATTAGCTGGTTCAAGCAGGCTCTGCGCGACGACAAATGGACCAGCGCCAGGCGCCGCATCGTGCTCTGTCACGGCGCGGCCTACTCGCATAGTGACAGATACAAGGCCATCACCAGGTTCTTGCAAGGCATGACTGACCCCTGCTTTGCCGGACTAAAACCGCAGCATGATATCAATATGTGGTTCGCCGGACATGTGCATAACTATATGCGCAGCATCCCTGGCACTGACAAGATCGCGGCGGCGGCGCGTCCAGGGCAGCCCATAAAGGACGGGCGCAATTACAAATACCCTGTGCTTACCGTCGCCGGTCCAGGAGTACGCGCAGTGCAGGCCAGCTGTTTCCGCGTGGACGCCGACGCCCTGGGCTTCACCCTGCGCTCCTGGGACCAGCAGGGCAGGGCGCTGGAGCATATTAGATACCAAAACGACGGCAGCTGCGAAGAAATTATCAGCCTGCCGCATTACTCGGAGCCCGCCGAAGAAAAACCGCCCAGCAACGCCTAGCGCAAGCACCGGCAGCAGTCCTATTGGCGCTAACTTAAGCCTGAAAAGTGTTGTTCTCCGCCGGCTTTAGCCGGCGTATGTTCGTAGTTCAAGCTTTAGCTTGCGCTCTTAGCCGGCTTTAGCCGGCGCTGTTCTCCGCCGGCTTTAGCCGGCGTATGTTCGTAGTTCAAGCTTTAGCTTGCGTTCTTAGCCGGCTTTAGCTGGCGTTGTTCTCCGCCGGCTTTAGCCGGCGTTGTTCTCCGCCGGCTTTAGCCGGCGTATGTTCGTAGTTCAAGCTTTAGCTTGCGTTCTTAGCCGGCTTTAGCCAGCGTATGTTCGTAGTTCAAGCTTTAGGTTGCGTTCTTAGCCGGCTTTAGCTGGCGTTGTTCTCCGCCGGCTTTAGCCGGCGTATGTTCGTAGTTCAAGCTTTAGCTTGCGTTCTTAGCCG
>Ga0265295_1002569_pt1 | contig 28402 bp, 20 predicted proteins | sample Munlansysbiofilm_FD_192503 | JGI IMG/M metagenome (GOLD analysis project Ga0265295, IMG submission 192503) | Leachate microbial communities from a municipal landfill in Southern Ontario, Canada - Methane capture system biofilm | ecosystem: Engineered > Solid waste > Landfill > Unclassified ... | reverse complement strand
CTGCATTGGCCGAGTCCTGCCCCTTTTGCACCTGACAACGAAACCAAGCGGCGTGCGCGCGTTCGTCTTCTTGCTGCCGCACAAAATCACGCATGAAATCACGCAGGAGTTGTGCTGCACTGCGGTCACGAGTCTTGGCTGCCGTTGAAAATTCGTTTTTCAGCTCCTCATTGACTCGGAAGGTAAAGGTGGATTCGCGCATATTTAGGTGGCCTCCCTGAAAGGAAAAGTTCTCGCGTGGCGCCGCAGCATTGTATGGTACAACGTGCGAAGTACATTGTAACACAACACGCAAAAACGAATACCGTAATAAAGAACGTTCATGGCGATTTTCGTTCAAAGCCAAACCCGCCCCCATCCCAACCTTCCCCCAGAGGGAGAAGGAGCACACATTTCTCAGCCTCTCTCTAGAGACAGAAGGAGCTTCGTAGTTTGACGAGTACGGTTACTACCGTTTGCGAAACACCAGATGTTCGAGCATCAGGCACAGTAACACCCCGACGACGAAGCCGTTGCCGAGCATTGGGCGAAGGAGTTGCGGTATAGTGTTTACCGCTTCGGGGGGGAGATAGGCGACGCTGGTGCCTACCAATACGGCGAGGCCGATGCTGAGGCCGTGTTCGTAGCGCACTGCGGTGGTCTGCTGATATACCACCATCAAGCCGGTGGCTACTTGGGCACACAGTACGTAGAGCAGCACGGTGCCGATAACTACTGAGGGGATGGCGCTGAACATGGCGGTCAGGCGTGGCGAGAAGCCGCACAGCATCATGCCGATGCCAGCCGGAACCAAGGTCCAGCGTGAAGCACAGCGCGAGGCGGCAATCACCCCTGGGCTCATGGAGTAGTTCACCGGCCCAAGCACTCCGGCAAGGCCGGAGACCATATTGGCTAGCGCGGTTACGCTCAAGCCACGTTGCAGACGTTGCGGCATATTGGCGGGTTTGAGCATCTGATCCAACGCCTGCATGGAGCCTATATCGTTTATGACCAGCACCATATAACACACCAAAAATGCCGCTACTACGCCGGGATCAAACACAAAACTGAATTTTAGCTGCTGTAGAGGTACCGCAAACGCAGGCACAACAGCAGTTTCGGCGCTGCCTGCGAGCAGCTTCCACACTAGAGTGCCACCAAGCATGGCCCAGACGATAAGGGTGGACTTCCACAGCCCACGTAGAACAGGCTGTAGGGCAAACAGCAGGATAAGCATCCCGAGGGAAAACCCCAAACGCAGCGGCGCTTCGTGCAATACTGCGGCGGGTAGAATCAGATTGCGAATGGTGGGCAGAAGGGTAAAGGCGATCAGCAGGAGGACTACCGCCACCACTTGTGGGGTAAACAAACGCTGCAACGGCCCGAATAGCCCTGAGACGGCCGCTATAAACATCACCGTTCCACCGATCAGCATCGCAGTGGGCACCGCTCCTGGAGCTGCCGAAGTACTTGCAAGGGCACCCACAAGCAATACCGCAGCGGGGCCAAGAATCAGGGGGAGTTTGTGCCCCCACAATACCTGCACCAGTTGGGTCGCCCCGGTTATAAGGAGCATCATCTGCAGATATCCTACCGCATCCGCTGCTTTATCCATCTGTAGGCTGGTTATTACCTGGGATAGGATCACCAAGGTTGGGACACTGATAGCGAGCCACTGCAAGCCGTACAACAGCAGCGCTCCCAAGGGAGGACGTTCATCGAGATTATAGTGCATATTCATACAGAGTCTCCGGCGACATCTATGCGGAAAAAGTAGTGGAATGACTAATGTGAATTAATGGGCAGCAAACGGGGAACTACGCCTGAAGAAAAGTTATTGTCGGACAGCGAGTTCGCGTAGCGGGATAAGCAGGTGTGGCATGGTGCGAATATGCTCTTGCTGCTCTTCTAAAACAGATTCAAGGATAGCATCGGTTGTCAGAGGATTAGCCAGCACCACCCGGAATACGGTGATATTCTGTCCCTGATAGCGCGCCGGAGCCAGGCGGGTGCGTGAGACAAAGGTTTTCCCTGCGGCGCGTTGTGCCTTCTGCACCGCCACCACGACGTCATCGAGCTTCTGGTTCATCTCTTGTGCCACTTCTGGCCGCGCCGTGGCCAGCTTCTGCCGCAACCACTCTGGATTGTACCGATAAGTGAGGATGTTGAGTTCCGGCGCAGTGATAAGTTCAAAGTCAGGATGAGCGGTAATCATGTCGGCAAAATTCTGCGCACGTTCGATCCCCTGGTCGATGAGTAGTTCATAGCCCTTGCGTCCGATGATATGCAGGCCGGCATGCACCAGCATCGCTTTACCGGGGCGAGAGCCTTCAAGGGTGTGGGTACCGAGATCCTTGGAGCCGGGACGCAAAATATAGGCGGCATGATGCTCGATGGCGGAGACCGCCTGCGGATCTTTGAACAGCACCATCCCTGCCCCCATGGGGACATACAGCTGTTTATGCGCATCGATAGTGACAGAATCAGCGCGCTCGATGCCGCGCATACGCCAGCGATTGGCCTCAGAGAACAGGGTCGGGCCACCCCAGGCAGCATCAACATGGAAGTGACATCCGATTTTTTCAGCCATATCTGCCATCTCTTCGAGCGGATCAATGGTGCCGGTTTCCGTGGTGCCAGCTATACCGACCAGCGCCATCACTCGTTTACCTTCGTTTTCCACCCGTGCGCAGGCGTTGCGCAAATTGCGCATATCTATCCGGTTGTTATCGTCGGGATCAACCAGGATCAGATTGTCACGCCCGAGACCAAGCACATCTACGGCTTTGGCAATTGAATAGTGCGCCCGGCGTGACACCAGCACTGCAAGACCCTCACATTTAAGGTGTTTCAGTGCTTTGTACATCCCTTCACTGGCGATGCCACGAAACTCACCATCCGGGGCACACAGTTGATTACGCGCCAGCCATAAGGCTGTAAGGTTGGCAATAGTTCCGCCGGAACAAAACACCCCCAAAGCGCTGCGGCTATCATGGATAAAACGGGAATAAAAAGCGTCATCGCGTGCATAGACAAGGCGATTCAGAATTGCCAGCACCTGACGTTCCAGCGGGGTAAATGCCTTGGATGTCTCTACCTTGACGGTGTTCTGATTCAGGGCGATAAGGATACGTGCCAGCGGCAGCATGAAATAAGGCATGGCCGAGGTCATATGTCCAATGAAGCCGGGCGAGGCCGTATGTACGGACTGCGCCAACAGTTTATCTTTTATAAACGAAGTATAGTTAGACACAAACGTGGGTTGCTCTGGCATGTGTGAAGCCGAAAAATCCCGCTCGATTTCTGCCAGCGTCGCGCCACTAGCCACGACATGCTTCTGCAGAAAACCGGCGAGATCATCGCTGATATCTTTATCAACTTTACCCAGAGTGGAGGATGGAGCTTCGGAAACGGTAAAAATACGGTATAAATTCTGTAGAGTGGCCTGAGCCTGTTCAGTCATGAAAAATCACCAGATGCGCTGCAAACCTGACCTGATCGCCAGGCAGCTTTGGTTTATAGAGTCATTTAAAATGGGATTATCGGCATTGCAAACTATGTTCGCCTGAACACTAAAGCAGTGTAAAGCATATTCCCTCTGCACCGCATTTGTATACAACGGATCTGTTGATGTCAAATTCAAAACAGTTTTTTAACCTGTAATTCATGGATTTTATACGGCTAAAATTTTTATGCTAATCCTGTGGCGATACGCAGTTTGGAATTGGCACGCTAAAACGTCCCTGCCTGGTTACATCATCTAACCACTCACTAATCACCTAAAAAACAGCAGACGTAAAATTTGGCCTACTCACTCGACAAAAGTTATAATTCCCAATCTTTGTCTATTATTAATCTTTACACAGTTATTTTAATTATGGTATCAAGTTAATATTAAATTTAACCCTATTTGCAGGAGGTAACAAATGTTCAGCAACTTTATGCGTTTCGCTGTTTTATTGGTTTTAGTGTTTACGTTCTCTGCCTCGACAGCCATTGCCGCTCCGGGCCTCAATGTGAACACGGCTACAGCCACACAGTTGCAACAGGTCAAAGGAATCGGGCCTAAAACCGCAGAAAAAATTGTGGCCTACCGCCAAGAAAATGGTGAGTTCACCAGCCTAGATGAGCTGAAAAATATTAAGGGTATTGGAGATAAATCACTGAATGTAATGACTGGAAGCCTGAGTCTAGAGTAAGAAGAAAAAAACCACGGTACGAAATCAGCATACAAAAAGCCCGCAGCACAGCGCTGCGGGCTTTTTATTTATTTTTCCACCTGCACATTAATCTTAAGCTTGAAAGTGGAGATTATCCTCAATCTGGCTCAGACAACGATCTAATGGGTACGGCTAACTACGTAGTCGGCTACAGTTTCGAGCGCTTCTCTGGCTTCCCCAGCAGGGAACACCCGCAGATAGGTTTTTGCTCGCTCTACCAAGGCGGTGGCGCGTGCTCTGGTATATTTTATCCCGTCGTAGCGATTGATAAGATTGACAACGTTCTCCAAAGCATCCGCAGACAGTTCAGCGGCCTCTATAATCTCCTCCACCATGGTGCGTTCGGCAGCATTACAGTGGCGCAGCGTCTCTATAAGAGGCAGGGTCATCTTCCCTTCCTCCAAATCATGGCCACAGACCTTGCCAAATTCAGCCTCATCGGCCACATAGTCCAGAGCGTCATCCATAAACTGGAAGGCTATTCCCAGATCAAGACCAAAATCATACAAAGCTTGTTCTTGCTCGGGGGTTATGCCACCCAAAATACCTCCACACAAACACGCAGCGGCAATCAATACCGCAGTCTTTTCGCGCACAACCTGCATATATTTTTCTTCACTCAGGTCGAGGTCGCAGGTGCTGATAAGCTGCAGCACTTCTCCTTCAGCCATTTTGGTAGTTGCGTCTGAAAGCGCCTTCAAAATCGGTAAACTACCGGCGCGCACCATAATAGAAAACGACTTGGCAAACAGGAAGTCGCCCACCAGTACGGAAGCCTCGTTGCCCCAGACACGATTGGCAGACTCTGCCCCCCTCCTGATCACCGCAGCATCAACTACATCATCGTGAAGCAGGGTGGCCGTATGGATAAACTCCACTACACTAGCTACCCCTATATGTTTATCACCCTTGTACCCTGCAAGCATGGCCGTCAGCAATACCAACATTGGGCGCATGCGCTTCCCTCCGCTAGCAAGGACATACTCGCCCACCTTCCGGATAAGGGAAACCTCGGAGTTCAGGTCATGTTTAAACTGACGCACTACCGCATCCATTTGAGGTTCAAGCATCTTAACTACATTTTTCATACGATTTATCATCCGTAAAGTGGCCTGCACCTAAGACAGCGGAGCAGGAACAGGAACAGAGCTCTTAATTCCAACAAACTACCTGTAATTATTACTTTGGTGAATATACCGAACCCTGGCTGTACTGTGGCCGGGCTCGGGCCAAATATCTTCTTTACTCTAATAATCAGGCTGCGCCAAGGGTAATTTTCAATGCCGTGGAGCAAAACGCGCTAGTAATTTCTGCGCAAATCAGCACTAAAATCTAGCAGAAACAAAATCAAAAGGCAACAAATGGCGAATGCTTTACCCTTTCGGAGCTGGTGCCAAATGTCTGAAATTACATAATTAATATTCGACAACGGTAGTGGCTCAATATTTTAACTTTGCAAACAGATGATTGTTTCATTCCGCACTCGTACTAGGTTTGCTTTTTGTACAAAAGTAAGCTATTTGAGATCAATGAATGAATGGATTCAACAAACCCTGCCGCAGCTACCTACAGGACTCAGCTATTACCTGATTCTTTGCGGTATCACTCTAGCAGAAGGGATCCCTGTCGCGGGGCTTTTTATGCCCGGCAGTGTTATATGCATTGCTGCGGGCGCTCTGGCATTTCACGGCCACGGAAACATTTATTTTATATGCATAGCTGCAGGGATGGGTGCTATCGCGGGTGACTGTATCAGCTATATGTGCGGAACACGTTCCGGAGCATGGCTCGCGACACGCCTACGGGGGGGGAAATTTTTCCGTTTTCTGTGCCGGGCAGAGTTGTTTTTTGGTGCACACGGAGGCAAAAGCCTGCTGCTGGCGCGCTTTGTGGGTCCCGTGCGCGGATTTGTCCCTTTTGTCGCTGGCGGCGCTCGTATGCAACCGGGCCTTTTTTGCGTTTATACCCTTATCGGCGGCATAGCTTGGGGAATCGCTTACCCTCTGGCTGGATACCTCGGCGGTAAAGCCCTGAAGTTCAGCTATATATTAAACCAAATTCCACCTGCCGCTTTTATAGTGACAGGGTTGATTATCGCACTTTTACTCCTGGCATACTTCAGGCTGAGGCGAAAAAACAAACAATGACTCAAAAAACAAACCCACAAATTTCCACAGATACGAACCTGACTGCATACGCAACCCCGCGCGACCAGAAACACTTGGTGCGTCTTCCAGCGGAATGGGAACCTCAAGACGGGGTGCTCCTGGCGTGGCCTTGCCCCGGTAGCGACTGGGACCCCATTCTACCTGAAATTGAAGCTGTCTTGGTCGATATTATCCGCCACACCATTGCGTTTGAAAATATAATTATAGTGGCACCAGAACTACAGCGCACTGCGTCTATCCTCCAAAAACACGGGCTCAACTCTGCCTCCATACGGTTGTTTGAAATTGACAACAACGATACCTGGGCGCGGGACTTTGGCCCTATCGGGGTAGAAATTGACGCAAAGCTGCACCTGCTCGATTTCGGCTTTAACGGCTGGGGACTAAAATTTCCGGCGGACCTGGATAATCAGATCAACAAAAACCTGGCGGCTGCGGGAGCATGGAAGGTGCCTTTACTGACGCAAGGACTGATTTTGGAAGGGGGGAGCATTGAATCAGATGGCAAGGGCACGCTGCTCACCACGACTGAATGTCTGCTGAGTCCGAACCGCAACCCGCATCTGAGCAAACAAGCACTGGAAAGCCGCCTCAAAGAAACCTTCGGCGCTACCCAAATACTATGGCTCAATCACGGCGCCCTGGTCGGGGACGACACCGACGGACATATCGATACCCTCGCCCGCCTGTGCCCGAACGACACCATTGCATATGTACGCTGTGACGACCCTGCAGATGAACACTTTGAGACCATGCAGGCGCTGGAACAGGAGCTGAGACTGTTTAAAACCCTACAGGGGCGCAATTACACCCTGGTTGCTCTACCATGGCCGCAACCTGCGTTCGACCACAATCAACAACGCCTGCCGGCGACCTACGCCAACTTTCTGGTGATCAACGGCGCGGTGCTGGTTCCCACCTATGCGGATCCAGCCGATGCAGAGGCTCTGAGGATCATCGGCACAGTTTACCCTGGGCGTAAAATTATCGGGATTGACTGCAGCAGCGTCATCCTGCAGCACGGCTCACTTCACTGCCTTACCATGCAACTACCTGAAGGGACTCTGGCATGAACAAGTTGAAAACTGCTCTAATTCAGCAGCAATGCACCCCCAACAAAGACACAAACATGCACCACAGCAGCGAACTCATCCGCCAGGCTGCCCGCAAGGGAGCCCGCCTGGTGGTGTTGATTGAGCTGCATAACGACCTGTATTTCTGCCAGCACCAGAACCCCGAATACTTCGATAAAGCTGAATCCATCCCCGGTGCCAGCACCGAACAGCTTGCACAGATAGCGCGGAAAAATCAGGTAGTGTTGGTCACATCCTTATTTGAAAAACGCGCTCCTGGTCTGTACCACAACACTGGTGTGGTTTTTGAGACCGACGGAAGCATTGCCGGGATATACCGAAAAATGCACATCCCAGATGATCCAGGTTACAACGAGAAATACTATTTCACCCCTGGTGATCTCGGTTTCAATCCCATCCAGACCAGCGTAGGAACCCTGGGACTTCTGATCTGCTGGGATCAGTGGTATCCAGAAGCTGCTCGCCTCATGACTTTGGCTGGGGCCGATATCCTCATATACCCAACCGCTATTGGCTGGGATACTGCCGACACCCCCGCTGAACAACAACGTCAGCTAGAAGCTTGGATCACAATTCAGCGCAGCCATGCCGTAGCCAACGGCACGTATGTCGTAGCAGCAAACCGTATAGGGTTTGAAGCAGATCCAAGCGGGATAACCGCAGGAGCACAATTCTGGGGGAACAGTTTTATAGCTGGACCCCAAGGGGAAATAATTGCGCACGCAGGAGCGGAAAAAGAGGAGATCGTGCTGGCCGAAATTGACCTGCAGCGTTCGGAACAAGTGCGCCGTATCTGGCCGTTTCTGCGCGATAGGCGCGTAGATGCATACTCGGACTTGATTAAACGCTTCATAGATTAAGCTACCCCCTACCCGCTGCGGGTTTGCACAAGAAACAACCCGCCGCAGCAGGAGGAAGTTTTTAAGAAAAGGAGGCCTTAACTACGTCGCCAGATTTTACTTAGAGAGAATTTACTCCCCAAGGATTTCTTAATCCCCTTGTCAAGGAGGAATGGGCAGTATTTCTTGTCTTCGACCATAATATGACCGGTAATCCACTTGCGCAGAAAAAACAACAGCTCTGGGTTGACCGTCCTTTCCCCACTTTGAACCTTGGCATTAATTTCGTAGACCTGCGCGCGCAAATCTTCATGTAACTGACAATGCTCCTCATATTCTGGATATTCAAAAATCCGAAACAGGGACTCCTCGACAGCAAAGTGGATGGCTGTGTACTGGACCAACTGATCCAGCACCGCATTGGCAACTGCAATCTTGTCCTCCCCAAGGATCATGGCCTCATAGAGACTATTGATAAGATCAACCAGCTTCCGATGTTGCTCATCAATCTCCTGGATCCCCACACTGATTTTATCCGACCATTCCATAAACTCTGCCATCTGCATATACCTCCAGAAGTTCTTGCGCGGTTATTGGGTATAACCGTATATCGACACATGAATGAAAAAACTAAAATTTGACGCGAGTTTTAGCATCTTCACATATCAGACGTCAAGGGGCGGCATCCCTTATGTGCAGATTTGATAAAAACCCAGGCTACTCTGACGCCAGCGCTGCAAAGATAGCATCATACTTGAGAACAATTTCACTCCAGTTGTAGCGGTAAACTGTTTTTAGGTTGAAATCGTGCCACGCGTGGGATCGGCATATTTGAGCTAAAGTCGTCACAAAATCGGTAGAATCTTGATAGAAGCACATCGGATAACATTCTGGATCCACATGCTCCGGGTATGCAAGACGCTGCGGCAGCAGAGGAAAACAACCGCAGTAGATGGCCTCGACTACACTTATGCCGAAAAAATCGTGAATAGAGGTCACAGGTAAAATGTCTGCACGCCATAGCCAGGCAGCATATTCAGCATAAGTTTCAACATAGCCCCAGTGAACGATCCGCTGCTGCAGGCGTTCCCGTGCCGTGGCGAAAATAGCAGGCTGCTTCCGATACGCCTCACCTAATACCGCCAATTTAAAATCAACCCCCTGCTCCTGCAATGCAAACAAAGCATGAAAAAACTCTTCAGGGTTCTTATCGTATTCCCAGCGGTGATTCCACAGAATGAGGGGGGCAACGTCTTTCCTCGAATCTGCGCGCTGTGATCTTGCACGTATTGGCTTTGCGCGTTCCAGGGCGTCGAGATCGAGGCCTAAGGGCAGAGTAATGCTCTTAGCGTCGATTTGTGCAACCGTATCTGCTTCACAATGGTCGGGAAAACAGTTAAGAAACTCAGGCAACCTGGCCAGAAAATCATGTCGGTGATACGCGGAATTAAAACACACCTGATCCGCCGCCAGAGCAGAAGTGTAGTTGATAAAACTGTAGTGTGCGTCACGTTGAAGTGCGGGGTCTGCGTCACCCGGAGACCACGGATAACTGAGCTGATTTTCGTGAAAATAGAGCGCGCACGGCAGCCCCGCAGTCAGGTCGCGGGTTAGAGCCAAAAATGTGGTTAAATCAAGCATATCCGTAGCCAGAAGCAGATCAGGGGTAAAACCGCGCGCGCGAAATTGGCGTGCCAGACTCACTGCGCCCCCATGCATGCGCCATTTCCAGTATTTTCCCTCAAGGCTGAAGATCTCTACCGTGTGGCAACTGTGAGCCGCATATCCATTGGCCCAACTCGCATGGGATCCGGTCATGAATGGTTCGAGCAGAGCAATCTTCACCGCACACCTTCTTGGGTTCGCATGTTGGATGGATGAGATCGGAATGTATACTCCAGACCTAAACCCACATAAATCATACAAAAAAAGGTCGCTCCCGAAGAAGCGACCTTTTTATATTTATGCGTGCTGCGGTTTAAATACTGCGGCTCTTGTAAACTGCGTCAAACTCGCCGAGTTCATCAAACTGCAGGTAGTCGTATACCTCTTCCTTATACGGAGCTACTTTCTCTTTATATGCGGCAAGGTACTCCGCCGGAGTTGGCAGCTCACCTTTAAGCGCGGTTACCGCGCCAAGCTCTGCGCTACCCAGGTACACCTGCGCACCAGTACCGATACGGTCGTCGAAGTTACGCGTAGAGGTGGAGAACATATTCACGCCGTCGGGTACACGTGCCTGATTTCCCATGCACAGAGAGCACCCCGGGGTTTCAATGCGCGCGCCCACCTGGTTAAAGATGGCGAAATACGCTTCGTCCTTGAGCTTGGCCTGATCCATACGGGTCGGCGGGGTAACCCAGATACGAACATTAGGATTGAACTTATGCCCTTCCCAGATCTTGGCGGCGGCACGGAAGTGACCGATATTGGTCATGCAGGAACCGATGAAGACATCCTGAATTTTGGTACCCTGTACATCCGACAGCAGCTTTACATCGTCCGGATCGTTGGGGCATGCCAGAATCGGCTCGGTGATATCCGCAAGGTCTATCTCCAATACTTCGGCGTACTCTGCATTGCTATCAGCACGCAGCAGTTTGGGATCCTTGAGCCATTCTTTAACTGCTTCGATGCGCTTGCGCAGGGTCTCAGCGTCCTGATAGCCATCCTTGATCATGCTTTCCATCAGGGCGATATTTGAACGCAGGTACTTGCACACAGATTCTTCAGAGAGCTGGATGCAGCCCGCTGCGGCGCTACGCTCGGCAGCAGCGTCAGTGAGCTCAAAGGCCTGCTCTACAGAGAGATCAGGCAACCCCTCCATCTCCAGAATGCGGCCATTGAATGCATTAACCTTGTTTTTCTTGGGTACGGTCAGCAGCCCCTCTTTAATTGCATAGTAGGGGATAGCATTAACCGCGTCGCGCAGGGTGATTCCCTCGTTGAGCTTCCCCTTGAACCGCACCAGCACTGATTCAGGCATATCCAGCGGCATAAAACCAAGGGCACCGGCAAAGGCAATCAGGCCGGAACCAGCCGGAAAGCTGATGCCGATGGGGAAACGGGTATGGGAGTCGCCCCCGGTTCCGACGGTATCCGGCAGGAGCAGGCGGTTCAGCCAGTTGTGAATAATTCCGTCGCCAGGGCGCAACGCCACGCCGCCGCGCTCAGAAATAAACTGCGGCAGGGTTTGATGCATTTTTACGTCTGACGCCTTCGGATACGCAGCAGTATGACAGAATGACTGCATGAACATCGGCGCCTGGAACTTCAGGCATGCCAATTCCTTAATTTCGTCGGCGGTCATGGGACCGGTGGTATCCTGGGAACCAACGGTGGTCATTTTAGGCTCACAGGCGGTGCCAGGCAGAACCCCTGCAATACCACAGGCCTTGCCGACCATTTTTTGCGCCAAGCTGTAACCCTGCCCTGATTTTGGTTGCGGATTGTTGGGTTCGATAAACATGGTGGGTGCCGGTTTACCCAGCGCCTTACACGCACGCTCAGTGAGTTTGCGTCCGATAATCAGCGGAGTACGTCCCCCGGCGCGGTATTCGTCGCGCACGGTGAGCGGAGAGATTTCAAAGGTAGTGAGCTCTTTGCCACTAGCGTCGGTTACCTTGCCCTCTTTGGTATTGATGGTGATGAGGTCTCCGCTGTTGAGCTTGGAGACATCCATACGCAGGGGCAGAGCGCCGGAGTCCTGCGCGGTGTTGAAGAAAATAGGTGCGATAACGCCACCAATGATAACCCCAGCGCGGCGCTTATTGGGTACCGCAGGGATATCTTCGCCGATGTGCCACAGCACCGAGTTGCATGCTGACTTCCGTGAAGAACCAGTACCGACAACATCGCCGACAAACGCTACCTTGTTGCCCTCTGCGCGCCATTTGGCGATCTCAGCATTCCCAGCGGGAAAACGGGTTTTACCCATCGCCAAGGCGTGCAGTGGAATATCCGGGCGGCTCCATGCATCACCAGCAGGAGAAAAGTCGTCTGTATTGATTTCGCCGTCAACCTTGAACACCTTAACCGTTACAGTCTCGGGGAATTCAGGCTTGGAGGTAAACCACTCAGCTGCAGCCCAGGACTCAACGACCTTCTTAGCTGCTGCATTGCTCTTGGAGAGTTCAAACACTTCGTCGAAAGCATCATAGATCATCACCATGGATGACAGTGCCTTGACGGCCTCATCCTTGAGCTCAGCATCTTTAAGTGCGGCGATGAGGTGTTGGACATTATACCCACCCATCATAGTGCCGAGGATGGTAACAGCCTCAACCCGATTGATCAGGGGTGATTTCACCTTTTTGTTAATTATTTTGCCCAGAAAATCAGCCTTTATCTCAGCTGCAGGGTCAACACCCGGAGAGATGCGCTGGGTGAACAGTTGCATGAGGAAATCCTCTTTGCCTGCAGGGGGAGACTGCAGCAGGCTGCAAAGCGACTTGGCCTGTTCCGGGTTCAAAGGCAGCGCGGGGATACCCTGCGCATTTCTCTCTTCCTGGTGTTGCAGATAAGATTCAATCATAAGTTTGTTCCTCCTTCATGGGTTTCGGTCTTAACAAGACGACACCAGCTTCAGAACTGGGTAAGTACATATACTTTGTCTGCATCCGGAATTTCTTTCCGAGGTCGCATCCGCAGTGAAGCCGAGCCTACATTAGAGATATGTAAAATTTACACATAATCCGTACACTGTATACAATTTACGCCGCAAATGTCAACCTAGAACTGCGCTCTTTGGCGCAGTATTCCGCCCCCGCACAATAAGCGTAAACTTTACGTATAATCAGTTCCTTACAACCTATGAAGCCTCTATTTTTTAAGCTCCAGTTCTTCCCAACGCACATAGCTGTGCTCTAGGAGGGTGTCAACTTCAGTAAATTCCTGTCCTGCGCGGGCAATTTCACCACTTTCGGCTGCAGCGGAGTTGCTCAGCAGCTGCGTTAAGCGCTCTTTTTCCTGCTCCAATCCGTCTATTTTCTCCTCAAGGGCTTCAAGTTCTTGTTTTTCCTTAAAACTAAGCCCTTTCTTTCGCTCTTTCACCCCTTTTCCTTTGGATATACCCTCTGAGTCTTTCTGAGCGCTTGAGCGTTTTACTCCCTGATCTTCAGGTGTGGCGGCAGCCTGCCCCAGGCGTTTCTGCACCAGCATATCGCTGAAACTGCCGGCATACTCTACAACGGTACCGTCTTCAAAATTCAAGATGGAAGTAGCGACACGGTCGAGGAGATAGCGGTCGTGGGTAACCAGCAGAACACAGCCGGAATAATCTACCAAAGCCTGCTCCAGCACCTGTAGCGTGGGGATATCGAGATCGTTGGTAGGCTCATCCAGAATCAGAAGATTGGCTCCCTGCAGCATCAATAGTGCCAGAAGTAAGCGCGCACGTTCCCCTCCTGACAGCACAGAAACCAGTTTACGCTGCTCAAAAGGGTTGAACAAAAATTCTTCCAAATATCCGCTTTTATGTCGTTTTTTCCCATTGACTTCAACCCACTGCCCGGGCCCGAGCACTTCGGCTACTTTAAGCTCAGGATCGAGACCACTTCGTTGCTGGTCGATATAGCCAATGCGGGTTCTGCGCCCAAGCACAACTTCGCCCGCGGCGGGGGCGCGCTGTCCCATGATGGTTTTCAGCAACGTAGATTTGCCGCATCCGTTGGGGCCTAGAATTCCGACACGTTGGCCGGTGCGCATAATAAACGAAATGTTTTCCGCTAGAATGGTGGTGTCTGCCGTAAGGGTCAAACCTTTGAGTTCGAGAATGATTCCGCCTGTTTCAGTGGTGGGTGAGAATTCAAGGTTCACATCGCGCTGGCGGGACGTGTCTACGCGCTCACGCAGATCTATTACCCGATCTTTGCGGGCTTTTTGTTTAGTACTTCTGGCTTTAGCGCCGCGCTTCAGCCAGGCCTCTTCGCGGCGCAGAACGTTGAGAATTCTACTCTGCTGCGCCTCTTTGTGCTCCAACTGAAGTTGCTTCTGGATCAGATATTCTGAGTAATTGCCGGCATAAGTGTACAGCTGAGCATCTTCAACCTCGAACATCCGCCCCACCACCCGATCGAGAAAGTAGCGGTCATGGGTAACCAGAATCAGGGCTCCGGGATACTCAATAAGTTCCTCCTCCAGCCACTGTACCGTTTGTGCATCCAGATGGTTGGTAGGCTCATCTAACAGGAGAAGATCGGGCCGTGCCAGTAGAACCTGAGCCAGCGCCACCCGTTTTTGTTCGCCGCCGGACAAATCGTGCGCGCGTGCATCCAATTGTTTGATATCGAGTTTATGGCACAGGCTGTCAATCCGGTGCTCGACCTCCCAGCCACCATGTAGATCAAACCAGCTCTGTAGTTCCTGCTGCTCCTGCAACAACTGCTCAGTCCTGACGGCGTCGGAGTGTTCGAGCTCTGTACCTATATGGACAAAACGGTTCTGGCGCGCATATACTTCCTCCAGAGGTTGGCGCAACAATTCGCGTACCGTCAGGTTACTCGCAAAATCGGCTTCCTGAGCCAAATATTCAACTTGGGCGCCTCTGGCGTAATTAATATACCCAGCGTCAGCATCCTCTATTCCTGCTATTATTTTAAGCAGGGTAGATTTACCGCAACCATTGCGCCCTATAAGACCAACTTTCTCCCTCTCGCCGACGGTAAAGCTGATATCATCAAGCAGATGCAGTGCGGCGTAATGTTTTTGAATGGAGAAGATATCTACGATATTCACAAATAATTCCTTATTCTAACCAAGCGTGAGAAGTTTAGGTTATACGCTACACATATATTAAACTGGCCTAAACGGTTGACCTTTATTCAGAATCCAAACTAGAATCTGTAGCCAGCGATTGGAATATATCTACTAAATATATATCTACATATCAGCCAGCATCGGATTATGCATGCCAAAGCGCGCAAATACAACTATAGGGCAAAAAATTACCACCCTGGTGATGTCCACCAGCACAGTGATACTGCTGCTATTTCTGATCAGTGCCGTTTTAATTCAAACAGCCCATTTTCGCACCACTATAGATGACAAACTCCTGACCTTGGCTCATGTTATCGGACTCAACAGTCAGGAAGCTATGAGCTTCAAAAAGAAATGGGAAACCCAAAAAATCCTCAACACGCTTGCAGCAGAGCCCTCCATTGAGGTCGCATCCATCTTTGATCGAAACAATGAGGTAATCGCCCACTACCTGAACAGTAAGCAATCGAGCTTTGCAGCTGAACTAAAAAACCCCGGCTTTCGTCAAGATCTACTTTTAGAAGCTGTACGTACAGAAGAAAATGTCTCTCACCGGAGCTTCTCACACATTACCGTTTACACCCCTATCATCCACGCTGGAGAGTACCTCGGGTGCGTTTTTGTACAGACCAACAACAACGAATTGCTGCACAACCTTCTCTGGTTCATCATAGCTGCCATGCTTATTCTGGGGGCAGCTCTGGCTCTGGCATACCTGCTTGCCACTCGCTTACAAAAGCAGATAACCACCCCCCTACACAGCCTGACCCAGCGCATGAGCGAAATTACCCTTGGGAAAAAATATGCAGCGCAGGCTGAGATAGCTACAACATGGATACAGGAAATCGACATACTGATCGATAATTTCACCACCATGCTGCTCCAACTTCGCGACCACGAGCAGGCACTGCAGCACTACAGTGTCGACTTAGAAGGGCAGGTTAAAGAGCGGACCCACGCTCTAAAAAAAGCGAACCTGAAACTAAAACAAACCATCCTTGACCTACGCCAGGCCAGGGGGAAAGCCCTGATGGCCAGCGAAGCTAAATCACGTTTTCTGGCAAATATCAGCCATGAAATAAGAACCCCGATGATCGGAGTGCTCGGCATGGCTGAGCTGCTCCAGAAACACCCGCTGCTGCCGGAGCAGATGGAGCTGGTCAACACCATATACGCCTCGGGCGAAGCGCTTCTAACCATGTTGAACGATCTGCTTGATATTTCCAAGATTGAAGCCGGTCAACTTGAACTCAACCTCGCCCCCTTCTGTGCGCCAGAGACTGTCGATACCGCCGTTGAAGTATTGGCGCATAGCGCCCTTACCAAGGGTCTCGATATTACGGTATCAGTCGATCCCGAGATGCCGATCGAACTCTATGGGGATGCGGTGCGGTTACGCCAAATCGTACTCAATCTGCTATCCAACGCGATCAAGTTCACCCATCACGGCAGCATCACTATTGCACTGAAGGTTGTCCGGAAAGAAGGATCTTTCTGCCACATACGCCTTGACGTTCACGACACTGGTATAGGGATAAACGCCGAGATTAGGGACAGAGTGTTCGAAGCTTTCAAGCAGGCCGACAGTTCTACTTCACGTCAATATGGCGGTACTGGGCTTGGGCTGGCCATTGTCAAACAGCTATGTGAACTGATGCGTGGCAGTGTGCACATAGCAGAAAACAAACCCCACGGTACGGTTTTTTCCCTTGAAATCCCATTCGAGACCACCCCTGCAACCACAACCCTGCGAGAACACTGGCTCAATTGTGAAGCAAATCTGCACACTCTCACGGCAGCCCTGATTGTCAGCCCCAATCCGGCGAGAATCGAGGTTTTATCCAACCTCTTCGAAGCGTACGCACTCAGCCCCGTTATACTCGACGGGGCTGAGGCGGTAAAAATGTTCCTGAAGAAGAACCTTGTGCACATGCGCGGGCAGATACTAGTATGTCTTGACCACGCTATCCAATCGGATTGTGGGTATCTTGCGCAGGAATTAAAGGCTAACCTGCCTGCAGACACAAGTCTCGTTATTGTCTACATAGCCCCCAATACACACATTCTGCAGCAAAAAAAATCTATGCGCCGCGACGTGGATATATTTATACCCAAGCCCTTCAAAGCTCTGAATCTCGGCACCCAGATAGCGGTAGCGCTGCCCCAGGGGCGCAATGCAATACTACCAGTCCCGCAGACACAAAAAATTCCGCCTCCAAAACCAGCGGCGCCACCTGCAACCACGCAGGCTCCAATCTTGCTGGACAAACGGAGGGAGAATACCCGTCGTGCAGGGCACATCCTTCTGGCTGAAGATCAACACACCAACCAGAAACTGATATGTCTAATCTTGGAACAAGCTGGATATACCCTCTCCTGCGCCGACAACGGACTTGGCGCACTGCACCTGGTCGACTCAGAGCAATTCGACCTCATTCTCATGGATTGCCAGATGCCGCAAATGGATGGATACGCAGCGACCCGTGAACTACGGCGTCGCGGAATCACTGTACCCATCGTAGCACTGACCGCACACATATACAGGAATGATGCCCAATGTTGGGGTGAAGCGGGCATGGACGCCTATCTGCCCAAACCTTTTAAACAGCAGCAGCTTCTGGATATCGTTGCACAATTTATGCCTATATCTAAGAATAGTGCCGACGCATGAAATTACTCCGCGTGAAAACTACTCTCTTTACCCACATTTGCCTGGGCACAATCTACCTGCTCGTGCTGTTCGGGCTGATCCTACTCCTTCATTCGCAGGAGCAAAGACCACCGCAAGTCGAACTATTCAAGGCCGATTTCACCGCTAACATGTTTGAGGTGCGGGGGAAAAATCTATCCACAGATGCCCGTATTACACTCATCCGCGATGATGAACGCTGCAGCGCAGTTGTGGCCACAAAATTCATGTGGGAACGGGTATTTGACGTTAAGGTCGCCGCACCGGTTGATGGAAAAACGGAACGCGTGTTGGCATGGGCTCTGTGCAGCAATATCGGCCTGGTAGCGATAGACATTCGCAATCCAGAAGAACCGGAAATCGTCCACGCAATTCACATAAATAAGTTTTTATGGCATCTTGAAATCCAAGGAGATAAAGCCTACATAGCCTGTGGCAAGGACGGGATCGTTATCTGTGACATATCTTCGCTAGCTGAGGCCAAAATCATCTCCAGCATCGCCTTGCCCTACCACGCAACGGATATCAGTGTCGGCCCGGATAGGCTCTACGTTAGCAACGGAAAAGAAGGCATCAGCATAATTGATTCCAACTCTGGAGAGATCATCGAACATCTGGAAGTACCAGGCAACACGTTACGCCTTGCCTACCATAACACCAAGCTGTTCACCCTCGGGCACGTTGGCAACAGAGGCTTGTTGCATATCTACTCCACCGCCACAGAAGCGCGGCTTCAATTGCTCAAGACCCTTAAGTTTGAAGGCGTTCCTCGCGATTATCTCTTTTGGGATGACGCCAAAGGTGGCACGAACACCACTATGTATTTAGCAAACGGGCGCGGCGGAGTTGGTATAGTTAAAACCACTTCAGAGGGTTCCGCCACGTTCAAGGGGAGTATAAGTACTCCTTTTCGAAGCAACAGACTCGCGCGCTATGGTGACCAAATCTGTGTTTTCGGCAGAAATGGTAATGTAACGCTCTACCCCCTTGGAACTAATGATATTTTTGTACCTGAGTTGAGTTTGCACTCCTGTAGCAGAATTTTTGGTGCCGCCATTTTCAACAATTATGCAATCATCGCTGCTGGCGAAAAGGGGATAACCATTGTTGACTTACTTCCCAATAAAAACCAGAAATCGGCACAACAAACCACCCCGCTACCCTTGCAACACAAAGCCAGCTGGAAGGTCACCGAGCACGGTATAGTGGTGCGCTTAGCCAATAAAATACAGTATTTAAAGTACCAGTCCTTCCCCGAGACTTCAGCCACCAGTCTGGAACTTGCCGGGTTAATGCGTTTCCCCTGGACTAGATTTTTCAACGCGTACACTGTGGTTGATTCTGATGCAGGCACATGGATATACATGGTGTTAAAGGGATCAGGGTTGCACATTATCCACATAGATGCAGACGGTACTCTGGAGCAAAGGGGAATTATTAAACTGCCGACCGGGGGTAGGGAAATCGAAGTAAATTCGTGCACTGCACACGCAGACAAACTATATCTGTGCAGCAATGATGGGCTCATTATTTACGATATAAGTTCCCCAGAAATTCCGCGGTTTGTGGCCACAGAGTATATGGCACAAAACATACTGAACATCAATTTTGATGCTCAGCATGCCTATATTGCAGGTACAGGGGTGAGAATTAGCCCCATCAAGCAAGACAACACCCTTGGCGCTTCTGAAATTATTGATTTTCCTGAACATTTAATTTCCAGCAAGAGAAGCCTGGATATAACTTCAGCCAATGGGATTTTATACATTGCCTGCGGTTATCGGGGCATACTGCGCATCGACGTCAGAGACCCGCAGCACCCCAACATCCTCGATTCCATGGAGTTACAGGGGTACTGCTCCAAGGTGGAGACGCAGGGCGGATTGCTCGCTACCCAGGCTGGAGAGACTGTCTACCTGCTGGACGTAAGTAACCCAAAGCGAATGGTGCTACTATGCCAGTTTGAAAACATGCAGGATTTCCACATCAATACAAAAAACAATGAACTACTGCAACTCCGCGCCAGAGGGATAACCAGCACTCCGCTGCCCCTTATCCTTGAACCAACGCATACCTCTACTACCAAGAAGCTTGAATTTCAGATGCCTGCGCATATACAAGAAGGGCGCTACAACATATACATCAACCTTGATGGCATCCACAACGAGCACGTTGGCAGCACCATCTGCACCTTGAATGAAGCGCAGCGTTCCGAATGCACATCTATCCCAATAAAATCTGACTGATCCTCCGCACATATGCACAGCGCAGCTTAAAAGGTGTAATCCAGTCCCACCCATAGTTGTCGTCCCATTTTGTACTCCCCGGTGGTACCGGTATACAGTTTCCGATTGAACACATTATACACCTCTGCCGTCAGGGCCAAAGTCCCCAGGTTGCCGATGGCATGCTCCCAAGTTAGCTTCCAGTCAAAAGTGGTGGCACTTGGGCGAGAGACTTCGGCATACACTGCAAAGCTTTCTCCCGCTTCACTCTTATATTTTTCTTTAGTGTCGAGAATGGCGGTATACCCACTACGATAACTGGTTGTATTGGTGAACCCAAATCCGGATCCGAGCTGGACGTGGTAGATCAGGTTGGCGCTCCATTCGCGGTTGTAATCGCTGCGCGGGAGATTGATCCACGGGGTGAGTTTGCCGTGGTAATACACCAACTCCTCCATTTTTTCGAAGTCGAGGATGTCGGTATAGCTTTCGTTACTGGCTTCACTGTCCTGCCAGGTGGCATTGAGGTGTAGAAAATGGATATCCCAGCGTTGTGTCCAGGTAAGGCTGACCTCTTCGTGGCTGCTCTGCCCGTTGTTGTTCCATTCGGAGTAGACATAGCCATGCTCATCTTTACTCAGCACTTGCTTTGCCAATTGCTCCTCACTGTCGCGTTTGACATAGCTCAAGGTTAGCATCCCAGCGGGAATTTTTTGTTCCAACGCCATGCTCCATTCGTCCGAATAAGGGGTATTGAGGTCTGAAACGCGGGTTTGCGGATAGGTTTTACGTTTTGTTTCCTCCCATTCTCCAGGGGTACCATCCGCATTTAAGCTGCGCTGCCAAGATGAAGAAAGAGATTTTTCCTGCTCCAGCGCGTGAGCAAGGAAGGTTTTTCCATAATAGCGATTTGCGCCAACACTCAGCACGGTTGTCTCGTCACCAAGCAGGTCGTAGGATAATACACTGCGCCCGGCGTAATCCTCATTGCGGGTGAAATCGTTGTAACCAAAATGCACTCCAGCCCGTAATTTCAGACGCCACCAACTCAGGGTATCTTCTACATAGATATCGGTAAAAGATATTTCGGCGTCCACCTTATCCGCCGGATAAACCACCCTCGAATAGGCATACTGCTCCTGAGGCAAGCAATACTGATCCGGAAACTCACACTGCACCCCATCATCAAGCTTCCATCCGCTGTTGACGGTTCCCGCGTGACGGTAGTCGGCGTTGGTACGTTCGAGCTCTGTACCAACATTCCATTGCTGTTTCAGCGCTCCCCAGGTAAAAGGGTGAAACTCTGCATGCGTGGCAAGGGTTAAGGTATCCTGTCCGGTTTCGAGGTCTCCATACCCTCCCTTGCGGCTGAAGCGCTCGCCCCAGTTCGCTGTAGGTGAAACCTGGTAGCTAAAGTATTCAGCCGGAGCTGAGCGTTCGTTCTTGCCGCTCCTGTAACCCAAACTCAATTCGGTATCCGCACTCGCAAAGGCATGTTCCAACTTAGTCGCAATACTCCAACCTCCGCCGCGCAGGGTATAGGTGCTATCTTTAACCTCCGCACGAAAATACTGCGCGCTATACGGAGTAGATAAAAACGTCATACCCAGACGCGTAGCATCTGTAGGTTTAAACAAGGCTTTTACAAAAATATTCTCCTGCTTGCGGTACTGGTGCTGTATCGTTCCAAAGTTATGCAGTGGAATACGCGAATACTGGTGGGTATAGGAGAGCAGTATCCCGAAGCGTTCACTTAGCGGAAGGTCGAGATTAATGCCGTGGTGATACTTGCGAAACTCGGGTTGCTGTTTGGCATCTTGTGAGGCGTAAAAACCTTCACGATCTGCGCGATCTACATGGAAACTCGACCACTCAGAGCGGGTCGAGCGTGCGGACAGCTTCGCTCCGAACTTGGCGGCAGGATCACGCGTCTGTACCTCTATTACCCCACCGGTAAAACCGCTGTAGCGCGCCGGGACATTGCTGCGATACACAGAAATTTCATCCACAATGGATAAATCGGGAAACAACTCCTGCGAATGTCCCGGAACATCGATTACACTCTCAGGTCTATCGTAAAGGGGGTCAAGAATATTATTATTCCCTAGCCCATCGAGCAGAAAATTATTCTCATACACGCGCCCACCGGAAATAGAAATCTGGGCAGGTAAAATTTCTCCGCCGCTCGAAGACAAATTATCGCCCTCACCGAATTGTACTCCAGGCAGAATCCGCAACAGATCAGTTACATTGCCATCACCCTGTGGAAGCATGTCGATCTGCTGCCGATCGAGTACTGACCTGCCTGCTTCGGGGATAGCTGCTGCACCAATTCCAACGTGGTCAAGCCTGTCGGTTACCACCGTTTCGGGCAGTTCTGTAACTGAAGATATCTGTTCAGACGCAGATAGTGCACCCTGGGCATAGCAGATTGCGCTCCACCAACCAGAATAGAACAGGCACAACAAGAGCAACCCCGCAGCAACAAAGCATGGAGGAGCAAATCGTGGGATAATAAATCGCATCTATAATTTTCCTCCCGCTCTTGCACCTGGACAGAGCTATGGTTAACAGGCAGCCTTGCGCCCTGCTTTTCCCATGAGGGGAGGAGCATTACAATGAAAATTAAATCAATTATAAGCAGGTTTTATTCAAGTGCGTTCTTGAAGTGGAGCTAACCCATAAAATAAAAACTGGAGTGGGCTTAGCTCTGTGGGGCAGGAATGCGGATGAACTGCACCGCAATTAAAGAAATAACACTCATGGCGGCACCAGCCAGAAACGGAATGCGATAGTCGATCATCCACAGTGCCCCGCCAATTACCGGGAGTACTACGGCGGCTAAATGGTTAATAGTGAACGATACTGCCATACTCGGAGCGATATCTTCTGGCGCGGCGATCTTCTGAAAATAGGTGCGGATGGCGATGGCGAAGTTGAAAAAAACATGGTCGACAATATAGAGAAACATCACTAGAGCAAGGGAATCCGCCCAAGCATAACCCACAAATACCACCACCAAACTGACGTACTCTAAGGTAAGCACCTTGCGTTCGCCGTAGTGTACGATAGCGCGCCCGATCATGGGGCTAAGGAAGTAGTTGACGAGGTTGTTTACCACAAACAGAGCAGCTACCTGCACCACACTGCAGTCAAACTCTTTCACCAGCAAAAACACCGCAAACGCGATAAATATCTGGCGTCTGGCACCGGACATGAAAGTCAAAAAGTAAAACAGGCTATACTTGCGCCGCAGCACCATGTTCTGACGCTGCGGGGGCAGGTGTTTATCTAACGGATTTTGGGTAAAGCCCCAGATCCCGAGGATAATGACAAAAATTCCTAGCAGGATAAATATGGTTTTGTACTCGAAAAAGTATCCCAGACAGAACACCACCGTGCCTGCAACAATATTTACCGCTGCAGATAAGCTGCGTAATCTGCCAAACACCAGTGGGGCACGATGTTTATCGAAATACTGTAGGGTTAAGGACTGATTGGTGGTTTCAAAGTAGTGGAACCCGAAACTAATTATCAAGGTGGAAAGAACAAGTCCGGCATAACTGGGCATAAATCCGGTCAGGATGCTGCCCACACCGGTGATCACAATAGACAGGGCGGCCAAGCGATGCTCGCGCATAATCAAGAGCACATACACCACAAATAACGCCAGAAGGCCGGGGATTTCGCGTACAGAGCCTATAACCCCGATCTGCTGACCATTAAGCCCGGCGACATCGACGGCAAAGTTGTTGAACAATATCATCCAGCCCTGCAATCCTGCAGCGGCCGCGATGGTTAACAGCAGCAGGAACTTCAGCATCTTGGGTTGCCCAAGATCGCCTTGAAACATATGTTATCCTTTTTAGATTTAGAGTTCCATGCAGATCCTTGGAGCTCTTATGCGAAGGTTATTTCCAGTACAGAAGGGCCAGAATAAAGAGGACGTACCCGCCAAGAAGAAATCCCCCCTTGACCCGTCCCAATTCATATCGATGCCAACTCAATGGTAGCAACACCACACTGAAAAACATCAACACGGGAAGCTCAAAGCGCAGCAACGAGGGTTCAACTGCAATGGGGTTGAGCAAGGGCGTCACTCCCAAAACAAACAGAATGTTGAATATGTTGCTTCCGACCACATTACCAATGCCAATATCCGTTTCACCCTTAGCCACGCTTGTTATGGAGGCGGCCAATTCCGGCAGACTGGTACCCAAGGCAACAATGGTAGTGCCAATAAACAGTTCGGATAACCCGAAGTTGCGTGCCATAAAAACCGCAGAGCCTACCATCCAGTCCGCGCCGAAGCCAAGTCCCACGATCCCAACAATAATATAAAGCCAGTCACGCCGCCGCGAACTTTTCTGCCGCTCCACCGTCTGTTGCGGTAGGGGCTGATTGGAACCACCAAGACGGGCGGTCTTAAGGCAGTAATAGATAAAAAACACCAGCAGAGTAAGCAACACGCTCGCATCTATTCTGGAGATAACTTGGTCCTGACACAACACCCACAGCACCGCAGTAGCCAGCAACATAAAGGGTAATTCGCGCTTTAAGAAGCTGCGCTGGACTCTTAAGGGAACCAGCAGCGCCGAAATACCGAGGATAAGGCCAATATTGACAATATTGGACCCGATTATATTCCCAACCGCGATATCGGAGGAGTCTTTGCCCACGGCCAGCAGAGATACCATCAGCTCGGGCATACTGGTTGCAAATGCAACTACAGTCATCCCGATAATAAGAGGACGGATTCCAAAGGAAAGCGCCAAACTGGAACTTCCATTAACCAGATATTCTGCTCCGAAATAGAGCAGCAACAGCCCGACACAGAACATGATTATCGCGACTAACATATAAACTCTACAGCTCCTAGTAAAAACCAAGCCCCATCGGCGACCGCGCAAGCAGTGCTGCCTGCTGCGAGGAACATACACCCGCGCAACGGCTAACGCAATGTGCAGGGGGTCATTCGCTGAATGCACTGCCGCCAAGCAAATGCATTTGTGCCTCAGAGGCAAAAAGTCTTTGAATGCTCATTCGTATATAGTAATATACATGAAATATACGTATTCACCATTGTTGACCGTGTCAGGGGTTCTCCCCCGCGCGGTCGTTTACCTCCCTCTGTCTCTTCCATTCCTATACATATAAGCATGGCAAATACAGCTTCTAAATACTTAAAGGAACCCTATTTCATGGATCAGATTCTATTTGACAAAGACCAGGACTATGCACGCGAGGCAGAAATCCTCAAGGTGTTGGGACATCCCATCCGCCTGAAAATTATCGCTGGCCTTTCCTCGCAAAGCTGTAATGTAAAAAAAATCTGGGAGTGCCTCGGATTGCCTCAGGCTACAGTCTCCCAACATCTGGCGCTGCTGAAAAACAAGGGAATAATTGAAGGAAAACGTGACGGGGTAGAGGTTCACTATCATGTTGTTTCTGAGCGAGCACGCCAGCTTGTCAACTGCCTGTTTGATATGTCAGGGTGTGCTCCGGGACGTTAGTGGCTGGGGCAGAAAACGCAATATTTCTGTACTTTCACCCGTGCCTCCTCCTGTACCCCCTCCGGTGCTTAAATAGCGCTGTATATCCACCTGCACCCCATACGCAGCCTCTATATGTGCAGAGGTCAACACTTCGTACGGGGAACCAAACGCAATCTGTTCCCCCGCTGGAGAAAGCAACAGAATTTTGTGCGATATTTCGGCGGCGCTGTTCATATCGTGCGAAACCTGCACAATGGTCTTGCCGTTTTGACCCAAATGTCTGAGCAAAAGACAGATACTGCGTTTATGTCCCATATCCAGCTGACTGGTTGCCTCGTCAAGCATCAAAACCGGAGCTTGCTGCGCCAAAGCGCGGGCCAGCATAACGCGTTGCAGCTCACCACCGCTTAACTCTGCGGAGCAGCGCGTGGCCAGATGTGCGCTGTCGGTACTTGCCAGGGCTTCATCCACAATCTTCCAATCTTGTCGCGAGGGCCCCGCCAAAGGTTGTTGATAGATATAGCGCCCCATGGCAACCATTTCGCGCACCTGAAACCCGAAGGGTTGCTGCAGCTGCTGTGGTACAACCGCCACCTTCAACGCCATCTCGCGGCGCGACAGCTTATGCGCGGCGGCATTCCCCCACCGCACTTCACCACCGTCCGGCTGTAGACGCCCACGCAACAGGCGCAGCAGGGTTGACTTACCGGAACCATTGGCACCCATGATGGATACAACCTTCCCCTGCTCTACTCCAAAACTGATCTGGCGCAGTACCTTTTTACCCCTATAGGAAAAATCCAGCTTCTGAATCTGTAGCATCTGCGCTTCCATCATCAGCGCCCCCGCAAGCGCAACAAGTAGAGGAAAAATGGTGCCCCTACCAGCGCAGTTACCACCCCAACGGGCACTTCGGCAGGGGCGAGGACGGTGCGCGCAATAGCATCGGCGCCAACCAGAAACCCGGCTCCGACGATGGCAGCCGCAGGGATCAGACGCGTGTGCCCGGCCCCCCACAGCAGACGAATCGCATGGGGCACCACCAGTCCCACAAAACCAACCAGCCCGGCCAGCGCTACAGCAATGGCCACCAACAATCCGGCCGCACAAAATAAAAACATGCGTTCGCGCCCGATATCTACCCCCAGATCCGCAGCGACATCCTCACCTTGGGTAAACACATCAAGTAAACCAGCACGTGACCACAGCAACAGCACCAAAATCATGCACACGCCAGCGCCATACGGCAGCCAGCGCTCCTCCCCGCGAGCCAGGTTCCCCGCAAGCCAGAACAGGGCGTTGCGCATCGGATCCGCTGGCGCATACAGAAGCAAGAACATCAGCATTGCGGTGCATAAACTGCCCACCATAACCCCGGCCAGAATCAGGGTGTGGGTCGCGGCCTGATGCGCACGTGCCACCAAGTACACCAGGAACAACGCCAACAGCGCTCCGCTGAATGCCAGTGACGGCACGACATAGCTCTGCACCGAAAAGAATGTCAATGCCAGCACCGCCCCCAGGGCGGCACCGCCAGAAACTCCAAGGATATAGGGATCGGCCAAAGGATTGCGCAATACCGCCTGAAACACCGTCCCGGACACCGCCAACGCCATCCCCACCAATGCAGCAAGCCCCACACGGGGTAAGCGCAACTGCCACACAACGGTAGACTTCAGGCCAGAGCTTTGGGGATGGAGCAAAATATCCACCAGCTCGGACGGCGTCAGGGGCACGGTTCCGTATATCAGCCCCGCCACGACGGCGCCACCCAAAAACAGCAGGCACAAGGGCAACCATAGATATGTGTGTCTAATGCTGGGTTGCATCAATCTTCTCAGGTGTATGGGTTGCCGCGTCAGTTATGGCCTGGCGCAGTGCTTCAAGCCCCTTGATGATTCTTGGACCGGGGCGTTGGAGCCAATCGGCAGGAATCTCAACAACGTTACCCTGCTGCACCGCGCGTAACTGCTTAAAACGGAGAAAAAAATCACGCGGTGACGACGTGCCAGGATGGGGAGAAACAATGATAATGTCTGGATCAAATGCCAGCACACTTTCCATATTCCACATGGGATAGCGGCTGCCAGGAGTCGCCACGTTTACCCCTCCGGCACAGGCCAGCATCTCCCCGGGCAAGGTGTCGGTCCCAGCAATCACCAATGGTTCGAGCATAATGGTTAGCAGCACCCGTGGAGAGGTTTCGACGCCAGTCTGGTTCACCTCTTGATTCAGCTGGGCTATCGCCTGCTCCAGTTGGGACGCCAAAGTTGCACCGGCCTCAGCATAGCCAAGCACGGCACCGAGATTACGCTGCATCTCGATAGTAGCCTTGAGGGAACGCGGGTATACACTGTAGACTGGAATATCCAGCTCAAGCAGGGTCTGCAGTAAAGCCGGTGTAGCCATGTCGGCAGCAATAATTACCAGATCAGGCCGCAGCATGGCTATCGCCTCAATGCTCGGGCTGTCGTACGCCCCAACACTCTGTTTATTTTGCGCTTGGGGCGGATAATTGCAAAAGTCCGTCACCCCCACCAGCAACCCCTGCGCGCCCAAGGCGTAAATGGTTTCAGTTACACTGGGCACCAACGATACCACCCGCTGCGGCGCGCCATCGAGCTGGACCTGCCGCCCGAGGGCGTCCGTATGGGTGACTTGCGCTGGGATGCTGGCAGCGATGGCTGACCCACTACCGCTCCACACTCCCGGCACCCAAGCCAACAAGCCACAAACAAACATCAGTATCAGGCTCAGGTGCCGGTTGCTGTGCATAGACAAAATCCTCTGTGTAGGTCTTACCTGCTGTTCTACCCCAGCTTCTTAAAAATTAAGCCTGGCTCCGGCGTAGAACGACTGCCCCGCAGTAGCATAACTCCAGGCTTCTTCGTAGTGTTCATCGAGAAGATTATCCACCCGAGCGTAGATGCGCAACAT
>Ga0265295_1002566_pt1 | contig 28440 bp, 27 predicted proteins | sample Munlansysbiofilm_FD_192503 | JGI IMG/M metagenome (GOLD analysis project Ga0265295, IMG submission 192503) | Leachate microbial communities from a municipal landfill in Southern Ontario, Canada - Methane capture system biofilm | ecosystem: Engineered > Solid waste > Landfill > Unclassified ... | reverse complement strand
GGTACAAATTTCAAATACTGGATAGGTGTCGGCATGGGTGGTGCTGAACGCCTGCGGTGGCTGCGGATTTCGCACCCCCGTCAGCATCGCCTTAAACGCCGCATCCAGACCCATTCCGGCGGCGCACACACAGCCCGACCCGCTGATGGCGACGGCAACACGGCGCATTATTTTTGCTTTTCCTCGATGAAGGCGGCCAGGGTGTTGATTGACTGCAACGCCGGACGCCCCTCCTCCATGTCCTTGATTTCAACCCCGAAGTGTTTTTGCACCACTACCACCAGCTCCACTGCGTCAAGGGAGTCCAGCCCAAGACCTTCTCCGAACAGGGCTTCGTCATCATCTATCTGCGCGGGGGTTAAATCTTCGAGATTGAGTTCCTCCACCAGAACCTGCTTTAGCTTTGTTTTTATGTCTAGGTTTGTATTCATACTTATCTCCTGATGATCCTGCAGCTATCAACCTGATGGCGGGATATTGATGGTGGACGCTATTCGCGCCACATAGGGAAAAAATTAAAAAACTGATACGGAAGTTGCTGACAATATTGTTCCAGCGCGGTGCTGAATTTTTGTACATAGGGGATGAAGCTCTGCGCCTCTCGCCCTTTAATTTCCGGTATCCGAATCACTTCGGCAAGGTGCAAACTGTAACTGTCCGAACTATCCTTACGGGAAAAAAACACCACTATCGGCGTACCCGTAGTTGAAGCGATTTTGTATGCGCTATAAGGGAGCTCCACCGTCCCCCCCATGAACTCTACCTCTACACTGCTGCGCTCGCTGCCCAGGGTGCGATCCCCCATAACACACACCACCTCGCCTTGCTTCAAGGCGCCAAGCATCTGCAGGGTTCCACCCAGATACTCGGTCGGGTCAATTACCTGATACGGGCATTCTATTCCGGCGTGTTCATAATAATGGCGGTCGATATCACCATCTTCGCGCCGCATCAGCATATTGACCGGGCGCTGCATGAAATCGAGCGCGGACATGGCAACCTGCCAGCAGCCCACATGCGCCCCTATCATAAGGAGTCCCTTCCCCTCATCCCGCAGGGACAGGAGACGATCGCGCCCATGCAGAGTCACTTTAAATGCTTGCGGGCCCATAATCCCAATCACCGCGCGATCAACCAGCACCCTGCCAAAGTTCAAGATCAGCCGGTAACAGTGGTAGAGGCGTTCCAACCCATGTGCGTTTGGAAAGCGGCGGCGCAGATAGGGCGCGGCGCGGCGCCGGGCGTTGCGGCTGAACAGCACGTAGTACCCCACCACAAAGTAGAGGAAGAAATACGCCAGCCGCCGTCCCCCGAAGCGGATGGCCAGATAGAAAAACTGATGCTGCCAGTTCTTCCCCACGCTGCGACTGCTCCAATTTGAGTTTTGGCTTGAGTCCATGTTTGATTCCATACACAGCAATGATGGGCAATGACACGCCCATTTTTTTATCCGCAGATGACGCAGATTATCGCGGATTAAAGACTAAAAGCAAAACCTCTGGATTCCCGCATGCGCGAGAATGACGCGATGGGCGTTGCAGCCTTGCGGTGATGGGCTGACCCCAACACACCGTCATCCTGACATTCATCCCATTGTCGCGCCACCACCTCACCAAACCGTCATCCTCACGCACCACACCGTCATCCTACCCCCCCCGCACCGTCATCCTGAACTCGATTCAGGATCCCCTTAAAAGAGCGGCTTTGGTGTTAGGTCCAGATTGCGGGTCAAGCCCGCAATGACGGTTCTACGGTACTCTGCTGACGAGCCTCTTTTTTATCCGCAGATGACGCAGTGGACAGCGCAGAACAGTATAGCCTTAAATTTATTCCGGCGAAGTTCTGACTAAGCGCGCCAGCCCTAAGGTTGCGCCTCCGACCAACAGCGCCAGCAGCGGGCCAAGGAGCAACGAACCGAGGAACCATTCATACACCCGATCCAGCGCCTGGTAGCCTAAGGTCTGGAGAGAAAACTCCGTCAGCCAAGTACCTTTACGCATATAGTAACCGACTTCTATGCACAGCGCCGGCACTAGCGGCGGCATACACAGCTGACTGCTACTTATCGCCGCCACCTTGTTAAGACGGAAGAAACCGCACACGAATAAAATCACCACCGTATGGCAAAATAGCAGCGGTAATGCACCCAAAAACACCCCCACCCCAGCAGCTACAGCCAGGCGTGAAGGGGTGCTGTTTTCACGCAGCAGACGCCGGAGGGAGCGCAGCGGATGGAGCAGCGACACCGTAGCTTTTCCCCCAGGCGCAGGCACTGCATCTAGATGTTTTATCTTGCGATGCGGCCACGGCACAATGGAGCGCAGGGTCAAATGGGTATTGAGCAGGGTTAAACGCCAGTTATCCATAAAACCCCGAAAGTGGGAGATCCGTTCCGCGCCGGGGGGATAATACACACTGATATCCACATCGCGCAACTCAACTCCGGCCCAAGCGGAGCGCACCAGCACCTCCACCTCAAAGTTGTAGCGCCGCGTCCAGAAATTGAGCTCCTGAAAGATAAACAGTGGATAAGCACGAAACCCGCTTTGACTGTCCTTCAGATCTACCCCAGTCTGCAGACGCAACCAGAAGTTGGAGAACTTCCGCCCAAAACGCGATGCGCGTGGAATGGAGTCTTGCTCGAAATCCCGATGTCCAACTATCAGAGCATCGGGCTCCGCATTTATCCCTGCAATAAATACATCCATATCCGCAGGATCATGCTGACCATCGGCATCAATACTGAGCATATGGCTCATGCCGCGTTCCAACCCCCACTGTGCCGCGCTGATTAATGCCTGCCCCTTGCCCCGATTCCGCTCATGGCGCAGCATCTCCACCTGCAGCCCTTCCAGCTCCGCGGCCACCGGCACGGTACTACCGTCATCCACCACGAGAATCTCTGCGACCACCGCAGCGAAACGTTCCAGCACCTGCTCCACCACTACGCGCAACGTGCCTGCGTGGTTATATACCGGGATTACGACACATATATGTGTGTCGGTTTCAGGTCTTGCCATAGCGTTTATTGCTGAGGGCGAAACGGATAAACGCAGGAGCACTGCAGATAAAACGCCGCCAACTGTCGGGCGATTTCCACAACATGCTCACGTAGCCGAGCAGCACCCGGTTGCGCTTAAAGTGATTTTTGTAGAACTCGATAAACAGCTTCTCCAATTGTTCTTTCTCCATCCCATGGGGGACAAACTGAAAATGCATGCAGTCCATTTTTGCCCAGTCCTCATCGAAGGTGCCCGCAGCGTGGATTTTTTCATACACCGGCGAACCTGGGAAAGGGGTGAACTTCGCGAGGTTGAAGTCATCCAGGGGTAAGGAATACACATACTTCATGCTGCGGCGCACCGAAGCTTCGGTCTCTCCCGGCAGGCCAAGCATCAGCAAACCCTTGGTGCGGATACCGCAGCTCTTGATGGTGTGGATGGTGTCGGAAAGGAGCTTTAGATTCGCATTCTGGCGATGTTGGGCCAACAGCTCCTCGTCTCCGGTCTCGATCCCAAGACTCACCATCCAACAGCCCGCCGCCTTCATGAGGATAAGCAATTCACGATCAACGTGTTCGGCGCGTACCGCACAGTTGAAGGTAATGCCCAAGGGCTTCTCCAACAGCAATTGGCAAAACTCCTCCACCCGCGCACGGTGAAAGGTAAACTGATCGTCATAGAAATTGATATGCCGAATGCCGAAACGCTCTTTCAGATAGCTTAGATGGGCATACAGATACGCGGCGGAATTATAGCGGAAGGTGCGCCGAAACACGCTGCGGTCGCAGTAACTGCAACTGTAGGGGCACCCACGACTCGAAATACAGCTGGTGTTAGGCGCGGTGGGGTAATTGAAAATAGGGAGTTTATATGCGTCGGGATAGCCGCTGAGTTTTTCATATGCTGGAAACGGCAGGTCGTCCAGCACCAACAATTCTTTGCGATAGCCGTTATTCACCACGCTGCCATCTTGGGCGCGCCACACCACCCCCTCGACCCCTTCCGGTGCTGCCCCCTCAAGGCGAGCAAGCTCAAGCATGGTCTGCTCCCCTTCCCCGATAACCACGTAGTCGATCAGGGTAGAGTACGCCAACACCTGCTCTTGCAAAGCCGACACATGGGCGCCACCAAAGGCAATCTTTATGTGGGGGAGTTCGGCATGGGCCAACTGGGCCAGACGCACGCCATCGAAAAAACTCGCGGTGGTACAGCTGATCCCCAGTAGGGCTGGGCGTTCGGTGCGTAATACTTCACGCAGCCGCGTATCCGCATCAGGGTGGGCGTAACAATCCACAATGCTGCAATACAGGCCGTCTCGCTCTAGGTAAGCGGCAATGCTTGCGAGCCCCAACGGTGGCATGATGTTGGCCTTGCGCGAGATATCATGGCGTGCATCCTCAACCTTGTAACCTAACGGATGGAGCAGCACCACATTTTGGGTGTTTAGGGTATGCATGGATATTTGTCCTGCCGAATAAATTACACCTTGGGAAAACGCACCAGCTTATCCCAGAGTAGACCGCGAAAGCCGAACCCATTCATAACCGCAACGCGTTTGAGCCCTTCCGCCGGAGGGAATATCCGCGTTTTGTGCCCTGCGAAGCTCCGGGTCAACTCTGCCTCCATCCAATGGTGGTCTACGCTGGGGGAAAAATAATACACCGGCTTCAGCAGCGAGGTTTCTGCATCGACAATGGCGTCGTCAATGGCGCGCTGATGCAGTGGCGCCCCCGGATGGATGCGAATACCGGAAAAAGCGAACACCACCGATGCCCCCAGCTTCTCCATATTTCCAAGCGCCTCACGCACCGTGCCCTCATCTTCATCTGGGCCACCAAACATCACGTAGTGCGCTGCGGGTAGATGTTCGTCGAGGCATGCTTGATTAACCGCGAAGATATCCGCGTAGGTAAGGTTCTTGTTAATTCCGGCGAGGGTTTTATCCGCCCCCGCATCGGTTCCAAGTTCGAGGGCATACAGTCCAGCCCGCTTCATCAGTGCCAACTCAGCGCGACCCATCCCCTGTGGGCGAAAGAACGCGGCCCATTGGACATCAACTTCACGCCGGATCATCTCTTCGCACAGTTCCAGATAATGCCCCTGTGGATCGTTGAACACCGAATCGGTAAAGAACACCCGTTCCACGCCGTGTTCGTGTTGCAACCGCTCCAGTTCATCCACCACCAGTCTCGGATTTCGCACCCGAAAGCTTTTCCCTTCCAGATGAGGGTAGGAACAATAACTACACCTATATGCACACCCGCGCTTGGTCTGCAGATTCAACATGCCACTATTTTCAATATAGTAGCGCACCAGAGAGGGCTCAAACAACGGCGAGGCAAAATCGTCTCCACCAAGAGGCTCGCGCCGCTGAATAACGCATGGCATAGTTTTACCCGCCGCCAGCGCTTCCACCAGGGCCGGCATAGAACGTTCCCCCTCACCCACCACCGCGTGATCAACCTCCAAATAGGCGGCAATCGCCTCGGGCATAATGGTCAGAGCAGGGCCACCCACTGCTATCGGCACCTGCATCTGGGTGCGCAGCGCCGCAACCAACTCCTTTATGTTGCGCAGATACCAAGCATCTTCGCCGCTTAACGAATCGACATTGTCAATGTTGCGGATTGAGATCGCCACCAAATCGGGGGCAAACCCCTGCAGCTGAGCAAACATCGGGGTCAGATCATTGCCAGCCACGAGCCAGTCATACTGACGCACTTCGTGGCCAGCCTGCGCCAACGCGCCCGATACCACCGCCATTCCCAGCGGATAAACCGGATAGGGATCAGTCGCGGTATTGCTGGAGATAAAGAATACCCGGCTCACGCCTGCTCCTTGTTAAACAGGCGGCGCTTGCGCGGGTTGTAACGGTGATAGGTGCCGTCATCCATCTCCCGCCGGATAACCTGCTTAAATAGTTCCCCCATTTTGAGCTGATGCCCGCTATCGGCATTAAACGTATCCCAGGCATATGTATACATATCCTGCAACTCATCTGGGCTCATTTGCAGGGGCTGAAACACCACCTTATCGGCAGTGTATTTGAGCCAGTCGTTGGATAAAATGCGCCCAGCATCTTCCATCTGCTTGCGGATGGGCGATTTCGGGAACGGGGTCATGATGGTGAACTCCGCCACATCAAGCTCTATCTCCATCAGGAAATCCACCAAACGTTTGATGTCATCCACACTCTGATCGTCGGTCCCCAAGATGATGGTGCCCTCAACTCCGATGCCGTAATCCTTCAGGCGCTTGACCCGATTGCGGATGGTATCGGAGGTATCAAAAATCGCCTGATACACGTACCAAGACCCCGCTTCAGCCGCGAGCTTCAACACCTCGTCATCATCAAGAATGGGGTGAGAGACCCACTTCTTTTTCAGTGGGATCATCTCGGTAAACAGATCAATAAGCCACTGTTTATCCTGCGCCAGAGAGTTATCCACGATAAACAGGCGGTTGTTTTGAATCGCCTCCATCTCTTCAATCACCTTATCCACCGGGCGGGGGCGGAACTGTTTTCCCCCCAAATAACCAGTACAGCAGGGGAAGCAGTTAAACTTGCACCCGCGCGAGGCATGCACCAGATCAAGCATCTGCACCCCACGGTAATTGTACAAATCGCGATCCAGGATCTCGCGCCGCGCCGTTCCCACCAAGTTGATATCCGGATGGTTATGCATGTAGTCATACACCGGCTGCAGCTGGCCGCGTTCAAAATCCTGCAGCACCTGTTCGATGCGCCCTTCCACCTCTCCAAGAAAGACAGAATCGGCATGCAACTGCACTTCCTCGGCATGGAGCATGGTAGCAATGCCGCCGAACAACACCTTCTTGCCCCGGCTGCGAAATTCACGCGCAATCTCAAAAGCACGCGGCAGCTGGGATGTAAGCATAGTGGAGATAGCGACCAGATCGCAGCTGGCGTCAAAATCTATCTGCTGCAGATTTTCATCGGTAAACTTAACCTCGACCCAAGCTGGAAGGGCCGCAGCAAACACTACCGGCCCGTGTGGCGGCAGATGAAATTCGGTCTGACGTTCGAGCTTCGGCCAGCGCGGGTAGATGAGTTCCATTTTCATGGGGCAACAGCTCCTTGTTAGTTACGGTTTCTTTCCGGCAGCGCGCGTTCCGACGCCGAATCTAGTTCAGTGGATATTTTGCGAGGCACAGCTCTGGAGCACATCGCTCAGCGTCGCTACGTTGGTAGCGTTACAGCGGAGTTGGCCATCTTCGAGTTCCAGAGTTCCGTATGTTGTGCCGTGCGTTGATGGAGCTTTCTGCAACAGGAAAAACACGCTGCCGTAACTCGCGCTCGGATCTTTCAGCTCCAGAACTGGGGGCAAATCACTAACTCCGGCGCAAATCCCCACGCACTCCCCGCTCCAGGTTAATTCTTCCAGCGCATAGCTCAGCGCGGCTAAACCGCTGCGGTCGGCGCGATTCAACACCAAGGTCGTTCCGCTCAGGCCAAAACGGAGCGCCGCCTCGCCCAGAAAACTGTTAGGCAACGTATACGCAAACAGGTTCGGACTCGCGAACTTTCCCCCAGCGGGCAGCATGGTATCTAGGTAGTCCAAGTCGGTGTGGAGGCACCCGTATCTGCTCGCGGTCACAATCCCAATAGCGCGTTTCTGCGTGTATTCTTCTTGCTTAGCATCGCGTAGACAGAAGGTCAGCGCTGCCAGCCCCAAACGGGAAAATTGATCCAGACGCCCATAGCGCCGATCAGGGCCACTAAAAATCTCTTTGCGTTGCGGGATCTCAACGTCTCCGGGCTGCAATATTTTACTCCCGGCACTGAGGTCGGTACCAAGGCCGACCCCAAACCCGCCTGCGCTCACATAGCCGATTCCGTTGATCCAAGCCTTCATGACTCCCCCCGTTGCAATATCAGCGCGCCGTTGATGCCCCCAAACCCGGAATTGCAGCTCAACAGGTAGGTTCCGCTAAGTTGCTGCGCTTCGGCCATAACTTGCCCCAGCGCTTCCTCCTCTGCATCCGCGCAGCCCACCGTTGGCGGAATCAACTGCTCCTGCAGGGCTCGGCATCCCACTGCAACCTCAACCGCGCCAGCGGCACCAAGGCAATGGCCGATGCTCCCCTTGATACCGTGCAGCGGAGGGATTTGGGTGCCGAACAGGGTATTAAACGCCGTCAGCTCCATGGCGTCATTGTAGATGGTGCCGGTGCCGTGGGCGTTTATGCCAGCCACCTGCGCCGCAGTAATTCCCGCCTGCGCCAGTGCTTGGCTGCATGCCTTAATCAGTCCGTTACCATCGCGCGCCGGGGCCGTAACATGGTGCGCATCATTGGCAGCGCCCCAGCCGCGCACATATCCCAACACCGGGCGCCCAAGGCTGCGCGCGCGCGCTGCGCGCATCAGGACGATGGCGACTCCAGCTTCCCCCAGAGTCAGCCCCCGTCGCTGTTGGTCGAAAGGACGGCAAGGCTCAGGGGATAACGCCTGGAGCGCCGAAAACCCAGAGAATACAAACTCACTCAACAGATCTGCCGCATACACCAGCACCACTTCGGCATTTCCGTGTGCAATCATGGCGGCGGCGCGCGCCAATGCCAGGGTAGAGGAGGCACAGGCCGCGTTGATATTCCAGCCGCTATCCGCAACCCCAAAGCGGTGAGAAATCTTCGTCAGCAGCGGCTCAAACAACACCTGCTGCGGCAGTGCTGCCGCATGACGACGGGCGGCGCTGAGGCAGTCAATCTCCCCCTTGGTCGAGGCGACCAACAGACGGGTGTCCGCCGGCAACTGCTCAAGCTGCAGCGCGACTCGTTCCAGAATAGTATCGAGGGCAGAATTTTGCTCAGGCGTTTGCGCTGGCTCGACCCCTTCGATGCAGGCTCCATAGCTGGAGATATAGTTCTCGCACTCGAAACGTGTCAGTGGGGCTATGCCGCTGCGACCCTGGAGTAAACCATTCCAGAGGGCATCGACTCCATCTCCTAAAGCGGTGACGGTGGCGCACGCTGTAATTGCTACTCCGTACATCTATCCCCCAGAAATTCTCCTGCACGCCAACGTTCGCGAAAATCCGCATAGAACGGCGGCGGCAGCATCAGCACCTGATTTTCAGAGTCAAGCAATAACTGCACTGAATACCCCGTGGTGGTGATGAGCCCTTCAGCATTGCGCAGAATAAACTCATGATTCAGGCGCATCGCATCGGACCAATGCAGCACCGCCTCGATGGTAAACCGATCCCCAAACCGTAGCGGTAATTTATAATCCGCATGCATCTGCTTAATCGGTGCGGCAATTCCCCGGGCATAAAAATCCATATACCCGATGCCATGGTTTTCCCCCAGAAGGACACGCCCATCCTCAAAATAGCTTGGATAACGCCCATGCCATACGATCCCCAACGCATCAACCTCTTCGAAGCGCACGACCCGCTCTACGCAACAGCGCAACGGTGGCGGAGCATCGGCAGAATGCTTAAAATATGCTTTAGCCATCCTGATTTGCCTCTGCAACAAACACCAGCAGCATACTTGCGGCACGCTGCCCTTGCGTCATCATGGTTGTGCTGCAGCGCCACTGCGCCCCCCTTCGATGCCACACGATCTCAACGGAAACATCTTCCTCCGGCCCAATCTGGCGGATAAATTTGGACTTCACCACCCCAGAAAATCTTGCCTCAGGTGGTAATGCCTGGGTCGCCAGCATCTGCGCCAACAGGGTCTGGAGCATCGCTGGCAACACGGGAAAATCGGGGAAATGGCCGCTGAATCCAGTGAACTCAGGGGCAAACCTGAAGCTGCGCTGCGCGTGCCCACTCTCTTCTATGGCTGAGGGTGAGATTTCAGCTGCCCCTAGGGCAGCCTGTTCTATTTCAGTGCGGATAGTGTTCATATTTCCTCCCTAGCCTCGTTGAGAGTGAGGGTGAGTTTCATCCGATGTTGTGGGTTATGTAAAATTATCTGTGTGGGCAGAACCACCCTTACAACCTCATTAGCATCATTAGTTGCTTCAGCCGTTTCAGTCGCTCTGGCCACGTTGCGGTAGTGGTTATACACCACCTGCCACTCTGCGCCGCTACCCTGCATATGGGTGCGGCGTAGCTGAGCGTCACAATCAAAGGTAAATTCTAGCTTAGTGTCTGGTGTTTTGCGTAGCAAACACTGATAATAGCCGCGCTGTTCCAACTCATCGTCAAGCTGTGGCACTGGAGCGAGAAACATCCGGCGCAGACTGGAGCCGACCCCTTGGGCAAAACCCTTGGTCTCGTGCACCTGTGGGACTGCGCGCAGCAATTCCTGCGTATGCATATCCACATGTAGGTCAAACACTACCAGCCCCATTTCATTGAGAGCGACCAAGCGCGCCTCGCGTTTTTTAAGGTCAAGGCGCAAGAAACCTTCGAGAGCGATCTTACGCGTGCCAATCTCAAGCAATGCGCTCTGACGTAGACGCCAGATCTGTTCCCCGTTGAGCCAGTGGTTTTGCACCAACTCGGGGGCGGAAGCTGTCGCACGGCAAGTGGTGCGCATCTCCAGCGGCGGGGGCAGCGGAGCACAGCTGCTCAACAACAGCACTAACATTATCCAGCTCAGCGTGCGCATCTTCTCTCCTCAGATGTAGAGGTGGTGCGTCCTCGCAACGCTGGAATCACCAGCACTGCGGCTGGCACTGCAGCGCCGATCCCAAGCACCACCGTCACCCCGATGGAGTACAATGCCGGATGCTGGGCGAGCACTAGCACCCCAAAGCCGATCAAGGTAGTGACCCCAGAGAGCATAATGGCACGGGTTGTGGCTAGACTTACCCGTTCCTGCCCTTGGCACACCATAAAAATACCGTAATCCACCCCAAGGCCAATGATAAGGATTGAGGCGACTACATTAAATAGATTCAGCTCTAGGCCAAGCCAGCCCATACCACCGTACATCGCCACCAGCCCAGTAAATACCGGCACTAGGGCTAAAAGCACCCGCAGCGGATGGCGGAACAACAGCGTCAGAAGCAACAGCACCGCTATTCCGGCACCACTGATGAAACGCTTGAAGTCGGAGCCAATCGCAGCAGCCAGTTGGACCCCAAACCGACTCTGGGATACCAGGGTAACGCCGGGCATCCCTTCCAGCACTGGAGTTAAGGCCGCAACCAGTTTGGGGCTATCCGGCACCAAGGTCAGCACCTTGTAGCCTGGTGCATCTGTAGCTACATCTGTCAGAATGAGGGCATCGAGCATCTGCCCCAGCCCCCACTTGCGCACTTGGGTGGTATCTAGTATCGGCGGCGGGGTCTGCATGCGCTCCCAAAATGGCGCAAATGCCCCCGGCGCAAAGCCCTGTCTTGCTGCCTGCTGTTCTAGCTCGGATTTAGCCGGAACAAGGTGCAACTGCCAGAACGCATCCCAACTCTGCAGGCGCGCATTCTGGGTGCGGGCAGAACCCAGTAGCGGAGCCACACTCACCGCAGTTGCACTCAACCCCCGCTCCTGCAACACCTGCCACACCTGTTCGTTACGCTGCAGAGCCAGTTCCAATTCCGGCGCGGCGGCAAAGATCAGGGCGCGCCCGCGCATATCGCCCCAGTTGTGCGCCAACTGTTGTTCTGCTTTAAGCAATGCTGGTGACATATAACTGAGCTGGCGCAAGGATCCGTTGATGTGCAGATTCGGCACCTGCCATGCCCCTGCAGCCATTCCGCCGAGCCATAACGCAATCACTCCGGCCCGCACCCAGGGTCGATGCAGACCCGAACGCTTTTGTATGCGCGCACCTGTCTGCTGCGCGCTGTGCGAGGTGATAAAATGGGGCAATACCAGCAGCGCCAGCAGTAACGCCAGCCCAATCCCGCTGATGGCAAACACCGCCAGTTGGCGCTGACCGGGCAGATCTGAACCCAGCAACAGTGAAAACGCCGCCATAGTGGTAAACGCACCGAAACTCACCGGACGCGCCACCGCCTGCAAGCGGGTTGGAACTGGGCCATCACCGTGGCGCAGCGCGAAATACACATGCAGGGCAAAATCTATGGTGATCCCTAGCAGTACGGCGCCAAATCCCAGTGTAATACCGGAAATGGTGCCGAACACCCCCGCCGTAATCTGAATCGCCCCCAGCATCGCCAGCAGCGGGAGCAGATATACCGCCAGAGCACGCACCGAGCGCAGTACCAAGGCAAACACCAGCAGAATCCCCAGCGCGGAAAGCAGCAGCACTCGCTGCACATCAGCCTCAATAACGTTGGCGTTGGCCAGGGTATAGACGTGAGCACTGACCATATCCGCCTTCACTTCTGGCGGCAGTACACGGCAGGCCTGCAAAAAAGCCTGTTCCAGCTGGCGCGCTCCAGCGGAGTCGGTTATCTCCACCGCGGTATCAGCCAGAATAAGGGTGCTGCGCCCATCACTGCTGAAAAAATGTCCCTGGCGCACCTCCACCCGTGGGATAGGATTCAGATGCTGCAGCTTCACCAGCGCAAGTGCATCAAAGTCCAGCGGATCTTGTTGAAGCTGGTGCTTCAGCATTATCCCCTGCGGTTGCATGAGTTGATCCACCGCACGTGCCAGAGAGTGTTCCAGCTGTGGAGGCTGCAGGCGCTGCTCCACCTGCGCCAAATCTTCTGGGGTGGCGAGGCGGGGCAGATAGGTTCCTAAGTCTCGCAGCATCCCCATGCCACCAAACTGCGCCGGGCTACTGACAGGATTAAGAAACAACGGCGGTAACAGCGCGGCACATAGTTCGGTGGTTGCGTGCGCCAACACGCGTTCGCTTGTGGCCGCCTCCACCCCGGGGCGCAGTTGTACATGGATCACCACCTTGCGCGCAAACGGTGCCTGTTGCAGCAGAGCAAAATCGCGCGCCACCGTAGATGCCCCATCCGGCAGCATCGCGGCGATGTTTTCCTCTATCTTCAGGGTACGCAGATTGAACAGCGCCAGCATAACCCCCAGAATCAGGAGTAGAAGCAGCCAGCCGCGCTTGCCTTGAAGCCGTTGATACAGGCGCCCGACAAGCTGCATTAAAACTTCGGAGCCTCAAACGCCGTTGATGACAGGGGCGCATTCACCTGCACTGCGGAGAAAATCATGCGGGTATGATCGCCTCCCTGCTCGTACATCACAACTTCGGCCACATGGCTTCGATCTGGTGCGAACTCAATACGCAATGACTCGATCATTTGCGCCTCGCCCGGATCCAATGGGAGCAGACGCAAAATCACCGGCTGTGCACAGATCAGCTCCATGCCATAGCGTTTATTCAGCCAGTCCAGATCAACCCGAGCCCAAGCCAAAAGCTGCTGTGACACCATCCCCATAATCGGATCAGCAGAGACGTTGAAAGCGCCTACTTCTTTGCTCAGGGCATTCCAGCGTGTGCCAGCCTCACCTTGCAACACAAAACCTGAGGCCACCGGCTTCAGCATCTCCCAGCGCAGCTTGTCGGGACGCGCGAAGACAAAACGCCCTGTCGAACGCAGGGTTTCCGCGAACATCGCCAGATGTTTTTCCTGCAGGATATCACTCTGGAGGGTCTCCACCCCCTGCGCCGCGAGTCTGAGCTCTTGCTGTACCGCCGCCAGCGTGACGGGGATCTGGGTCTCCGCGCTGCTGTTCGAGACGCAACCCAGCGTGGCCAGAACTAGAATGAGTAGATAGCGGGTCGCCTGTTTCGCTTTACGGTGGGCCATCTTGACTACGCCTATTCTACCCATATCTTGATTTCCGCCTGCGCCACCAGAACCTCGCCACAGTAGGCGTGCCCCTGTGCCACCGCGAAATGATCCAGATTCGCGATGGTTTCAATGGTTATCCGCAGCTCGTCACCGGCCCTGACCGCAGCATGAGAGTGAAAGTCCTTCACTCCGGTTAAAAAACCGCGCCGTACAGGGAGTCCTGCCTTCTTATCCACATAACCTTTGAGGGCGGCATAGCTCTGCGCCATAATTTCGATCAGAGCAACCTCTTCCAGCGTTCCGTCTGCGCTAAGCATGGGGTTATCCTGCCGAATACATGCAGTGGCCACGCCATCATCCGTGTTAACTTCGGTGAGGGTATCCACCAACCGCATGGGGAGACGATGGGGCACCAGATCTTCAGCTGCAACAGGTAACTGCATAATTTTTACTCCGCAAAATAAACCGACAGATCATCAAACAGCTGGCTAGAAAACAACAGCTTCCGAAAGCGCACCAGATCATCGTGAAAAATGCCGCTATTATCGTATTGGACAAAATCGCGCAGCAGAATGTTATATATTTTACCCGTGGCAAGTCCCAATCCCTCTGCATTGCGGAATGACAGCGCTTGCATGTTTGCCAGAATTTCTAACGTCAGGATATGCTTGGCGTTACTGACCGACCTAAACGCCTTGCGCGCGGCAACGGTGCCCATGCTGACCACATCTTGGTTGGAGGCGTTGCAGCTGATGGTGTTGATACTTACCGGCCCGGCGAGCTGGCGGTTTTCTGCCGTGGTCGAAGTAGACAGGTACTGCGCCCCCATAAATCCCATGGTCAGACCCTTGGTTCCGGGGATCAGGAACTCCGGCAGCCCTTCATTGATGCTGCGATCTAAGTATTTATTGGTGCGCCGTTCAGATAGGTTGCACATAGTGGAGATGGCGATACACAGCATATCCATAGCAAAACTAATGCTCTGCCCATGAAAGTTGCCCCCGTGGATAATCTTTTTCTTCTCTGGAATGACGATGGGATTATCGTTAGAGGAGTTGGCTTCGGTCACCACCACGATTTCCGCCTGTTCCACCGCCTCCGCCACAGGCGCTAGCACCTGAGGGGTGCAACGCACGGAATATACATCCTGCACATTGATACTGGTTTCGAACACCGGTCCGGCGCAAGACTGCTGGCGAATGCGCTCATGCATCTCCGAACGCAGGGTGATATTGGCCGAACCGCGATACAACTTGCGGATAAGGGCAGCAACCTCCACCTGACCGCGATGCGGTTTAACCAGATGCAGGTCTTCGTCAAAGGCATCATCAATCCCGCCGAAGATCTCGAGAGCGAAGGCCCCGGTAACGCAGCTCAAATTCAACAGCTTGCGCGCCCCGAACAGCGCAAAGGCCGCCAAGGCAGTCATAGCGCTGGTACCGTTCATCAGCGCGATGCCCTCTTTAAAACTCAAACGGATGGGGGCACGTTCCAGTTCCGCATAGATGTCGGTGGCGGGGCGCAATTCACCCTTGTAGTACATTTGCCCTTCCCCAATGATGGCAAGAGACAGATGCGCCAGATGGATCAGATCACCGGACGCTCCGACACTACCGTTTTCGGGAATATATGCAGCAATACGCGTATTTATCATCCATTGCATATGCTCGAGCAGTTCAATGCGCACGCCGCTGTAGCCCTTGACCAAGGTATTGAGGCGGACCACCATCACCGCGATGGAGATATAATCTTTCAGCGGATGGCCCAGTCCGGCGGCGTGGCTACGGATAAGGTTGATCTGTAACTGTTCGATCTGGTCGTCCTCGATGATCTTGTTGCACATGGGACCAAACGAGGTATTTACTCCGTAAATAACCCGACGCGCGGCAACCTCTCCGGCGAGAAAATCTCGGCTGGCCTGACAGCGCTTCAGTGCCTCCGGATCAAGGGCAACCTGTTTATCCCCAACGCCGATGGCGACAATATCGTTAATGCTGAGGTCGTTACCATTGAGAATTACGGTTTTTGCTGTGTTTGATACATTCATTCTTTTTTCTTTCTATATGGTTGTATCGCTACGATAGTCAAAAAATGTTACCGGTTTACGTTTTTCTGGGCGCAGGATCATGCGCTGAATCTCCAGCGGGGAAACCAAAACCACTTCGGGCTTTACCCGAGTACACGCCCCAATTCTTCCCGCTATGAACTCCGCGCTCAGGGTAGAGTCGCGACATCCCACCACCACCCGGACACGATCACACAGGTCATAATCGTTGCGCACCTCAACATAGTGCCCCATTACCCCCTCGATTCCGGCCAAGGCGTTATCAATAGCCGCCGGAAACAGGGTCGTCCCACGACACTTGAGCATCTGCGCGCGGCGCCCGACAATCGGGCCCAGACGAGGGGTAAGACGTCCGCACAAGCACGGCTCGATGTGCATGCTGGCCATGTCTCCGGTGCGATAGCGCAGCAGGGGAGTAGCCTGATTCTGTAACGGAGTCGCCACCACCTCACCCACACACCCGTGCGGAACTGCATTACCCTCAGCATCGACAATTTCGACATAAACCAGTTCCGGCACCACGTGGCCTCCGCACGCGCTGGTACAATCAGTAAAAGCGGTAGCCATTTCGGTACTGGCGTAGGTTCCCAGAATCTGTGCGCCCCATTGTTGCTGCAACGCTTCTCCAAGGGGAGATAACTCCAGCGTCTGCTTGCGCACCGGTTCCCCGATACAGATAACCTTCTCGATTCCGAGTGCAGCCGGATCATCGCCCCGCTCCCGATATTGGCGTGCCAGTGTAAGAAGCAGGCTTGGCACCCCGATCAGCACATTGGGCCGTTGACGCCGAATAAGTTCGGCCACCAGCGCGGGCTGTCCCGATCCGGCACGGATGACCGTAGCGCCAAGACGCCGGAGCCCAAGGAAATACGCCAACCCCGCTATAAACACACGATCTAAAGCCGCTCCCACCAAAATTCGATCGGTGGCTTTAAGCCCCGCAGCGCGAAAAGACACGCATTCGTTGTACGCTAGGCGCTGTAGATCGTGCTCATTCTGCCACAGGGTAACCGGCTCTCCGGTAGTTCCGGAGGTCTCGCAAATATCCACAACTTCAGCTGGATCAACCGCCAGAAAATCGGGATTATGCGCGCCGAGTTCGCTCTTGGTGGTAAAAGGCAGTTCTGCCAGCTGAGCAAGGTTGGAAAAGTCCGCACTGTTAAAGCCAATTTTTCCAAACAGATTGCGGTAATAAGGTGAGTATTGTTCTAGATAGTGCAGATGCTGCTTAAGAAGATGCAGTTGAAGTGTCTGTTGTTCGGCTAGGCAGGCATAATCAAGTTGTCGCTGTTCGGTTGCAGTATTCATCACTTGTCCTCGGCACGCATGGTGGCAAGGGTTCGTGCCATCTGCTCCTTCACCTGCTTGCGCAGCAACATATGTCCGTCTACTTTGGAATAGGCGTGGGTCGGGATAGGCTCTAATGCGCGCAGACGGATGGTACAGGGATGAAACCATGTGCGCCCCGGAGGCAACAGACGCTCAGTCCCTTCGATACACAGCGGCACCAGCGGCACCCCGGACGCTACCGCAACCTTGAAGGCCCCGGCATAAAAACGCTGCAGCTCACCATCGCGGCTGCGATGCCCTTCGGGGAAGAACAGCACCGTGCCTCCTCTGGCGAAGGTACTCTTGCAGTCACTCAAGGTCTCCTCCCACGTGCTCCCCTCCACATCCAGATACCGCGCTAGACGCATAAAGCCGCTGTACCAGAACATCTTAAACGGCCACGAGCGCACCGCAAAGGTAACATCGTAACTGGGCAGCAATGCCATGCAGTAGGTATCAAAAAACGAGAGGTGATTTACCACAAACACACACGGCTTCCCCGCCTCAATCAGTCCTATGTTCTCACGCCGAAAGCGCACAAAGGGGGCCGTTAGCACTACCCATCCGCGTCCATAAATCCAGACAAATAGGCGCATCACCCTATCTGCCGGCATCCGCAGACACACTAGACAGAGGCCAAAGACAACAGGAAAGAACACAATCCCCGTAAGCGTCCAAAGCAGAAGAGCAGGGTAGCACCATAGATTCATTACGAAAATCAATGCGGTGCGTCTCAACGGCTAATCTGCTTCGATGTTTGGATCACAACATGCAATGCGCTGCTCCCGAACGGTGCTGGGGTTAAGTAGCTAAGCTCCCCTCTTGGGGTTAACTGCGGTGGGAGATCAACTGTTTTCGGCTACCTTGGTGAGAACGAATTGGTGGATATCCCCCAATGTGCGGATGGCGCGCACCGATTCCTCCTCGCGGATCTTGAATTTGAACGCACCTTCCAACACGATCACCATATCTACAGTATCCAAGCTGTCGAGCCCCAGATCTTCATAGATGTTGGCCTCGGGAGTCATCTCAGCGCGCTCTAATTCAAATTCTTCCGCCAGGCTGGAGTCAATCAGCTCTATAACTTCCTGCTCAGTCATGCGTGTAGCTCCTTAAAATTATGGTGCAGTTTATGCCACCCATAGCAAAATTGTTTTTCAGAACATATTTAGGGGAGATCTGCAAATTGCGCTGCAGTAAAGAAACGCCGCTGCACTGCGGATCAATAGTATGCAGATTTCTAGTCGCAGCGATTTCTCCGCGCCGCATCATAGCAACGGTTGCACCCAATTCAATCGCACCGCTCGCCGCTAGGGTATGGCCAAGGTGTCCCTTGAAACTGCTCACCGGAACCTTGTCTCCAAACAGCTGCGCCAGCGCTTGAACCTCGGCAATATCGCCCTGCATGGTGCTAGTGGCGTGAGCGTTGGCATATTCTAGCTCATGCGCTTCAATGCCCGCATCTTCAAGCGCAAGACGCATACAGGTGTACATGGCATTCACATCGGGATTAGCGATACTCGAGGTGTCAGAGGTGGTCGCAAACCCCACCACTTCCGCCAGAATAGGCGCCCCGCGTTGGAGTGCGCTCTTCTTGCTTTCCAGCAGCAGCACCCCGCTCCCTTCGCCACATACCACCCCATCGCGCGCAGCATCAAAGGGGCGCGACGCCTGCTGGGGGTCCTCATTGTAGGCAGTGGAGGCCGCATGTAAAATATCAAACGTTGCAACCGTAAGCGGGTGAAATTCATCTGCACCACCGCATAAAATCGCATCCTGACGTCCGAACGCGATCTGTTCGTAGGCGTAGCCCACCGCCTGACAACTAGTAGCGCAAGCAGAAGCGGGAGCCAATACCCGTCCGGTGATCCCCAGAGACTGGGCCACATTGGCGGCACAGGAGTGGCCCATAAGCTGAAAGAACAACCCAGAACGCATCCGCTCCAGACTGTGATCGGTAAAATAATCTGCAAAAAACCGTTCGCTTGTTTCAGTACTACCCAGGGTGGAACCGATAATAACCCCGGTACGCCCGTTAGCTAGATATTCTTCGGGGAATGCCCCCATCTCAAGCGCTTGCACGCTGGCCAGATACGCATACATGGACATCCGCGACATGGAACGCCGAAAGCGCCGCGGAATCTGTTTTGGGTCAATCCCGTCGACAAGTGCCGCAACGCGTGAGCGTAATCCACCCACGTGCTCCAACTCCGGCACATAGCGAACCCCTGATTCGCCGCGCAGCAACGCTGAGGTCAGGGTTTCAAGGCTGTGTCCCAGCGCAGAGATAACTCCGGCTCCGGTTATAACAACTGGCTCTAGCGCCATTTTCTCAACTCTCCTCGTAACAGATCATGCCCTAACATAGAGCCACACGTCATATAAGCCCCAACCAAGGCTCCGAGCAGTCCGGGCGCGGCTATGGCCTGTCCACTCAAATACAGCCCCGGCAGACGCGTAACCGCTTGTGGATTATACTGACCGGCAAAGCGCCCCACCCCGTAGATGGCTCCGGCGGGTGCCATAGAATAATCCTGCAGGGTCAACGGGGTAGACAAATCCACCTGTTCCAGGGATTCAAGTTCCGGACAGCAGGTACGGATTCTGTTGCAGATTGCCGCACCAATCTCTTTTTTCTTGCTTTCGTAGCCGTGCTTCCGCTGATGGGGCCCGCTCCAAAAAGGGGCAACTTCGCTATGCGCTGCCGGCACAATACCGATAACACCATGCCGAATTTTGCTCTCGCCATCTTCACTATCGCCTACGCCAGCATGTAGATGCTGCGGTGTTGCTGCCGCCAGAAACAAAGGGCGCTCTTCAACGTTCTGATCCAAACAGGAGTCAAACACACCTGTCCCCTGCTGGGAAAACAAGTTACACCCTTGTAGCACCTCTACTGGGTTCGTGCAGGCCGCAAATAACACATACGCCGAAGCGGTCTGCCGCAGACCTTGCAAACGCTTCAGGTACGCCGGACGCACCGCCCCAGCCGGTAGCATCTCCGGCAACAGCGCTGGGTTCATACTCGCAATGACTTCGGACGCCTGTATCTCGGCGCCATCGCTCAGGCATACCCCGCTGACTGTGCCAGCTTCGGATAGAATCTGGGTTACTTCAGCACCGCAACGCACCTCTACTCCGGCGGCAGCAAGCCGCTCTACGTAGGTTTGCACTACCGCGCCGCCACCGCCCCTAATACCATGAGCAGAATGATAATACGAGCCCGCCACCTGAGCATTCAAGCTTGCCAACGCCTGCGACGGCTCAATACCGTACAGCAGGCCATGCATGGACAGTAGCCCCTGCAGCTCTGGCCAGGGGGCAAAGCGGGCGAGCGCTTGGGCTACGGTAAGACCGTGAACCGAGGCATTAACCACCTCATTCAAGTCAAGGTCAAGATCCAAATACGGCACCGAACGCCAGCAGCGCTCGATATCATCCAAATACTCTTTTATATCCTTAGCAGCGCCTGGGAAGCGGGCAGAAAGCTGCATGCGGATATTTTCGAATCCGACCGGCAGGCATAGACGCTGCCCGGTGGTGCAGTTATGCAGACAATCGAAGCCGTCGGGATTAAACGGCGTAAGTTCCAGCCCAATATCCAGCCCAAGATAGCGCAGCAGCGGCCACAAAGGGCCATCGTCCCCTAGGCCGCCAACATAGTGGAAGCCACTGTCAAAAAACATCCCATTGCGCTTGAATCCCCGCAGCACCGGGGCCAGGCGCGGGTGCTGCTCCAGCACCACAACCTTTTTCCCGTGGCGCGCTAATATCAACGCGCAGCTGAGCCCAGAAACGCCCGCACCAATTACCGCCACATCGTAGCTAGAATTATTCAGCATGAAAATTTAAGCATAATTCAGTATCAACGCGGAATTGGTCCCACCGAAGCCGGCAGAATTACACAATACTTTGGTCGGTGCATATGGAAGGGTTTCTCGAATGATGTTGAGTCCTTGCGCATACTCACATGGACGCACAAAATTAATGTTGGGAGCTATAAAACCAGCTTGCGCCATCAGGGTGGCATACACCACCTGCGACGCCCCCGACATCCAGAGTTCGTGTCCAGTCATGGATTTCAAGGATGATACCGGTGGAGCTGTATCCGCAAAGATCCGTTTTATATTGACGGCTTCGGCAGCATCCCCAGCAATGGTGGAGGTAGCGTGCGCACAGATGTAGTCAATTTCTGCCGCTGCGATCCCACTTTGATCCAAAGCGGAACGCATGGCGCGACCGAGGCCTTCCTCCGTCGGCACTGAAAGCTGCGCACCGTCGGAAGAGAATCCGTAACCGAGCACTTCGCCCAAGATTACCGCGCCACGCTGCTGCGCCAGATCATAGCGCTCCAGCACAATGCTAGCCGCACCGCCACTAGGGACTAAACCATCGCGTCCGGCATCAAACGGGCGACATGCCGCTGCTGGATCCTGCATACGGGTGGAAAACGCCCCCAGTCCGTCGAAACTGCACATGGACTCCCAGTTTACTTCCTGCGCAGCGCCGCAGATTACCCGCTGCTGGCGCCCAAGGCGAATCAGGTCTGCTGCCTGTCCCACCGCATGCCCACCGCTAGAACAGGCAGAGCTCAGGGTCCAGCATGCGCCTTGGGTTTTCAGCAGGGTATTCAGATTCATAGTGACGGAAGAGGTCATGGAGCGAAACACCTGCCCGCTGCCAATAGCTTTGGTTTCGCGGCGGGCGCGCAACGCATCCACCTGTTCTATGGCGGCGATACAACTTGAGTCACAGCCATAAATCAGGCCGGTCTCTGCGTTTGCGATCTGTGTCTGACTCAACCCTGCCTGCTCCAGAGCATCCAGCGCCGTCGCGTACGCCCACAGCGCAAAATCTGGCATGGTTTTGCGCTGTTTGCGCGACAGAATGCCGCTATCTACCCCTTCAATCTTCCCTGTAAGGGCGCTACGAAAACCCATCTCCGCCCGCTGCGGATCTACAACAATGCCGGAACGCCCGGTGCGCAACGCTTCAACTACCGTAGCGCGCTCACTGCCTAAGCATGAAACAATTCCGACTCCGGTTATAGCGACTCTGTGCACGTGTCGTATCCTCTACTTAATAAGATGCGCTTCAAATATGCGCGCCACCGTTGACCGCAAACACCTGTCCGGTTATGTAACTTGCGCGCTCAGAACACAAAAATCCCACCATGGCGGCGACCTCTTCTGGCTGGCCGACCCGTCCAAGGGGGATTCTGGGTAGAACATGCTCAAGGGGGAAATCTTGTGTCATCTCGGTGGCGATAAACCCCGGAGATACCGCATTAACCAAGATATTGCGCCGTCCAACCTCCGCCGCAAGTGAACGCGTAGCACCGATTAACCCAGCCTTAGCCGCAGAATAATTGGTTTGCCCTGCCACCCCAGCCTCACCCGAAGTAGACACTATATTGATTATGCGCCCGCTACGCTTCTTCAACATCCGCGCAACCACTAAGCGGGTGACGTTGAAAAAACCGTTCAGATGTACCGCGATAACATCCTCCCAGTCCGATTGCCGCATCAATGCCATTATTCCATCACGCGCGTAGCCTGCATTATTCACCAGTACCGCTGGGGTTTGGGCTTGGAGCAATACTTCCAGTGCTGTTTCCGCCGCGCTAGAATCCGCTACATCAAAAGGCAACAAGGTGCACACACGTCCATAGCCTTCGACTTGCTGCGCGACGGCTTGCGCTCCAGCATGATCCGAACGATAGTTCAGCCATATATCATAGCCACACGCGGCCAGTTCCAGGGCAATCGCCGCCCCAATCCCCTTACTCGCGCCCGTAACCAGGGCAATCTGCTTCTGCATGGGTTAACATCCTTCAAAAGAGGCATTAGACTCTTAAATATTCGGCGAATACTAATGCGAATGTGGTTTTTTTTCAAGCTAAGAACAATTTTTTTCGGCATATGGTATTTGACAAATACTAATATTAACGCTAAGGAGAAAACTAGATAGGCCATTTATATAGATGGAGGTTGGTGCCTAAAAGGTAATCAAATATGACCTTATCAGGGGAACACAAACACGCTATACTGGTGCATTAGCTGCACTTTCGTGCAGTTTCAGTCGTCCATATCTGCAGCAATACCCTTAAATTACTAAGACAACCCAGAATCCTCGAATGATTAAAGAAGAGGGAGTTCGAATGCAACTACCAGAAATACAGGTGATGCGCACCGACCTGCAACATTTGCAAACCATCCTGGACAGTGTTTCCGATGGGGTGTTCACAGTGGATAACGATATGTGCATCACCTTATTCAACCGTGGAGCGGAAAACATCACCGGCGTTCCGCGCGAAAAAGCGCTAGGACAACCCTGTTGCGAGATATTCCGCACCAATGCCTGTTTCAACAACTGCCCCCTGCGTCAGGCTATTGCCAGTTGCAAGAGTATCAACAATCGAGAAGTGACCATTCTGGACCAAAACAATCGGGAAATTCCAATTTCGGTAAATGCGGCGGTGCTGCTGAATCTCGAAGGCGAAGCTATTGGCGGAGTAGAGACCTTCCGAGATCTGTCTCAACTACGTGCATTAAGTGGAGAATTTCGTAAAAAATTCAGTTTTCAGGATATGATCAGCCGCAATCACAAGATGCAGCAACTGTTTGATATTATACCGGATGTGGCAGAGAGCGACGTAACCGTGCTGCTCCAAGGGGAGAGCGGTACCGGCAAGGAGTTGTTTGCGCGCGCCCTGCACAATCTGAGCGCACGCAAAGACGCTTCGCTAGTGGTGATAAATTGCGGCGCTCTGCCGGAACAACTACTGGAAGCTGAATTTTTTGGAGTGCGCAAAGGGGCGTATACGGGCGCTGCCATGGATCGACTTGGACGTTTAGCCAGCGCCGAAGGGGGGACGCTGTTCCTCGATGAGATTGGGGACTTACCCTTGTCTCTGCAGGTAAAACTGTTGCGGGTACTAGAAAACCGCGAATACCAGCCCCTGGGCAGTGATGAAACCAAGGTTGCCAATGTGCGTTTTATCACTGCAACCCATCATGATCTGGCAGAACTGGTGGAGCAAAAACGCTTCAGACGTGATTTGCTCTATCGCCTGAATATCGTCACCCTCAAGATTCCGCCCCTGAATGAGCGTCAGGAGGATATCCCCCTGCTCCTTGATATCAGTTTAGAACGCTTCTGCAAAAAACACGGCAAGAGAATCCACAGTTTCAGCCCCGACGCACTGGAACTGCTCTTAACCCATCAGTACATCGGCAACGTAAGGGAGCTGATAAATATTGTAGAACGTGCTGTCATCCTCTGTCGCGGTACCCAGATTGAACACCGACACCTGCCTCCAAGTGCTGAAAAAAACGACTCTCGTGCTGCTACTGCAGGAATCAGCGCGGCCGAACTCAAACAACTCCTACAGCGTTTTTCAGGCAAAAGATCCCAAATTGCCCACCACCTAGGTATTGACCGTACCACCTTGTGGCGTTGGCTCAAGAAACATAACCTCGGCTAAATAGCGTTGCACATGTTGCAGACACGTTGCAATACTCTGCAACGCCGCAAAACCATGCATACTACGGCAAGTCAGCATGATCCCCTCTGTCTACACGTTGCACATGCAACACATTCACACCTAGCCCCCAAACTCGCAATCGTCTCAATACGCTGTAGATGCTCGCTTTTCTCGCAAACGCACCCCTTGGCACAAGTCGTGCAGCGGTTTATCCCACATGAGCTCAAAAACGGTACACATAGCTATCCCCTGTTACGATAGCCGAGTTTTCCCACGCTTCGATGGTGCGAGCACGTTCTGTGTGTTCGATGCAGATTTCGACTCCGGCACATACTCCTTCAAAGAGGAGCGGGTTTGCCCACAAGGAGAAGACACCTGCACCTGGCTCGCGCAACAGCACATCAATGGTGTTGTCTGCTCTGGGATCCAACGTGAATACCAGATTAAACTTGATCGCCTGGGAATATGGTTGGTATGGGGCGTGTCTGGTCCGCTCACGCAGGCCATTAGTCAATGCCTGCGCCAACCCCCAGAAAAGGTTGCGACCGAATTTTCTTTCTTAAAAGATGCTGAAGTCTGAGGAGTTTTTTTATTATCGCACTCCCCATGTTATGAAATTTCCGCCGCTCCTGATTGAGGTGGATTTGTTATGCAGGAATCTGCACCGCGATATATTGTTATGCGATGAAATGGATACGGCAGGGCTGATGTTATTTGTTATGTAATGTTTATGCTATTCCAGCCCTGCCGCTAATCTTTTCTCTGACCCCTCCAACTTCAGCGCCTTTAAGTAACTGCCCGACCCCTGTCTGGTTGTATTTGTATTTATACCTGTTGCAATGTACTATCTGTTTTCTGTAACCCGCTATACATATGCACAATCCATATGTTGTAGCGGGTTTTTTTTGATATTTTTACCTAAACTCGCTTGGTTCAAGCTCTCAGCACAATATATCTGGATGGGAAGGAATAATAATGCTCAAAACTCTGGAACTTCTACGTAAGCGGCGCAGTATCCGCCAATTTACCCCTGAACCCCTTACCTCAGCGCAGATGGAGTGCCTACAGGAGATCGCCTTGCGCTCCCCCTCGTCGCGCGCGCTGACACCGTGGCATTTTGTTTTTGTTACCGACACAGACACTTTACACGCGTTGGGGCAGGCGAAAGCCCATGGATGTGCCTTTCTGCAACAATGCGCCCTTGCCGTGGTTCTCTGCGCCGATCCACAGCGCAGCGATGTATGGATCGAAGATTGTTCTCTGGCGGCGACCCTGCTTCACCTTGGCGCAACCGACATGGGTCTGGGCAGCTGCTGGGTTCAGATAAGAGAGCGGCAACACGATGAAAAAACCGATTCAGAGACCTATGTGCGTTCAGTGTTGAAGATACCCGCACAGATGCGGGTCCACGCCATCATCGGGATAGGCAACCCCGCGGAAGAAAAGCATGGGCACACAGCGGATACATTGCCTGCGGAACGCATTCACCTGGACCAGTTTGACCCCCAACGCCTGCTGCCGACATCCTGATTAAAATAGGTACATGATGCTTACCGCGCTGAAACCATATATTCCTTTTCTGCTGCCGCCCCTGCTGGGGGCACTGATCGGCTATGTCACCAACTACGTAGCGATCCGCATGCTATTCCGCCCCCTGCGCCCTTGGTACATTTGGGGGGTGCGAGTCCCTATGACTCCAGGCATCATTCCATCCCGGCGCGAAGATTTAGCGCGTAAGATGGGACTGATGGTGGGGGAACACCTCCTCACCTCCGCAGATGTAGGGGGCACCCTGGACAAACCGGAATTCCGTACCAAGGTGCATGAGGCGCTAGCACAGAAGATGGATACCTTCATGCAAAGCCCTCTCGGAGCACCCATCACCCTTGTGCCCCGCCGCCTGCAGCGCCGCCTCGCCGTTCTTCTCGGACATATCAGCTCTAAGGCAGGTGGCAAAATTGGCGCTATAATTCAGTCTGCCATTTTTGCGCAACGCATAGAAAAACTAAGCACTCAGGCAGTAGAGCATTTGCTGGGACGCGAACTACGTCAAGTTCTTGGGCCAAAGCACTATCGCCAATTACGCGATAACAGCGCTACAATTTTGAACCAGTGGTTACACCAGCCAGAAACCAGAAGCCAGATGGAACGCTGGCTTGATACTCAGCTCGACCGAGTGCTGCAAAGCGACAAAAGTCTCAACGATGTGCTCCCTGCGGATCTCAAAACCATGCTGGCAGAAAAAATTAAGGCGCAGATTCCGAGTTTAGGCACCGAGCTGATACGCGCAATGCGCAGCGGTACAAACCGCACCCAGCTTGAGCAGATGGCGCGTGACGGCGTGGACACCCTCATCAATTCGGTGGAAGGGTTAGCGGCGCTGGTGGGGGCACTGTTTGATATAAACATAATCTACAAGCGCCTGCCGGAGTTCATCGACACAGCGCTAGATAGCTTGGAAGAGTGGCTTCAGACCGAGACCGCGCAGGAGAGTATCGCGGCGGTGGCGCAGGCCCGAATGGAAGAGATATTACAACGGCCAGTGACAGAATGGATCGAAGGGTTAAGTTATGCAGAAGTAACTAAACTCAAACACCGCCTGGGCGCGGCGGCTTACACATTTCTTACCTCTGAAACAATCCAGACCCGCGCCTTGAGACTGCTAGACGCCGCCTTCAAAAACAACGCTAGGCGCACCCTCGGTGAGTTAAGTGCTCCATTCCTCGGTAATACTGGGCACGCGCGCGCCCAGCACCTTGGTATCGGAGTCAGTCGGCATATTCTCGACTACCTGCGCTCCACTACCTTTTCGCGCACTAGCAGCGTGTGGATGGAGCGTCAAGCGCGCCACATGGTGTACGAGCGCCCCTTGGGGATTCTGGCCGAATATATCCCCAGCGACGCGCGCGAAGAGCTATACCAAGGCTTGATGCGCCAGTTTATTCTAGTCCTGAAAAAAGAGCTCCCCCCGCTAGTCGAAGGGATAAATATCGCACGCATGGTCGAAGAAAAGGTCAACAACCTCGACATTCTCCAGGTTGAAGAGCTGTTGATGGGGATCATGCGGGAGCAGTTCCGTTATATCAATCTCTTCGGCGCACTGCTCGGCTTCCTTATTGGGATGCTGAACCTGATCTTGCTATACCTTTAAGTGCGTATGTAGCGGACAAGGCTCATTCGGCTGCAGCGTCATCCTGTTTACGCAACTCCATCCCTACCCAGCGCCGGGCGAACTGAAACGCCGTGCGTCCGCAACGCTTGCTTTTATCGTGTGACCACTTTAGCGCCGCATCTTCACATGCTTGTGTCCAAGGGAGGGCCCGTCCCAACTCGCTGCACAGACGTTGTATACACTGACGCACCACGTGCAGATACTGCTCCTGACTAAAGGAATCAAAGGAGATCCACAGCCCAAAACGATCCGACAGAGAACTTTTCTCCTCTATGCTCTCGGAGGCCCGAACCTCTCCACCTTTCATGTGATTACCCAGGTTGTCATAATCATACTGGGGAATGAGATAACGCCGGTTAGAGGTAACGTAGATGAGACAATTGGGCGGCGCTGAATACACGGAACCGTCAAGGGCGCTCTTCAATACTTTGTAGCTAAGTTCCCCAGCTTCAAACGAGAGATCATCGCAGAAGAGAATAAACCGATAGGGCTCACTCTTAATCTGAGCAAAAATATCGGGCAGATGCGGTAGGTCATCCTTATCCACCTGAATTACGCGCAACCCAACTGCGGAATACTCATGTAATAGAGCTCGAACTAGCGACGACTTGCCCGTGCCACGTGAGCCCCAAAGCAGTACATTGTTAGCCGGCAATCCCGCTACAAACTGCGCGGTATTGTCGGCCGCCAGGATTTTCTGTGCTTCTATCCCCAGCAGATCCTCGAGACGGGTTTGGG
>Ga0265295_1002565_pt1 | contig 28441 bp, 16 predicted proteins | sample Munlansysbiofilm_FD_192503 | JGI IMG/M metagenome (GOLD analysis project Ga0265295, IMG submission 192503) | Leachate microbial communities from a municipal landfill in Southern Ontario, Canada - Methane capture system biofilm | ecosystem: Engineered > Solid waste > Landfill > Unclassified ... | reverse complement strand
GCTTGACGTTCAGCAGGTCAATGGCCTCGTCCATCAATTCGGTAAAACTCTCGTCCGCAACAATGACATTGGGTGCATAGGATTCGAACCTGAATTTAAGCTCCCGCATGGTCATGCTGGTGGCGGTAGGGACATTTATCACCCCACCCTTGATGCAGGCATAGGTGGAAAACCAGGTTTCTGGAACAATGGGGGTCATCATGTACATGTTGTCCCCCTTTTCCACACCCGAGTTGCGCAGCAGGTTGAGACATTGATTCCCCCTGGCGGCAAATTCTTTATAGGTGTAGGATTTTTTTCCCTCTTTGGCAATATCGGCCCAGATCAGGGCAGTTTTATCCCCCCTCTCCTTGACATGGAGTTTTTCGAAAATTTCGTCTGCCCAGTTAAAATACTCGGGGAGCTTTTGATGGTTTAACCGTTCAAAAAAAGCCTTGGCCGCAGCCTCTTTCTGATCGTTGTCAGCCATCAGATTCAAATCCATGACCTCTTTGTATAAATTTTCCAAGCCCATAATTACTCCTTGCAGTTCTGGTTTGCGGTTAATGTCCCGGTTGTTTTACGTTTTTCGCCTGCAACAGCTAATTTTGAGTGGTGTCTCAGGGTGTAGCGGCGCCTAACGAGCGCTCAGTCAACAGCCTAGGATTGATATAGGTTAATTCAAATACAATTGTCAAAGACTTTTTAATTTTTTTTGAACGTACAGATGCTGTAGGGGATTCAGCGGGGGGATTCCCCTGGAAAATTCCAGGGGAAAGGTTTGTCAATGGGACTTTAGGGAAATTAAAAGGTCGTTAGCCTGAAAAGGCGTCGTCGGGCATCTCCATGATAGAGGTGATGTTGGATTTTATCGCCTCCATCCTTCCAAGGGTTGCGGGGATGACGAAACTGAGGAAATATTCGGCCGTCTTAACCTGTCCCTGGTAAAAGGCAACGTCCTTTTTCCTGGCCTTGGCAATTTTGGGTGCGGCCACAACGGCCCGCCACAGTTCCACCCATGCCATGCATACGTCGCCTGTTACGTCCAGGAACGGCTGGGCAGAGGCAAAGGCGTGGAGAACATTCTCCGACATGGCCGTGGCTCCCATGTACATGGCCGCCTCTCCGAGCTTGTTGATGGCGTTCTGAAAGGTTTCGGCCATCTTTTCAAGGCCTTCAATCTCCTTGGCTGCTGCAACGGTCTTGTTCATTTCGCCCAGAAGATCCATAAAGGGTTTTCCCTTTTTAAGGCCGAGTTTGCGGCCCAGAAGGTCCATGGCCTGGATGCCGTTGGTTCCCTCGTAGATGCTGGTGATCTTGCAGTCCCTCAAAAGTTGTTCCTGGGGATACTCCTGGATGAAACCGTAACCGCCGTAGATCTGGATTCCCTGGGCACAAACCTCGAAGGAACGGTCTGTGCAGTAGGATTTGATCACCGGGGTCAAAAGTTCGATAAGCCCTTCCCATTTCTCCTTTTCCTCGGGGGTCGCAGCTGTCTTTGCAAGGTCAAACAAAAACCCAGTGTAGTAGAGCAGGGTGCGCATTCCATCAACGTTGGCCTTCATGGAGAGAAGTTGTCGCTTGACATCAGGATGGTTGATGATGGCCACAGGCTTGGGATCTGCGTCAAACATGTTCATGAGGTTAACACCCTGGACCCGTTCCTTGGCGTAGTTGACGGCATTGATATACGAGGTGGTGGCAAAGCCGAAACCCTGCACTCCCACCCCCAGCCTTGCCTCGTTCATCATGATGAACATGGCCTTCATGCCCTTGTTCTCTTCGCCGATGAGTTCGCCGATGCAGTTGCCCTTGGAGCCAAAGGCAAGGGAGGCGGTTGCATTGCCGTGGATGCCCATCTTCTCCTCAAGGCCCGTGCAGATCACGTCGTTTGACTCTCCTGAAGTGCCGTCCGGGTTGATTCTGAACTTGGGCACCAGGAACAGGGAGATCCCCTTGGTGCCGGCCGGAGCCCCTTCGATCCTGGCAAGGACCGGATGGATGATGTTTTCCGTAAGATCGTGGTCTCCGCCCGAGATGAAGATCTTGTTGCCCGTGATCGAAAAGGTGCCATCGTCGTTTCTTCTAGCCGTGGAGGTCAAGGCCCCCACATCGGAACCTGCCTCGGGCTCGGTAAGGCACATGGTGCCGGCCCACTTGCCCGTGTAGAGGTTTTTCAGGTATTTTGCCTTTTGGGCATCGGATCCGAACACCTCAACGATCTTGCCTGCACCGTGGGTCAAGCCCGGGTACATCATGAATGCACAGTTGGCGCCGGTGAACATCTCGACCGCAGCAATGGAAAGAACCTTGGGCATGCCCTGACCGCCGTATTCCGGGTCGTCGCACATGGCGATCCACTCGCCTTCGCAGAAGAGCTTGTAGGGTTTTCTAAAGCTTTCCGGAATGGTGACCTTGCCGTTGTTCAGGGTGCATCCCTGCTCGTCACCCTCCTTCTGGGTGGGGAGTACCTCTTTGATGGCAAGGTTCCGGGCCTCGGTCACGATCATGTCCACGGTCTTTTTGTTGAAATCTTTAAAATCCTCATGTTTTGCAAGGTCTGCCACTGAAAGCATCTCATGGAGGACAAAGTCCTGATCCCTGCGGTCTGCTATTGATTGCGCCATCTTCTTCTCCTTAAGGTTGTTTTTATATGAAACTCGCTTCGAAGCGCCATAGGTAGCGGAGTTTCAATATTCGTTGTGGCCGGATGCCATCTCTCGCTCCGGCCGTGCCGGTTATAGGAAACTCGTTCTGAACTGGCGCCACAAAGGGCACCCGCAAGGGGAGCCCCTACACTGGCATTCCCGCTTATTTTATCGAGTTTCATGTTTTGTTGTGTCCGTCAGGACATGTGGTTTTTTATATGAAACACCTTGTGTAAACATCTCAAAAATCATGTTCAATCTTGTATTTAACTCTTCGTCATCCTCGTCTCTGAACAGGGAAGCCCAGGAGGCTGAGTGGGCAATGTCGCTGAAAACAATGGCGATTTCCTTGGCAGGGTAGGCTTTGAATTCATTGTCACGTATGCCCTGGTCAAATATGGTTTCAAAAAGATCCACCATCCTCTGGTGCATCCTGTTGATTCGTTCGTTGAGTTTCGGCATGAGCACGGCATCGATGTTGCTCCGCTCTGAAATATAGATGCGGATGACCTCGTCGTTGTTCTTGTAAAATTTTGCCTGGGCAAAAAGGGCATCTTTGAGTTTCGTGTGGGCCGTATCTGCGCTTCGCCTGCTCACATCAAGGAAGATGCGTCCCAGTTCCTGAACCTTTTCCATCACAAGATCGTGGTATATCTGCTGCTTGCCTGAAAAGTATTTGTAAATGGTTCCCAGGGGGTATTGGGAATCCTGGCTGACCTGGGCCATTGTGGTTCCGTGGAATCCCTTGGCGGCAAATATTGACAGGGCCGTATCCAGAATTTCCTGGCGGCGACGCTCATCGTCGCGTTCCTTGCGGGATAGATTTGCCATAAAGCTCTCCATTGTTGTTTCGTTTCTAGAATTGACATTCTAGCATCAGCCATTAGCTTGTCAAGTAATTTTTAACAAACGGTGAAAACAATGAAGAAAAAATTGATACTTGCTCCCCTCCAGGGGTTTACCGATGCGACCTTCAGACAGGTCTATCCCCGTCATTTTACAGGCTTTGACGAGGCCATGGCCCCGTTTATCGCAACCATGGGACAGGCAAAGCTGAAGCCGTCAAGGATCAGGGATCTGCTGCCGGAGAACAATTCAGCCCTGCCCGTGGTGCCCCAGATCCTCGGTAATGTGGCTGAGGATTTCATCTTTCTTGTCCGGTATCTTGCAGATTTTGGCTACACCCGGGTGAACTGGAATCTGGGGTGTCCTCACTCTAAAATCGCAAAAAAATTAAGGGGGTCGGGTCTTTTGTCCAGGCCCGATTTGATTGCCAGGTTTTTAGAACAGGTGGTGCCTGCCATTCCCTGCTCCCTGTCGGTCAAGGTTAGGCTCGGTCGAAACAATAGCCAGGAGATTTTCGATCTCTTACCGGTTTTCGATTGTTACCCCCTGGACGAGATCATCGTTCATCCAAGAACCGGGGTTCAGCTGTACACGGGCAGGGCCGATGTTGAAGCCTTTGGGCGTGTCCAGGCTAAGAGCCGTCACAGCCTTGTCTACAACGGTGATATCACGGATAAAGAGCTCTTTTGGAGTCTTGCGGAAAGGTTTCCTGAAATCAACGGTTTCATGATCGGAAGGGGGGTCCTGGCCGATCCGTTTTTACCGGCAGCCATACGGGGAGAGACCCGGGACCGATCCATGGATCTTGCACGTATCATGGCGTTCCACGACGATCTTTTTACCGTTTACGACGGCAATCTCTACGGTCCCTCCCACATTGCCGGAAGAATGAAGGGGTTCTGGTCCTATCTTGCCCCCTCGTTCAAGGGGGGTGAAAAGCTTTTGAAGCAGATATTCAAGTCAAAAGATCGGGAGACCTACCTGGTTCAGGCCGGGCGCTTCTTTGACCGGCAGATTCCCTTTTGCCCGGGAAACAGGGACGCTGGGCTGACACCTAAAAGTTGCAAGCGTTAGTTGGCCGGAGCGAGGGATGGCATCCGGCCACAACGAACACAGGAACTCCGGCGGCCCTTTGACGGTGTCGGTTCCATTGTCGTCATCTCAATTGATCATGCAGATCCACCAGCAGTGGTGCATGCCAGGGGCGTTGCTTGGGGCAGAGAATTCACACAAATCGAAAATTTTTGTTCCTGTTTGCGAAATAAGGATTGACAAAGAGCTTTTAAATTATTAAGAGTGAAAAAACGATTGAGCGCTTGATCAGAAAATGAATCAATGTACAAAAATAACTTTTTTCGTAGAATAAGGCACGGCTTGAGTGAAGTGTCGTTCTTGAATCGATCGAACGGAATCTGACACTGAAAGATCTCCCAATTGAAATGCTGCAGCAGGATTTTTTGTAAAAACAGTTCGGTTTTTTCGAAGATTTTTATTGTTGTTACTTTTACGACCGAGCGCTCAGTTTTAGGTTTCTGCGGTAACTGGACCTGGCCGGGGCATTGTATGGTTTCGGTCTGCTGTCCTGATACGGATGGATTGCTTGGCAGGGTTCTCTCTGGGTTTAAATGAATCATTTAATTGTTTTAAAAAGGAGACGAGTATGGCAGCAGCAGGATTAAAACCTCGTTGGGGACAACCCCTTACAGGGATTATCTCTTTTATTTGTTTTCTGGGGATCGCGCTGTTCCTCTGGTTTATCTTCAGTGACCCGAGGGGACCGGTAAAATCATTCCCCTACCCGTTTGTAATGTATCTGGCAATGATGATTCTAGTGGGTGTAGTGTGGCACCTTCTCCTTGGTGACTGGCCCTTTCAAGACATGAAGCAACCTGCTCGAGGAATCGTTCAGACTCTTTTAGCTGTGTTTATTTCCTGGTTTGTGATTCACATTGTTTTTTATAAACTTTTTGGACTGGGATTGAACTTCATGAGTCAGGACAATCTAAATGTTCTTGCAGCCGCAGGCCAGGCCGGAACGTTCGATTTAGCCACCATGAAGGCCAATCATTTCGCTGAAAGTGCGGTTGTCTGCTTTGTTTTGATGGGTTTTTTCACCTACCCCTTTGCGACCATCCTTTTTGCCAAATGGCCGGTTCGCCCCAGCGATCTTCCCCAGCCCCAGGCGGGTCTTCTTGAAATCGCATGGTGTTCCTTCTGGACCTTGATTGCCTATGTCGTTCTGATTGTGCCCTTCTGGGGGCTTGTATTTGGTACGAGCTGTGGGACTTCTTTCGGGCTGAACACCCCTTGGTGGGGGGGAATCGCCGGATTTAACCATCTTCACTGGGTGTTTGGATGGTGGGAGTGGAGCATAGTCATTCTTTTCATGACGGCCAATGTATGGCGGATGAAGCCCTGGACCCTGATCAAGCTGGCCCAGCCAATGAAAGGTCTGGTAAGCGTTGTAATCATCATGGTAGTATCCTATATCATAGCATTGCTCTGTGTTAAAATCGCACCGTTATGGCTGCCCCAGGATGTGATTCACCACTTGCAGCAGGCCAAACCCAACGATGCGGAGTTGCTGAGATTCCTCTGGTATCATTCGGCTGAAATCGCAGGCTTTTCATTGATTTTCTTTCTCGCCTGGCACCACTATTTTGACGACATGGGTCCCATGGAGGATAAAGACTCCTGGGCAGGCTTCTGGTTCAGAACTGTGGGTGTAATTGTCCTCAGCGCCATCAGCTATATCCTCTTCTACTATCTTGGTTGGGGTGAATGGGCCCTGGGTAATCCCCATTGGGAGCATAAATTCGTCTATGGCGAGTCCCTGGTGTGGAACTTCTGGTGGATTATTCCTTTGCTCTACAACGAGTGGTTCTTTCACAAATGGCCCTTTTATGTCCATGAGTGATTCACAGCTTTAATAGACAGGGCCTGCCACGGCAGGCCCTGTTCTGTTTTTACTTCACCATCTATTACCCACAAGTCCTCCTATGGCCTCCATGTAGGCTTCCATACCCCGGAAAAATATATCATTGTGGTTTGCATTGGCAATCTTGACCAGGCGTTTTTTTTCTGCCCCGCAGGCATTGTAAAGATCCTCTGCGTCGCTGAAGGGGATGATGTGGTCAAATTCGGCATGGATGATCAGGGTCGGCCCTGTCCACTGTCTGATCTTGTCTACATTGCAGAACCCCTCTTCCTCCCTGAATCCCAGGGTTTCGGGATCAATGCCGAGGACCCGGAGAAGGGGCTCGGCCCTGGCAAAACCGCTTTCAATGATCAGGGATGCAATTTGTTCGGGGGATGAGGCCGCAAGCTCAAGGGCCGGGGCGCTGCCAAGGGATCTGCCCATGACCGTGAGGGGGCCGTTGAATCCCAGGTCGTCGAGGTGATGCCTTACCCGGTCAAGGATGGGGCGGCAATCGGCCATCAGGCTGGATGCCGTGGGCGTGCCAGTGGATCGGCCGTATCCCCGGTAGTCCACCACGATGAAGTTGATGCCCATACGGTTGTATGCTTCGCCAAGGTCGTCGTAATCTGCCACGATCTCCCCGTTTCCGTGGAAAAACAGGATGCATGGAGCATTCTTTGTGGCCAGGTGAAAGCAGGCACCAACCACGGTTTCTTCATCCACGGGAATCATGAGATCCTTGTTCGTAAGCCGACGGTGAAGCTCCTCTCTCCTTGGATGGAACAGGTATTGAGCTACTTCCGGTCTATCAAGAACGGTATAATCTGGCCTCGGCTGCTGAGTCATTTTTATCTCCTTTTCATGGGAAACTCCTGCCAGGGCATCGCCGTTGGCAGAGTTTCACCGTTCGTTGGGGCTGGACGCCATCTCTTCCTCCGGCCGTGCCGGTTATTGTCTGAACTGGTCAAGATAGTTTTGAAACAGCTCAGGGTGAACCCTTGAAAACCGGTCAAAGTCCCCAAGAATATCCATTCCCGGGATCAGGGCCTTTACGACGGGCAGGCCGATCTCCCTGCGGGTCAAGTCTACGTAAAAGGGGCGCTTGCCGTTGGCCACCAGCAGTTTTTCCACCAGGTCAAGATCTTGACCGTGGTCGCCGAAGGAGTAGTCGGGCAGGTTGTCATATCCTACACCGATCAGATCTGCCAAGCCTCCAGCCGATGGAGGCCCGGAGGGAAAGGGGTAGGTGGTCTCGGTCATGGCCGACACAATTGCCTCTCTTGCGTTGAGGCGGGTCGCCGCACCCTTGTGGATGGTGCCGTCCTTGGCTCTTACAAAGCACTTGCAGCAGGGTATTCCCGATTTCGTGGTAAGATCCTGGAACTGGAGGTGGATGCCCATGGCTCTGTAGGCCTCGAAAAGGGAGGCAATCGGGCTGTTGCCGGGAATCAGGTCGAAGCAGGTCTCCAGGGTAAAGGGTACGGTGGCCTCCTGGTGGCGCTCGACAATTTCTAAAAGGGCCGACAACTTTGCCTGTTCCATGGTGTTGCCCGAGGCAAGCCCTGTTGAGCCAAGGCCTGAAAAGAGGGCGGTTTCATCGAGGTTGCAGAAGAGGAACAGGGCCTGAACCGGCACCATGGCGGGTTTCAGACCGTTCTCTCCCGGGGTTGTTCCCTCCAGCCAGTGGAGGGGTTCCTCATTATAGTTCACCTCAAGTGCCAGATCTGCGGGATCAAGGGCGTTTATTCCCCTTTCCACAAGCTGTTGATGGGTGGCCCGGGTCAGGGGGTAATCCCGTGCATATCCCTCCACCTCCCCTTGCGAGATCGAGGCAAAGGCCGAGCATCGCTCCACAATTTCCATGGTAAGGGATGCCCTGGCATGTTCAAGGGTCATACCCCTGCCATAGCTTGTCTGGGGACCGGACAGGGTGAATCGGTTTCTGAGGTTGTCGGTTCTGGTTGAAAACGACCATCGCCTGAGGAGGGCAAAGGGGCTGAGGCTCGACTCGTGGCGCATCTCCTTTTCGATCCTTACGCCTGCATCGTTAAGACGCTCCAGGGCCGTCTGGGCTGTTTGTTCAAGGGTGAATTGCTGGCCGGCCCCAAGGGGTTTTTCATCTTTTTGATTTTTTTTAATCGTGGAGATCATATCCACAATGGTCACAGTCTGCTCCTGGCGGACCATGCATTCCCCGTGACAGATGGGGGGGAGGCCTGTCCTGTCCGGGGAGGGAAGCGGGGTGTGGTCGATCATGTTTTTTCTGAAGATCTTTATCCACCCCGTGTGGAGCCTGCGGTTCGCCATGAGGGCCGATGGGATATCCACAAGGGGAGTGTAACGGCCCAGTTCGGCAATGGTCGCCCTTGAAAAGAACTGTTGGACCTTTGGGAGGGGCTGGGACAGGAGGAGCTGTTCGCAGGCCAGGGCCTTTAAGATCATGTTCTCCTCGTCCTTTGCCCTGGTGATAATAGATTCCACCTCCCTTGCGTCCAACTTTGCCATGAGGTTCAGGGCGTAATGGTGGAGAAATTTGTCCATGGGTCGATGGTGCAGCAGGGCCACGGCCTCATCAAGGGAGAGTGGCGAGCAGGGAAGGGCGGTGAAAAAACCCGTTGCGAACTCGGTGCTGGAAAGTTTTAACTCATAGTCCAGGGGGGTGTCCGAACGGATTTCTGAGGTGTTATTGGAAGTGCTGTCTGAAATATTGTCCAAAATAAATCTCCTTGAATCTCTAGCCGCAAGCGTCTCTGCGGGGGTACTTAAAGGCAAGAGTTGTGCCGGCAAATTATGGGCAAAGCGTTTAAACGCTTCACCCTTTTTATGAGCCTTTTTCGTTGAAAATGGATCTCAATCTGTCAGTGGCTCTCCAATGTTTTGTCGGTTTTTATTGCATTTTGCAAATAATCTCGATTAGTCTGATCACCGGGGATGACGAGAATGTGGCCGCTGCAAAGGGCGACCGCAAGGGATCTCCCCTACACTGGCTTCGGCTTAATTTATTGAACTCCATGTTTTGTTGTGTCTGCACCAAACCTTTATTACCCATTATCCGGTCTGTCATTTCCCCTTAAAAAGGACAGAACTGCACCGAGACAGGCCATGAGAGCGCCAGCCGCCATTGCCCTGTGAAATCCTGCCATGAAGAAAGGCTCCACATCCGGGGTGTAGGTTTTAAAGGGTATTCCATGGTTAAGGCTGGTAAAGGTGCCGGTGAAGATCAATCCAGCAAGGGCAACACCCACCACCATTCCCAGATTTCTGGCAGTTGCCACGGCAGCCGATGCAATGCCCCGGCGGTTGGCAGGAATCGCTCCCATGGCAGCGGCGCTGTTGGGTGAAACAAAGAGGGAGATGCCTGTTCCTGCAAGGGCCAGACGCCAAACAACCGCAGCCGTGCCCGAAGAGGGGTCTATCCGGGTAAACGAGAACAGGGCCAGGGCAAGAAGGGCCATGCCAAGGGTGCAGGGAAATCTTGATCCGGTTCGGTTATAAAGGGCGCCCGACATGGGTGCAATAAAGAAAAGCAGGACAAAGGGGGTGATCATTATGAGCCCTGCACCTGATGCCGAAAGACCGCAGGGATGGACAAGGAAAAATGGCATCATAAACACGATGACGAACAATGCCCCGAAGAGGATGGCCGAGGTGATTACGGGGAGCACAAACAGCCTGATCCTTAACAGGGCCGGATCAAACAGGGGGTGGGGGGTTCTGGACTCGTTCCAGATAAACCCCAGGCCTGCCATGGCCGAGGCCAGAAGGAGCCCCATGGTTTTGGCCGAGAAGAACGACCATTGGTTGAGGTGGGTGAGGACCGCCAGCAGGCACACAAGGCTGATCGCGAGCAGGAGGCTGCCGGTCTTGTCCATGGGTTCGAGATTGGCATGGTCGGCCCCTGTTCCCCGAAGGATCATGAAGCCGGCCAGTGTGGCACCAATGCCGATGGGGATGTTGATGTAGAAGATGAACCGCCATGTGAACAGATCCAGGAGAATTCCGCCTGCCACAGGGCCTGCCGTGAGACCTGCGGCCACAACCGCCCCAACCATGCCAAGGGCCTTGCCCCGTTCCTTGGCCGGAAAGGTATCCACGATCAGGGCAGGTGAGCAAGCCATGAGCATTGCGGCACCGCAGGCCTGTACGATCCGGGATACGATGAGAAAAAAGGGGGTGATTGCCGTTGCGCACAGAAGAGAGCCCAGTGTAAATATGATGAACCCACCCGTGTACACCACCCGTTTACCCCGGATGTCGCTCAGGCGGCCGAAGGTCAGGAGCAGGGAAGAGATGGTTAGAAGATAGACCACCACCACCCATTGAATGGTCTCAAGGCCTGTTCCCATGTCCTGCATGATGTAGGGAAGAGCTATGTTGACGATGCTCGAGTCCAGGGTGGACATGAACACTCCCAGGGCAACGCACACAAAGATGAGCCATTTTTTTTGTTCGGCTTTGTCTTGTTCTGGGCTTTGTCTTTTCTCGTTTTTGGTCATAAGGGCTGAATCTTTTTTTTGTTTGAAACTCCCAGCCAGTTGGTCGTTACAAAGGGCACCCGTAAAGGGAGCCCCTACACTAGCTGCGGCTTATTTTATCGAGTTTCATTCTTCAGTATTTTTTTCAGAAAAAATCCGGTGTAGCTCTTGTCTGATTTTGCCACCTTTTCGGGGGAGCCCTGGGCAACGATCTCTCCGCCCCTGTGGCCCCCCTCCGGGCCGAGGTCGATGATCCAGTCTGCGGTTTTGATAACGTCCAGGTTGTGCTCGATGATGATCACGGTGTTGCCGGCAAGGCTCAGTCGCTGGAGAACCTGGAGCAGGAGTCGTACGTCCTGGAAGTGCAGCCCGGTTGTGGGTTCGTCCAGGATATAGAGGGTCTTGCCCGTATCCCTCTTTGCAAGCTCCCTGGCAAGTTTGATACGCTGGGCCTCGCCGCCGGAGAGGGTCGTGGCTGCCTGGCCAAGCTTGATATAGGTGAGCCCCACATCCATGAGTGTGGTGAGAATGGCCCTTATCTTTGGATGGTTCTTGAACAGCTCCAGGGCCTGGAGCACCGAAAGGTCGAGCACATCTGCAATGGAATGCTCCTTATACTTGATCTCCAGGGTGGCCGTGTTGAACCGTCGGCCGTGGCACACCTCGCAGGGAACAAACACGTCCGCCAGAAAGTGCATCTCCACCTTGATATACCCATCCCCGTTGCAGGCCTCGCAGCGGCCTCCCTTGACGTTGAACGAGAAACGCCCCTTGTGGTAGCCCCTGGCCCTTGCCTCGGGAAGGTCGGCAAAGAGCTCCCGGATGGGGTCGAACACCTTGGTGTAGGTGGCGGGATTGCTCCTGGGGGTTCGGCCGATGGGTTTCTGATCTATGTTGATTATCTTGTCCAGGTTTTCAAGGCCCGTGATGGTACGGTGGCGGCCAATCTCCAGGTCGGCGTTGTTGAGTCCCACGGCAAGGGCCGGATAGAGGATCTGGTTGATCAGGGTTGATTTTCCGGCCCCTGAGACTCCGGTCACGGCAACGATGAGCCCCAAAGGAATCTTGGCCGTGACGTTTTTCAGGTTGTTTTCCGTGGCCCCCTTGATGGTGACAAAACGGTTGCCCATCTGTTTCGGGGTTCGCCTCGTTCCGGGAACCTCGATGGTTTCCATGCGGTTGAGGAAGCGCCCGGTGATGGATTCGGGATTGGACCGAATCTGGTCCGGGGTTCCCTGGGCCACGATCTGACCCCCAAGATGACCGGCTCCAGGGCCGATATCCACGATCCAGTCGCTCTTCTCCATGGTCTCCTGGTCGTGTTCCACAACGATGAGGGTGTTGCCGATGTCCCGCAGATGATGGAGGGTGTTTAAGAGCTTTCCATTGTCCCGCTGGTGAAGACCAATGGAAGGTTCGTCCAGGATGTAGAGAACGCCGGTGAGCTCCGAACCGATCTGGGAGGCAAGGCGTATCCTCTGGGATTCGCCTCCGGACAGGGTGGGGCCGTTCCGGTCAAGGGAGAGATAGTCAAGGCCCACGTTTACAAGGAAGCCGAGGCGGTCCCGGATCTCTTTGAGCAATTCTTCTGCGATGATAAGCTGACTTCCCTCCAGCTTCAGGCCGGTGATGAATTCATAGGTATCCTGGATGGTCATCTCGGTGAGATCGATGATGGATGATCCGTTGATCCTGACGTGGAGCACCTCTTTCTTGAGGCGTCTCCCCTGGCAGACCGGGCAGGGTCTGGATGTCATAAAGCCCGAGTAGTAGCGTTTAGAACCTTCGGACTGGGTTGCGCGATACCGGCGCATGAGGGTGTTGATAACCCCCTCGTGGGACATGGTCACCTCTCCCTGGATCTTTGCCGAGTTCAAGTTGACGGTGAGCTCCCGGCCGCTGGAGCCGAACAGGATGAGGTCTCGCTGATCCCCGGGAAGATCCTTCCAGGGGGTGTTGAAATCCAGCCCCCACTGTTCCTCCATGGCCAGAAGCTGGTCCTTGCCCCAGGAGCTGTTGGTGTAGCGCGGGTTTTTCAGGAAGTAGTTTTTCCAGGGAATGACGGCTCCCTGGCGGATAGATAGATCCGGGTCTGCCACAACCTTGTTCACATCCATGGACAAAAGGGTTCCGATGCCGTTGCACTCGGAGCACATGCCAAGGGGGGAGTTGAAGGAAAAGAGCTGGGGTACAAGTTCGGGATAGGCCGTGCCGCAGCAGGATCGCGCCTCGCTCATTCTCAGGTCTTCCCTGCCCGGGATATGAACCAGGAGCTGACCGTTTCCAAGTTTAAGGGCGGTCTCCACCGAGTCCGTAAGCCGCTTTGTGAAATCGGCGTCATCCTTGATCACCAGGCGGTCCACAACCACCTCGATGTTGTGCTTCTTGTTCTTTGCAAGAGTCTGGATGTCGGCAAATTCCCGGACCACCCCGTCGATTCTTACCCTGGCAAATCCCTCTTTCTTTAATTCGTCCAGGCGCTCCCGGTGTTCACCCTTCCGGTTCTCCACGATGGGCGCCATGACAAGGATCTTTGAGCCGGGGGCAAGGGATAGAATCTGGGTTACCATGCTTTCGGCGTTGCCCCGACCCACCTTTTTGCCGCAGGTAAAGCAGAACTGGGTGCCGATCCTTGCAAACAATACCCTGAGATAGTCGTAGATCTCGGTGATGGTTCCCACGGTGGACCTAGGGTTTTTGCTGGCCGCCTTCTGCTCGATGGCTATGGTGGGTGAAAGCCCCCGGATTGTGTCGTACTTGGGTTTCTCCATCTGGCCGATGAACTGCCGGGCATAGGAGGAGAGGGATTCCACATAGCGGCGCTGACCCTCGGCAAATATGGTGTCAAAGGCAAGGCTCGATTTCCCCGACCCCGACACCCCGGTGAACACGATGAGCTGTTTCTTGGGCAGCTCCACATCAATGTTCTTCAGGTTGTGTTCCCTCGCCCCCTTGACCGTGATGGTGTCAAGTTCACGGGTTCTGCCGGGTTTGATCTCTTCGAGGATGGATTGCATTGCTGTATCGCCGTTTTTCATAGTGGTGTCCGTGGTCTATATGTTAAGCCCCTTTGAATGGGGGAATCTGTCCTTATAAATTTTAATGTGTGTTTCAGACAGAAAAAAATAAGCACGACCCGGACAATGTAAAGAGCCTGTCACCCTGCCGGCAGCACAGTTCAGTTTAATGATTGTTTCAGAAAGCCAGGCAGGGGATACCAGCTTGAGTTTTTTCTTGATCATACTTGAATGGAAGCACGCCTTGTGTCATAGTTTGTTTCACCCTGTTGATGATAGGTTTTTGATCTCACAAACACTCTATCTGCTTGAGCCATCAAGCGCAACGAGGTTCTTATTCTTTTTAGGCGGTGGATCGGGATTTTTTAGCCTTACATAAAAGGTATAAATATGCAAGTCATCTTACATCATAATTTTACAGGTTACACATTATGAATCTGAAACATGTGGGAGTATTTAAAAAACTGTCTCAGATATTCTCCCGGCACAGCACCCGGATGAAAGTGTCCAAAAGCGAGCTGAAATACGGTTCCGAAGATCTTCCTTTCCGCACTGAGATTTTGAGCAGCGACCAAATGGATTCGCACGGAAAGGGCCTGGCGAGAAGGCACGAGCTGGCTAAGGGCAAACCAAAGAGTAAGCTATTGGACAGGCTGGCAAAAAATGAAAGCTTGCTTTTGGAAGTTTACAATCTGCTGAGCGATGATCTGCGTTCTGATATTGCCATTGCTCCGGCCGGGGAGTGGCTGCTCGACAATTTTTATCTTGTTGAGGAGCAGATACGCATTGCCAAAAGTCACCTCCCCAAGGTCTATAGCAAAGAACTTCCACATTTACAGGGCGGGCCTTTGGCAGGATTTCCCCGGGTTTATGACATTGCTTTGGAAATAATCTCCCATGGCGAAGGCCGCATTGATCTGGAGAACCTCAGCAGTTTCGTAAGCGCCTACCAATCTGTAACCACTTTGAAACTGGGTGAGCTTTGGGCAATTCCAATCATGCTGCGGCTTGCTTTGATAGAAAAACTCAGACGAATATCGCTCCGCATTGCTTCAACAAGGAGTGATAAACAAAAAGCCGTGTATTGGGCTGACAAGATGATGGAGACAGTCGCTAAAGACCCCAATAGTTTGATTTTAACTATCGCCGATATGGCGCGATCCAACCCTCCTATGACGAGCTCTTTTGTAGCGGAGCTGGTGCATAGATTGCAGGGCCAGGCCCCGGCCCTGTCTTTACCTTTGAACTGGATAGAACAGCGTCTGGCGGAATCCGTCTTAACTACAGAGCAATTGGTGCGGGCTGAAAACCAGCAACAAGCCATGGAGCAAGTCTCCATCGGCAATACCATAGGCAGTTTGCGACTTTTGGACAATACGGACTGGCGGCAGTTCGTGGAGTCCATGAGCAAAGTGGAGCAGATCCTCTGCCAGGATCCGGCTCAAACATATGCCAACATGGATTTTGCGACCAGAGACAGCTACCGCCATGTAGTGGAAAAACTTGCCCGACGGAGCAATTACAGCGAAAGAGGGATAGCCCATTATGCAATGCGTTTGGCCCAAAAGAGCGCAGCTGGCAAGGGTGGGGCTCACAGGGAAGCACATATAGGATACTATCTGCTGGACAAGGGACTTTTCAAGATGGAGAACATGGGAAAAGTCCGGCTGAAATCAAGCCAAGCCGTGCGTAAGCTGGTAAAAAGAGCTCCCCTGTGGGTCTATATTGGCTCAATTCTGCTGATGACCCTTACGAGCGGCTACTTTTTAGCCTGTGTCTCCTCTTTGGCTGGCCTGCAGGGTTGGAAACTATGGCTGTTTTCGCCCTTTATCGTTGTCGGCAGCTCACACCTGGCAGTAATGCTTGTTAATTGGCTTGTGACTTTATTGGTAAAACCCAAGCGCCTGCCCCGCATGGATTTTTCCCGGGGGATTCCAGATACGGCGCGCACCCTGGTGATGGTTCCCACCATGCTTACCACTCCTCAGAACGCAAAATCTCTGATCAATGGTCTGGAAGTGCGTTTTTTGGCAAACAGGCAAGACAATTTGTACTTCTGTTTATTTACAGATTTTGAGGATGCTGATACCCAGAGCTTGCCGCAGGATGAATCGCTCTTAGCGATGGTCGAAGCAGGAATAAAAGATTTAAATGCAAAGTACTCATCAGCTGAAGGTGATATTTTCTTTCTTTTCCACCGTCCCCGGCTGTGGGATCCTATAGATAAGATCTGGATGGGTTTTGAGCGCAAGCGCGGAAAGGTCTCCGCCCTGAACCGCTTCCTGATAGACGGGAAAAAAGATGACTTTTCCCTGATCGTGGGCGACGTAGCAGAGCTGGAAAATATAAGATACATCATCACGCTGGATACCGATACCCAATTGCCCCTTGATTCTGCCCAGAAGTTCATCGGGGCGATGGCTCATCCGCTGAATAGTCCCAAGTATGATCCTAAGCTGCGGCGCATCGTTGCCGGTTATGGGATCTTGCAGCCCAGAGTGGGCATAAGCACGAACTTAAATCGTCGATCCCACTATTCCAGTATGTGTGCCAGTGATCCCGGGATAGACCCTTATACCCGCACCGTTTCCGATGTATATCAGGACTTGTTTGGCCAAGGATCATTCATCGGTAAAGGCATCTATGACATTCACGCATTTGAACAAACCCTGGGTGACCGTTTGCCGGATAACCGCATTTTGAGCCACGACCTTTTGGAGGGTTGCTACACCAGGGCAGGGCTATTGACCGATGCCCAGCTATACGAAGAATATCCCTCAACCTACTGCGCCGACGTCAAACGCAGGCATCGCTGGATAAGAGGCGATTGGCAGATAGCTCAGTGGGTACTTCCCTTTGTTCCCAAGGCGGATAGGGGTTTTGAGAAGAATCCGCTCTCCATGCTATCACGCTGGAAGATATTTGATAACCTGCGACGCAGTATGGTAGCGTTCTCTTTGTCGATCATGCTGCTGGTGGGATGGCTTGCATTGGCCCAGCCCTTGTTCTGGAGCTTGGCGGTGTTGACCATTCTATTTTTACCCTCAGCCCTTACATCTCTAGTGGCTATGGTGCGAAAATCTGCGGATATGAAGCTGCAGGATCATCTGCGCTCCGAGCTGAAATCTGTGAGCCAAAGGCTGACCGAGGATGTTTTTTATCTGACCTGTATGCCCTATGAAGCTTATTACAGCCTGGATGCTGTGGTGCGAACCCTTTGGCGCACCCTGATCTCGCACAAAAACATGCTGGAATGGAATCCCTCGGCAGAGGATAACAAGGATGATGCCACTCTGTGGGAAACTTTTCGCATGATGTGGATATCTCCCTTCCTGGCCTTGATCACAGGGTCTGTGATGATAGTCTGCCTGGCTCAAACGTCTATTGTCGCCTTTACCATCCTGGCCCTGTGGTTTGCCGCCCCGGCAGTGGTATGGTGGTTCAGCAAGCCCATACTGGAGCGTGAAGCCAGGCTCAGTCAGGCCCAGCTTCTGTTTTTGCGCAAGCTTTCACGCAAGAGCTGGGCTTTTTTTGAAACCTTTGCAGGTCCAGAAGATAACTGGCTGCCGCCGGATAACTTCCAGGAGCATCCGCTTCCCAAGATAGCCCATCGCACTTCTCCTACAAACATCGGTCTGTCACTGCTGGCGAATCTGACAGCCTATGACTTTGGGAACATCTCGGCCGGCCGACTCCTAGAGCGTACAGTCAAAACATTTCGTACTATGGAGAGCATGGAAAGGTATAGGGGACATTTTTATAATTGGTATGACACCAAGACGCTAAAGCCTCTTTATCCGTTTTATATTTCTACTGTTGATAGCGGTAATTTGAGTGGAAACCTGCATGTCCTAAGGCAAGGCCTCTTGGCTTTGATCGATGATAAGATTGTGAACATCAGGGTGTATGAAAGCTTGAATGATGTGCTGGGCATCCTGAGTGATACAGCGCTTAGTTTGGCAGAGATAAGAGTCAATCATTTCATGGACCCCTTGCAAGGGGAGCTGAAAGCTATCTTGCAATCACCTCCCGTCTCGCCTGCAGCCTCCAAAAAGTGCCTTACAGAGCTTTTACACAGTGCCGGATTGCTGGCAGAAAAGATAGCAGATCTGGATAAAGACGAGGATAGCCCGTTGAATTGGTGGGCGAGGGCCTTTGTGGGGCAATGCCGGGACGCTCTGGATGAGCTGATCCTGTTTTTTCCAGACTCAGAGCTTAAAGGATCGGCAAGGCTGCCGAATACCCAGGAAATCCCCACTTTGAAAGAAATTCAGCATCTGAACACAGCCGCCGGGCAAAGGGCCAAAGAGAGGATTGCCTTGATCAACGAACTTGCCGAAAGCTCAGAAGCTTTTGCCCAGATGGATTTTATATTCCTCTATGATGAGAAACGCTACCTGTTTTCTATCGGATATAATGTCAGTGAATTGAGGTTAGACTCCGGTTACTACGACCTTTTGGCTTCTGAAGCCAGACTTGCCACCTTTGTAGGGATTGCCCAGGGTAAGCTTCCCCAGGAAAGCTGGTTTGCCTTGGGGCGTCTGCTGACTATGGTGGGGGGAGAGCCGATCCTGCTTTCCTGGAGTGGCTCCATGTTTGAATACCTCATGCCGCTTCTGGTGATGCCGAACTATGAAAACACCATATTAGACAAGACCTACAAGGCTGTCGTGAGGATACACAAGGAGTATGGTAAAAGGCACTCAGTCCCCTGGGGCATATCTGAAAGCGGCTATAATGCCATTGATGCACTTCAGAATTACCAATACCGTGCCTTTGGCGTGCCCGGTCTGGGTCTGAAGCGAGGCCTGGGCCAAGACCTGGTGATTGCACCTTATGCTTCAGTGATGGCGCTGATGGTGATGCCGGAGGCGGCTTGTTCCAATCTTCAACGTCTTTCTGCCGAAGGTTTTGAAGAAGCCCGCTATGGTTTTTATGAGGCGATAGATTACAGCCGCACCAGGTTGCAGGGAGGGCAAAAACACACCCTGATCCGCTCATTTATGGCGCATCACAAAGGCATGAGTTTTCTTTCCCTGGCCTATCTTCTCTTGGATCGTCCCATGCAAAAACGGTTTGAAGCAGATCCCAAATTTCAGGCTATTATGCTGCTCCTGCAAGAAAAGGTGCCCAAAGCAACTGCCTATTATGCCCGCACCACCAGCCGTGAAGAGCACTATCTTACCTCTTCAAAGGCAGATACACCGATTCGGGTATTTACCAATCCAAATACTCCTGAGCTGGAAGTTCAACTGCTCTCCAATGGAAGCTATCATCTGATGGTTACAAATGCCGGTGGCAGTTACAGCCGCTGGAATGATCTGGATATCACCCGCTGGCGGGAAGACCGCATTCAGGACAACCATGGCACCTTCTGCTATATTCGAGATCTGAAAACCATGGAATATTGGTCCACAGCATATCAGCCCACTTTAAAGGCAACCAAGAATTTTAAAGCCATTTTCTCCAAAGACAGGGTGGAATTTCGGGGAAGTAACCAAAATTATGATACCCATACCGAAATAGCCGTTTCCCCGGAAGACGATATTGAGCTGCGCCGGCTACGGATCACAAACCGGGCCTCAACCCGTAGAACTATAGACGTTACCAGTTATGCGGAAGTGGTGTTGGCCCCCCATGCTACCGATCTTTTGCATCCGGCTTTCAATAAGCTCTTTGTGCAAACTGAGATTGTCGAGAATCATAAAGCCATAATCTGCACCAGGCGTCCCCGTTCGGAAACCGAGAGTGCACCTTGGCTCTTTCATCAGATGTGTACCCAGGGGGCCCAGATAAATGAGATATCCTACGAAACAGACCGGAGTAAATTCATCGGCCGGGGCAATACCGTAACAAATCCTCTGGCCTTGAGCACTGCTCCGCTGGGCAAGAGCACAGTACTTTCTGATAGTGAAGGCTCCGTGCTTGATCCCATCGTGAGCATTCGCTACCAGATCACTTTGGAGCCGAACCAGGCTGCCACAATAAATGTCGTTACCGGAGTAGGTAATACACGTGAACAGGTCATGAACCTGATGGCAAAGTATCAGGACTGGCGTCTTACAGACCGCGTCTTTGACCTTGCCTGGACGCACAATCAGGTTTTCCTGCGGCAATTTAATATTTCAGAATCAGACGCCCAGTTATATGGACGTCTGGCCGGTTCCATTATCTATGCCAATGCACCACTACGGGCAGACCCCAATATTTTAATCAAAAACCGCAGCGGACAGTCCGGTCTCTGGGGATATGCCATCAGCGGTGATTTACCCATAGTTTTACTTCGTATCGGAGACCCTGACAATATTGAGCTTGCGCGGCAGGTGGTTCAGGCTCATTCATACTGGCGACTAAAGGGATTGATCGTGGACCTGGTAATATGGAATGAAGATCATGCCGGCTACCGGCAAATACTGCATGACCAGTTAACTGGGCTTATCTCGTCGGGTTTTGAGCCCAAAATCACCGAGTACCCGGGCGGCATCTTCATCCGTTCCATGGATCAGATTTCTGATGAAGATCGTATCCTGATCCAAACGGTTGCCCGCGTAATAATTTCAGACGCATCAGGTTCACTCTCTGAGCAGATAGATGGACGCAGAGTGTCAAAGATTAGAATACCTCCCCTGAGACCTTCGCGCACCAAGCGCCACAGACCCAGGTCCATTAGTACCAGTGCCATGCCACGCCCTGATCTTTTATTTTTCAACGGACTGGGCGGTTTCACCGGGGATGGTCGGGAATATGTAATCACGACCACTAAGGATCAGCTCACGCCTGCTCCTTGGGTGAATGTTCTGGCAAATCCCCATTTTGGCACGGTAATTTCCGAGAGTGGACTTGCCTATACCTGGGGCGAGAATGCCCACGAATTCCGTTTGACCCCTTGGAACAACGATCCCGTGAGTGACAACCGGGGCGAGGCTTTTTATCTGCGCGATGAAGAGCGGGGTAATTACTGGTCTCCCACCCCGCTGCCCTGCCGCGGAGCCACTCCTTACATCACACGCCACGGCTTTGGATATACCGTGTTTGAACATACCGAACACGCCATCCGCACTGAGGTCTGGGTCTATGTAGCCATGGACGCATCTGTAAAATTTGTCGTAATCAAAATCTTTAACGAATCAAGCAGGTCAAGACGGCTTTCTGCCACTGGATTTGTGGAATGGGTGCTGGGTGATTTTCCTTCAAGATCGGGCATGTATGTGGTAACCGAAGTTGACCAAAGCAGCGGTGCGATCCTGGCACGAAACTCATATAATAGAGAGTTTGAAGATAGAACAGCATTCTTTGACGTGGACGATAGCGGTTTTGATAAAGATACAAGCCGCTCGGTAACCTGTGACCGGGCTGAGTTTTTGGGGCGCAACGGCCGTTTAGAAGAGCCGGCTGCCATGTCCAGAAGCCGCCTTTCCGGGAAAATGGGTGCGGCCCTGGATCCATGCACTGCTATCCAGGTGCATTTTACCTTGGAGCCGGATGAACATCGTGAAATAATTTTCCGTCTGGGCCTGGGCAGAAATGCCGAAGATGCCTCCGGGCTTGCCAAACGGTTTAAAGGCTCAAACGCTGCCCGTGATGTTTTAGAAAAGGTATGGGAACACTGGAAGCATACCTTGAGCGCAGTGAATGTCGAGACCCCGGATAAAGCGCTGAATGTGCTTGCCAACGGCTGGCTGCTATATCAAAATATGGCTTCCCGCCTTTGGGGACGGTCAGGTTTCTATCAATCCGGCGGTGCTTTTGGCTTCCGCGACCAATTGCAGGATGTGATGGCACTGCTTTTTGTGAGACCTGCTATCGCCCGGGAACAATTGCTTGTCTGCGCCAGCCGGCAATTCATCGAAGGTGATGTCCAGCATTGGTGGCATCCACCCTCAGGGCGGGGAGTGCGCACCCGCTGTTCGGACGATTTACTCTGGCTTCCTTTTGTTACCAGTCACTATGTGCATACCACAGGCGATATCGGAGTGCTGGATGAATCGCTCCACTTCTTAGAGGGGCGCCCGGTGAATGCCGATGAAGATTCCTATTATGATCTTCCCGAAAGGTCTATAGAAGAAGCCACTTTGTATGAACACTGCGTCCGGGCCATTGAGACCGGCCTGAGTTTTGGCGAGAAGGGTTTGCCCCTGATGGGCTCCGGTGATTGGAATGATGGCATGAACCTGGTTGGCTTTGGTGGAAAAGGTGAAAGCATTTGGCTGGGATTCTTCTTGTACGATGTTCTTATCCACTTTGCGAAGGTAGCCGGGATTTATCAAAATGAGGCTTTTGCGGAACGCTGTTTGCGAGAAGCCGAGAATCTTCGTAAAAATCTGAATAAAAATGGCTGGGATGGTCAGTGGTATCGTCGTGCTTATTTTGACGACGGCACACCGCTGGGTTCTGCCTCCAATGACGAGTGTAAAATTGATTCCATCTCTCAAAGCTGGTCTGTGCTTTCGGGTGCAGGAGAGCCTGAAAAATCATTGACGGCAATGAAATCCCTTGATCAGCATCTGGTGCGAAGAGACCTTGGTCTTATCCAATTGCTGGATCCGCCTTTTGATAAATCATCCATGAATCCCGGTTATATCAAAGGCTACGTCCCGGGGGTGCGTGAAAATGGAGGTCAATACACCCATGCCGCTGTTTGGACTGCCATGGCCTACGCCAAATTGGAAAATAATCAGAAGGCCTGGGAACTTTTTAAGCTGATCAATCCGGTAAACCATAGCAAAAATCCGAAAGAGACAAAGACTTATATGGTGGAGCCCTACGTGATGGCTGCCGATGTCTATGCTGTGGCTCCCCATGGCGGACGTGGTGGCTGGACCTGGTACACCGGTTCAGCCGGCTGGATGTACAGGCTGATCATGGAGTCCCTGCTGGGGCTGAGACTCGAGGTGGATAAATTGCATATAGAACCATGTCTGCCGCAAGATTGGTCTGAATTCAAGCTGCATTACCGTTATCATGAAACAACCTATCACATCACGGTTTCCCGAAAACAGGATGAATCAGGGCAAATGCGTGTAAACGTGGATGGAGCAGATCAACCCCATAAGTTCATTCCCCTCGTAAATGATCGCATTGAACATTTCGTGAATGTTATCATTCCCCTTAAATGAGGCAGAGCCTGGAAGCTCTCCAAGGGGACTTGTTCAAAAAAAATGCACCTCTCAGGAATAAACTTAATTTGCGGTTTTATCCCACCGGCATGAACCACTGATCTGCCATTAATACTCTTGCTTCCGATGTCAGGGGGATAAGATCGGTTTTATCCAGCAGGTTTAGGTTGAACTTTCGATTCAGGGCGGCAAAATGTCTGAGTCCAAATGCAATTTTGTTGAGATAGGAAAAAACGCCGATGGCCCCGGTGGAAAATTGATTGGCCCGTGTGCCGTAAATGGCGCGAAGATCCGGAAGATCGCAGAATATCTCTTGAACGGTTGAACCGTAGGATTTAAATCGTTCGGGCACATTTCCTGCCTTGATCTCATCACCAATTTTTTTCCCGGTCATGGCAGCTGCCATTGACGCACGGCAGAGACCAATTCCCAGGATATGGCCGTCACCATAGGCAAGCCCCTTAAAGACCTGATCCTCACTCGCAAACCCTCCGGTCATGACCATGGCCGGCGGTGTTTTGCCCTCTGCCTTTAATCGATTGCAGATGCGGACCACGGCATCCTCCAGGCAGACGGTGGGCAGCGACCATTCGTTCATCATCTTTGATGGGCTGTATCCTGAACCGCCCCCGGCCCCGTCAAAGGTGATCATATCCACCTTCTCTTCTGCGGCCATCCTCATCACCCGTTCGATATCCGATGGATCGTATCCTGCCATCTTAAAATAGATGTTTTTGGCCCCCAGGTTCCTGAGCTCTGATATGTGGGCCTTTAAAGATTCTTCGGTCCACATGGGCAGGTTCGCATAGGTGTAGAAATTGGGACAGATCCCCTCCTTATAGGCCTTTTGTACCGACGCATCACCGGGGTCGGGGTGGACCAGGTTACCCTCACGCTGACGCTTAAGTGCTGTTTCAAGATCTTTCACCCGGATGACCGGCTGAGTTCCCTTTGCCCCCTGGCCGAATTTAATTTCAATGGCCTCTGCCCCATATCTCTCCATGGCAATCCTGGGAACTCCCATGAGGTCATCATCCACATTGCACTGCAGGACAATCTGTCCATACCCCCTCTCATATTGGCGAAAGCAGTCAAGGGCCTTACCCAGCAGGGGAAAGTCCACAACTTTGCCGTTTTTGATCTTTAAATCCGGATCGTTGTTCCTGGCGTGTTCGCCGATCACACAGGTTACGCCGGCCATGGCTGCACCGGCAAAGTAATCCTGCCAGTTGAGCTTGATCAATGCGGGAAGGATCACGGGCATTGTCATTTTCACGGGGTTGAAGGTTCCGTAACTGCACTCAAGATTTACATTGAAAATGGTGGCATCGTGGCAGTTTTCCCCCAATCCTTGAGCACCAAACACACGGCCGTTGATGTTAAAGTGGGAAAAATCAAGGGGGTAGTCTTTTTCCGATGCAATTTGATTTTTCCCGGTTGTCATGGGGTAAACGGTCTGTGCGCCCAGCACTGCCGCCTGGGCCAGCTCGCAGGTTCCGCTGCACTCTTCGGTGCAAAAAGAGCACATCCCGGATTGGGGGGAAAGAAATCCGCTGCGGTTTCTTGCAAATGTAAATCCAGAACTGAAGGGGGGAGAATAAGACATGGTAACCGCCTTTTTTTATGGGAAACTACCATCGAAACATCATAGTGGGAGTCTCGATTTCAGGACAACCAAAGGGGGCGGAACGACTGGTGTCCACCCTGTTCCATCGTGTTTCATTTTCATGCCGAACATCGGGTATCATATCCCGGCTTTTTAACTCCGGCAAGGGATTTTCTTCCGGCCATTCTCATTTACCCAAGATGAGAAATATGGTTTTTCCCCAGCAGTTTTAATTTATGTTCAGACAGGGGAGACCGACTGTCGCCCCCCCCCAACTCTGATATCTACAATTAGAAATGCTGGTTTTTCCCAGGCCGTCTTGACAGAAAAAAATCTCCGGCCCATAATAACCCCCATTATGGAAACGATCTGGATCATAGGGGCCGGCCACTTTGGTCGGCTGGCGGTTAACCGTTTGAGGGGCAGGAAAAAGGCCCGTTGCCTGGTGGTGGTGGACCCGGTGGCGAAGAACCTGGAGGATCTCCAGGCGCCCGGCGAGGTCTTCACAGTAATTGGGGACGGTATAGACTTTTTGGATGAGCATCTCAAGCCAGGGGCTAATGTGGACTGGGTTATCCCGTCCCTGCCCCTGCACCTTGGGTGGAAGTGGTGCCAAAGACGCCTTGGGCCGAGTCATCTCGTGCCTCTTCCGGCTGCAAGGCAAGAGCTCCTTCCCCTTGTGCCCAACCCCATGGAAGGGACAGACAACGATCTCTATACCAGCTTTGCCGATTTTATCTGCCCGGACAATTGCAGCGAACCCAGCGAGTATTGCACCGCCACGGGGCTTCCCCGCAAGCAGAATCTCTTTGACCTCCTGGGAAAACTCCAGATCCCGGGTTTCCGTTCCCTCGTCCTCCAGAGCCATCAGTTGTGTCCTGGCATCGGGGGAGTTACCCCGGATCAACTTTTTTCTCTGCTGGCAGATATCGAGGCAGCCCCAGGAAAACTTTTGATTTCCACCGCATGCAGATGTCATGGAGTAATCACTCCATCTCTTTATACACAGGCAACTAAATAATTTGGTGAATATGAAAAATGATCTTATAAATATTTCTGAACTCAACCTTCAGGACCCTTTTGCTTCAATCTTATATCCCGAAGGTTACGCTGTCGTTAATGTGTGAGTAATCACACAAAGAAAGGAATAGAGAACCAATGGGCAGCCTAGCTTTACCACAATTGAAAGACGCCACGCTTGAGGTGGAAAACCGCATCGCAACGTTGACGATGAACCGGCACGATGTGCGCAATGCCCTGACCGGCACGGCATTGATCGAAGATATCGTTGCCACGTGCGAGTGGGTCAATCTGGCTGACCAGGTTTCCGTGCTTGTCATTACAGGCGCTGGTTCGGCATTTTCAGCCGGTGGAAACGTGAAAGACATGGCCGAGCGGGGTGGTGACTTCGCAGGTGACGTTGCCGAAGTCTCCACACGTTACCGACGCGGCATTCAGCGCATTCCTCTGGCTATGGAGCAGGTTGAAGTCCCTGTCATTGCGGCAGTTAACGGTCCTGCAATCGGCGCCGGATTCGACCTGTGCAATATGGCTGATCTGCGTATTGGGTCAGAAAAAGCCAGGTTTGGGGAAACCTTCCTCAATCTGGGAATCATCCCCGGTGATGGGGGTGCCTGGCTCATGCAGCGCCTGATCGGCTATCAGGCGGCCTTCGAACTTACGCTGTCGGGACGTATCATTGATGCTGTCGAAGCAAAACAGATGGGCATTCTTCTGGAGGTTGTTGCCCCTGATCACCTGATGGGCCGCGTTAATGAGATGGCCTCGCGCTTTGCGGCACAGCCACCCAAGGCGCTGCGTCTGACAAAGCGTCTTATGAAGATGGCTCAACGCACCGAGCTGAAAGATTTCCTTGACGTGTGTGCGACCTTCCAGGGCATGTGTCACAACGAACCAGAACACCTTGAGGCGGTGCAGCGGTTTTTGAATAAATGATAACCCGATTAAGCGTTTTATCGTTTCCATCCGCCGATGAGATGGAGGTGGAGGTGAAAAATCGCCTGTCCCCCGCCCCGTTCAACATTGAGCAACAGCCTGTAGCCTGATTTGTCTATTCCCTGTTCCCTGGCCATCTCTTTTTGCCACCATGAAAAGCTTGCCCACAATAGCCTGGTCGCCCACGGTTAGATCGTTGACGCTCCGGATATGCTGTTTGGGAACGATCAGCAGATGAACCGGAGCTTCGGGATTTATATCCCTGAATACCACGATGGCATCGTCTTCATACAGGAATTGGCTGGGAATTTTTCGGGTTGCTATTTTGCAGAACAGACAATCGTCAGGCATTTCATTCACCTCATAAGAAAATATGTAACTCAAAACCTCGCAATCTAAGGTTCCCCATCGTTTTTATCTCACCGTTACCACAGGGCACGGAGCACGGAGAATGACCGTCTGGGCAGTTGATCCAAAGAGGAGTTTGCCCACCTTGGATCGGCTTTTTACACCGATAATAATTTCATCAACATTCTTTTCCCTGGCAAACCTGACAATATCTTCACCCGGCTCAAATCCCCTGACCAGCAGATGAATATCCGATTTTACGCCATTCTCGTCAAAGTACTGTCCGGCGTCCTTTAGATTTTTTTCCGCCTCTTCATATGCGGCATGCTGGTCTTTTTCACCGCCCTTCATGGAAGTTATCACCAGGACTTCACCATCAAACGCCTTTGCATGCTTTAGGGCAATTTCCAACAGCTCCCTGCCCACGTCCAACCCCCGGTATCCCACGAGAATTTTCATTGGTCATCCTTTTTTATTTAGGTTGAATTGTTTTATTCACCCCCTGTTTAAAAGATTTTACCCTTATTCACAAGGGAAAAAAGAGCTGGAGAGCAATGACATATATAGCATCAGGAAGAGATGGACAATAGCTTTACGGTGATTATCCCCGAGCAGAAGGGATTTTTAAAAAAATGAGTGAGTGAGTCAAAGACTCACTCACTCAAATCAATTATTCATTTGTTCATTAGGAGAAATGAGAGCCTGATTATTTCTCTACAATCAGCTCATATCCCGTGGGCGTCAGCTTCGCAGGAGTCTGCATGTTGTCGATGTTTCCCGGCATGCCCACCAGGGGATACCACAGGGCCATGATCAGGGCAAGAACCGTGATTCCGATAACCGACCTGAACAGCAGGATCTTAAACGCCTCAAACTGGGTGAAATAGCCGAAACCATAGGCAATGAGGGTCGGGGGGCACCCGATGACCAGCAACACAAAGGTTGTGGCAAGGGGCACGGCCATGGCAATGGGTACCACAGGGGTTCCAGCCATGTCTGCCATGGGAACCACAACAGGAACAAGCAGGGCCGTGGCCGCAGCATTGGCCATAAAGCTTGTAATCACAGCGCTGAGTGCGGATGCACCGGCCGCAACCACAGGCCATGGTGAATTTGTGAATATCGGGAATATCTGGGTGGCGATCCATTTCCCTGCGCCAGTGTCCAGCATGGCCACACCAAGGGAGAATCCCGCACCAAACACCATGATGGGGTTCCAAGGGTATTCATCAAGGCATCGTTTCCAGTCCACGACATTGAACATCATGCATACGACAATAAAAAGACCGCCAATGGCCGATACGTGGATTTTGGTAATATCCGTCATGAACCAGAGTAGGAACGTACCTGCAAGAATCCATGAGAGGACTTTTTCGTTTTTTGTCATGGTCGGCATCTTCTCGACGACGATTTCCGCCGGCAGCTCTTTGATCTTGGGCGGATAAAAGATCCATACGGCGATCCAGGTGGCAACTCCCAGGAACAGGGAAGGCACGAATTGATAGAGCATGTATTCCATGAAACCGATGT
>Ga0265295_1002564_pt1 | contig 28442 bp, 25 predicted proteins | sample Munlansysbiofilm_FD_192503 | JGI IMG/M metagenome (GOLD analysis project Ga0265295, IMG submission 192503) | Leachate microbial communities from a municipal landfill in Southern Ontario, Canada - Methane capture system biofilm | ecosystem: Engineered > Solid waste > Landfill > Unclassified ... | reverse complement strand
GCAGCACGCAAAACTGCCTTTTGGAAAAGTGACAGATCTCCAAAGAGGGGAATAAACTGCTTGGGGTAGTTGCTTCTGCTCAAAGGGAAGAGGCGTGTGCCAAAGCCGCCGGCAAGAATTATTGTGTGCATGAGGTATTTCCTGTATGTATTGTATGACAGGTCACCATCAAAAGGGTTGTGTTTTTCAAACTTCTATTGAAGAGAATAAGTTGTAAATAGCTTTCTCTCCCATATAGTAACCATAGGTGATTCCCATACCAAAAACGGCTTTCATTACTGGTATCACAGGTCAGGATGGTTCCTATCTGGCTGAACTACTTCTCCACAAAGGATACGAGGTCCACGGTCTTATACGCAGAGCTTCTACGTTTAACACATCTCGTCTTGATAACATCTATCAGGATCCGCATGATGAACCCAAGTTGATTCTTCATTATGGTGATCTTTCAGATACGGAACAGATCTCTAATATCATATACAATATCAAACCATCAGAAGTCTACCACCTCGGTGCCCAGAGTCATGTGAGAGTCAGTTTTGATACGCCAGAATACACCGGCAATGTGACCGGACTTGGAACAGCCCGCCTTCTGGAGACCATCCGGAAAAGCGGTCAGGATATCAGATTCTATCAGGCATCCAGTTCCGAAATGTTTGGTGCGACCCCGCCGCCGCAGAATGAAGAGACCAAGTTCTGGCCGAGAAGTCCGTATGCATGTGCAAAAGTCTATGCATATTATATGTCCAGAAATTACCGTGATGGGTATAATATGTTCGTTTGCAACGGAATTCTTTTCAATCACGAATCTCCCCGTCGCGGCGAGACGTTTGTAACGAGAAAGATCACCCGCGGTCTTGCAAATATTGTTGCCGGTAAGCAGAAATATCTCTATATGGGTAATCTCGATGCACGTCGTGACTGGGGATTCTCGCCGGAATATGTTGAAGCGATGTGGATGATGCTTCAGCAGAATAAGCCTGATGATTATGTCGTGAGCACCGGGCAGACCAACTCGGTAAAGGAGTTTCTCGAAGAGGCATTCAACTACGCGGGTCTGAACTGGGAAGACTATGTTAAAATTGATCCGCAGTATTTCCGTCCAACTGAGGTGGAGAATCTTATCGGTGATTCACGTAAGGCAAAGAAGATTCTTGGCTGGGGACCAAAGGTTACCTTCAAGGACTTAACAAGGATCATGGTCGATTCGGATTTCCGTGCAGCAGGGCTTGAAGCGATAGGCGAGGGAGATGCAGCACTCACAAAACTCTATCCGGATAAATGGTGGGGAGGGGATTAAATGAGTGATATGCATTTTGAAGACAAGATCATTCTGGTGACCGGGGGGGCAGGGTTCCTTGGTTCGAATGTAGTAAAGCATCTCATCAATTCGGGCGCAAAAAAAGAGAATATCATCGTTCCGCGAAGCCGTGATATTGATCTACGTGTATGGGAGAATTGTTTATCGGTGACAAAAGGGGTGGATCTGGTGATCCACTTAGCTGCATCCGTTGGCGGAATTGGATATAATATGAACAACCCCGGGTCCCTCTTCTATGATAATGCAATCATGGGAATTCAGCTGATGGAAGCTGCCCGTCAGAATAATGTGGGTAAATTTGTGGCTGTTGGAACGATCTGTGCATACCCGAAGTTTACCCCTATCCCATTCCGCGAAGAGGAATTATGGAATGGGTATCCTGAGGAAACAAATGCACCATACGGTCTTGCCAAGAAGATGATGCTCGTTCAGGCCCAATCGTATCGTCAGCAGTATGGGTTCGATGCAATTTATCTCCTGCCGGTGAATCTGTATGGTCCGGGAGATAATTTCAACCCGGATAGCTCCCACGTGATTCCTGCATTGATCAAGAAGTTTATCGATGCGAAGGAGAGCGGGTCATCGAAAGTTGAGGTATGGGGCACAGGTGCAGCATCAAGGGAATTTTTATTTGTGGATGATGCAGCACGGGCCATCGTTCTTGCAGCTCAAAAGTATGATAATCCTGATCCGGTGAACATTGGTTCCTGTATGGAGATAACAATTAAGGATCTGGTCGATTTGATTGCTGAATTGACAGATTTTGAGGGTGAGATCATCTGGGATACGAGTAAGCCGGATGGTCAGCCAAGGCGATGTCTGGATGTGAGTGTGGCCGAAAGGGAGTTTGGGTTCAAAGCGCAGGTTGGATTTGAAGAAGGATTGAAGAAAACAATTGAGTGGTATGTAAGATACGTGAATGGAGTAACTCTAAATTATGATTCAAGTTGAAGATGTAAATCTCACTTATTGGTGATAATAATGATTACTATTGCATTATTTGGGGGTATGGGCAACCAGTTATGTCAATATGCAGTTGGTAGATCATTAGCTATTGATCGTGATGATAGTTTGTCAATTGATAAATCATATTATTATCATTATAACTTAAACATTATACCAAGGAAGTATGAATTAAATCATTTTAACGTTAATGTATTCTCTGTTCATTCAAGTCCGCTTTCACTGATTAGGACGAGTTTATTATTTCGAATAAATGAACAAAAATATTTCCCCAAGAAAATTGGAAATAGAAAATATGTTTATGACCCAGATCTTTATGGGTCAAATGGGCATAATGCACCTAGAGAATATAGACAAATATTGGAAGATAAATCGTCAGACTACTGTCTGGTAGGTCCATGGGTATATTATGGTTTGTTTAAACATAATTGGGATGTCATTCAAAATGAGTGTTCAGTCTCGACCCCACCTAGCAATGAAAATCAAAAAATAGCAGAAAAGATATCAAATTGTGATTCTGTTTGTCTTCATGTTCGTCGTGGTGATTTTGTTTCGTGCGGAATAGCTTCGGATGTATCATATTATCATGCGGCGATTAAGTATATTATTGATAATGTTGACAAACCATTTTTTTTTGTATTCTCAGATGATTTTGAGTGGACTAAAAAAGAGATAAAAATACCTTGTCACCATTATTATGTCTCCCTCAATAATGCAGACACCGCATATGAGGATATGCGACTCATTTCTCAATGCAAGTATTTTATCACAACAAATAGTTCCTTTGGTTCCATGGGTGCATTGCTTTCAAAATTCGATGAAAAACTAATCATTCATCCGGATTCAAATGGAACTCCAACTCTATTGGATTGGAAATGATTCAATGAAAAGAAATGAAAAGGAAACACGCGTCTTTATGAGTAAAAATAGAGTTATAAATGTAAAAATATCTCCAGAAAGTGATTCGAGCTCCTATCTCCACATATCTGAGTCAAACTCAATATTTGGAAATTGTATGTTTCACCATGAACGTGAGTTTCAAGATTATGATTTCTGGATTCTTCTACATGATTTTACATATGATGGTACAGTCATCTGCCCACCAGAAAATACGATTTTTGTAACTGGGGAGCCTGCAAGTGTTAAAAAATACAGCAGTAAATTTTTGAAACAGTTTGCAACAATTGTAACCTCTCAAGAGGGTCTATCTCATTCAAATGTGATTGAAACTCATCAAGTACTTTCATGGGGTTTCCATAAATCATATGATGAGTTAAATCAGATGAAACCGTTTGAAAAAAGTAAATTCATGTCAATTGTTTCATCAAATAAAAGATTCAGTAAAGGGCATGAACAACGATATCAATTTGCCAAAAATCTGAAACGACACTTTGGTGATACCATTGATTTGTATGGTCGTGGTATCTGTGATTTTGAGAGCAAATGGGATGTGATTGCACCATATATGTTTTCGATTGCTGTTGAAAACTCAAGTTCAAAAAATTATATTACTGAGAAACTAACTGAATGTTTTCTAAGTTACACTTTTCCATTATATTATGGCTGTCCAAATGTTGATGACTACTATCCAAAAGGTTCCTATGAATGGATTGACATTAGTGACAAGGAAGGTTCGGTTGATTTAATTGAAAAAATTAGACATGATCCAAATTATTATCAAAAGCACCTTCCAGCAGTATGTGATGCAAGAAAACGGTATTTGGATCAATATGATCTCTATCCACTTCTTGCGGGGATTATTGCGAATTTGGATGAAAAAAAAGAGGTTTACGGTTCTAATAAAAAAATGCAGATCTCTCCAGCTGGGATGAAATTATCGGATTTGGCGTTTAAAGGGAGATGTGTTGCAGGAATTATCAAAAATGCTATTGATAACGAATTGCATAAGTCCTCTTAACCATATTTCTATCTCAGTAGAGAAACGATTGTAACCCCAAACTGTGAATTCCTATAATATTAATGACGATTCCTTCAAAATTGAGGCAATTTCTGTTTCAGTAAATAAATATTAGTGTCCCTTAGATTTGATATAACGAAGGAACAGTTTATAATATAATGGAAAAGATAATTGCCATAATGCCCATAGTTTCCTTTTGAGCGGATGACCCCACAGTGTGTTATTCATATTAAGGATTATATTATCTAATGTTCTTTTTTGTTGAAGAAACTTAATGAGTTCCTCCTCTTTTCCCCAAGGTGTTTGAAAAAAGTAGTGCCAAAATTCTCTGTCGTATTTCGAGTGATATTGATCCCAAGGTTTTATTGCACCAGCAAAATGAAGAATATAACCGTGTGGTTTTCCATCTATCTCTTGTTCGGCAAGGATTTTTTTCACCTCCTCTTCACTTAAACCCAATGGTAAATAAAATCTCTGTGGCAAGATGTATTTATCTCCCATAAATACCCAGTTTAAAATATCCTGTTCATATAGCGGGACATCGGGGTGTTCTTTGAAAAACCTCAATGCTTTGTCTGGCAATGTCTTGTTTTCTCTAATTTTTTCAAGATTATATATACAAAGATCTGGGCAGATATATTTATCTGTGTCCATACCGGTTTTCTCATAAAATTTATGTATTGATCGTTTACTAGGGACTCTCCCTGCAATTCCGGGCTCTAATCCCCCTGATATTGAATAATTTTTCGGGATACAGGCAATTAATTTTCCTAAATCTGTCTTAACAATAGTATCGCCCCCCAGTAGTACTACCATATCAACATCAGGTAACAATTCTGGAATATATAGTCGAGAATAAGAAAAGATATTGTTCATATTATCTGGTAGGTGAAATACATGATAACATATAGTATCATCAGGTCTAATTAATAAATCCTGAAGTTTCTTCATATTTACCAGCGTTTGATCTTTGCTTCGTACCGAAATTCTATCGTCATAAATTATATGAAATATAACTGATATTGAACAGTTATCTATGACTGATAACATTGATGCAGCCATATATGGACTATAATCATCAGATAAATTATTTCTAATATATAAAACGTGAATTTTATCTCTCATTGCGAATTATATTCTACGTCAATCTATTTTATTCTACTGAGAAATGTTCAATGCATATTGTTGATGATTGAATATCTGTATGGTTATATAAAATTAAATCAATTAAAATGAATCTCTAAAATGATCAGTTTCATATATCAACAATTTAAATGAAATAAGTAGTATGGTGTTCATACATTTTTTGAAGGAGATACACAATAAATTATTGCGTGTTATCCCCTATAATCTCCATGAATTCTATCAAACAAATTATTTCTTCTGGTTTTTATCCAGATTTCTTTCCCTAATGTTATTTGTGATACCCTTTGAGCGTATTAAATCATTTGGAGAGCGAAATCCACAATTAACCTATTATATAATTGGACGTGAGTCTTGGGCTGGTAATGGCTTATTTTCTTGTGCTATTGCTGTAGTCTCTGCTATTGAATACGCAGTGGAACGCGGCTATATCCCAGTAGTTGATATGAAAAATAGTGATAACGCATATCTTTACCCGAATGAGATTGGAAATGTTAATGCATGGGATTATTATTTTGAACAACCTCTTGCAAACATCAATAAAAAGTTATACTCTCTAGATGAAGCATATCATAGTAAATCTGTAATCGTTAATAATGCGGATAACGGAGGAATTGTCCAAGCATTATATCCAGCAACGATTCCATCATTGCTCAGGAAGAATAATAAGATATTACAGAGGTGGGGCACTCAGTATAAAAAATATGTGCGTCTGAATGCCAGAACACAAAGATATGTGGACGATCAATACAATAAAATTATTCATGAGGATGATAGGGTACTTGGTATATTTGTAAGAGGGGGTGAATATCGACTCTCGCGCCCGTATGGTCATCCTATTCAACCGGAAATTTGTGACATCATATGTAATGCTCGTTTATTCATGGAAAAATGGAATTGTAATAAAATCTTTTTGACAACGGAGGATGAAGATATTCTGCGTGAATTCACGGATGCTTTTGGAGATGAGGTCATTTCAACTGAAAGGAGATACATCAAATATGTTGTTTCCGAAGGGGAGGATGGACAATCTCTCCGTTATATTAAACCTCCAGAACGAGAACGTGAAAAATATCTAAGTGGACTTGAGTATCTCACTGATGTTTATATCATGTCCCGATGCAATTGTATCATAGGAAGTACCACCTGTGGAATGATAGCGTCTGTATTGATGTCACAAGGCTACGAGCACTCATATTTCTTTGACTGTGGAGTATTTGGAATCACGGATAAAAAGAAATGCAGTAATTTTTCGCCATCCCAAGGAACTTGGGTTTTAAAATGAGTGGTAATGTCTCTATCTGGGATTTACGTGGTATTCTTAAATATATTGGGAGACTGTGGCTCCTTTCTCAACTATCTTATTTTCAGATTTATTACTCTCCTCTATGTCTTCTTCTTCAGTTTAATGAATGAAATGTTCTTGATGAACTGGATACATTTCAGTTGTATCATCACTTGGATTAATAATAGAATATCTCCAATCTACGATTTATCATCTGCTCTTGCCTGACGTGCTTCCACCTACACAGTTTTTTAATATTTGGATGATAATACTCAATCTTATTTGGATATCTTGCCAAAAGGATCTGGGTATGTTCATTCATAGAGATAATATCTGTTGCCCAAAAACAATATCTCATTCTTGTCATTATCACGATGAAACTCCCGTATCTTTCTATAATCATTTAGATGAACTTCAATGCACCATCCTGGAGAATCCTGCTATTTAATTCAAGATCGCTAATATATGAGTAATTTATCTTGCGATTTTTGAGGCTTGTCAGAAAAGTATCCTTCGAGTCTGTATATGAGTTTCAAGTTATCAACGTTGTTCTACTAATTGTCAACGATTACTACGTAGGATCAAACTGCCGACTCTTAGTTTCCTTCAGCATATCTGGAAAAATCCCCTTCTTGTTTTAGGATTGTAATGTCTATGATAAATTCTAAATATACTGGGCATTTTACCTACAGAGCCGCCCAAACTAATCTGATCATCCTATTTCTCTGAATCATCGCGTGCTGATTCCTGTTCCAGTGAATGTCGATGAAATTCAGGGCTCCCGCAGGGATTTTATCCAGTGTAGAGTCATCAATAATCAGACAACCATCATCTTTAAATACACGAGACAAGACATCCTTCCAAAAGCTTCAGTATTTTGAGGAATACGCTCTTCCAGATAGCGCCAAACTGAATCCTGATAGTGAGATTGTGAAGAATAATTGTTGCAGTTTTAAACTTCACAACATCAGAAGGTACAAAGTTGAGCTATCTGAAAATGCATGTGATATACGTCAGCGGTTTTTGGCGTGAGCCAGTTGTATTTTTTGTGCTAACGTATACCTTATACCTATGTTATGTTTTCATTGAGATTACACTGTGTAAAGCCTATGTATTTTGATTTTGATCAAAAAAATATATTGGAAATATTCGATACTTAATGTATGTAAAATATTGTGGTGGAATTATCATGTCATTCAATGAATAGAATGATTAATAGTAATTTGAATCTATATATATGAACTTAAGCCAATAATATTTGGATGTATATCTTATGCTCATTAAACTCGCAGATTACATAACAACGTTTCTTGTTGAAAATAATATTACTACAATATTTACCGTAACTGGTGGAGGTGCCATGCATTTAAATGATAGTTTTGGTCATCACCCTAATTTGCAGTGCATTTACAATCATCATGAACAGGCCTGCGCAATGGCCGCAGAGAGTTATGCAAGAATACATAATAAGATAGCTGCTGTTTGTGTTACAACCGGGCCTGGAGGTACAAATGCTATTACTGGTGTTGTAGGCGGGTGGCTTGATTCTATTCCAATGCTCATAATATCTGGTCAGGTCCGTTATGATACAACTGCACGTTCAACAGGTTTACCTCTTCGTGCAATGGGCGATCAGGAATTTGATATTACACAGGCCGTTACCTGCATGACGAAATATTCAGAAATGATTGCCGATCCTTATCGTATTCGATATGCACTGGAAAAAGCATTATTTCTGGCAAAATCTGGCAGGCCGGGACCATGCTGGCTTGATATCCCTTTAAATATTCAGGGAGCTTTCATTGAAACTGATAATTTATATCCATTTGATGCTTCAGAATGTGCCCTGTCACTTCCCGTATCAATTGAATCTTCACTTGCCAGGGATATTATCGTCAAATTAAAACAGGCAAAACGTCCTGTGATAAATGCTGGGAGTGCAATCCGAACGTCCGGTGGTTTTGCCGTCTTTCGGGAATTGATAGAGAAACTTAATATACCTGTAGTGACTGGTTGGAATAGTATTGATCTCATTCCAGATACTCATCCCTTATACGTTGGGAGAGCTGGTATTATGGGTGATAGACCCGGTAATTTTGCCATTCAAAATAGTGACCTTATTCTATCATTAGGTAGTAGGCTTAGTATTCGTCAGGTCGGATACAATTATAAGACTTGGGCTCGAGAAGCATTTGTAATTATGGTTGATGTTGATGTTGCTGAACTCAAAAAACCAAGTTTGCATGTGGAAATGCCAGTATGTGCTGATGTAAAAGATGTCATGCAGAATCTAGTAGATTGTCTTGGTCAAGATACTATCTCCCCGAAAACAGAATGGGTATTAAGATGTCAAACTTGGAAAAAACATTACCCCGTTGTTCTTCCAAAACATTATACTCCACAAAATCAGACAAATGTTTATGCCTTCATCAAAGATCTCAGCAGTTCATTATCAGAGAATGCAATTACTGTGGTTAGCAATGGATCTGCCTGCGTTGTTGGTAGTCATGCGTTTGTCATAAAAGAGGGACAGCGATTTATTATTAACTCAGCAATTGCTTCAATGGGATATGGTATTCCAGCGGCAATCGGAGCATGCATCGCAAGTGGCAAACAGAATATTGTGTGTATTGATGGAGATGGTAGCATTCAGATGAATATTCAGGAGTTGCAGACTATCATCACAAATCATCTCCCGATTAAAATATTTGTTATAAATAATGCCGGATATCATTCTATTCGTCAGACCCAAACAAAATTCTTTAAAGAACCTTACGTGGGTATAGGTCCGGATAGTCATGATTTAGATTTTCCCAGTATGGAAAAACTGGCGTGGGCATATGGTTATCCATATGTGAAATGTGAAAATAACTCTGAGCTTTGCATGACAATTCGGTCCGTGTTTTCCATAAATGGGCCGGTAATATGTGAGGTGTTTGTAACAAAGGAACAGGAGTTTGAACCCAAATCTTCTGCAAAACAACTACCTGATGGAACATTGATTTCTCCCCCTCTGGAAGACATGAGTCCGTTTCTTCCAACTGAGGAGCTCATAGAAAATATGATAATCGAACCCATTCTCTTGGAGAAGCAATAAGATTATGAATGTGCGAGATCCTTTCTCTCTTCCTCATGGAATCAAAGCAATCGTCTTTGATTTGGATGGGACAATCTACTATGGGGACAAAGTAATTGATGGGGCCAATGAAACAATTATGCTTGCAAGAACATTGGGACTCCAAGTATTCTTTATTACAAATAACTCCACAAAATCAAGAGAAGAAATCTATAAACGACTTAAGGGGATGAAAATTGACTGCTTTCTAGAGGAAATTTACACGTCTGGTTATGCGGCAGCATTATACACAAAGCAGAGCGGATTAACTGACATTTATATCTCAGGCTCTGCCAGCCTCAAAAAAGAATTTCAGGATATGGGTATTAAATTATCATCAAAAGAAACTGCAAAAACACTTGTTATTGGCTATAACCTAGATTACAGTTATGAATCATTAACTGATGATGTTGAAGTCGCGTTGCATTCCAATGTTATTGTTGCATGTAATAAGGAACGTACATATCCTGGGAAAGATGCACGGCTTTACCCAGGTTGTGGTGCTATGGTCTCTGCCATTGAGTGGTGTTCCAGTCATCGGGCAGATATTGTAATTGGGAAACCCGACACATATATGTTGAGTCATATAATGAATGTCCATTCTCTGGAAAATGATGAGATATTAATGGTTGGAGATACCTATGAAAGTGATATTACAATGGCGGTCACAATGGGCATTCCGTCAGTGTACGTTGGAAATGAGGTACACAAAGATACTATATGTATTAAATCAATAAGGGCGTTATATGATATACTTACGGACAGGTTAACTCACAATGACTAATCATAAAATATCTCTTATGGATTGTACTCTTCGTGATGGGGGCTATATAAATAATTGGGAATTTGGTGAACATGCCATTATTGGGATTACGAAAAAAATGGCTCAGACCGGAATAGAAGCCATAGAGCTTGGATTCATCAAACCTCAGCCCGATGACAAGGGTCGAACAGTATTTTCTGGAACAACTGAAGTTAAACGTGCACTGCCGGAGAAAGATTCACGTATGCTTTATGTAGGTATGCTGGACATGAGTTCTCCTGTCCCAATGGAGAAAATTACACCGCGTGAGGCTGATGGGATTGATGCCCTGCGGGTGATTTTTAAGAAGAATAAGATTCAAGAAGGTATTGATTATTGTATTGATGCCAGGAAAAAAGGATATTTAGTATTTGTACAGCCCGTTGGATCTGATCTATATTCTGATGAAGAGTTCATTAGGATGATTCAGCGATTTAACACGGTAAAACCGGATGCACTGTATATCGTGGATTCCTTTGGTTTGATTAAGATGAAGCATTTCCTCAGATTGGTATATCTCGCCGATAATAATTTAGATTTGGATATTGCTCTTGGCTACCATTCTCACAATAATCTCCAGCAAGCCTTTGCTAATGCACAAGCTCTGACCGAGCTTAGCTTGAATCGTGATATCTATATTGATGCATGTGTGTTTGGAATGGGACGCGGTGCTGGAAACCTGCATATGGAGTTGTTTGCCGAGTATCTCAACGAAAATTTTGGAAAAAATTATCGGATTGAACCACTGCTGGAAATCATTGATTTATACCTGAATGACATCTATCGTAAACATTTTTGGGGTTATTCTCTTCCATATTATCTGTCCGCATCCAATTCCTGTCATCCTAATTATGCAATTTACTTTGAGAAAAAAGGCAGTCTCACTGTAAAATCATTTAATGAAGTATTAAAATCAATTCCTGATAAGCAAAAGGCCCTCTACTCTCCGGAAATTGCAGAGAGTATCTATCAGAATTATCAGAGAAATTATGTTGACGATGCAGATATCCTATCCAGACTGGAAAAAGAGTTCTCAGGAAAACCTCTCCTTATTCTTGCCCCCGGTAAATCATTAAATAAATTTGGGAATGCTCTTCAGGAGTTTATTGATCAATACCATCCGATTGTTATCTCTTTAAGTCACTATAATGAGGTTTTTAAAAGCAACTATGTTTTTTGTACTAATGCGAAAAGGTCTGATAAGATATATGAATATAGCCCTGCAACGTTAATTTTAACATCGAACATCAGGGAATATACGGGAAATCCCTACCTTCTTAATTATGCAAGTTATGCGTGTGACATGGTTGAAATTGCAGAAAATAGCGGGATTATGTTTCTGAATCTCCTTTTAACCTTAGGGATTAAAGAATCATATATTGCAGGTATGGATGGTTATACGGAAGCACCAAATTTCTTTACAAATAAGTTGGATGTAATCTATTCTAAATCTGAAAAAGATGTTAGAAACTTCCTTATAAAGAATCAGTTGGATGTCATATCCAAGAGATTGACACTTCACTTCTTGACACCGAGTGTATATTGCTCTAATGTTGTTGAAGGAGGTACATGCCAACAGCGATTGTAACTGGTCCAACTGGGGCAGTAGGGGTGGCTCTCATAAATTAACTGCTTCAGGAGGAGTATTTCATCTATGCGATTGTACGCCAACATTCATGCCGTATTAGTAATTTACCGGTTCATAATAATCACATATGTATTTCTGTTTTGAAGTACATTAATATCTATTGTCAGGTAATTATTTATCATCTTGTATTCCAAATCTAATGAATTTTTTGAACTTCCTTCATACATATATTCTATGCGCTCTTTTTGAAAAGTATACTCCACCATTACTATATTTAGGAATCATATAAAAATATCATTACTGATAACTTGATTTTATGCGTCAATAACCATGTTTCAGTGTCATTCACTGATTTAATTTGCATAATATTGATATCAATCTTCCTTTCCCCAAGTTTCCATCAGTAATATTAACTTCGTTAAAGTATATTTTAAAATCATGCCTCTCAAGGAACTCCTTCAAGGCATAGGGTGTAAAAAAATTTACATGTTCATGCATCTGACAAAAATAATGCCCCCTTTTTGCAAGAATTGTTCCTACTTTCTCTAATCGCAGATAGAGATATCTCTTCATTCGCTGAAGTTGGAGAGTGAACTGATTTCTGATTCGTTTCTCAGGAGACCAAGGATAAAACGGACTATCAAAAGGAACTTCAAAATAAAACCAAGTATTGATATTTCCCAATCCTTTTACTAACTCAATAAATGAATCGAGGTCTGCTATGTGCTCTAAAGTATGATTACACATGATAAAATCGAAATCTATTGTTTTTGCCATATCGTATGATGCTAAACTGATTATCCCTTCTAATGGCTTGACTCCGGAAATATCATACACATATTTATTATCTATCGGAAAGTTTTTGGGATATCTCTGTCCTAAATCTCCTCCATAATCTAATCCATTGTATATATGATTATGAATGTGTTTTATTAAAATTTCTGATAATAGACTTTCTTTTGCTTGTAATCCTTTTTCATCATGACCAAGCAGATAATTAAAATCTTTTGTATAGAATTTTTCATACTTTTGGCGCATTAACTGATATTCCTCAGATCGATAACCAGAGTATAATTTCTTCTCCTCATTCTCACTTAATCTTAGGTCATATGATGTGAATCCGCAATTAGTACAATAATATATTTTTACGGGAATGAGGGATCCGTCTGTAATCCCAAAAATACGCTCGGAAAGAAAACCAGTTACTATGGTATCCCGAGAAATGATTTTTTCATTTTTACACGCCAAGCAGTTATTCTTTTTCTCCAAATCTAGAGTATTATTTATGCTATTAATTTCATTTGTGATTACCCGCTCATTTTTCATAATCATTCTTGTATCTTATGTGATATAAATGTCATTTATTAAATCTAAACAAAAGATATGTGTATAATTGAATGGTCATAAGGGAAGATAGATAGTGGTGCCCTAATTTTTATTATACTCTTTCGACTTCACATCAGACGAGGCTGAGGCAAAATAGTCTAAATTCACTGGTTGATGGGATGATTTTTGAATTTACTCTTTTCATACCACTCTTTTGTTTGTTTAATGCCATCATGAAATGATGTATGTGGCATGAACCCTGTATCCTTTTGCAGCTCTGAGATGTCCGCACAAAGATACATCACTTGGTTTTGACTATAGGGGATTTCGCCAAGACCCAATGATACTTCCGGGTTAACAACATCATGGATTATATTGATATAATCAGCCAATGGCACTCCATTTCCGCTCCCCAAACAGTATGTTTTTCCATCTATCCCAGATTGACTCAACAAATAAAGAGCTTCAGCTGCATCCACCGAATACACAAAATCCCATATTTGTTCACCTTTCGTAAACAGAACCTTCTCACCGTTCAAAAGTTTTGCAATGGATGATACAACCATAGTTTTTTCACCATCATAGGGTCCATATACACTTAATATTCTCACCCAAATATGCCTGATATTATATTTTCTGCAGAGAATCTGTGTCATACGACCAGCACAATATTTTGCAATACCATAACCTGTTTCAGGACGTACAGGTGTATTCCCGGATAATTTACAATCAACACGACCATATTCTGCCTGTGATCCAATTCCAATAAAAGTCGTACACCCAAGATCATTAGCCAAATCAACTGCAGTTAATGCATATTCCACATTTTTATTTTGCAGGTACATATCATCCCGACTATCTCCAAATGTTCCATCCCACCCAAGATGAAAAAACACACTACAGTATCTCGTTATCATATCCTTGATTTGTGGTAGATTTAATAAATCAGAGCGTATGATTTCAACCCGTGGATGAATAGGAATGTTTTGGATCCTTCGTGATTCCGGTCTTACAACTGCATAAACATAGATTCCTTCCTGAATCAATTTGTTAATCAAAGCAATTCCAACTGCACCTGTTGGTCCGGTTATTATTACGGCTACATCCATCATATAATCTCACTAATTCATTATATTTTATCTTGTATGGGGATGAATATATCTGGTGTTCTTCCAATTAAGCATTAAGTAGTTCTGTGATTTCCACTTCTTTCAGGAATTAACTGAATTTATGATTTAACCTTATTTTTAATATGAAACTAATGGTTATCTTATCCGTCTACACATAAGACTAAAAAAATATAATAAAATATAATCGTATCAGAAATTAGTCTCTTGATTTTATTTTATATTATATTATATTATGATCTGATAGAATAATATTGCAATTATTAATGAGAATATTATCATCTAAAATATAAAATTAAAACATTGATCATGTAATTTAGCATATCGTCTGTCATTCCAGGGTACACTCCACTCCAGAACGTTCTATTTAAGATAATTTCAGTATTCTCAAGAGATCCAATAATCCTATATGAGTTCTTTACCTTGGAATCAATAAAGCAGGGGTGTTTGAGAAGATTTCCTGCAAATAACATTCTAGTCTGAATCCCTTGTGACTCCAGGTATCTTACCAAGTCTTCTCTATTGATACCATCCTGAACAGTGATCAGAAATCCAAACCAACTGGGGCTTGTATTCTCAGTTGCCTCTGGTAGAATAAGGTAATCTTCCAAATTAAACGAACCATCATGCAACCGATTCAAGTTCTCTCTTCTCCTCTCAATAAAACCTGGAAGTTTTTAAGTTGTTCGCAACCAATTGGATCATGTTTCTGTGTAGTTTTCAAATTGTAACCAAAGTGGGAGTAAACATATTTGTGATCATAACCTTTAGGTAGGTTACCATATTGCCGGTTGAACCGGTGATCACTGAAGTTATCTTTTCCCGATGGGCAGACGCAATCGCGTCCCCAGTCACGCATAGATTTGATAATTTTTCCAAGTAATGGGTTATTAGTGTAAACTGCTCCCCCCTCACCCATGGTCATATGATGAGGCGGATAGAAACTGGAGGTCCCAATATCTCCAATCGTTCCGGTAAATTTTCAGTGAAATTGCCAACTTCTCCATTTGGCTTTGCGTCAATACTACCGAATCTCCCCTCTGGTTGTACTGAAGTAATGGTAGCAAGTTTGCCATGGGATTTATGAAATTTAAGGAGATTATCAATATTAACATCCGGGACTCTGTCACCATACGTGAGCATGAATGGTTCATCGCCGACATATTTTTTTGCGCGAAGGACACGACCTCCAGTCTGCGTTGAGAGACCGCTCTCTACAAGAGTAACTATCCATGGTTCAGAGTCCTGTTTGTGGATGGTCATCTGATTTTTTTTCAAATCAAACGTGACATCTCTCCTGTGCAGGAAATAGTATGGAAAATATTCTTTTATGATATAGCCTTTGTATCCTAAGAGAATGATGAAATCGTTGTATCCATATTGGGAATAGATCTTCATGATATGCCAGAGGATCGGATAATTCCCAATCTCGACCACGGGTTTTGGAACAATGCTAGTTTCTTTGGGAACGCGTGTGCCCATGCCCCGGCAACAATGACTATTTCCATTAGATGTCTTATTAGCTCTGATTTATTATAACGGTTGCTGATATATAAATATAAACTGCAAATTACGCCCTTTTCCATGAAGGAATCAGGTATAAACCTGCAGAACTCCTTTTGAATCTCTTTCTACGAATAGACGTTATTATTACAGTTTGAATTAATTATCCTATCAAAAGGCAATGGCATTATACCCGGGTTTTTGCTGTGAAACATATGTGAACATATTCTTTACCGTTAAGTTTTATATGGAGAGCACTATCAGAGAAATTATTGCTTATTTCACAAGAAAAGTAGCTAAGTTTAATGCGAAAATTATTTTTGAATCGTGCAAAATCTGATGTTTAGCGAAGAAAGATTTTGGATGTGAGTGTGGTAGAGAGTGGGTTCAAAGAGAAATTTTGGTTCGAAGATGGGCTGAAGAAGCCGATTGGTTATATTACTTAAGGTAATATACAAATATTAATTTATGCCCCTCTATTTAGTCACATCATCGATGCCATAATATCCAAGATTATAAAAATAGGTTTGCTCAAATCCTTCGCTCATTAATACAGTGCCCGCAACACCTGATGTACTACTAGCAATAATACAATTACACTTAGATAATATAACTAGTGATGTTAAATATTCTAATCCTTGTAAATATTTATCATCGTTTCTATGATGAGTGATTTGTGTTACTAATGAATTACCTATATTCTCAACATATTCTCTTTCATTTGCAATTACAATCTCTCCAAAATGATTTTTAAATATCTTATAAATATCATAATCTTCAGTAGATATAAACAATTTATTACAATTCCACTCTTTTAATGCCGTCGCCGTCTTACTAAGTACATCATTCACATCTGGTTGAATTGGATGACCGTAAGGTCGTAAAGATCGGTAATCAGTACCACGACAAAAAACACCCAAAACCCGATCCTCATCATGTATGAGTTTATTATATTGGATATCAATATATTCTTGAGATTTTTTATTTATTCGAATATATTTTTTATAGATATTTTGCCAATATCTGAGATTCAATCCCTCCTGTAGAAAAAGTGGGTCCATAAAATGCATTGTATCTAAAACCTCTCCATTGTTAAGTATTACATTTTGGCTATTGTATGCTGTCTCTAGCGAGTATCTGTTTGCATCCGTAAAAGAAAATGGTTGTTCAAAATAATATTCCCATGCATTAATTACCCCTATCTCATCTTTATATAGATATGAATTATTATAATTCTTCATATCAATTACTGGAATATATCCTTTTTTTATTGCATAATCAATTTGCTCTATAAATACGAGCACATTTGAGAATAATCCTACATATTTCTCATTACGATGGATAATATAATACATATAATCTGGATTTTCATTGCCGAATTTTCTTGGTTTTTCTTGAATTTTTCTTAATATTAATTTACGATAATAATAGATTAACTGTATTGACCTGGTTCTACTTAACGGTTTTAAAAGTTTGATCATATAATATTTTAATGTCATTTAAGATCACCAATTATTGTATTTAACAGTGTTACATCTCCCCAAAATGCCATCCCCTCATATGCAGGATATTCATATATTCCAGTCTTCAGTTTGATATCAAATCTGTTTGAAGCAACTCTTTCTTCGACAAGTCTCCGCACAGAAATCGTTTTGCCAGAGCAGCAATTTACAATTCCATTATGATCAGACAATCCAATAATGCAGATATACTCTGCCACTTTTTCAACAGGAAGATAATCACGCAGCTGCTCTCCGCCTGACATTGGAAACTCGGCATCCCCTCGAGCGATCGCTGCATCCAGCTGCGGCAGTAGTGATTTCGGATTCTGACCCTCGCCATACAGGAAAAACAGTCTGATCCAGTTCCACGAACAACCAAACTCACCTGCCAGAAACTCCAGATATCTGCGAAGTGAATCCTTCGCGGCTGAATACACTGTGTTTGGATCCGTCGTGTGCTCCTCGGAAATACATCCGTTTACCACTCCATACTCATAACAGGTTCCGGTGACAACGATCTTTGTCTTCTTCGACGCTGCAAATGACCGTAGAAACCGCATCTCAACAGGCAGATTCTCCTCCATATGGAAGCGCATCATATAATTTGGAAGTCCTTTCCATGCAAGATGGATCAAAAGATCCGGACGACCAAAGAGCTCATAGTAGTTCGTATCAACTGCAAAATAATCACATGAGATGAAGGTAACCTTATCAAACCAAGGAAACAGTTTTGCTTTTTCAATGGACGTGCCGGTGGCAATCACATCATCATACCCATGATCGACAAGCCACTGCACTACGTGACGGCCAACAAATCCGGTGGAGCCGGTAACCAAGATTTTCATTATTCAGACACCTTCGAAATAACGATGCATCATGTCAATCATATAATCGATCTGTTCCTCAGATAATCCTGGGTAAACACCAATCCAGAATGTATTGGACAGAATGATGTCAGTATTTTTTAAATCACCCGATATCTTGTATCGTGTTTCTGATTTGTCCATATTAGTGAAACAGGGATGTTTTATCAGATTGCTTGCAAAAAGCATTCGTGTTTGAATTCCATGCTCTTCCAAATACCTGACTAAGGACTCACGGATATTGCTGTCTTTTACGGTAATTAAAAATCCAAACCAACTTGGCTTAGTATTCTTTTTAACAACAGGGAGAACTATTTTATCCGAGAGGTCAGATAAACCATTATATAACCGGTTCCAATTCCTGATTCTCTTTTCAACAAACGTTGGTAGTTTCTTTAATTGTTCGCAGCCAATTGCTCCCTGCATTTCAGTTACTTTGAGATTGTAGCCGAAATGCGAATAGACGTATTTGTGGTCATAGCCTTTGGGTAATGCACCATATTGTTTATCAAATCGATGACCGCAATAATTATCCACCCCTGATGGACAAACACAATCTCTGCCCCAGTCACGCATGGATTTTATAATTTTACCAAGTAGCGGGTTATTTGTATAAACAGCACCCCCTTCGCCCATCGTCATATGATGAGGGGGGTAGAAACTGGATGTTCCAATATCCCCAATTGTTCCAGTAAGATTCCACTCCCCATTAATGTAATATTCAGATCCAAGGGCATCACAGTTGTCTTCAATAAGCCATAGATTGTGCTTTTTACAGATGGAGGTAATTATTTCCAGATCAAATGGGTTGCCGAGCGTGTGGGCGATCATAATACCTTTTGTTTTGTCAGATAGTGCTTTTTCGACCGCATCTGCATCTATGTTATATTCAGGGATTGTAACATCAACAAACACCGGAATCGCTCCATATTGTATAATAGGAGTGACTGTGGTTGGAAAACCTGCTGCAATCGTTATTATTTCATCTCCTGGATTAACCTGCCTTTCTTTTAACAGGGGCGATGTCAGAGACATAAATGCAAGAAGATTTGCAGATGACCCAGAATTCACAAGATAACAGTGTTTCACATGTAAATAAGCAGCAAATTCTTTTTCAAACTGCTCACAGTATTTCCCACTTGTAAGCCAGAAATCAAGTGCACTGTCTACAAGAGCACACATTTCTTTTTCATCAAAAACACGTGCGGCATAAGGGATGCGATCTCCAACCGTGAAATCATTATTTCTAGAATTATATTTTTTATAATACTCTGTTACCAGATTCATAATTCTTTTTTTGTCTTGCTGTTTTTCGTCATCCATTTTAGTTCTTCTCTTTGATAAATTCTATAATTCAACATCCTTCAAATGTAGAGTCTAGAAGCGGATGCTTATTATCCCGCTCAGACATACCAATCGGTTCCAATGGCCAGTCAATGCCTAGCATCGGGTCATTGTATCTAATCCCGCGTTCCAGTTCTTGTGAGTAGAATTGTGTGTCAAGATATAACATTTCAACATTCTCTGTTAATGCCTGAAATCCATGAGCAAAGCCTTCAGGGATTACAGAAAGTCTTCTGTTCTCGCCACTTAGCTCTATGCCATACCATTGAAGATAGGTTTTTGAATCATTACGCAAATCTACCGCAACATCAAAAATTGTACCATTAAGACAGCGAATCAGTTTCATCTCTGCCATCGGCTGCAATTGATAATGCATACCTCTAACAGTACCTTTCTTACTTGTCCTGGAAAAATTAATATTGAGAATATGCCTGTTGCCGAGAATCGATGCTAACTCATTTTGACAGAACACTCTCCCCCATTCACCCCGATGATCTATGAACGGATGTGCTTCAACAACATACGATCCTTCGAAAGGCGTTTCGGTGATCGTTAATTTTCCCATCTCAATACTCCTGGTGTTTCGTAAAGGCGGTGATGTCAGAGAGACTCAGCTCACGGGCATCTGCTCCGGAATAATAGTTTTTGTACCATTCGGCTGTTATTTTCATGGTCTCTGCAACATCCCACTGCTGTTTCCAACCAAGAACGGCCTCTGCTTTTTCTGATGATAGGGTCAGAAAAGCGGCTTCATGCAGATGTTTTGTCTCTGTATCATATTGGGCTTTTCCTTTTCCCCATACGTTATAGAAGGTGTCGATGATTTCAGCGACGGTTACCGCAGGGCTGTTCTCTTTTGGACCAAAGTTCCAGCCGTCAGCACAAACGGCTGATTTGGTCCGCATCATCTTTGCCGCAAGAAGCAGATATCCGGAGAGCGGCTCTAGTACATGTTGCCAGGGTCTGACTGCGTTTGGACTTCGGATCTCCAGAGGTCTGCCGGATGTAACTGCACGAACCGCATCAGGAATGATTCGATCTTCTGCCCAGTCCCCACCTCCAACAACATTACCGGCACGAACTGATGCGAGCATCACACCATGCTTTGCGATATCTTCAGGCGGGAAAAAGGAGCGGCGGTATGACGCGACGGCGAGCTCTGCACAGCCTTTACTTGCACTGTAAGGATCATGACCGCCCATGGGGTCGGTCTCGACATACCCCTCAGCTTTGCCAACGTTTTCGTAGCATTTGTCGCTTGTGATCATCACAACAGAACACGGTTTACCCAAGGTTCGGACAGCTTCCATCAGATAGATGCTTCCCATAACGTTTGTGTCAAAGGTCTCTATGGGTTCTGCATATGATCTTCTGACGAGAGGCTGTGCTGCCAGATGAAATATGCAGTCCGGTTTTACGCTGTGAATGTAATCCGTTAGCGCGCCAAGATCTCTGATATCACCTAATTTTTCTGATTTCAACAGTTCAGAGATGCGTGCAGCGGTGTAATGGTTTGGTTCGGTGTTTGGCGGGAGAGAGAAGCCGTGGACTTCTGCTCCCAGTTGTGCGAGCCAGAGACACAGCCAGGAGCCTTTGAATCCTGTGTGACCTGTTACGATTACCGTTTTTCCTTTGAAGGTATCAAAGATCATTCGGTCCATCCTTTCCACTGTGCAGTTCCCTTATCCCACATCTCCTGCAGTTGTTGTTTGTCACGGAGCGTATCCATACATTTCCAGAAGCTGGTATGTTTGTAGGTGTACAACTCTCCATCTTTGGCGAGCTGTTCCAGGGGTGCACGTTCAAATATCGTAGCATCCCCCTCTTTGATGTAATCAAATACTTCCGGCTCAAGAACAAAGAATCCTGCATTGATCCATGCTCCATCGCCTGCCGGTTTTTCCATAAAGGACGTGATCTCTCCGTCCGTTTTGGAGACGATTGCACCAAATCTGCCCTCCGGCTGGACGGATGTCATAGTGGCGAGTTTGCCGTGGGATGTGTGGAACTCAACGAGCTCTTTGATATTGACATCCGAAACCCCGTCACCATACGTGAGCATGAATGGTTCGTTACCTACATATTTTTTTGCACGCAACACGCGTCCTCCGGTCATGGTGTTTAGTCCGGTGTCAATGAGGGTAACTTTCCAAGGTTCGCAGTGCTGTTCGTGGATAGTCATCTGATTTTTTTCCAAATCAAAGGTGACGTCGCTTCTGTGCAGGAAGTAATTTGCAAAATATTCTTTGATGATGTAGCCTTTGTATCCTAAGAGAATGATGAAGTCGTTGTATCCGTATTGAGAATATATCTTCATGATGTGCCAGAGAATAGGGTGACCGCCGATTTCGACCATGGGTTTTGGAACGATACTGGTTTCTTCGGCAAGGCGTGTGCCCATGCCTCCGGCTAGGATAAGGACTTTCATTTGATGTGTTATTGGTTTTGGTTTATTATAACGGTTGCTGATTCATTGGAGTCTGTCCAATCGACACCCCAATCCGTCGGATGGAATATTTTAGATTGACTGAGAATACTTCCATTTTGGAAGAGTATCAGCCGTTCCACAATCTGTGTGAAAATGGAGGGGGTTGCAGTATCCATTTTTGGTTGTACTTCGGTTTTATGTATGCGATTTGTTTTGGGTGGTATCATCCTCGCAAGGCATTTGCCTTGGTCGCAAACCTTCGGTTTGGTCGCAAGTCTATCGACTTGCTCAGCTGAGGCCGCCCCTGCGGGGCAGCCCGCCTCAGCTAAGCTCGGCCGCTTCGCGTTCGACCCGCCCACTCGCAAACCTTCAGTTTGCTCCGCTGAGGGCGAGCCTGTTCGCAAACCCTCGGTTTGCTCTCCGACTCGGGTCTACGGCCCTCGCTTGTCGGCTCACCCCGCATCGCAAGTCTACGCCTTGCTCCGCTGAGGCCGCCCCTACGGGTCAGCCCGCAGCTAAAACGTATTACGTAAAAACCAACCTTCAAATATGCTCAAAACAAACAAAAGAATAACACAAGATCGAAAAGGAAAAACACGAAAGCCCGGCATACGAATCCTTTTGGATGGCTAGCTATTTGGAACAAGATGCGCAGAAAAATAAGCAGTACTCTTCTGTTCACGGGTGATTACTGGATTTCCTTCTTGATCTTCCTCACGACGTAAAAAACATCGTGACACAAGGGAAAACAAAAAAACGGAACCATCCGTATACGGGAAATTCTTTTAGCACAGGCACCCGTCCGGGAAAAATACAAAGACATCATCACATTATTCCTTCATGTCACTAATAGACAATCCACAAACAGCTGCAAGCTGCAGCTTAGGCACCGCTTTCCGAGCAAATCGGCGCCAACTTACTGAAACATTCAGCGTAAAAATCTCCAAATACGAAAGAGAAGGAGTCGAAACCGCAGCAGAAGAACAAGACCTGCTCATCTCCGAAGTCATCAGGATAGCCATCGACCACTACCTGGAAGAATACAACAAAACCAAACGACGCTGAACTCAAAGATCCACGGATCCAGCGTCCCCCCTATTTTTCATCGAGCTCCCCTGACCCATGGGCATCTACTCAAAAAAATACACAGAGCTCAAATCTTAAAAAAGGTAATATAACATAATATAACATAATATAACATAATATATTACGTAAAAACACAGTATTTTATCCTAAAACATCCAACAACAGTATGAGGAAAAACCTCAGGACGTGATACAAAAAAATACAACAAAAACACAAAGAATGTCTGCCCGATTCTGACTTTGAGCGAAAGAACAGGAACAGACACTCTTTTATTGGACCTTTGGGATAATCAAAATTCCCCAAAACCAAAACAACAGTAGCCCGCCGGGTGACGTCAGTGGTCAGTGATCAGTGGTCACCTGCAAACAGAAAAAAGAAGACCCGGCAAATTTCCAGCCGTACTCTCACATAGAGAGATAGACTGCCGAAATACTCTTGTTGTAATTCTTTCTTTCTAAAAGTATATATAGCTACTGTCAAGTCTGGAAAATCGAAAACAAAAAACAGGGAGCATCACTTATCCGTCAAAAAACAGTGACCTATGACCACTGGTCACTGACCACCATACCACCACGGATAAAAGCACCCCGGAACTTTACACCAATGAGACAACACATCTATCTCAACATAACAGACGAGGAGTTCAAGATCCTCGACCGCATCGCAAACGAACTCGGTTTTATCAGCCGGACCGAACTCTTCACCTCCTGTGCCCATCTCCTGCTCTATGGAAAGGTCGCAGCCGGCGAACCGGCTCCGGACAGCATCACCGCCGATCAGCTCACGCGACTCCATGATCACAGCGAAGCGATCAGCTGTATGCAGCGGACCTTCATGGAGATCGTTCGTGAGACAGCGCTCCCCGTCATCGCCATGAAAGGCATCGCCACCGCTGAAAACGCATTCGGCGAAGACATCAAACACCTCATCTACGAACGCTGCGGGATGGTCCCCGAAGACACCGAGATCCACGACTGGTTCCGGCTCTTCAAAAACCTCCATCGCGCCGAGCTGCTGGAGTACCGCACCAGACAGTTCACCGCTGCACTCACAGGAGATGACGCATGACTGAGCTGATCGGCGACGGTCCGGGCGACTTTGCCGCATGGCACAAACTCATCACCGGCTCCTGGATCTACAACATCGTCACGGGCGATGTCATCAGCATGAACACGAAGAAACCGCTTGTGTTCCGCTCTGAGCTCGCAGGACCCTCGGTCAGGACCTCTGTTCACGGACACCGGTTCACCGTCAGAAAAGACCGGGTGGCCAAAGTGGCTGTCTGGATCGGTAAATGCGAAGGCCATATCCCAGGGAGAAACCCATGACGGAAGAAACGACAGAGACCATGACTGAGCACACGACAGAATACAGAACAGAAGATCTGACGCCCGCCTCTCTCGAGATCCTGCTCCTCGAGTGGTGGCCGGTGTCTGAAGACGAATACGCCGCGGCGTACCGGTATCAGGAGTTCCTCTACTGTATGAAGGAGCTGACGAAGATGTTCGAAGAACGCCATAAGGAGCTGATCGCAGTGATCCGTGCCGAAGGACTCGCGTCCACGGAGTTCCTCCTCGAGATCCCGACAGACGATGTCGTCAACACGGATCTCTTAAAGGATGAGCTGCCGGATGTCTTTGACGAACTGGTGTTCATCAAGGCTTCGGATGCGAAGCGGTTCATCGGTCTGAAGTCGCTGTATGATCTCGCGGTCGAGACGGCGGGCCGCGACCGGGTGGCGAAGGTCGAGCGGGTGAATCTGCAGGATCTGAAGAAGGTGCTCCCGGCCGGCGAGGCGGCGAGGTATATGAAGAAGGAGCCGCACGAGAGCCTGACACGGGTGGTCAGAAGGGAGGGGGAATGATATGGTACGAGTACTCAGAACTGCAGGATAAGGAGGCGTTTCTTTCGATGCTAAGGAAAGGGATGTCTCTTCGAGAGATCGCTGACCTATTGGGTTGTTCTGAGGAAGCCGTACGTACCGCAGCACAGCGGCATAAGCTTCGAAAACCTGTGATCATTATGTCTGAGGAGCTCCGGCGAAAGCTGGATCTCTAGGGATTATTTTTTTGGCGGATCATCGACAAAGTCGATGAGCTCAGCCGAAGCGGATTGACGGCGCAGCCGGCAATCTTAGCGGAGCAAGTTTTCGAAGGAAACTTGCGACCAAGGCTTTGCCTTGCGAGATGCCCGCCGTGTTCAAGTGAGGAAGAGCAAATCCGATTCTGCTCGCCCGAAGGGCGGGATTCAAGCGAGGGTCGAAGACCCGAAGCGGAGAGCAAATCTCTGATTTGCGAACGCGGTTGGTTTTTTCTCTTGCGTCCACATCCAACCGTACAAGTAGTCAAATTACACACCTGAAATAATGCTATTCATGTAAATTCGCGTAAATTCAAGCTGGGAGTTAATCTATGATTTGCGATTCGCGGCTCTTTTTTTTTCATAAAGCCACACCCAAAAGTACACTTCCCGAGTTGAATTGCACCCCCTCATTTCTTTGATATAAACCTATCTTTTTAGGGGAAAAACCCCTAAAAACTTAATCATATCTGGATATCTGGCGTATATAGTAGTAGAGGTTGGACGGGGCCCCAACTGATCTCGGGAAAGAAAAAACATGACAGCAGATTTCATTCAGACAGCAATCTCGAAGTCCGCAAAGCGGACTTTCACCGCAGAGTTTACGAACGCCGCCGCGTATGATGCGATCATCGCAGAAATTACGGGCGAAACAAACCCCCTCAGCCTTGCCGAAGTCGAACTCGGCAGCCAGACCTACAAGACGTATGTCGGCTACTTTGACCCGAACACCTCCGAGATGAACGGTAAGGTCCAGGTCACGGCATACACTCGTGCCGAGTATGACGCCGCGATCACCGCCCTCACCGGCAGTGCGGACCTCAAGACCGCCTTCGGGAACGGCGGTACTGCCGAGACCTCTGAGATCGGTACCGACGCCACCTGGAATGTCCGCATTTCCGCCAAGCTCGGGACCGACACCTTCCAGATCAGCCTGAACCGGGACTCCATGACCGTTTCCGGCTATGCCGATGACGCTACCCTTGCGGCAGTGGACACCTGGGCAGATACCAAGCCTGCCCTGAACTGAGGGAGACCGGAGATGCAGATCTCCAGCCGGCTTCGGCGGCTTATTATGATCTTCCTCGGGTTTCTCATCATGCTTTTCGGGAAGCTTGTAGATGAGGCGGGGACCTTTAGGTCCCTCAGCCGAGGCGGACCGGTCTTAGCTAAGCAAGTCGATAGACTTGCGACCAAATCTTTGATTTGCGAGCTATCTCACAGGGCAGAAATAACGGAGTAATGTGTGTGAAATACATACAATGATGACTGCCCGTATGGGGGGATTTCTCCCATACGGGGTTCTTTTGTGTGTGTCCACACCCGACCTTATCCTTCCTGAACTTGACTGTGAATACTCTCCCATTCATCCACCCCTGTCCCCCTTTTCGTGAATTTCGTGTGATGGATACGCCCACTCTCTAAAAACAACCAAAGAATCTCTCAACTGATTGAGATAGGGAGAATGAACCTGAAGATCTCCTCCAAGTACCCGCCGATTGGACACATTTTTTCATTCCATTTTCTGCCCCTTTCTATAGTATGGTTATTTTATCTTCATCGGCAAATACATTAGAAATAGCTAATTTGTATCATATGCCAATCCCCTTCATTTCTAATATCATGCGTATCCCGGCAATACAGCGCCAGAGTACCCTCTCTCTTCTATCGACAATAACCATCACCTTTTTCGGATTTATCTCCACCATGCTCTTTTCCCACCTCCTTGGCAAAGATCTGATGGGTGTCTACTACCTTTTCCTTGCGTATTACGGCGTATTCAACATGATCGGGGACGGAGGATTTGGACAAGCCGCAGTGAAAAGGATATCCGAAGGAAATGATCAGAATGCATATATTACCGCGTATGCAAGTCTGCGTGCTCTACTCATCATCGTTTCGACATTGCTCCTTCTTCTGCTGAGTCCCTACTTTATCGATCTGCAGTCATATGATCTTGTTCTCTGGATCATCATCGCACTTACGGCTTCATTTTTTGGCCACACGGTAACCTATGGAATTTATGGCCTGGGCCATGTTGGCATATACAGCATAGCCAACGGCATAAGTGAGTTTGTCAGAATAGTATTCCAGATCATAGCGGTTCTCCTTGGATTTTCCGTATTTGGATTATTCGGCGGAGTTATCATGGGTATCATCATTTCCGGAATCATCTGCTTAAAATATTTCACCTTCAAACCTGCAAAATTCAGTTTCCGTCACATCAGCAGCCTTGCGGTGTACGGATTCTGGATATTTCTGATAGGGACCGGATCCATCGTTTTTGCCTATGCTGATACGATTTTCATAGGTTATTTTATGACCAACGGGGATGTCGGCGTCTATCGTACTGCCTATCAGTTTACCTCACTTGCCGGATTTCTTGCACTTGCGATCGCCACAACACTCACACCGAAAATCAGTCACTGGAGTTCAAACGGTCAGATGGATCGGATCTCTCCCGCGGTGACCCGCGGGATAACTATGTCACTTATCCTCGCAATTCCTGTTGCTTTTGGTGGAATCCTTCTTTCAGAACGATTGCTATACTTCTTCTACGGCGCTGATTTCGCCACGGGTTCTACAGTATGTTCTATTCTGCTCGTCATGCAGATCATCGCGGTGTTCACCCTGCTTCTTGGCGTCGGGCTTACCGCCTCGGATCACGCCCGTCAGGCATTCTATGCCGCCGGTATTGCCGCCCTGCTTAATATTGTTCTCAATGTAACCTTGATCCCGATCTTTGGGATCAACGGCGCCGCGGTCGCAACACTGATAAGTTACACCCTGAACGCCATTCTGATCTCGCATTTCCTGAAACGCTACATCACCATCCGTCTTGAACTCCTCCCGATTGCCCACATCGTCATCGCCTCCCTTGTCATGGCACTCTTCGTATTCATATACATCCGGTTCATCCCTCTTGACAATGTTCTCGTGACTCTGATTCCGGTCATCGTCGGCGCCCTCATCTACATCCTCGTATTGCTGAAACTTGATCACGGCATCCGTGATGAAATCGCCGGCATGGTAACAACTTTCGGCCTGC
>Ga0265295_1002563_pt1 | contig 28453 bp, 25 predicted proteins | sample Munlansysbiofilm_FD_192503 | JGI IMG/M metagenome (GOLD analysis project Ga0265295, IMG submission 192503) | Leachate microbial communities from a municipal landfill in Southern Ontario, Canada - Methane capture system biofilm | ecosystem: Engineered > Solid waste > Landfill > Unclassified ... | reverse complement strand
GTTAGTCACGTCTTAGATACAGGTGAAGAAGTGTTTGAGGAAACCGAAGTGCTTCGTTTCCCCAAAAACATCATCACACAAAAGGATTATGAAGCAGATATCAAATTTGTCTACGCTTTCCCTTTGGCTGATCAAGGTGTCTTCATCAGCCACTTTGAAGAATCAATTCAAGATCCTGGTCTTCACTATGATTTCTTAAAACTCACTGCAGCTATCCTTTTAGGTCATCTTTTAGATGAAAAGAAATTATCTAGAATCAAACATGAGAATCATTTCTATGAACGTGTGATTAACGCACCTATTTTGGCTTATCGTGAATTAAAAGAACACAAATCGACGTATAATGAAGCTGCACAACACCTTTTTCATATTGACTCTCATCATCACTTAGAACTCTTCTTAAGAGATGTTTCTTATGAACATGTGAATCTTTATAAAGATACAGTAATGAGATTACTCAATAAATCAGGTGAAACCGTAGAGCTTCGCTATAGATATCAAGAAAAGCACATCCTAGAAAAGCTATATAGTTTAAAGATAGGAGATGAGCATATCGTTATGAGTCTATTTTTTGATGAAACGAATCAAGTGGATCACGCCAAAGCCTTGTTAGAAGAAGCTACAATCGATCCAGATACCGATTTAGGTAATCGTTATTTGTTCTCTAAAGAGTTTAATGATCTATTAGAGGATAAAGCATCTTTCTTACTGATTGAACTCGATGAAACATTAAAACACATCTATGGTACCGATCAGATGAAACATTATTTTAAAGAGTTTGCTCAACACACCAAGAAGTATTTCAGTGAAGGTAAGACCTACCGGTATGATTTTAACCAACTAATCGTCATCCTTCCCTATAACGATATTCGATCGGTAACAAAATCAGTTAAAGAATATTTTAGATATTTAGATGTTTATGAATCGAAGGTATTATCTTATGAAAAATTTAACGCGAGCATGGGGATCTTGAGATATCCTGTGGTTACCGTTGAAAAACATCCTGATAAGATTTTAAGATTTTTAGATATCGCGTTAGAAAAAGCGAAACGCGATAAAGAAGAAAAATACGTATTCTTTGTATATCGCGATTATGAAGATGAACTTTTTGAACAACAGGTGATTGATCACTTAAATGTTGCTATTGAAGAAAAGTCTTTAGGTTTAGTCTTTAATCAAATTACAGATATTAAGAAAAATCGAGTTTGGCAGTATGAAAGTGAACTCGCCCTTTTAAATCTATCTATTGATAATAGATATTTAATGGCAATCGCTAAAAAGAGACATCGTTTAGCAGACCTTGAGAGATTTCATATTAAGAAGGTTTGTGAGTTTTTAGTCGAACTGGAAAAGAAGACGGAAAGACTCATTAAAATTACGATTCCTATTTCTAAAGAAACATTCTTAGAACCAACCTTTAATTCCTATCTCTTAGGTACATTTAAAGAGTACGGTATTCCTTATGAGTTCGTCAGACTGAAATTTGATATGGAATTAAGACCTTCACATTACCAAAATCAAATTCAAGAATTGATTGACTTAGGTATCGCTTTAGATACAACCTCATTAGAAATGGCATTATCTTATCCATTTCATGCACTTCATCTAGATATGAAGAAAGAATCTTTGAAGTGGCATAGTTATATCATGAAGGTTAGAGAAATGCTTGAAGCATTCCAAATGGCATTAGTCATTCGTAATGTGAAAACAAAAGATCAAAAAGAATCATTAGAAAGATTAAATGTTGGTCTCATTGAAGGTAGTTTATATAAGCAGTTACCAGCACCTGTTTTAATTCAAAAGATTAAGGAGAGCTTATGAGCTTAAATGCATTAAGAAGTTATGTCCAAGCAACAGAAAGAGATGAGAAGAATTCTCACGGATATCGAGCTGTGTCTTCTTTTTCGATGCTTGAACATGTTGACTTGATGATTGATCGTTACTTAAAAGAAAAGCAAGATCAAAAAGGTGCGATCTTACTTGATGTGTTTGGGATGTTACAAGGACTCTTTGTAGCAATTGATGCATTATATGATCTTGCGATTGGGTTAACCCAATATAAGTATCATATCAATGTGAACTCAAATCCTACACTACATGAACTTAAATACATTAGAAATGATATCGTTGGTCATCCCACCCATCGGACATATCCGAACGGTGGTATGGGTTTTTCAATCCTTTCAACGGAACATTTAACGAAAGAAAAGTTTAGTTATCACACCTATGTCTTTGAGAAAAACAAGATGAACGTTAATACGAAAGATGTCTTTGTAGAGCCCTTACTAGATGCTTATAAAGAAGAGAAGAAAAAGATCTTAGATGATATTTTGGTTTACTTGAAGCATGAAACTGCTGAAACAGATATTCCAGAAGATTTAGCAAGTATTTTTGAAACACTTAATCTAGATAAACTTAAAACTGTTAAAGATAAATTTATTAAAGAGTATCAATTAACCAGTGATTCATCCCACCGTTTCTTATGGCGTTTATCACTTTTAGAAAAAGTTATTTTATGGCACGAAGGTGACGTTGAACTTAATGAATTTGTTACCTACATAGGGAAAGTACAAGTGATTAAACTTTACGAGATGGCATGTGATCTTGAAAATAGAAGAGGTGTCGATCTTTACGTACCTATTCCTGATATCTTAAAAGACTTTTATAAGTTTATTAGAGCAAAAGAAAGAGACCGTTTAAATCTGATTAAGAATCTTCATGATGCAAAGCATCCACTTTATCAAAGTGATCTAGCTGCACTTCTGTCAATGAACCCTAACAAACAAGCATCTAAACTTCTTAACTTTTTAAGAGATCAAGATGATGAACAAAAAGTTTATTTAATTGGTTCAATTTTGCGTGGATATCGTCCAAAAAATAAATAGTTTATGATATAATGTTTTAAGTGAGAGGTGATTTTGATGGCTTGGAGCAATGAAACCTATTTAATTGGTGAAAAAGTCAAGATTGAAGGCGAAAAAGGATATGGTGTGATTACACGTATCGATGTGGTCAGAGGTCTTGTTTATGTGTTATTTAGACGTATGAGAGAAGAGGCTTATCCTTATCCCGAAGCGTTTGAAAAAGGTACCCTTAAAGCAGAGGTTACACCTAAGAAATAACTCTTAGGTGTTTCTTTTTTCATATGAAGACGTTTATAGATTTTTGGAAAAAGTTTTTCCTGATGGTTTGGGAAATCATCAAATCGATGAATTCACTAAGGGGACTCATCGCACTATTCATCAGTTATATGATCTTTCATGGTTGGGCAGTCATCGCACTTCTTTTAGGATCTTTATCGGGTAACGCGTATTTAATTGGATTAGGAACTGCAGTGATTTTGTTTTGGTTTGGTCCAGGAACACCCGTGATTCCCTTAATTATTATTACAGCACTCTTTATAAGACGCTATGTCTTATTTGAGAAAAAAGAGAAGTTAGATCTAAAAGCTAAATGGAAGGAACTCAATGAAAAGATGTCATCAAAATGATATCTTTTTTTGTAGTTATGATAAAATGAGACTAACAAATGAATGGGGGGCCACCTATGAAACGAAAGATTGCAGGTATTGAATTAATTCTTGTGTTAACGTTTGGTGTTTTTTTAGTTGTTTCTATGTTAAATAGACGTGTTATCGAAGTTGATTGGAGAGAAGTTGTTGAATCTGATTATGGTGTTGATGTCATTGAAGTTTATACCTATCAGCAGTTTGAACTCAAACATTATGGTGAATGGGATGAATTAGGTTTTACGGTAAATGTTTATGAAAGATTTCATGAAGCACCGCTCAAAGCTCATCCTGAAGCACAAGTTAATGCTTTGTATGTGCTAACAAGTGAAGGAGAAAAACTGATTTATAGTTATCCTTATCGTTACCAGAAACAAGATCCAAAAGATGTTGTTTATATCTCAGATTATACATTTGATAATACGAAAGCTATGATGATCAGTGAATTATCAACAGATGACGAATTCTCTTCTCTGATAGATCAAATATCTGATAATCAGTTTACATTTGTTCCCGCAGGTCTTTCGGAACTCTTAGTTTATGCAGAACTCGCACCTTTGATCAATGAACGTATGCAAGATGTCATCTTTTATATCACAAATAATGGTGACTATCTATTTTTCACCTACAAAGATCAGTTATTTGTTGTTAGAAGAACATTAGATAACGAGTTGATATTTTTATATCCAACATTTGGTACTGCAGGAGGCTACGCAAGTTATATTGAGGAATTATCATAAGAAAGTGGTGATATAAGTGTTCAAAAAATGGCTTCATCAAATGGGTTTAACATTTCATAAAACCTTTGACATCAAAGGAAAAACACCATTAGAAGATGCCAATTTGGCATTACTCTTTCAGCTTGCCCTAGTTAGTATTATTGTCATTTTTGTCAGTTCCTCTAAAGTGATTGATTTCGGTATAGGTATAACGATTGTTGGACATATTCTTTTATCGTATGTGCTTTTATCATCTATATCATTTACAACACTCGTTATCAGAAGACTTCGTGATATTGAAGTTAACCCTACAATGATCGTCTCAGGTATCTGGATTAGCTATATCCTTGTGGGATTATTCAGATATATCGATCTATTTCATGATGTCTTAGATATCTTCCTACCACTGATGGTTTACTTCTTAGTACACTTTTTTACCATCATGATGCTTATGATGCCAACAAAGAATGATTAAATAGAGTTTAAACTTGATGAATTATCTATAAACACCGCTTTTCGTGGTACAATGAAATTACATTTCATCCATGAAAGGCGGGCTTTTTTATGCTATTTGATGCATATCAACTTAAAAACTATACATTTAAAAATAGAGTGGTGATGCCACCGATGTGTATGTATAGTGCAAAGGAAGACGGTTTAGTTAATGATTTTCATATCATTCATTATGGAACACGTGCCATTGGTGGCGTAGGACTCATCATTCAGGAAGCAACGGCGGTTGCACCTGATGGAAGAATCACCAAAAATGATTTAGGTATCTGGAGTGATGATCACATTGAAGGTTTGAAACATATCGTTAAAACCATAAAAAATTATGGAGCGATTGCAGGTATTCAAATCAATCATGCAGGAAGAAAAGCAAAAGTCGAAAGACCTATTGGTCCATCAGCAGTTGCTTACTCTAAAGACTATCAAACACCTGAAGAGATGACACTTGATGAGATTAAACAAGTAATTAAAGATTTTGGTCAAGCAGCACGTCGTGCTGATGAAGCAGGTTATGATTTATTAGAGATCCATGGTGCACATGGTTATTTAATCTTTCAATTCTTATCACCCATTTCAAATAAAAGAACTGACATCTATCGTGATGGTAAAATCTTCTTAAAAGAAGTGATGGAAGAAGTTGTTAAATACTGGCCAAAAGAAAAGATGTTAGCACTTCGTGTATCTGCATATGAATATGTTCCTGAAGGGGTCACACCTGAGACGATCAGTGAAGCGATTAACAGTGTGAAACATTTAGGATTAGATATGATCGATGTGTCATCAGGTGGTAACATCTTAGTTAAGATTAAAGCTTATCCTGGTTATCAATTAGAATTAGCTAAAAAGGTGAAAGAGTTAACAGGTCTACCTGTTATAGGTGGTGGTTTAATCACCGATTTAAGAATGGCAGAACTTGCTGTTTCATCTGTAAGAGCAGACTTTATTTATATTGGTAGAGAACTTTTAAGTAATCCATATTTAGTTATTAATGAAGCACCTAAACTAGGTGTTGAAATCACATATCCAGAACAGTATATCAGAGGTAAAAAGTAAAGAGGGGAAAGCATGCGTTTAAAGATGATAAAGTTTGTGCTATTTGTAATTATATTATCAGTAGCACTATTTGATTACCGCATGATCACAATCAAGGATGGCAGAGTATTGGTTGCTAATTGGCACCAAGTTTCGTCTTGGAGTGAGATTGAAGGATCTTTAAACGATATCGAAGGTGTAGAGGTATATCCTTCTAGAGTGGTTAGAAGAAGCAGGGTAGATGATGAACATTATGTCGTGATCTACTTGAATGAAAACTTTTATAATGTAAAAGCTAATGGTTTAGAGTTAGAAAGAATCAATAGTTTAGTCAGTCAAAAAGCGATTGAAGTTGTTGAAGTTAAACCACTGGATGCATGGTTTTATGGTTTGTTGGTTGTGTTAGTGATTGTATTTCCTGTAATGAGGAAAGAAGAGGAAGTGTAATTCGATCATATAATTGAATAATCATCCCTTAAGGTATATACTTGTTGAGGTAGCATAGTTTTACATTAACAAAGAGTATGACTTGTTCTTTATAAAAAGACAAAAGAAAACTAGGATAAATGTTATTAGCAGGTAATCGATATACGGAAGATAACCAAGATATAAACGTGAGGTTGAGTAATTTCGTTCACAGGTTCGAATCGCCTACAGGTCACCATACTTAACCGAGTGGTCATTCTCACCCTTGAGAGTGGCTTTTTTTGTCTTTGTTGAGCCATCAGTGCAAATAAAGGTTTAAAATGAAAAGTCGAAAAAACGACAATCTGATACAGGGTCCATGAAAAGTGTGTTTGAGCTAAAAAATTATCTACAAATAAGTAGATTTCAAATGTAATCAAAGAGTGATATACAATATTTCGAAATATCATGAAAATCTTCAACTTATATACAGATAAATTTAGGGGTGACTATTATTTTTGGCGTGGTACGCGTGGTATGTGTGGTAAAAGGACTTATGTTAGTAAGCATAAGTAATCAGAGGTTTCTTTTTTTGATAAAAAAAGGTATAATGATACTAATAATTTATCGTCATTTAAATTAATACAATTAGAATGGGACATTTAACTATGTCTAATAAAAAGAGCAAGAACGCGCAGAACTCCATAAAACAATATGGCAAATTGCAAACGATTTAAGAGGTTCGGTAGATGGTTGGGATTTTAAGCAATACGTGCTGGGAATGCTCTTTTATCGCATAGCGTAAAATATTTTGTGTAAATGAAAACTGAATAAAATTTAAAAAGGAATCTCACTTTAGTATAATAGAGTTGTCGAAAACCCACTATACAAAGGAGATCCCTCATGAATGATTTTACAACAGAACTCTTAAAAACGCTACTCGAAGGTAAAGATATCACAGAAATTTTTAGATATCATGTCGAATGTGCAGTCAATCAGCTGCTTCAATACGAGCTCAGAGAATTCCTTGACTACGATAAGTACGACCGTAAAGGATTCAACTCCGGTAATAGCCGAAACGGTTATTATGAACGCACCTTGAAAACCGAATATGATGATTTAACACTCAAGATTCCAAGGGATCGAAACGGTGAGTTTGAGAATCAAACACTCACCCCCTATAAGAGACAGAACGACACCGTAGAGTCCATGATCATTCATCTCTATTCCAACGGGATGACGACCGAAGAAATCTCCAGAATGATTGAGAAGATGTATGGTCATCACTATACCAAGCAGACGGTTTCTAACATCACAGCTGCTGTGGTGGAAGATATCCAAGCTATCAATCACAGATAACTATCCAGTCGTTATGCGGTCATCTACTTGGATGCTACACATCTACCTGTCAGACGTGATACGGTCACCAATGAGGCTCTATACTTCGCCTTAGGCATAACGCCTGAAGGCTATAAAGAAATCCTTTCATACAACCTATTTCCCACTGAATCAGCCCATAACTGGGAGATTGTCTTATCCGACTTAAGAGCTCGAGGTGTGGAGGAATCCTTGCTGTTTGTCACGGATGGATTAGCGGGTATTATGGATGCGATATCAAACGTATTTCCAAAAGCTAGACACCAATCATGTTGGGTTCATCTTGCTAGAAATGTCAGTCATGGCGTGCGTGTTAAAGACAGATCTGACGTGTTAAATGATTTAAAGACTGTCTATACTCAAGACACCCTAGAGAATGCTGAAGCTGCTTTAAACACGTTTATCAACACCTGGGATAAACGATATCCAAAGGTGACTGAGAAGTTAAAGAATTTCCCATCTTTATTCACCTTTTTGTCTTTCCCTAAAGAGATCAGAGCGTCCATCTACACGACCAATCTCATCGAGGGTTTCAATAAGCATTTGAAACGTTATACGAAGCGTAAGGAACAGTTTCCAAATGAGGATTCACTCATCAGATTCATCGGTACCTATGCAGGAGATTATAACCAAAGATTTCAGATGCGAATCCATAAAGGCTTTAGGCTTGTCACCGCTGAACTGAATGACATGTTCAATTAAACGTCGTGCTCAAAAATCTAAAAGCACTAAAGAGAGTTCTTAATACTTTAATTCATTTCATTTACACAAAATTCAAGATGACTCCATTTCAGTTTGAAAACTCTATTCAAGATGGTAACTTAATTTTGTGTAAATAAAAGTGTTGTAGTTTCCTTAAGGAGGATTATTATGAAAAAATTATTTTCATTATGTTTTGTATTTATTAGTGTTTTACTTTTAAGTAGTTGCAAAAATACACCAACCATAGACGACGAAGTGCCATTTGGTGACTTAGTTTTAACTAATGTTCAGCTAGTTAGCGAAGTGCCTTCAGTAAATAGAGCATTAAGTTATACTGAAGAAAGCAACGGAGTTATAAGCTCTCTTTCGGCAACTTCATATGATACCGTTGTATCATCGGAAGAATGGTTAGCAGTGTATATTAATCAACCAGTTGTAACTACAGACCGAATGGTTATCTTGGATATTGTTATCTCTGTTGGAGAAACACAAGTTCAATGGCAACCAGTTGATACTTTAAATGGCAGAAGTATGGAAATTAGAAAAGAACAAAATGAAAATATTCTTTATATTCCAATTGAAACTGCTGAGGTTCCTGGTAATTATGAATACCAGATTGAACAGATTCGTTATATAGGCTCTGATGATTTAATTTATAGAGTCAGCAAGAATGATGAAACAATTGATAGCATTGCTATTATTGTAAGATATCCATTAATTGAGTATGTATGGCCTGACGATGGATTAGGAGAAAAAGATATTTATGAGACAGAAATGGCTTATTTACATGCAGGGACATTTAACAAAGAAGAAAGAACTTTCTTTGTTAATCCTAGCATCAATTCAGTTCCTAACAGAAAAATATACAACATCAAAATAAATGATGAATTAGTATTTTCAGATGTAAATGGTTATCTTCTATATAGTCTCACAGACGAAAATATTCCAAACCCAACTATATTCCAATTGCCTTCAGAATTTGTAATTGAAACTACAGATTGGATAAAAGTAACTTTTGATTATGAGTTAACACTCAATGAGCTTCAGACATATACTTATTATGCAAGCACTAGAGGTACTACTAATTTTACAGTTCACAATTCGAAAGATTTAGAATTAATTCCTAAAGGTTGGTGGGGCGAAATTTATTTAATGACAAGCGCATTACATATTGAATCAGGATTTATTCCTTTTAATGGATTTAAATTAAGCTTTACCAATTTTTCTGGGTCATCATATGTTACTATTACTTTTGAAGATAGTTACTTATATCTTTTTGATGGAACAGAATGTTTAGGCCGATCTTGCGAGCTAGCGACTATGAATACGGTTATATTTACAGGAGTTAAGATTGAGGGCCAAGTAAAAATAACAAGTTCCTTAAGTGGAATAGATCTTTATCTTCGTTCTTCAGTAACTCCTGAATTTTTACCAGGAACTTATATAGAGTTTAAATAATTTTTAAATGAAAATAACATAGCAACGCTATGTTATTTTTTTTTGTAATTCGTTTATTTGATCTCTCCAACCTTGTCTTTCATTATATAATTCTATTGGATCATATTTCAATGGTAAGTTGGCTAATTGAAGCTCATAATTTTTCAATACTTTAAAATCAATATTTAGAAAAAGATAAAAAATGCACAAAATATTTTACGTTATGAAGTGGGTGAGTCTCTATGAATAGATTATATATATTAAAAGATGTACTATCGAAAAGATACCGCAAAATATTTGGCGAAGAGCGGTTCATTAATCTATATCAAATTAAAGATTATAGGGATAATCTTCTATTTAATCTATCTGAAGAGCAAATTAAATCACTCAAGAATAGCACAGGTTCATCTTTTAAAAAAATTGCAAAGATTAACTCATCTACTGCATTAGCTATAAACGTTTACTCTTTGCTTCAAGAAACTACCAATGAGGTTGACAATAAGGCTTATGAGTATAAAATTGGACGACCACTTTCAAAAGGATATCCTTCAAATATAGATGTAAGATATCAAAAAAATGGAATATCACATTTTGTTGAATGCAAATTTTTGGAACCATATTATATGGAAACAAAAAAAAACTATCAAAGGACTTTCTAGTTATTATGATATTAATAAGTATCAAATTGTATCACGAACACATGCAGATGATTGGGTTCAAATATTTAAACTGTTCTCTGAAATGATTTCTAATGGCGAAATAATTTACTATGACATTATACAAATCTTAAAGCACTTGCTATCTATCTATAACTACTGCATTAAGAATAAAATCACAGATAACATTTATATAGACAATGTTTGTTGGGATATGACTGAACCATTCTTAATGCATCTTAAAACCAAAGAAGAAAGAACTGTTTTCATAAATATTCGAGACAAGCATCACGAAGAAGCAACAAAATGTATTTCTATCCTTAATAATTTTATAAAAAATGTTTTACACATTGATACAATAAGTGTGCAATTAATTTATTATGATGATCTACTGAAAGAGGTTGATACTAGTCCTTCATTCTCTTCACTATCTGAACGATACTTTTTAGATGGTAAATATTCATGAGGAAAAAGAAATCCTTGGTTAGGTACTGTTAGGACATACTCATATATTGAGGATTAAATGAATAAATTCAGGCACGACTTTGCGAGACGAGTTAAGATGCTTTGTAAGGATGGGAACGTTTAGCGCTTAGAATAAGGATTATGGTTAACTTATAATGAACTAAACAATGTAGCAACCTATGATATCAATGAGCTAAGAAATGGTTATGCCATTGGCGGTATTGACTTATCAACTTCATCATACTTTACAGTTGCAATCTTGCTATTAATCAAAGATGGGACGAAGAATTTTATTCCACAATTTTTATGACGAGTGAACTTGTTAAGCGTAGAAAAGAAGAGGATAACTTTCCATATGATATATGGGTATAACAAGTTTTTATTACAGTAACTAAAGGTAATTAAAATGATTTACATTAGTTACTAAGTGTTTTTTAGTAATGACTAGAAACTGTGAAGTTAGACCAATATAGGCAGGTTATGATCCCTGTCATAGTCAGTACTGGACTTTAGAAATGGAAGACATAAGGTTTGAAATGGAGAAGACCAGACAAAGAATATACTTCTTGTCAGAACCGATGAAAAAGTTGGAAGCAAGTAAAAAAGGAATGATGGATATGTAGCTCTTATTATTGCTTATAATTTTTTTATATAGATATAAGATTGAGTATGAAAATATGATATAAAAAAATCGGAAATAAATCCGATTTTTTGGTTAATATTGGTGATGGTGTGAGGATTCGAACCTCAAAGGCGATTGTGACTGCCTCATAACTTCGATTGTTGACTTGATATTCTTAGAGTTTGTGGGCACCATCACAAAAGCCTTCCACCATACCTTGAATTTCGACATAATATCCTCTCCTTTAACCATGAATCTGATAGTTAAACAAAACTGAATTGGCAACGCGATTTTCATAAACTCCAAGCATACAACATTAAACAAATTACCCATTATAAGAACAACCATTCTTATTATAACAGTTTTATTAAAAAAATGAAATGGACTATATTTAATCGAGAGAAAAACAGTTTTCAGTGAAATAGTTAAGAGTTTGTAGACAAAAAAAGTATTATGAATAAAATCTTTCAATTCGATATTGGTTAGGTTTTTATTTTTCCGATAATCAAGAGTATGACTATAAGGGTAATCCAAGATTGGTTACAAAATGTTCAATTAGAAGCTATGCAATAGAAGCGTTAACTTATGCAACATCTAAAAAATATTACAGAAACATGCAGGTAACATGTATCTTTAATATTTTTGGTATAAAAGATAAGTGTAAGATTAAGATAATCTAACATAATAAATAAAGAAAACTGACTATTCTATAATTAAGTGCTCAATTGTGCTAAAATATTTTACAAATGATATTCTATAAACAATCTAAAATAACAAATATATTTTAGATAATTGAGCTTTTTTATCTCGATTTATGGGGTTATATTAGGGGGGATCAATGGCATATAATAAACAATATATACAACAAAGCCAATATTAAGAAGAACGGAAAACAGACCAGAAGATTATTCTACTATAAATAGAGAGTGGATAAAAATGGATAAACAATAGAAGAATTTTATGATTCTCCAGATTATCGACCCATTAGCGAGAAATAAGCAATAATAGTTAAAGTACATCAGAATAAGGCACATGAGAATGATTATTAGTTGCTTTGAATTCGAGCCTTTAAATGATTAGATTGACAAAATAAGAAAGAGGTTAGACATTTGAAATCAAGCAAAGCAAAATATGTTGTTGAAAAACTTTTCGAAGTCAAGAGTGAAGAAGATTTCTCTAAGTATTTGAGTATGAAGTTTTCAGACAATAAGAAAATATACAAATATTGTCCTGTAGATGGTAATCCTGACGTAGGAAATAACTACAGTATAAATAACCTCTTGGATAAGAGTGTTTATCTATCAATGCCAAGTGAGTTCAATGATCCATTCGATGCTTCTATGGGACTTTCGGATCAGGTTATTTATGATCAAATCATGCTTGGTATGTTAAATACCGAATATCTTGACAAATCAAACGTCGATAATCTTAAAATTTCAAAAGACAGCGTTTCTACATATCCAAAATTCAAAAAAACAGTCAACGATATGGAAATCTCACTCATAAAGGATTTATTTTCATATTATGCAGAATCAGAGGAAAGATACAATGAATTAATCTATCTAAGAAGTAATACTGATGGAAGAGAGATAATGTTAAGGTTCCTATTAGATAAGGAATATACAAAAAGGTTTTTTAGTAACTTAATAAATCCTGAATTGTGTTCAGAGGATACAATCAATAAGATTGTTGAGTTGCTAAATGAGGAAAACATCAAAAAGCTTTCAGAACAGAGTCTCAAAATACCGCTGATTTCAGTCAATCAAAAGGAAAACTTATTTAATAAGGATATACTTTATGCACAAGTAGAATCATTTGGTTTAGATAAGCAAATAGTTGATGATGCCATGGGTAAGATGCAAGAATCATTAATCAATATGGCAAAAAATATGTCGGAGTTTATTGATTATAACATTGGGATCACATGTTTTTCAGAAACACATGACAATCCATTAATGTGGAGTCATTATACAAATAAACATAAAGGGTTTTGTGTGGAATATGACATTGATTCGTTAATTGAAAATACCCCTAAAATCGCAGGACAATTGCTACCAGTCATATATTTAGATACTAGACCTGTATTTGATAAAAATATGATATCAGCGATAAATATAAAAAGTGGCAAACCTGTCATTGCAGAAGACGCAAATAAATATTTCACGAAAGTTATGGTAACAAAAGCTAAAATGTGGAAATATGAAAAAGAGTGGCGATTGATTTCAAAAGTTGATGAAAGCAGATTAGTTAATCTTAACTGTATTACTGGTATTTACTTAGGAGCAAAAACATCAACTCCACTGTTACAGTTCATGAAGAATTTTTGTTTAAAAGAAAAGATTAATCTATATCAATACAGTATGGACATCAAAACTTATAAGATGAATTTGGATACTGTTCTAATATTTTAGTCGGCAATCTAATAGAAAATATCATGATGAGGTGTCAAATTTGGATATAAAACAAGAAAAGCAAATAATGGCTTTAGTGGAAAGATTAATTGAACTAGAAAAGGATAATAAAGTTTTTAATAAATTCAATATGTTCGAAACATTAAAAATCACTAATACAGAAGTAAGGCATAGCAACGTTTTAGGTTGGCTCTTAGATCCGATAGAAAACCATAACTTAAAGGGACAATTTCTGAGAAAGTTCATTGAGGATATTAATGAAATTGGAGAAAATGATATAGACTTAGAGGCTATTGATTATGACTCATTTGAAGTGCGTAGAGAATGGAAGAACATTGATATTCTTGTCGTTTCAAAGAAAAGTAAGGTCTTATTTGTAGTTGAAAACAAAATATGGAGTGTTGAATCAAGTCATCAATTAGAAAAGTATCGCAACATCGTTGAAGACGAATTTCAGGGTTATCATCTAATGTACGTATTTTTAACACCATATGGCGAACCTTCTAGTGATCCTGAGATTTGGATATCCTATGATTATGAAAAAGTTCTGAATAACATTGATAATATCATGGTTGAAAATAAGAATGTCATGGATAACGATGTGTTGTTATTCATTGACCATTATGCGTTAAGTTTGAGGAGGAATATTGTGGGAGACAAAAAACTACAAGATCTATGTCTAGATATATACAACCAGTATAAAGAGGCTTTTGATTTAATTCTAAGCAATCTACCAGACCAAAGAAACATTTATCAAAACATCATTATCGAATATTTGGAAAATAGAAACGATGTCATCATAGATGATAGCGGTAAAACATTGATTCGTTTTATTACAAGTGAAATAGATAGTGTAATTCCAAAAAGCCCAGCTGGATGGACAAAATCTGGCAGAGTGTTTCTTTTTGAAATAGAGAATTTTGAGACTTGCATGAATCTAAAATCTGTAGTTGGTCCATCTTTGAATGATGAAAGAAATGAGATATTAAGGTATATGGATCAATGTAGAGATAAGAGTCTTTTTAAGACCATCAATTTAAATAAGCAAATTGTTGATGTTGCAAAGCAAAAAAATAGAAAATTCTCACGTGTGAACGGTGAGCTTATTATTGATAAAACAAAATATGACGTTAGAAGTGAATCTTTGATCAGGGAATTAGTATTTGAAAAAATGGATGAATTATTTGAAGTCTATATCAAAAATGTAAATGAATACCTATTGAATTTTAATATTTAAATTAAAATAAATGAATCCTAAAAAACTAAGAAAGAATGGTTATAAAAAATGAACATTGAAACTCTTATAGATAAAATTAAATCTTTTAAAACTGCAAATGGTACGAAGCAAAGTTGGAGAAAAGACGAACCTCCTAAATATGAAAATGAGTACATTAATCTTGTTCGTATCGATTCATCCAATGCACATGGTGGTTCAAAGATAACCCAGGGTAAGCAATGGGGATTTATCGTCGAACAGAAAAAAGATTTTCAAAGTTTGAAGGGTTGGCTTTTACTAAAAAGAGAACTTAGAGATACACTAAAAGTAACTCCTTTTAGAAGTGCAAAATTTGATTGGATTGGAATAAGATTTTATGAAATGGAAAAAGATCCAACAAATGATATTGTTATCGATATACTCAATTTCATTTTCAATCAATGAAACCGAATGCTGTTAATATAGAACAGTAGACACAAAGAGTAAGAATCCTACTTATGTTAGAAAATAAGGAAGGAGTTGATCTCATATCTTCAACAGGCAATCGTTATTCAAACGAATTTAAACAACAAATCGTCGAATTATTTCAAAGCGGGCAGTCAGTATCTAAGTTGTCCCGTGAGTATGGCATACCCACCGGGACAATCTACAAATGGACTAAGGAACTTACACCAGTGATCACTGAAGATGGTAAGTCTGTCACACCTAAAGAAATCAAAGCATTAGAAAAGCGAATCAGGGAACTTGAAATGGAAAATGAAATCCTAAAAAAAGCGACTCACCATTTCATCGCACGAAAACCTTAAAAGAGAAAGTCGACTTTATCAAGTTATTCAAGCATATCTATCCAATTAAGATGATGTGTAAAGTACTTCATTTAAATCGTAGCACTGTATACAAAATATTTAAACACAAGATGTCTGATAGAGAAATCAGAAGGTTAGAGTTAGAATCAAAGATCATTGAAATCTATAACGAGTTTGATAGCATCTATGGTGCACCAAAGATTCGTAGGGAGCTAGTTAAACAGGGTTACTACGCTTCACTTAAGCGCGTCAGCGTTTATATGAATCGATTAGGGCTTTAGATCCATCATTACCAAGAAATATAAGCCAGGATCAACTTCTAAAGCACCCGATGATAAAGAAAACATCATGAATCAAGATTTTACAACCTTATATCCTAATCAGAAATGGGTGATGGATATTACCTATATCTGGACTGTCTATGATGGTTGGACATATCTAGCATCCGTCATGGATCTTCATTCAAAGATGATCATTGGCTATAGTTATCAACGCCACATGAAACAGGAAATCGTCCTTGAGTCTTTACGCCAGGCTGTTTATAAGACAAAACAAACAAAAGGCATTATTGTTCAATCGGATTTAGGTAGTCAATATTTAAGTTATGATGTCGAACAGTTCATCGATAATTATGAAATGATTCACTCATATTCGAGAAAAGGTACGCCTTATGATAACGCACCGATTGAAACATTTCATTCTATCATCAAGAGAGAACGTTTAAGTCGTATGACTTTAAAACATTCGAAGAAGCTAAATTGGTTATCTTTGAATATATTGAAGGTTTTTATAATCGTAAAAGAATTCATAGTTCCATCGATTATCAAACACCTTATCGAGTGTATTACTCAAAGTAAGAATGTCTTACTTAACGTGTCCACTTTATTGACATAAAAACATTATGACATAAAATAAATTGAGTTTAGTGATTCATAAGTCATTAGTATAGCTAAATAATTATTGCCGTTTTTATATTAAAGACCTAATAGTACTAATGGAGCACACGTGATGCTAAATTGTATTGCTACTATTTACCTTACGCATGAAAGAAGAATAGGTTTGATACTATGATTAGAGATTCTTTGCTCTAATAAGTATAATCAATTTTGATACACGGTAATATATATCAGCAAAGATACTAAAGTTAAGATAAAATGTGGGATATAATTCCTTATTAAAAGAAAGTTAGTGATTCTGAGTAAGCAAAGACATTAGCCTTTTTCATAGTAGTTCGTAAAAATATAAAATAGATTAGTAATAGTATGTTTAAATAAGTATTGAAAACAATTCGAAGTATTTAGACATTATTGAAATGGTATAATTTAATGACATGGAGGATATTGAAAATGGCAGAAATTGTTGAAATTAAGCTAATACATTATGGAGGTATGGGTTTTGAAGAACAGAAAGATATCTATGTAATTAGAACCAAGAATCAGTCTTATGTTCAGATTTTAAGATTTAAAAATGGTACAAAAAAGAGCGAAAAAATAAAATTAGACAGTATTAAGGCAAGTGAGATCATTAGATATCTTAACCAAACAGATTATTATAATCAACTTAGACATCAAATTCATAATAATTTTAGTTTTTTTATTGATGCTGATAGTTGCTCAATTGATTTTAGATTTTGTCAGAACGACAAAATGTCCTGCTGGACAGAAAAATATGAGTTATCAATGGGAAAACTTGAACTACTTGATCAATTGCTCGATAGAATAATTGATGAATTTGATTTGAAAGATATTGTATACAATGATTGACATTCAAGTCATATTAGTCGTATGTAATATGTTCATGATAATGTCATTATCATTCAACAACATATAACAACAGTTTTTTAGGAGAAGAAGAATGCCTTTTGAAATCATTAAACAAGATATAACAAAAATGAATGTTGATGCTATTGTAAATCCAACCAGTTCTAACCCATCAATCAGTGTGGGAAATGAGTATGAATTACATCATGCTGCCGGTCCTGCATTATTTGCTGAACGGCATAAATTTGGTTATTTAGAAAAAACAAAAGCAATTATTACTCATGGCTATAATCTAGCAGCAAAGTATGTCATTCATGTAGCAAGACCTATTCATATTGATGGAAAACACAACGAGCAAGATGATCTCTATCAAACCTATATAAATGCGTTATATCTTGCAGAACAATATCATATAGAATCTATTGGATTACCTCTCATATCTTCAGAAACTAACCATTTTCCAAGAGGAAAAGCACTTAAAATTGCACTTTTGGCTATCAAATCATTTCTGGATCATCATAACATGTACATTTATCTAATTGTCAACGATGAATCATCTTATCAAATTTCACTCGAAAGATTTGTTTCGATTAGCAATTATTTAGAGTTTGAATCAACTGATGAAGTAATATTTTATAAGAATGACGAAGAGTATTTAGATTTTAAAATAGATCCCATCTCCATAAAAACAAGTTCTTCTATTAGTCGATCATTAGAATCTATTAATATAGAACTTGATGAATCTTTTGCAGAAACCCTATTTAGACTAATTGATGAAAGAGAACTAAATGATATAGAAGTTTACAAAAAAGCTAATATTGATCGAAAGCTATTTTCTAAAATCAAAAGTAATATGGACTATCAGCCAAGCAAACTAACTGCAATTGCGTTTTCTATCGCTTTAGAGCTCAATATTGATCAAACAAAAGACTTATTAAATAAGGCAGGATATTCTTTATCTCCCAGTTCTAAATTTGATAAAATAATTTATTATTTTATTGAAAATAAAATTTATGATTTATATGAGATCAATCAAGTGCTATTTGCTTTTGAACAAAAAACTATTGGTGGATTAGATTAATCATTTGTCGCTTTAGAAACGACCATTTCATATCTTTTTTCAAGTATCCTTATGCTATAAAACAAAAAAGGAGACTTAAACATGAAAAAAGATTTAGTTGAAATGGTTTTTATTTTAGATCGTAGTGGTTCAATGTCAGGATTAGAAAAGGATACTATCGGAGGATTCAATAGTATGATTGAAAAGCAAAAAGAAACCCCAGGTGAAGCACTTGTCACAACCGTTCTATTTGATGATCAATACGAGGTTTTACATAACAGAAGGCCAATCAATAAAGTACCTATGCTATCTAAAGATCAATATTATGTTAGAGGATCTACAGCTCTACTAGATGCTATTGGCAAAAGTCTTGTTAATATCATTGATGTCTATCGCAAACTGAAACATGACGAAAAACCTGAAAAAACCATTTTTGTTATCACAACAGACGGCATGGAGAATGCAAGTCGTGAATTCAGCAGTGATCAAATTAAAAAGATGATTGAAAGGCAAAAAGAAAACTATCAATGGGAATTTATCTTTTTAGGAGCTAATATCGATGCGATTAAGACAGCAAGAGACTTTGGTATTTCTCATGATCGCGTAGCTAATTATCACTCAGATGAAAAAGGTACTGAACTTAATTATGATGTTATTTCAGAAACAGTTCGTGAATTTAGAATACATAAATCCATAAATCCTAATTGGAATACGAAAATTAATGAAGACTTTAAAAACAGAAAAAAATAGCAGCATTATGATATATTGTACGCAGCATAATTAATGTAAGAGTCAAGATCTATGATCCTACATCAACCTGTTTTTTTGCGAGATGTAAAAGTAAAAGTGGTGGGTGAAAACATCATATCATGAAATCGGATTTGTTTTTGATAGAAAAGAGGATATGAGATGAATATATTTGATTATGAAAAAGTAAGTAACTTTGCTATTGATTATCCAGAGCATCAACAGATTTATATCCATGATCATCAACATAGGGAAAAGATTATAAAAACATTACTTGAAATGGGATTTCATACACGTTGTGATTTAATGAACTTAGAGTATTTCCATCTCCCTATTATTGTTAATACAAAAGACAAAGTATTTTTTACTGCTAGTAGTATTGCTGTCATGGCATCAATTGTTCAATGTGGTGCTAAAATAATTTCCTATAACGATATGATGGAACTCATTGTCACAAACAACAAGTGATTGCCTCTGAAAACCTTGTCTAAAAGAGATTCATTTTTTCAAAATTTTCTGTTTTTAAGTATGTAAATCACTGGACGTATCTTAAAAGCAATACGAGTTTATTTTTTATAGAAAAAAAGGTATAATGAGACTAAATATATAAACTAAAGTATGATATAAATTTTTTTGTAAAAATTGTCGCAGCTTAATTAAACATTTCTAATTTCACTTGATGAGGGGGACTACTCGTGAGTAAAAGTATTAAGAATTTACCTAATGCTTCAGTTTTAATTAATTCTTTAAGATCTATAGGCTACGAATTTGAGACTGCAGTCGCTGATATTATTGATAATTCTATTTCTGCATCTGCAAATAATATTTATCTATATTTCTCTGTTGATGATCATATCGATCCATATCTGTGGATAATTGATGATGGAAATGGAATGGATAGAGATCAATTGATAGAAGCAATGAAATTTGGAAGCTATAAAGAGAACGAAAGAGAAAAAGATGATTTAGGTCGTTTTGGTTTGGGATTAAAAACAGCTTCTATTTCACAATGTAGAAAGTTCACCACAATATCTAAAAAGAATGGGAATATTAACGCATTTTACTGGGATTTAGATATTATAGAACAAGGATCTGATTGGGAAATGTATGAGTTTGATCCTAATCAACTCATGAAATATCCACAATTATCAAAATTCATTAATCTTGATTCGTTTACTGCTGTTTATTGGGAAAAACTAGACAGATTAGAACAAGATGTATCAACAATCAACACGATTTATGATGTTTTCACTAAAAAAATCCAAAAAACAGAGAAACATATTTCTCTTGTTTTTCATCGTTTCTTAGATGAAGGGCTCAATATCTTCGTGAATAATAGTTTGGTAGAACCCTTGGATCCATTCTTAGCTAAGCATCCAAAAACGATTATCAAGCCAGAGCAAATCATTAATACAAAAACAAAAGACATGTTGAATGAAAAAGTCAAACTTCAAGTTTTTGTTCTGCCATATCATAAAGAGTTATCTAGTAGAGATTTTGAAAAGCTTGGTGGCAATGATCATATTGATAATCAAGGATTTTACATTTATAGAAATAAAAGATTAATGATATATGGAACATGGTTTCGAATAAAACCTAAAGCAGAACTAAGTAAAAACGCAAGAATAAAAGTTGACATACCGAATTCTTTAGATGATCTTTGGTCTATCGATGTAAAAAAGCAGAAAGCTATCATTCCAGGACAGTTACTTGAGCAGCTTAGAGGTGAAGTATCCTTTGCTGTCGAAAAATCTAAACGCATACACGAATATAAAGGTGAAATTCAAACTAAAGATGGCTCAATTTGGAGTAAAGTTGTTGACGAGAGAGAGAATGCTGTTTCGTATAAAATTAATCAATCCTCGGATATAATCCAAAATCTAATTGATAAACTAGATGACAAGTCTATTCAAACAGTTGGCAAAATTATTGAACTAATTGAACTTTCCTTACCATACAAAGATATATACAATGCAGTATCAAGCAAAAAAGAAGTTAATTTATTCAATGAAGAACAAAAAGACTTTTTACTAAAACAAGCATATGTCAATTTCATCGATTTGAAAAAGAAAAGAAATTTAAAAGATACACAAATTGTAGAATTGATTTGTAGTTATGAACCGTTTCACAGTGCAAACATCAAAGAATTGTTATTGGAGAAAATAAATGGACGATAAGTTAATATTAACTATAATTAGTAATTTTAGAACACAATATGATTTAGGATTACAACTTGGAATTATAGAACAATATAATGATGAAGTTTTTTTTAAGATTATTGATAGCATAAAAGGGCTATATCCTAGTGCGAATATATCAGAAGAAATGGTTTTAAGAATAAAAAAAGTTGTGGATTCTGAGTTTCAAATTTATCAACCTGATGGAGGTGCCTTGCTTGATGATTATGAACATGAATCAACATGGTATGATGATATTAAAGATGATATAAATCAATTTTTTTGGAATCGGTATCGAGCTTCCCTTTTTAATAGTGGTTGGTCAACAGATATTGTTAATAAACTAGATTATCAGACTTTGAATAGTTTAATGAACTATTTAGGTAATCCTTCATCTAAGGAGCATTTTTCGAGAAAAGGACTAGTCATGGGTGATGTTCAATCAGGCAAAACTTCAAACTACATTGGCTTGATATGCAAAGCGGCCGATGCTGGTTACAAAGTGATCATACTTCTAACTGGTGTTTTAGAATCACTTAGAAGACAAACTCAAATTAGAGTTGAAGAAGGATTCATAGGATATGATGTTGAAAATAAAAAATGGGTTGGTGTAGGTAAAGATAATCAACAAGATAATATTATTCCTAAATCAGCCACATCACGCATAAATGATTTTACTGGTTTAGCTGGAGAGAATACACTTTTACGAATCACAGCAGAAAAAGTACCTTTTATATTTATAACAAAAAAGAATAGTAAGATCCTAAATAAAATTAGAACAACTTTATCAAATATTAATTTAACCCCACCAAACAAGCAAATACAATCATCGCTATTGATTATCGATGATGAGGCTGATAATGCTTCTGTTAACACAAATTCACCAGATAACGATCCTACAATTATTAATGCAGAGATTAGAAAATTACTGAACTTGTTTACACATTCTAATTATGTTGGTTTTACAGCCACTCCATTTGCAAATGTTTTTATCGATCCTGATAGTGAAACGGAAATGCTTAAAGATGACTTATTTCCCAAACATTTTATTTATAGTCTTCATGCTCCAAGTAATTATTTTGGAGCAAATAAAATATTCCTTGAAAAATCACATGATACTTTGCAATTGATAGAGGATAGTGATAGTTATTTTCCACTTTCACATAAAAAGGATTGGGATGGCAACACATTATTTCCTTCTTTGATAGAGGCCATCAATACATTTTTGATCGTTAATGCCATTCGAGATTTACGAGAAGGTTTCCAAAAAAATTCACATCGTTCAATGTTGATAAACATATCAAGATTTATTAATGTTCAAGAAAGATTTGAAGAAATCATTACAAACCTATTTGAAAATATTTTAAACTCAATCAAACAATCTCACAAACTTAGCTATGATGAATACAGTAAAAATTCATATATTGATGATTTAATTCATTCATATAACAAACACTACTCCAATGTTTTCTCGTGGGACATGGTTTTTGATGTTCTATATGATGCAGTAAAAAACATAAAAATATATAAAGTACCATTTAAAGACAAGAAGAAGCAACTAGATTATGAAAAGCACTCAGATGAAGGACTTAGAGTCATTGTTATTGGTGGGCTTGCATTATCTAGAGGTTTAACCTTAGAAGGACTTACCATAAGTTATCTATATAGAAATACATCTACTTTTGATGTTTTAATGCAAATGGGACGTTGGTTTGGATATAGACACAAACCTGTCGAATATGGTGACTTGTGCAAAGTGTGGATGCTTGAACAAACCAAAACATATTTTGAAGAGATTTCTCATTCAATCAATCAATTAAAAAAAGATTTTGATGTTTTAGTTAAGAGCAATATGACACCAAAAGAATTTGGTATAAGAGTTCGTAACGAAAGTGAAAATTTAGGCATTACAGGAAGAAACAAGATGAGAAATTCGAAGAAAGTTGTCTACACTTATGACCTCTTTGGACAAGTTTTGGAAACTCCATTTATTAGTGCATTCAAGAATGATATCGTGAAAAACATGGATGTGATGTTCAAATTCTTATCAAATTTAGAGCTTGTTGAATTGGACAAGAAGTTATTTTTGGATAGTATTAATGTTAGTGAGATAATTGAGGTACTTCAAAGTCTAGTGATACATGAGGCAAACTATATTAATTACTTCCAAAAAGATCAAATTATTGATTTTATCAAAGAATATGGATTTAAAGAATTTAATTTGATTGTTTTCAATGGAAATGGTCATTTGAAATCCATTACAGGCAAACATAAAATAAATGCGGTTGAAAGAAGTTTTGATCTTTTAGATAAAAATACAATTAGAGTAAACCGTTCAAAGAGACGCTTGGGTGGGCCACAAGATACTAAATATGGGCTTGATCAACATACTATAAAAACTATCAATCAAGGCGAATCTATATCTAACAAATCTTATTTAATCGAGGATAGAAAACCTATATTTATGATTTATCCAATTGAGTTGAAACATAGTTCAAAAGAGGATCAAAATAACTATGCAAAGAAAGAAATAGATATGATTGAAGATATAGTTAATACTCAAGAAACCGAGGATTTAATTGTTTACGGCTTTGGCATAGGATTCCCAAACAATTCGAAGCAAACCGAAAAGAAAAAGAAAGTGTTTTATATCAATTCTAGAACAAATTGGTGGAATTTAATGTTAGAAAAGGATAATCAAGAAGATGAGTAGTTATAATTCTAAGGAAGTATTTTTAAAATTTGAAAAGAATTCTCATTACCTAAGAGTCGATGATTTACATCCACTTGAACTTTTAATTGGGCTAAATGATAGTGGGCAGAAAACCATTCGTTTTATTGGACATTTTCAAAGAGTACAAGTTAAAGGAACTAAAACCATAGAAGTTAACCACTATCAATTGAATGATAGATACATAATTAGTTTCTCCCTTTCGAATGTAAACTATTTAGATTTGTTTTACTTATTCTGTAACGATCTTATTGACTCCAGCAGAAGTATTGAGCAACAAGACGGATATCAGTTTATTGTTAATCGATTTGATAAATGGAAAGGCTTCGGTAATTCAACCCGACAATACTTATCAGAAATTGAGATTAAAGGACTTCTTGGTGAGTTAGTATTTTTAAAAAATCACATGATTGATAAATATGGTATATCGAAAAGTATCAATGGATGGACTGGACCTGAGCCAACAAAGAAAGATTTTTCTTATGATACGACATGGTATGAGGTGAAATCAGTATCAAAAGATACTGTTTCTATCTCATCAATTGAACAACTAGATAGTGATAGAGTCGGAATGTTAATCTTGATGTATTTTGAAAAACTAAGCCCTGAAGCTAAAGAATTGACTCTTAATAAGGTTGTTGATGACATACTTTCATTAATACAGTTAGATTCAGATAGAGCTTTGTTCATCATGAAACTAGTTCAAGTGGGATTTTATAAAGAAGATTACTATGATAGTTTTGTTTACAAATTAAGAGATGAAGCTTTTTATGAAGTTAATGATAAGTTTCCTAAAATTTCATTGTCAGATTTACCTTCAGCTGTTTCAAATGTTAGATATGATTTATATATCAATTCACTAGTAGAATTTAGAAAGGACACCATATGAACCTCGAAGAATTTACAAAAAATTTTATTGAAGAGATAAGAAATGACTCCATTATACATGGGATGACTCCAAGTTCAATGTTCTTGGAAAATATGGTAGAAAGACTTGAAGGTATGGAGTATATTTTCAATCCTACCATTTTACCTTTTTATAAATCCGGATCAAGTAACAAAATAATGAAATTTGATCTTTTTGCTTTTGATGAAATAGATAAATCTTTCGTACTCTTATCAAATGAATTTACCGATGATATAGAAATAGAAAGTATAAATCAAGCAGATATTAATCAAATATCAACTCGCATGCTGAACTATATCGACGAGGTTCAAAATGGAACCATTTTTAAATATGTTGATCCATCATATGATGTTTATAGATTGGCAATTGATCTTAGAGAACGTCTTTCGGTTGACTACGTAAAAACAGACAATGATAATAGTATTGATAAAATAAAACTATTCATCATAACCAACAAAAAAATCAGCAAAAGGGTATCTAATTTAAAGTTGCCAGATTTTTATGATAGACAAGTAGAGTTAAATGTATGGGATATTGAGAGAATATTTGATGTTATTAATTCTGGTAGAGAAAAAGAACCTATAATGGTAGACTTTAAAAGACTCAATGATGGTGATGGAATATCGTATCTTAAAGCCGAGTTTGGTGACAACAAAGATTATGATGCATATATGTGTATTTTACCGGGTAAACTCCTTAGTGATATATATTGGGAACACGGATCAAGGCTTCTAGAAGGCAATGTTAGAGCATTCTTAAGTGCAAGAGGAAAGATTAATAAAGGCATTAGAAATACCATATTGAAGGATCCAGGTAAATTTTTCACTTACAATAATGGTATTGCTTGTACTGCAAAACAAATATATTTATCTGAGGACTCAAATAAAATTGAAAGAATTGAAGATCTTCAAATAATCAATGGTGGGCAGACAACTGCTTCACTAACATCAGCGTGGAAAAAAGACAAAGCAACATTAGAGAAAATATACGTTCCTATGAAGCTAACCATTATTAATACTGAAGATTATGATGAAATGGTCCAAAATATTTCAAGATACGCTAACAGTCAAAACAAAGTAACGGATGCTGATTTATTTTCGAATCATCCATTTCATAGAGAGATTGAAAAACTTTCTCGTAATATTCCTGCTCCACCAAAATATGGCGAAATCCATAATACTTTTTGGTATTATGAGCGTTCACGCGGTAAATACCAACAATTTCAATTCAAATTCAGCAAGAAGTCAGAAATTGACGCTTTTGTGAAAAAATATCCGAAGAATCAAGTTATTGTCAAAGAGGATCTAGCAAAATACCTCATGGCAGGACAGTATTTACGCCCGGATCTAGTAAGTAGAGGTAGGGCAAAAAACATGACGGATTTCGCAAAAAAAATTGATGAAGCTTGGAAAAAAGATAAGTCAGTTTTTAATGAAAGATATTTTAAAAATGCTGTTTGTTATGCAATTTTGTATAAGACTGTAGATCGAATTGTAAGTAAGGCTGACTGGTATAATGTAGGCGGTATAAAATTAAACATTGTTCCATATACAATTTCAAAGATTATTCACTCTATACCTAAAGGAATGACCATCGATTTTAACAGAATATGGAAAGAGCAATCAATTTATAAATCCTTTATTAGTGAAATCGATAGAGTTGCCCAGCTTGCAAACGAGTTTATAAATGATTCTAATAATGTCATTGTAACTGAGTATGCGAAAAAAGAAGAAACTTGGAAAAAATTCTCTCAAATTAACTATAAACTATCGAATGAATTTTTGAATGATCTTATTAATCAATCAATTATCGATCAAGATAATTCTAATGCTAAAAGAGAGATAAAAGAAGAATCTAAGATTAGCATTGAACTTGAAATTTACAATCTAGCACAGAAAGAAAATGGTAATTATTGGCAACGACTTTTAGATGAAGGGATATTGAGATCGGCGATTACACCCACAGAAGAAGGAATCATAAGAAATTATATTTGTGAACTGTCAAAAAAGAATCCTAAAAGAATTCCAAATGCACATCAATACAAGGTAGCATGGGAGATTAGAAAAAAGCTTGATGATTTAGGAGTTATCGTATAATTCATTTTAATGAATTACTTTGATTTTTTATTTTAAATCTGGTATGATTAGGTAAGGGCACAATTCGAGAGGTTATTTTATGAAAGTGGTTGAACTCTTTACGGGTATCGGATCTCAAGCCAAAGCACTAAACAGACTAAGTTTGAGCACAAATATTGAATTCGAAATACTAAAAACATGTGAATGGAATATTCATGCAATTGTAGCGTATCACCTAATCCATAATGAGGGTGCTCTTTCAGGTTCGATTTCTGAAATGAATAAAGAATCCTTGATAGAAACATTATCAAAATACTCGTTAAGTTTAGATGGAAAAGGACCACTAAAGAAGAAAACATTGAGTTTGTTTGATATCGACACACTTAAAGCGATCTACAATTCAATTGTATATAACAATAATCTAGTCAACATAAAGGAAGTAAGCGGTGATGATATCCCTAATGATACGGACATTTTGACATACTCGTTCCCATGTCAAGACTTATCAAATGTTGGATCCTTTCACGGTTATAAAAACGGAATTGATAGGGATAAGAATACTAGAAGTGGATTGCTGTGGGAAGTGGAAAGAATTCTAGTCGAAAAGAAAGAAAAATCTGATGCACTCCCAAAATTCTTGATTTTAGAGAATGTAACAGCACTTGAAGCGCAGCGACATAATAGTAATTTTGTAGAATGGCAGAAGAAACTAAGTGAACTAGGTTATATAAATAAAGTATATAAACTGAATGCAATGGATTTTGGTATTCCCCAATATAGAAAACGACTTATTATGGTTAGCGTTCAAGTAGGTACTAATCAAATCGTAATGGATAAAGTAAATGATTATTTTTCATCACATGATTTGAATAATCCCCAGTATTTGAGTAAGCTAGACATTAAGAAAATTCCACTATCAAAGTTATTAAGAACTGATTATTCAAAACAGTTTCTACTTGATGAAGCAAAATTGTCACAGCCTAACAAAACTGATTCAAGAACTAAAATTTGGACAAACAATAGCAAAATTATCGATGAAGACATGAACTTGGCAAGCAAGGTTCAAACCATCACAACAAAACAAGATAGACATCCTAATTCAGGTAATCTTTATTTTGACAAAGGTGATC
>Ga0265295_1002562_pt1 | contig 28457 bp, 20 predicted proteins | sample Munlansysbiofilm_FD_192503 | JGI IMG/M metagenome (GOLD analysis project Ga0265295, IMG submission 192503) | Leachate microbial communities from a municipal landfill in Southern Ontario, Canada - Methane capture system biofilm | ecosystem: Engineered > Solid waste > Landfill > Unclassified ... | reverse complement strand
TTGCCTGCTTGGGTGCAACTAAAAGTCGATGTAGATTAGAGCAAGGTTTCTGAAGAGGTCAATACCTGAAAAATGGTATTTTGTCTAGGGGTTTGGAGTAGGGTTTCCTCTCGATCGCGAAAAAAAGCGGTTTATCAAAATCATTTCCGGAATACTTTCAAGTCAGTAGACGGCTTCTTCCTGATAGGCGTGTTGCCGTTCTGTGCCATGGCGATACTCAAATTTTCTTTGATGATTCTTTCCTTCAACTGGAAAGCGATTTCGGCCCCTCAATATATGAGGAAAAAATTAGATTATACTATTTATATAAATATATAAAAGAGCGGTTCATGCAGACATTAGGCACATGGATGATGTGATCTGCGCCAAATTATTGTGATAAAATAAGGTTTTTCAGGTATTGACCTGCTTTGAAACTCTGCTACCGTTAAAAAAATGTTTGCCTGGCTTGAGGTTCGAAAGGGAGGCAATCCTTAGAAACGGAAGAAACGAAATCGATCATCACACCATCATCGGTCAACCAAATCATGAAAAAACCCCTTCTGTCTGTTCCGAGAGAGGGGAAGCAACGGGGCATCCTAGAAAGAAAAGTCCTGCTGCCAGGAGAAAATGCCACATGTTCCACCCTGGCGGTTTTTATGGGGCCGTGTCGGTGAGAAGCGTTCATTGTTCGGGAATTGTGATGTGGAGAGGCAAAATATAGGGAGGAGGTGTTGTCGGCGGAGGAGAAAGGCGGAAATGGGGGCCTGTGAAATGCCTGTCCAGGGCTTTCATGGGTGAAGGAACACAATTTTAACAAAGCGAGAATGCTTCTCTTATCCTGTTGCCGCCGGAAGCGGGAGGGCGGAAACGGATGTAAGAGCCTCAAGAAAAGGAGGTAACCATGAAAAAGCTTGCCTTGATTTTATGTTTATTGCTGAGCTTTTTGGTCATCAGCAGCGCCAACGCCGCCACGTCTTATGTCGGGGTCTGGGGTGAACGCTTCAACCTTGATGTCATCAACAATTTTTACAACACCCTGCCTGATGTGAGCTCCTCAAAACTGAGCGGCACCCTGGACACGGTAGATCTGTCGGGCATCAGCCTGCTGTGGGCCGTGCAGCCGGCCAATTCCTACACGACGGCCGAAATCAATACTATGGGTACATTTCTGGCGGGCGGAGGGCGGATCGCCTTCATGGGAGAGCACGGTAATTATGCCCCAGATGAAAACGCCCGGATTACGGCAGCCATCGCAGCCCTGGGCGGCCACATTTCCATCAACACCGACTATCCGGATGGAGGATGGCACAGAGCGACCCGGGTCAGGGGACAGATTCTGGACCATCCCTTAACGGCGGGTGTCAATACATACGATTACGCCTGCTTTGCATCACTCAATCTTTCGGGTAGCGCCCCCCAGAAGCTGATGCTCGGTTCCAACCTGTCGGATGTCATGATGGCCTACGAAAACATCGGCGACGGCAGCATCTTTGTCATTACGGACCAGAATGTCTGGGACTATGTCTATGCTGCGGACAACGACAACAAGGTGATGTTTGCGAACCTGATTTCAGCGGAGACGCATGTCGTTCCGATTCCTGCCGCAGCTTGGCTCCTGGGATCGGGTCTGGTGGGAATTCTCGGCTTAAGGCGCAAGCTGGTGAAATAGGCCAATCCTTATCGGGTTGAATCTGCTTGAAAAAGCGGTGGAATCTTCAGGGAATCCACCGCTTTTTTATCTTTGGTCAGGAGTGTGCCAGGGGAAACCCCTCCCCGTACGCCCGTATCGTTTCTGTCCTCCTGTGGCATTCTTTCAATGGTTCAGGTTGTTTACCGCGCTTTCCCCTCTGCCGTCAAATCCGCATCAGCCCTGCATAGAGGCCGTCGTGGGGATCCGCTGTCCTCGCAAGGATGAAATGGAGACGCGACAGCAAAAAAATCTCCATCGTCAGCCCCATCAGCATGCGATCGAAATATTTGTAATGATTTCAAATCATTGAATATCAAGATCCTGGCGGTTTCCGTGTCACGGCAACGATAGTCGGTGCTTTTTCAATGCTGGAGCGCTTTCTCAGTGAAAAGATTGCTTGCATAAAATGTCGCGATGTTATAATCACATTGTAACTTTTTATTTAAAGGAGGAGGAAGAAGTATGGCAAAGTTATATCCAGAGGAATTTTACAACTCAGCAGATTGGTTCGTAGACAGGCACATCAGGGAAGGCCGTGGCGACAATATTTGCGCGTACACGGACAAGGGCAACTACACCTATCGCGATATTCAGAAAATGACCAACAAAATGGCCAACATGTTCAGAAATCTGGACATCCGGATGGGCGACCGGATCATCATGATCGTTCTTGACACTCCGTGGTTTTACTCCACATTCTGGGGCGCCGTGAAGATGGGGGCCGTTCCTGTTCCCTCCAGCACCATGCTCACAGCTAACGACTATGAATACTACCTCAACGACAGCCAGGCCAGGACCCTGGTCGTATCGTCGAGGCTTCTTCCCGTTGTGAGCGAGATTGAAGAACTCCGCTATCTTAAAGATGTGATTGTTGTGGATGACGACGGCGTCTTCTCCACCCCTTACAAACAGATGTATGCCGCGGCTTCGGAAGAGTGTGAGACGGTGTTCACCACGGAGGACGATGTTGCTTTCTGGCTTTATACCTCCGGCACCACCGGCGGCCCGAAGGGGGCGGTTCATTCCCAGTCCGACATGCAGTACAGCGCCGAGCATTATGGACAAGATATTCTCAAAATTACGGAAAAGGACATCTGCTACTCCGCCGCCCGGCTTTTCTTTGCCTACGGCCTCGGGAACGCCATGTTCTTCCCCATGTCCGTCGGCGCCGCAGCCGTCCTGAATCCCGATCCGCCCGCTCCGGCCCATGTGTTCCGGCTGGTCAGCCAATATAAGGCAACCTTCTTCTTCGGCGTTCCGACACTCTTCGGCCAGATGCTCATCGCCCAGGAAAAACTGGACAAGGAAAACCCGGGGGCTCCCCACGCCCTGCAGACGCTTCGGGCCTGCCCGTCCGCCGGCGAGGCGCTTCCCCCCGATCTGTACCGGAAGTTCGTGGAACGTTATGGCGTGGAAATCCTTGACGGCCCGGGTTCTACGGAAATGCTCCACATCTATCTGTCCAACCGGATCGGCGCCATCAAACCGGGCTCCAGCGGACAGCCTGTCGCCGGTTATGAAGAGAAGATCATGGACGACGAAGGGTTGAACGAACTGCCTGTCGGCGAAGTCGGCAACCTTTGGATCAAGGGAAGAAGTTCCCTGCGGTATTACTGGAGAAAGAGAGATAAGACGGCCAGCACCGTCATCGGCGAGTGGATCAACTCCGGCGACAAGTATTACAGGGATGCAGACAACTTCTTCTTCCCCTCCGGCCGAGCCGACGACATGCTGAAGGTCGGTGGGATCTGGGTGTCTCCGCTGGAAGTGGAAAACTGCCTGAGGGAGCATGCCTCCGTCATGGAGTGCGCCGTTGTCGGTGCCATGGACGACGAGAACCTCGTAAAGCCGAAGGCCTTCGTTGTTCTCAAACAAGGGTTTGCCCCCTCCCCGGAACTTGAAAAGGAACTGAAGACATGGGTCCTTGATCGCCTTGCCAAGTTCAAATATCCCCGCTGGGTCGTCTTCACCGATTCGCTTCCCAAGACGGCAACCGGAAAGATCCAGCGCTTCAAGCTCCGCTAGGATTGGAGTGAAGAGTTTTAATCTCATAAGGGGTAACTGACGGGGCTTTGAAGGGGGAGATCCTCTTACAGCTTGCTGAGGCAATCTTATCGAGAACGCAAAGGGGCCGCCTTTTTAAAAAAGGCGGCCCCTTTTTTGAGCGATGCCCCGGCAGGGTCGCGCTTCAACACCTGTGAGAATCTGCCTGAAACGCCGGGAACTGCCGTTGAGAAGGCTATGGATAGAACGGCAGGCAAGACCCACTCTGTCCGGGTTCCGGTGAAACCTTTAAGCGTCTGAAAACAACCGTCTTACAAACAGAGAAGGGCCGCCTTTGGCAGGGCGGCCCTTCATTAGTTTTGAGATTTGCCGTTATGGATTAACGGAGTTTGAACCTCTGAATCTTGCCCGTGGCCGTCTTGGGAAGCTCATCCATGAAGACAATCCAGCGGGGATACTTGAACTTGGCAAGACGGTCGAGGACCCATGTCTTCAGTTCCTTTTCAAGTTCCGGGGAGGGTGCGAAGCCTTGTTTGAGAACCACGAAGGCCTTCGGTTTGACCAGGTTCTTGTCGTCCTCCGCTCCGATCACGGCGCACTCCATGACGGAGGCATGCTCCCTCAGGCAGTTTTCCACTTCCAGCGGAGACACCCAGATCCCACCGACCTTCAGCATGTCGTCGGCCCGGCCGGAGGGCCAGAAGTACCCGTCCGCATCCTTGTAGTACTTGTCGCCGGTGTTGATCCATTCGCCTCTCACCGTGCCGGCTGTCTTCTCTCTCTTCCTCCAGTAATAACGGAGAGAACTGGCTCCCTTCGCCCAGAGGGTTCCGATCTCGCCCACGGGCAGTTCGCTGCCGTCATCATCCACAACCTTCACGTCATAGCCGGGAACTGGCTTTCCGCTGGAGCCCGGTCGGACGTCACCGATCCGGTTGGACACGTAGATGTGGAGCATTTCCGTCGATCCCGGACCGTCGAGAATCTCGACGCCGAAGCGATCCTTGAACTTGTAGTACAGGTCGGGCGGAAGGGCCTCGCCGGCGGACGGGCAGGCGCGGAGTGTTGAAAGCTCATGAGGTGCCTTGGGATCAGCCGTTGCCCCGCTTTCCTTGTCCTGCTTCAGCTTGTACTCCAGCATCTGCCCGAAGAGGGTCGGAACGCCGAAGAACAGGGTCGCCTTGTAGGAGCTGATCAGCCGGAATGCATGGGCCGGCGCGGGGGGATCGGGGTTGAGAACCGTCGCGGCGCCGACGGACATGGGGAAGAACATGGCGTTGCCGATGCCGTAGGCGAAAAAAAGCCGCGCGGCGGAGTAGCAGATGTCCTTTTCCGTAATCTGGATAATTTCCTTCCCGTAATGATCGGCACTGTACTGCATGTCGGACTGAGAATGGACCGCCCCTTTCGGACCGCCGGTGGTGCCGGAGGTGTAAAGCCAGAAGGCCACATCGTCCTTTGTCGTGAACGCGGTCTGGAATTCATCCGATGCCGACGCATAGATTTGTTTGTACGGAGGCTGAAAGGCGCCTTCGTCATCCACAACAATGACGTCCCTGAGGAAGCGAAGTTCTTCGATGCCCTCAATGACCGGTAGAAGTCGCGACGAAACCACCAGGGTCCGAGCCTGGCTGTCGTTGAGGTAATATTCATAATCGTCGGATGTCAGCATGGTGTTGGACGGTACAGGGACGGCCCCCATTTTCACCGCACCCCAGAACGTGGAATAGAACCAAGGCGTATCGAGAACGATCATGATGATCCGGTCACCCATCCGAATGTCCAGCTTCTGGAACATGTTGGCCATCTTGTTGGCCATTTTCTGAATGTCGCGATAGGTGTAGTTGCCCCTATCGGTGTAGGCACAGATGTTGTCGCCGCGGCCTTCCCGGACGTGCCTGTCTACAAACCAATCTGCTGAATTGTAAAATTCCTCTGGATATAGCTTTGCCATGAACTCCTCCTTCTTCGAATGATTGATCACATTGTGATCACATTTTCAACAGCCTCAAGCTAAGGCAATAAACCTGCCAGAGAGAAAAAAGAGGATGTTTATTGAACTTCAGAAATGATAGGTCCTTCGACTGTCATGAACCCTGAAAATGGATCTGCAAATAGCCATATAAATCAAGCAATTAATGTGTTGACTTTGTCGAGGGAGAGTGTTTCGGAAAACCACGACGCCTGCCACGCGTTCCAGGAGGCCGCCGGAGTGTTAAATGGGAAAAATTTTGTTGCGGAAAAGGGTGATCTCTCCGCAATGCATTGATTATAAAGGATTAAAAAATATAGCCCCTTCGATTTAGTGCCAGAGATGGAACGATAGGTTTCCAGAAAGGGAAGAAAACCGGAAACAAACATTTCCAGTGGAACGTTTTGCTTCCGCCTCTTTCTTTGAAGGGGGTCAGCTCAGGGAATATTTCTTTATTTTCTTTAAGACCGCCGTGTGGGATATGCCCAGCATACGGCCGATTTTTCGTGAATTCTTGTATGTCTTCAGGGCCTTGGACAGCATGTCCTTTTCAACGCTTTCCAGAACTTCTTTCAGGGTTGAACAGGCTTCGTCTTTCCCATCCTTCCGGGCTTCGGCCAGATCAATGGGCTGTGCGAACGATGAAATATTCTGTTTCGTTTCCGGAAAGTCCATGTTGATCAGATTTCCCGAGCAGGTGATCACCAACCGTTCGATATAGTTTTTCAGCTCACGGATATTCCCGGGCCAGTCATACATCTCGAACTTTTTAAGCAAAGCGGGAGCCAGAAATTTTTCGCCGCCGTATTTGCTGTTATATTGATTGAGGAAATAATCCACCAGCAGAGGGATATCCTCGACCCGTTCCCTCAGGGGGGGAATGGTAACCGGCACGACGTTCAGCCGATAAAACAAGTCCTCCCGGAATGTCCGCTCCGCAACCAGCCTGCTCAAATCCCGATTGCTGGCGGCTATGAAACGGAGGTTCACGGAGATGAGCTTGGTTCCTCCCAGGCGGAGAAAGGATCGATCCTGGATGACCTGGAGGAATTTCACCTGGAGATTCAAAGGCAGGTCCTCGATTTCATCGAGGAAAAGCGTACCGTCGGCTGCCAGCTCAAAAATTCCGGGCTTGCCCTCCTTATTCGCCCCGGTGAAAGCGCCCCTATTGTATCCGAAGAGTTCGGATTCCAGGAGATGTTTCGGAATCGCCCCGCAATTGACCTTGATGAACGCCCCCTGCCGCTTGCTCCAGACGTGGATCAGCTTGGCAAGAACTTCCTTGCCGACCCCCGATTCTCCCTGAATTAAAACGGTAGCCTCGCTGTTGGCAACCCTCCGGGACAATTCGAGAATTTTGTACATGACGGGAGAGGTGGTAATCATTCCCTGGGTCCGCAACTCGTCTTCGAGCATCCTGTTGACTTCCGTCTGAAGATGGCTGCTCAGTTCGCGGGATGAAGCCAGCTGCTCCTGCAAGGACAGAATCTCGGACATGTCCCTGGCGTTGGTCACCATTCTCAGGATATTCCCGTCATCGTCGAACACAGGCGTCGAGGTGACCATGACTTCCTTTCCGGTTCGAATTTTCTGGATGCCGGTTGTGATCCTTTTCCCCTTTCGGGCGAGGCTTTCAATGGATTGTCCGAAAAAGTGGCCCTCCTCGTAGAGGGACTCCATTTTATGGCCGATAAAATTCTCCGGGGGCAGTTCGGTAATCCTGAGCAGGGCGTCGTTGATTTTCAGCACGTTTCCTTCTCCGTCGGTGATGAGGATTCCATCGTAGGAGGAGGCGATAATATCTTCCAACTCCTCGTTCAACTTTTCCCGGGATTTCAGTTCCGCCCTGATATGATCCAGCTCCGTGACGTCCTGCAGCAGGATCAGCGTGTTTTCCTCGAAACCGGATCCCAGTCCGGTGACGGCCCTTGGGGCAAGCAATCTGTTGCGGCAGGAAAATCTTTCGGACGGGTTGTTCTTCCTTGAATCCAGGAATGCCCGCAGATCAGCAAGCGATGGAATGGACTGCAGGGGGGTGCCGATGATCCGGGCGTCGATTTCCAGCATCCTCTTCGCAGAGGCATTGCATGAAACGACAATTCCCTTTCCATCGACGACCAGGACCCCGTCGTTCATGCGGTCAAGAACCGCTGGAAGTATGGTATCCGTTTTTAAGGCTTCATCATGACAACAGGAAATGTCGGGCAGGTAATTCATGAATAATCTCTCGATCCTTCCGTAGCTTGAGAATCCCTGAACCCGGGGCTTTCCTTGAAGTCCCGTTCTCTTCTCATGATCCGGGTTCGCTGGTTCGCTGCGCGCTGATCTTCCGCATTCCCCTTCTCCCGAAGGCAACAGGCAGGACATGCTTGATTCGTATAGTATTGACCGTGTCTTCTGTCAAGAATTCAGCGCATCTTTTCCCGTTTTGCTACAATACGCTTCCACCCTTTGAAAAAAATCTCAGTGATGTCTCTCGAATTTGTCTCCATCGCCATGAGGTTTTTCTTGACATGGAAGGGCGACGTGATAAAAGGGAGCCCGTTCATCCAATCGAGGTCATTCGTGAACTACACAGAGTCCATATCCAGCTTTTTTCCCTCCAGCTGTTTTTTTACCTTCAGCTTCAGCTTTAGCGGCGGGCATATTTCGTCCCCGAGCTGATTGGTTAAGAGACCGACTAAGAAGCCGCGGGCAGAAAACCCCGCGGTTTTTTTTTGGAGAAAAATCGCGGTTGAGGGTTACCGCCTGCAGGTAAGGGCTGATGGAGGCGGGCCCCTGTGGTATGCCGCTTCCTGAGGGCGTGGAGACTGGGGCCCGCTGGAGAAGAAGCAAAAAAAAGAACGGGAATCGCAGGAGGTTAAAGGGAGGAAAAGAGATGTTCGATGCATTGTTCAATCCAAAATCGGTTGCTGTACTGGGTGCTTCAGAAAGAGAATTCAACATCGGAAATCGCGTCGTAAAAAACCTTGTGAAATACGGCTACACGGGGGCCATCTATCCCATCAATGCTAAGGTGGATGCCCTTTACGGTCAGAAGACCTACGTCTCCATCCTGGATGTTCCCACCGATGTCGATGTGGTTCATGTGGCCATTGCCGCTCGCCATGTACCTCAGGCAATCGATGATTGCGGCAGGAAGAACGTTAAATACCTGATTATGAATGGCGGCGGGTTTTCAGAGATCGGCCCCGTCGGTGCAGCCATCGAGGCGGACTGCATGGCCCGGGCGAAAAAATACGGTATCCGGATCTTCGGGCCCAACTGTCAGGGGGTTATCAATACGGATCCGGCCATCAAGGCCTACTGCAATTTCACCTTCACCTTTCCGAAGCCGGGGCATGTTTCGATTCTCAGCTTGAGCGGCGGGATCGCCTCGCTGCTTCACCAGGCCATTTTCGACATGGGGATCGGGACCAGACTGTATGCAACCAATGGAAATGCCTGCGACATTTCCATTCCCGAACTTCTTGAGTACTATGGCGATGATGACAAAACCCGGGTCATTCTCCTCTATGTGGAAGGAATCCGGGACCCGAAAGAGTTTCTGAGGGTGGCGCGGGAAGTGGCCGCCAAGAAGCCGATCCTGGTCATGAAGGCAGGCCGGACGATGGAGGGGGCCAAGGCGGCCGCTTCGCACACGGGCGGTCTTGCCAAGGAGGATCTCAGCGCCGATCTCATTTTTGAAAAGGCGGGCATGATCGTTTTTGACGACGAGGAGAAGCTCTGCCAGGCCGCCGCCGTCTTTGCCTCCCAGCCGGTGCCGCGGGGCGGCCGGGTGGGCATGATCTGCAATACCGGCGGCCCTGCGGTGATCGCCACCGATGTACTGGTTCAGAACGGCCTGACCATCCCGCCCCTGTCGGAGAAGACGCAGGCGATTCTCAAGGAATCCCTCTTTCCCGAGGCCGCGATCAACAATCCCGTAGATGTTCTCGCCACGGGCACAGGGAAGCATTTCCGGATCACCCTGGACGCCATGATGGAGGACGACGGAATCGACAGCATCCTCATCCACTTCGTAACGCCCCCCTTTGTCAACACCAATGAAATTGCCCGGGAGATCGCGGACGTCAACCGGCAGAAACGGAAGCCCATCATCTGCAACTTCATGACCGACAAGGGGCAGTGGCAGGAGACGCTCCGCATTCTGTCCGAGGGCGAGGTCGTCTGCTACGATTTTCCGAGCACCTGCGGAAAAGCGTTGGCCGTGCTGACGAAATACGGGCAGATCCGCCGCCGGGAAGAAAGTGCGGTGAAGACCTTTGCCGATGTGGACCGGCGGAAGGCGGAGGCGATCCTTGCCGGTGTCGCTGCCTCGGGGCGGAAGCTGCTTTGCGCCGATGAGGTTTACGGCGTTCTTTCCGCCTACGGCATCCCTGTTGCCCCATGGAGGACCGCGGCCAGCCCGGATGAAGCCGCCCGGCATGCCGCCCAAATCGGCTTTCCCGTGGCTCTGAAGGCGGACACCCCGACGATGACCCACAAAACCGACCTGGGCGGGGTTATCCTCAATCTGGCCGATGAACAGACGGTCCGGGAAGAGGCAAGGAGGATGGCGGCAAATCTATCCGGCCAGGAGCTCAAATTCCTCGTCCAGAAGTATCTGCCCGGCGGCAGGGAAATCATTGTCGGCGCCAAGGCGGACGACGATGCGGGCCATCTGGTCATGGCCGGACTGGGTGGCGTTTATGTGGACATTTTCAAGGACATCAATTTCAAGCTGGCCCCGGTGACGGCGGCCGAGGCGGAGGTCATGCTCGCCTCTCTCAAGGCGGCGTCCCTGCTCGGCGAGGTGAGGGGGGAGAAGGCCGTCAATCGTGAGGCCGTCATCGAAATCATTCAGCGGGTATCCCAACTGGTGACGGACCTGCCTTCCATTGCGGAGATGGATCTCAATCCCGTCCTGGCAACCGTTTCGGGCTGTGTGGTTGTGGACGCCGTGATCCACCTATAACCCCTAAGTCACCCACCACCCGATGCGCCATCACAACGCTGCGGTTCCTGTCCCGTCGATGAAATGAAAAGGGCCGCACCGCGTGATTCTGTTCGGACAATACATGTTTTTTCTTTCCAGCCCGGATGATCGGGGAGGGAACGCCCGCCACCTTACCGCCCGGTGGCGGGCTCGTTAGGGAAGTCAACGCGGGGATGGAATCAGGATAACGTGAAGCGACTAGGGCTGTTCCTTATTTCCGGGTTCGTTTTCTGGGGGGTAATCGCCTGCTCTTCCGGACGGGTGATCCAGAAGCCGGAATTTATCAAGATCTCGAATGTCGAACTCCTGGATATCAATGAGGACGATCTCACTATCCGGGTCCGGACCCTGTTTCACAATCCCAACCCCTTCGGCTGCTCGCTGGAAAACATCACCTTCAGCACCTACATCGACGGTCAGCCCCTGGGGGCTTCCCGTGTGCAGGGGCTGGTGGACATCAGGGGCAATGAAAACTTTGAACTGCTCCTCGATTCTCGGCTGTTGCTTGAATCGATACCCATGGTCATGTTTTCCATTTTTCGAAAGCCGGAGGTGGAGGTGGAAGTCAGGGGGCAGTCCACGATGGCCACTGCACTCAAGAACATGACGTTTTCCTTCAATCCCAAAAGCAGGGTCAAGGTCAAGAGCCGGATAAAGGACATCATCCGAACAAAGCTTCTGGCGCCGCTGAGCGAAACGGGACGGATCGTTCCCCCCGCTCAAGCGGCCTGCTAGTAGACCTTGGACGGGAAGAAAGGGCGAATCCGCCGTTCCGGGCGATCGGTTCTCCCGGAGCTGCCGCATCCGTTCCGGTGATTCTCTGCCGTGGCGGAAACCAGAGTCACCCCTGCGAGAAGGCTCAACGGGTTGATGTGTCTTCTCGACTCATCCTCGCTTTGTTCAGCTGCTCCCGGCACCAGCCCTCATATCTGGCCGCCACCTGGAGATAGCGGTCCACATCGACCGGAGGGGTGTTGAGCTCCTGTAGGAGGGTTCCGGGGATGCTTCCCGTCTGACCCAGGATTTTGCCCGCCTCTTCAAGGAGGGACAGGTGGTGGTCCAGCAATTCCGATTCCATCTGCAGGGCGATTGATCCAGGGATGCAGATTGCTCCCGCCGCCTTTGAACCGAAATTGGCCGCCTGTGCATGGAAGGTGGCAAGAAGGGCTGCGAAGACTTCCGGTTCCGGGAAGGCGGAAGTGGACAGCAGCAGAAATTTTGCCGGCATGCGCCAAGTGTAGGGATGGCGGACCCGACCGGCGTCGTCCCTGATCAAAAACGGCTGAAGACAGGCGAGACAGCGGTCCATCACCGTCTTCAACTGGGCGGACATCGTGTCCACGTACAGGGGCGTCGCCATGACCAGCAGATCCGAAGCCTTGAGAGCCTCGTAGATCAGCTCCATGTCATCCCGAACAGCACATATGCCCGGGTTCTTGTGCATGCACGACAGGCATCCGGTGCAGGGCGAAATGGTCATCCTGCGGATTTCGAAGGTCGTTGACCCTGCCTTTCCCTTTGCAAGCCCCCGGATGAGGGCATCCACCATCTTCCCCGTCACGCCTTTCCCGCCTCTGGCACTTCCGTTTAAGATGAGCGCTTTCATTTGCCCTCCTGAGCGTTGAGTTATTCTTGACCCGGCTCTTTTTTCTCCTCTCTTCGGGAGAGGGCCTGTTCACATTCCGTTTTCAGAAAATCGGGCACGCTTTCCCGGAGAGCGGCAGAGAGCAGATCCTGCGACCACGGCCTGCCGATTTCCGCCAGCAGGCGGATGGCCAGCGCCGCCTTGTACGCCGGCGGCGGATAGGCCACGGACACACGTTTTTCGTCGGGATAAAACGTGCGGATGTATCCCCTGCGCACCGGCTGGCCGTATACGTGGACTGAAACACTGTGCCCGTGAGCCGCGTTTCCCAGGCGGTGAATGCCCTGATCCAGCGGGAGGATGAAGGTCGTCTCTCCGGGATTCATTGTGAGGGGGGAATGGGGGGAAAGTTCGGCGAATCCTTCCCGGCTTCCGTCGTCAAGACGCGAATATTTGATTTCGTCGATGGTTCCGACCAGGCAGGCCAGAACCCCCCAGGATCCGTGATCATGAACAACATCCACCATGTCCGGCTCCCAGATGTAGGCCAGCACGGAAAATTCCGGATCGGTGTCCCAGGCGAGGCTGATCTCGTTGGGCCAGATGGTGTGTCGCTGGCCTGTCCGCCACGTTTGATCCAGGAGAAGGCGGGACAAACTCTCCTGAAACCAGTCGGCGGAGACCGCCAGGCCGGACAGCAGGGTGCGGCTCTGGCGGATGACTTCAGCCTGCGGGGGCTTCTCCTTCAACAGCGCTGTCAGGGATTTCACAAATTCGTTCAGATCCATCGCTTGTACTCCTTTTAATCCTTTTCCGGGTGAACCCTGCTGGGGGGATTTCCCTTCTTTTCCTCCGCTCCCGGCGGGGGTTCCGGAAGGCCGCCCCACCTGCGGATGTGGGTCCAGGAGGCGTAGGAGGGATCGTGGGGATCGGCTGCCAACGCCTGGGCTTCCCTCAGGTATTTGCGCTGAATGCCCTTTTCTGAATAAAGGCGCCGATCCTCGCCGACGGGGCATACCTTGGTGCAGATCCCGCAGGGATAACACCGCCGCCGGACCAGCTCCTCGTGCATTTCCAGGCAGGCGATTTTATCGTAGTCCCCGATGACCTGATCCTGGCGCATGGCAAGGGCCTGCTTTGGGCAGCATGTGGCGCAGGCCCCGCACCGGATGCAGAGCTCTTCCTTTTGCACCGGATCTGCGGGTAGATCGGCCGCGGTCAAGACCGAGACGAAACGCACCCGCGGGCCATAGGGCCTGGTCAGCAGGCAATGGCTGACGCCGATTGTGCCCAGCCCCGCATATTTCGCCGCCATGACGTGGCTGAAGGCGGCAAAAGGGGAATCCCGAAGGGCCTTCAAGTTGGCGTAGACATCACGGCCGAAAAATGACGAGGCGTATCCCCTGTCGTTGAGGAAGCAGGCCAGCTCGTAGGCCAGGGTATCGAGCTTGCCGTTCACGACCGAATAGAGCTCCTTGTGAAGCACCGAAGGCGTTGTTTCAACGATCGGCAGCAGCATCGGCATCCCCACGACGATGACCGTGCGGGTAAAAGGCCAGAGCGCCTGCGGACGGAACCCGGGGGGAACCTCGGCGTATTCCTCCCAGCGCTCGGCCGGAGCAAATCCCACAAGATCTGCACCCCGTTTCCTACAGAAGCGGCTCACTTCCTCTTTGAGACGGCCCTCTTTCGGCTTCATGGCGCCTCCTTCCTTATCATTGTGATCCTCTGAAAGCCTCTTCTGGAAAAATATAGACATACGCGCCTGGAAAGGCAAGCGGGCAAACCGGATTTATTTGCCGGCTTTCGCCGCTGGACAGGACAAAGGGATGCGAAGCCTCGTCACCGATCCAGGCTCAGGGCATCGAGACAGCGGCCGGCCAGGTACCGCAGGCAAGGCAGGGACGAAACGCAGGAGGTGACAATAGCCAGATGGCGGAGGCCGGTGGGAATGTGAGCGCGGAAATCCGCCCGGCCGTTCCGATGGCCCAGAAAACCGTAGGCCCCCAGGGCCTGCATGAGGCGCTGAGCCGACCCTTCATGAAAGCGTGTTATGAACGTTGGCCAATCCAATTTCCGGGGGGAAAGCCGATAGTAGAAGTCGAGGAGCTCCAGGCGTTCCTCTGCACGCAGGGAGACATAAGGGTCGTAGAGAAGGGAGCCCAGATCGTAGAAAGGGGACCCGGACCGCATTCCCTGAAAATCGATCAGAACGGGCGCCCCGTCACGGATCATGATATTCTGCGACTGCAGATCGCGGTGAATAAGGCCCGTCTCCGATTCCAGAAGCCGCTCGGCGAGAGCCGTTCCCTCCTCCTCAAGGGCTTTTCCGTCGACGGGAAGGAGGGACACTCTGCAGACACCCTCCACAAACTCCCGGCGGAAATAGTCCCGTTCCCACTTGTACAGCGCTGCGTCATAACCCTCCATCAGCGGGGGGAGGGGGATTTCCGCGTCGTCCTGAACATACCGGTGAAGGCGATGGGCATGCTCAAGAACGCCTTTGTACAGAGTGCGCCGGCGCTGCCAGTTTTCATTGCGATGGCTCCACAGGTCTTCATCTCCGAGATCTTCCGTCAGCAGAAAGCATGCTTCCGGATCGTGGGCCAGCACGGCCGGTGCGGCTACTCCCAACTCCCTCAGGAAATCGGCAATGCCGGCATACAGGGTGTTCTCTCTGGGCTCCGGCTGGTAATGCATGGCGATGAACGAAGCCTTCTCCAGCATGCCCCTGGCACGGATCTTTTCCCTGCCGGAAACGCGGTAAAAGGTTCGGGCTGAGCCGCCCTTGGTGAGCGGAGTGAGGGTCAGGGGTGTTTCCGTCGGAAGAGCCAAGGCCCGGCGGACGAAGGTCGAAAGCCTTGAGTTAAGGTCGGGGGGATTGTTCGTGTCAGAGATACTCATGGGTCTCCTTGCATGAAAAGCCTTTTTCCTGCCTGGCCTGGCTGGGGCATTCCCGTCGTTTTCCCGACGCGTTTGCACGGGATCCTTTTCTGGAGCATGTTATCCCTTGCTTTCGGAACCGTTGACCGCTTCGTAGGCCTTAAGGGAGCCTATATCATGCCAGATGCCCTCGTCAAGGATTACGCTTCCCACCGAACCCGGCTGCCGGCGCAGCATGTCGACCAGAACCGGAACGAGAGAGACCTTTTCGCCGGGCGTCATCCTCCGGAGGAAGGCCGTTTCAACCAGATAAATCCCCGAAAAGAGGCAGCGCCGGATGCCGGGATTGCCCAGCAGAAAGCGCATATCGCAGATCTCACCTTCCTTGTTGAGGCAGACATTGGCGGGTTCCCCTGAGCTGCGCAGACCCAGGGTAATCTCCTTCCCCTGGGTCCGGTGGGCTGCAATCAGTCGCTCCAGGGGAAGATCCGTCAGGATGTCGCCATTGTAGACCAGGACCCGCTTGTCGCTCGACAGGAGATCTTCGATGTTCTTCAGCCCACCGCCGGTGTCCAGGAGAACGGGCTCATAGCGGAAGAAAAGAGGAAACCCCCGCCACTGACCGTCGGGAAAAGCCTCGGCATAGCGGCAGGCGCAGTGGTGGGTATTGATGATGAAGCGGCGGATACCGACGGAGCGGAGGTGATCCAGGGCATAGGTGATCAGGGGGCGGCCCCGGACGGGCAGCAGGGGCTTGGGGCAGTTTTCCGTCAGGGGGCGCAGGCGGAATCCCAGGCCTGCACCAAGGACAAAGGCCGTTTTCACGAAAGGTTCATTTGATGCGTTCATGGCGTCTCTTCTCAAGGGTTTTTTCCGTTTGCCTGCGGTTATTCGCATACCACGGAATCAGGTCCTTCGCCCGTAGGCCGGATCTATTTTCACCATCGCCGTGACGATAAAGCCGGGGATCGTCGAGAGGGTGATCCACAGGAAAAAGTGGTAATAGCCGAGCTGCTCCTGAAGCCAGCCGCTCGCCATCCCCGGAATCATCATTCCCAGGGCCATGATCCCCGTGCCGAGGGCGTAGTGTACCGTCTTGTAAGGGCCTTCGGCGGCCATGATCATGAAGAGCGAATAGGCTGTGAAGCCGAACCCGTAGCCGAACTGTTCCACGGCGACGCAGGCATTGATGATCAGCAGATTTTCCGGCTGCGACTGGGAGAGATAGACGAAAACCAGAACGGGCAGATGCATGATGAGGGCCATGGGCCACAGCCAGAACTTCAGCCCCTGGCGGGAGATGACATATCCCCCCAGGAGACCGCCCAGCATCAGGGCTACCGCACCGATGGTTCCGTAGACGATTCCCACTTCGCCCGTCGTCAGTCCCAGGCCGCCTTTTGTTCGGGGGTCCAGGAGGAAGGGGGCCACCATTTTAACCAGTTGCGCCTCGGCAAATCGGTAAAAAAGGAAAAAGGCAACGATGACCAAGATTTCCTTTCTGCGGAAAAAGAGGGCGAAAATATTCAGGATCTCCTGCGCCACGTGCGAAGAAGTCGAGGCTCTGGGCGCGGGCTGGTCCGTTGCCGGATAGGGCAGGACGAAGGCGGAATAGAGCCCGAAAGCCAGGAAGATGGCTGCGCCCAGAAAAAAGGTGGCCGACCAGGCTGTTGTGACGCTCAAGCCGCCGGATTGCAGATGGCCGGCAAAGACGACGAGGATGCCCTTGGCGGCGATAACGGCGATGCGGTAGAAAATGGTGCGCACACCCACAAAGGCCGCCTGCTGGTACTGCTCCAGCCCGAGCATGTAGAAGCCGTCCGCGGCGATATCGTGGGTGGCCGAACTGAAGGCCATGATCCAGAAGAAGGCCAGGGAATAGCGGAAAAAGGCGGACGCCGGAAGAGTCAGGGCGATGCAGGCCAGCGACGCCCCTACGAGAAGTTGCATGAGTACGATCCAGAACCTCTTGGTCCGGATCATATCCACCAGGGGGCTCCACAGGGGCTTGAGTACCCAGGGAAGGTAGAGCCAGCTCGTGTAGAGGGCGATGTCCGTATTGGAAATGTTGAGGTTTTTGTAGAGGATCACCGAAACCGTTGTAGCGAGGATGTAGGGGATGCCTTCCGCCATGTAGAGGGTCGGTACCCAGGCCCAGGGGTTGCGGCGGGCGGGTCGGGCACGGTTGGAGATCCTCATGAACGGCGATTCCTCCCCGTCCTCAGTACAGCTTCTTCAGGGAAGCGCCCCGGAAATAGTGCTTCAGGATGGTTTCCGCTGAGCTGCCCCGTGATGCCATGACCGCAGCTCCGATTTGGCAGAGGCCGACGCCGTGCCCCCAGCCGCCGCCGTGGAGAACAAAGCGGCAGTCCGTACCCGACGGATCCCGCTGGGCCTCCACCACGAAGGCGCTGCTGTAGAGATGGCTTCGGGAGAGCCACCTGCGGATTTCCAACTCCTTGCCCACCACGATGGAGGTCTTCGTGCCTGTGATTTTCAGGCGGGTGATCCGTCCCGACGGCCCCCGTTTCAGGGGAATGAGGTCCATAACCCGGCCGAAGTCGATCCCTGATTTTTCCCTGAGGATCTCTCCAAGCTCCTCCTGGTCGTAGGCGACCTCCCAGCGGAAGAAGTCCTTCGTTTCCTGATCGAACGAGGGCAGGATCTCTGCGAGGAGCTTTTCATCCCGGGTATTGCAGTAGGCTTCGGGAGAAGAGAAGAGCCAGCGCTGCGCCGCCTCTTCGTCGAGAACCGGGCCATGGTTCACGGCGCTGTCGGCAACGCTGGACAGGTAAGGATGCGGAATCTCTTCCCAGGTATTCTCGAAGGTTTCCGTCCGCCCACCGCAGCATTTGGAATAGCGGGCGTCGCAGACGGCATCGCCGTAAACCAGAAACACCCCCCGCGTGGCGTTCACGGCGGCCTCCGTACGGTCCGGGATGCTGCGGGTCAGCCCCTGATACCGCTGGCAATGATCATCGGCGCAGACATCGAAGAGCCGGTGCTCCTCGCGTCCGTACCAGACGATGTGTTCGCCCTCGGCTGAAGCCGGGGCGGACGCCCCGGACGGGGTCTGCCCCCGTTTCAGCATGACGGCCAGCCAGCTTCGGGAGATGATCGCGTGGGTTTCCAGCAGGGCCATGGGTGCCGCGGCGCTCATTTCAGAGGAGATGACGCTGGAAAGATAATCTTCCAGGGCGATGTCATTGATGGCCGTGAGGGTATTGTCACCTGAGGCCAGAATGCGGAGATTTCCGGCAAAGGTCTGCTCTTCCTGCCTTTGCCAGTGAAAAGCAACGCCGATGGTGATGTTCTGGAGCGAAAAGGTGGCCTGATCTTCACAGAGAAGGCTCAGAGAAGAACGGGCGATCATCCCTCCACCCTTGGCGGCATTGAAAAGAATCTCGCCCCCGAGGCTGTGGATGGTGAAATTCCCTGAAAAATGCTGCCCGGGATATTGGGGACTGCGGAAATGCCCATGAAGACAGCCGGAAATTTCCGGCTGTCCTTCCATAAGGCCGACGCGAAGACGGGGTTCCTTGGTGATCATGGGATTCTGTCCTGAGAGGTGGATTGAAAGACGTTACCGACGACACTTTTGTGGGATATCAGAAACCCGCCGGCAATGCAATGAATTGTCTCTGACCGATCCGCCTTCAATGTCCTTCATCGGGTCAGAAGGAAATCCGGAGGGAAGCTTCCGGTTTCTTTCAACGGACTTCATCTGCAGCAGAGTATTCGGTGACTAAGAAATGGATAGACCCGAAAGGCCAGATCCGTTCCATAAAGGGAAGGTGAAGAAGAACCGCTATAATCATGTGGAGGTTCTATCGGTAAAGATCGGAGACCGACATCTCTGGAAAGGGAACTCCCTGGACAGGACGCTCAAGCATATTGAATCGGCCTTCACCGTTTCTGGATACGCAGCGGAGCTCCAGAGCTATTCAAGTTATGGCAGAACCTTTCCCAATCTGATCGCCGAGAAAAAGGGAGAATCCAAAGAGCTTGTGGGGGTCGGCGCCCATTACGATTCTGTTCCCGTGGCGCCGGGTGCGGATGACAATGCTTCGGCTCGAAGAATATGGGACGCATGGTCTATGCGAAGCACCTGAAGGACCAGAAGGTTTCACCAGGGGTGATGGTTTCGCTTGAGATGAAAGGTTTTTTCAGTAAGATGAGCATCCATCGGTATCCATTACCCGGAACAGCAATTACCACCAGGAGACGGATGCGATCGACACGCTCAATTTTGAGAGGATGACCGAATTGGTCAAGGGGCTGTATGGTACGCTTTTAGAACTTTGAATCCTCCGTGATAACACGGCTTGTGGCGGCACCCTGCAAAGGAGGTAAAGCGTCAGACCCGCTGTGGTTTTCAAATCTGAGGTGGAATTGACTGGGGGCTTTTATGATCTGTTGGTGGCCAACTTGTATTACGGAATATTGCTCCTAAGCCTCTGCTTCAGCCCCCCATGAATGGCAGGATAGAAGACAAGCTCCTTCAGTATCAACGTCCTCAAAGAGGGGATCAATGGCCTTCAGACTCTGTTTCAAGGCGGCATTTGCCTTATCAACCCCTATTCCGCGGCATTTTCCCCCAGGGACTTCTGGCGCCAATGCTCTTGTAATTGGGGCAAATTCTTGCTGTGCGTCAGGATGACAATCTCATCGCCTGTCCGGAACATCGTATCGTCATCGGCATGTGAAAATTTTCCGCTACGATAATAACAGATCACTTTGGCTTCAGAAGGCAATTTCAGATCCGCGGCGGTAAAAAGATCATCCTCTTTGACCATGAAGGTGAAGAATCTGGCCTCGTCCTTGATGATCGTAGAAAGTTCAACGTTTTCACCGCCCTCCACTAAATTCTCCAGGTACCGGCTGATGGTGATGGATGGAATGATCGTGTCATTCAGCCCCAGTTCGTGACAGATTCCTTCAAATTGCTGATCGCCGATACTCGTCACGACGCGTTTGAAACCGAGGGACCGGCCGACGAGACTGGCAATCACATTAACCTGGTCACTGTCGGTAAGGCAGAACAGGAAGTCAGTCTGCTCCGGATTGACTTCGTGCAGCACGTTCGGCTGGCTGCCGTCGCCGTGTAAAAAACTGCAATCCATCTCTTCGGACAAGTCCCTGATTCGGGCTTTATCGATATCGATGATGACGACTTCATGTCCCTTTTTAATCAGTTCCCTGGCCGTACCTATGGTTACTTTTCCGGCTCCGATAAAAACGATCCTCATGTCTCCTTCATCCTCCTTCCAAACCAAGTTCCTGGATAAAGCATCACCAGCCATGCAAGGATTTCGAGTCTTCCCATCAGCATATCAGCACAGAGAATTCCTTTTAGCAGAGTAGGAAGCTCCGAAGTTGTCAAGCCCACGGAAAGACCAACCGTTCCTGTTGCCGATACCACCTCAAACAAGGAGTCGAGCGGACTGAATCCCATGATCAAAAACGGCAGCCAGGACAACGCAATGACGGCGACAAAGAGTAAGATTAGCAGCAGGGCCGAATGGATTTCTTCCTCCTGAAGTCGGTGCCCCGCCATTTGATGCTCGATAACAGCGTGTTTCGGCAGGCAGGTTTTCAGGATGACTACGCGAAGTACGCCTACCGCGATTAGGAAACGCAACAGCTTGAACCCGCCTGCCGTTGATCCCGTGCCACCTCCGACAATCATCGAGAGGATCAGGACCAGTTTGGAGCCTTCATCGAGTTGTTCACAGGGTATTGAAGAAAAACCCGTGGTCGACTGGGCAGAAAAGGCGATCAGGGGCGCGTGATGGATTACTTGTCGCCAGGCCATACCGGCACTCAGCCATAACGCGGCCATTGCCAGCGAAATGATTAAAGCGGCGGCAATGATGGCTAAAAGCTGCAGCAAGTCTGCGGCAGCGAACCGCTTTTCCCATAAGATCCGGTGATAAAACATCAGAGGAACCGCACCAGCAAGGCAGGTCATCATGATCCATACCTGTGCCGGCCAATCTAACATTGCGAGGCTGTCATCATATGGGGAAAACCCGCCCGTCGAGACAGCAGAAAAAGTGTACATCATTGCGTCGAAAAAATCGATTCCCACCAGTAGGGAACCCATGATGCCGAGCACAGTTAAAAGAACATAGACTTTCAGGACACGCCTTGCGTGCGCCCTTGTGCCGCCAACCAGATCACCAATTTTGGAGTCCTTGACCGCCAGCCATTTCGCCTGTAAACCCGGTTGCATGACCAGTGCAAGGGATAGCACGACGATGCCCATCCCTCCATACCACTGCATCCATGCGCGTGCGAAAAGAAATGTCGGTGGCTTATGCGTAAGCGCGGACGACATGCTCAGCCCTGTGGTTGTCACACCTGAGATGGCTTCAAAGAGGGCGTCAATGAAACCCAGTCCGGAACCCATTAAAGGATAGGACATCACCAGCGGAGTGAATACAAGTATGAGGGTAGCCAGCACGATGCCTTCATTGTCCTGTATTCTGGAAGGAGTCCGCAACCTGGACAGGGAGAATCCAAGAATTGTGATCCCAGCGATGACCATTCCGTAACGCCGGCTGACGGGAACGTCGCCCAGGATTACCGAAACCAAGAATGGTACCAGTGTCAGTGCGGCAAGGACGAGGCATAGTTGACCGAAATACTTTAAGATCACAAGTAAGCGTACCGCATACCTGAGTTCCATTGCCAGTTTAGCCACAAGCAGCTCCTTTCCCCTCGGGCCGGCAGGCGATCCTTTTCCCTTTGCTCAATACACAATCGTTGAACGAACAAATCTGCGGTTTTTCAGCTGCAACGTTTGAATCTTCATAGCTGCCCATTGACGCAATAAAGCCAATTTGGGATTATCATAATCGAGCCGACAGGAACCGGCGATTCTTTCTGGTAGGTTAAAATAGGGATCTCGGGCCATGAGATCCATTTCCCATGCTTCCAGCAGCATGGACTTGGATAGAAAGAGGATAATGAATTTGAGCAGGATTACACTTCAATCCCTGCTCCGGACCAGATCGCATAGACCACCAATTTGAATGACCTATTACCGGGTGACTGCTGACATCGGTCTTTTCAAATATCCCTTATTGATTGATACGAACTTGTTTTTCTGTGAGAGAATTATAGGAAGGACGATGTCGTGGTGTCAATGCGGAAGTCGCAATAAATGGAAATGGTCTTGGCTGGTGTCGCCGGCGCCCGCCTCTATTCTTTTCCCCCGCAAGACGTTGCGGTAATCGCTGCAGTATTTCATTATCTGCTCGCTTCGGGGAGAAGAGTGCCCGGATGATGCACCGGGCCAGGTTGCCCACGACCGCATCGTCATTCGGAGAGATGTGGTTTCCGCAGAACACTAAACCCGAGAGGCTTCCGTCCGGAAAGCATCCGGACCATCTCGTCAGTAATCTTGGCCCTGGAAAGAAGCATACTGAGCGTCTTGTTCCGGAAGATGGCTTCCAGCTTTTTCAGGTCAAGGGGTGGGGCGACGCGGAACATGCCCTTTGTCCCAAGAAGCAACCGACCGTCGCTTGGCAATGGGGATTGAAGCCGCGGTAATTGCCGAAGGTCTGAACGGAAATTGCGGCGTCGGGCATGCCCGACGATTCAACGATACCATTTTTAAATTGAAGATCCTGATTGATTTATTTAGAATTTGACATCAGAAAAAGGAGGGTGCCGCCATGATACTGGTAGAGCCGTTCAAGGGGAAATCTACAACGGAGCATATGGTTGAAATCGTGGAGCGCAAGGGCAAGGGCCATCCCGACTATATGTGCGATTCCATCATGGAGTCGATTTCAGTCGCTCTGTCCCGGGAGTATATCAAAGCCTTCGGAACGGTGCTCCATCACAACATAGACAAGGGGCTGTTGTCTGCGGGCAGGGTTGAAAAAAGCTTCGGCGGCGGAAGAGTGATCAAGCCGATGGAGCTTACCATCGGGGACCGGGCGACGCTCAGCGCCGGCGGCCGGGAAATCCCCGTTGTCGATATTGCCATCGACAGCGCCAAGCAGTGGATCCGGAACCATATGAGGTTCATAGACCCTGACGCCCACGTGGAATACCGTGTTGTCCTGCTACCCGGTTCCGAGGAGCTCACGGATATCTTTTCCCGCCCCGGCAGGGTCATGGCGGCCAACGACACCTCCGCAGCGGTCGGATACTATCCGTTAAGCCCTTCGGAGAAGGTCGTCCTCAACCTAGAGGGTCGGCTGAATTCGTCTGAGTTCAAGAACATGTACCCTGAAACAGGCGAAGACATCAAGGTTATGGGCTTGAGAAACAGGGACTCCCTGGACTTGACCGTAGCAATGCCGCTGCTTGCCTCTTACATCCGGTCTGAGGAGGAGTATTTTGAGAGGAAGGAGATTATTCATCGGAGCATCAAGGAAATGCTCGGTGAAACGGGCGGATTTAAAAGAATCGATGTCCATTTCAACAATCTGGATGTGAGGGGCCGAGGGCTCGGGGGAATTTATCTGAGCCTTCTCGGGACCTCCGCTGAAGATGCAGATTCGGGACAGGTCGGCCGGGGCAACAGGGTGAACGGGCTTATCTCCGTGAGCAGGCCTCTGGGCACCGAGGCTGCCGCGGGGAAAAATCCCGTCAGCCATGTGGGAAAGATTTATAACGTTCTGTCCCACAAGATCGCAAGGGAAATATACGAGAACATTGAGGGGATTAAAGAAGTCTACGTTCTGCTGTTAAGCCGGATCGGAGCACCCGTAGACCGTCCGCAGATGGCAACTGCCCAGATTCTCCTTGAACGAGGGCGGACAATCGGGGGAGTCGCCAAAAGGACCAAAGACATTTTTGAAAAGGAATTTTCGGAAATGAGCCGGTTCTGCGAGGAATTGAGCGCCGGGAAGTATTCTGTCTGTTGAGGTGCCCCTCAGATTTCCCAGCGGAATCAATCCGTCCGGAAAGTTCCGGGGGCCACTTGAGGACCGCTTTTCCGGACTGCTCCTCAAAATCTTCAGGCGACTCAAAGGTGAAGGTCGAGGTCACCGGAATCAGCCTTGAAAGAAACTCCCAGGATCCGGGATCATCCTTCATGCCGTCTTTGAGGTGCTTCATGAGCATCTGTATATCGTCCGCTTTGAGGAGAAGCACGTTGAGAAAGGGCGTTTTTGCGAAAGTTCCGAACCGGCCGAGCTTATCGAAGGCTTCCTATCAGCCGCCTTCATGGACGGTGACGACGACGTTCCATTCCTGCATAACGTTCACCTACATCACGATCACGGAGCTTGCCTGAGGTCCCTTGTCTCCCATCTCCTCGGCAAAGGTGACCTCCATCCCAACGGACAGCTTTTCAAAATCCCTGTTCACCAGGCTGTTTTTGTGAAAATAGACATCATATCCATCCGGAGAGACGAGGAATCCATAGCCCTGATCAGGAAAAAGGACACCGATCCTACCCCTCTGCTGCTTTTCATGGATCTTGATGTCGCCACGCTGTTCGCGGGCAAAATCCTCGAGTTTCCGCTGCGCCGCGGCAAATGAATCCCGCATGGCCACAAGAAGGTCATCATTCTGCTCCCGCCTGGTCACGATTTCCCCGCCGGGAACGGTCATGATGATGTGAACGCTGTACAGCCTCCCCGAATGGGGATGCTTTTTCGGCTCATCAACGACGACCCTGCAGCGCATGATCCTGTCATAGAACTTGTCAAGCCTGTTCGCCCGATCTGTGATTTCGTTCCTCACCTCTTCACTGAGATCAACGCCGTGCCCTGTAATCTGTAATGGAATAATCATCGTCTCCCTCCTCGCATCTCTTTGAGAACCTTAACGTTTTTTCCATGGCCGAGCCATTATGGCATCCCAACGCCGTCGATCGCCGCCGTGCAGTTTGTGCAGCGGGCGTTTTTCATCCTGATGGGACCTAGAGAAAAGCCGACCCTTTCGATCAGCAGCTCCCCGCAGGAAGGACAATAGGTGTTTTCGCCCCCTTCACCGGGGATATTCCCTTCATAAACATATTTCAACCCGGCCTCCAACCCGATTTCCCGAGCCCTTCTCAAGATTTTAACCGGGGTGCGGGGCTGATCCAGAAGCTTGTATGTCGGGTAGAACTGGGTCACATGCCACGGGATGGCATCATCGACGGATCGGATGAACTCGGCGGTCTTCGTCAAGAAATCCTCGGAGTCGTTATACGTCGGGATGAGAAGCGTTGTTATTTCCACCCAGACGCCCAGTTCCCTCATGAGCTTGATCGTATCCAGAACGGGCTGCTGCCTGGCGCCACAGACCTTTTTATAGAAGGCATCATCTCCCTTCAGGTCGATGTTGATGCCGTCGAGAAAGGGGGCGATCAGCCGGGTCGCTTCCGGTGTCATGTACCCATTGCTCACAAAGATGTTTTTCATTCCCTTTTCCCTTGCCAGCCTCGCGCAATCGTAGGCAAACTCAAAAAAGACCGTGGGCTCGGTATAGGTGTAGGAGATGCTGGCGCAGCCCGTTCTTCCCGCTTCGCTCACGATCGTTTCGGGGGAGGCGGCTTCCCCGGGGATGCCCGGATATTCCTTGGGATATTGTGAAATTTCACTGTTCTGACAGTGCAGGCAGCGGAAATTGCAGCCGACCGTCGCGATGGAGTAGGATCGGGACCCCGGCTGAAAATGAAAAAGGGGTTTTTTCTCTATGGGATCGATGTTCCTGGCGATGATCCTTCCGTAGACGAGGCTGTAGAGCGTGCCGTCGCGGTTTTCCCTGACGGCGCAGATCCCTCTTTTTTCGGGAGCAATTTGGCAGCGATGGCTGCAGAGGCCGCATTGCACCCTGCCGTCGCCAATCTTTTCATACAGCAACGCTTCTTTCATGTCCTTCGAAATAGGTTCCATCTCGTTCCTCCATGAAACTCGATATCGGCGTTGAAGCCCCAGTTATGAGGAAATATCCCGAATCCTTCTGCCGATGGCGCGCGCGGCAAGGATCCCGCTGGCGGAAGCCTGAATCAGTCCCCGGGAGATGCCGGCTCCGTCACCGACGACAAACAGATTCGGAATCCCGGTTTCCATTTCCGGTGAAACGTCAATTCGGTTGGAATAGAATTTTACTTCGACGCCGTACAGAAGGGTATGGCGTGAGTAGACCCCCGGCGCGAGCTTGTCGAGTGCCTGAAGCATTTCCAGGATGTTGACCAGGAGCCGGTAGGGAAGAACAAAGCTCAGATCCCCCGGCGTGGCATTGGAAAGGGTCGGGCGGGTGAGGCAGCGCGCAATCCGTCCCGGCGTGCTGCGCCGGCCGGAAAGGAGATCACCGAGCCTCTGGACAATCACGCCGTTGCCCAGGAGATTGGCCAGCCTGGCTATGTAGCGGCCGTAACCGATGGGATCGTTGAAAGGCTCTGTGAACATGCTGCTGACGAGAATGGCGAAATTCGTATTCCCGCTTTTTGCCTTCGTATGGCTGTGGCCGTTGACCGTGGCGACGGAATCGAATTCTTCACACACAACTTCTCCATAGGGGTTCATACAGAACGTGCGGATTTTGTCATCGAAGGTCTTTGAGTAATGGATAAGCTTCGACTCATAGATGGCATCTGTGATCTCCTTCAGGACAATGGCCGGCAGTTCGACCCGGACCCCGAGATCCACCGGACTTGCCATGCTCTTCAGCCCCAGGAGCTCCGCCTGCCCCTTCATCCATCGCGATCCCGTACGGCCCGGAGCGGCAAGAACGAACCGGCTGCGGATCTTTTGGCCTCCCGCGGTTTCGATGCCCACGATCCTTCCGTTTTCCGTCAGGATTTTTTCGACGGGGGCGTCTGTGCGAATCTCCACACGCCCGACAAGGGACTGCTGCAGATTTTTCAGAACGATGGAGCAGTTTTCCGTCCCAATATGCCGCACTCGCATGGGAACCAGTTCAAGATCGGCAATCCGCGCCCGGTCGGCAAGTTCTTCGAATGCGGCGGATGTCTCCCCGTAAAGTTGATCCGGGGCTCCGTGGGCCACATAGAGTTTATCCGTATGGGAAAGAAGTTCCAGCAGGGCATCCCGGCCAACATAATCGCTCAGAAATCCGCCGACTTCGGTTGAGAGGGTTAATTTTCCGTCGCTGTAAGCCCCCGCTCCTCCCCAGCCGCAGAGCATGTCCGAGGCATTTCCCCGAGTGCGTTTGCCGAGGTCCCTGCCCTGCTCGATCAGGAGGACCGGAGAAATGCCGAGGTCTGCAAGCGTGAGCGCTGCAAAGATGCCGCCTGGTCCGGCTCCGATGATGATCACTTCATATTCCATGGCAATCCTTCCGCAACAACCCCCATTCTATGCAATAAATATTGGCCATCACGGAAATATTGTCAATCAGTAAAAAAGCGACCCGGGCCCTGTGTTCCGATTTGACGGAATTCGGAAGGCATTCCCCTTCTGAGTGACAGGAAAAAGACGAAACGGGGGAGACTGGAGACGCGATGAGGCGGATCCCCAAAAAAAACGCCCCGACATGTTCATGCCGGGGCGCGGGGTTCCGTAAAAGTTGTGATGACTGCAATATCGGCGGCTCTTTTTTGAAACAAGCCGCCGTTCAAAGAAATGCGTTGATATGCACAAGGCCCCGTTTTTGCCTCGGGGCCTTGTGAAGCGCACAATCAGCCCAGTTTGTCTATCCGCACGGCGCAGGCTTTGTATTCCGCCGTCTGGGTGATCGGATCATAAACAGGATTCGTAAGCCAGTTGGCGCAGCCTTCTCGGAAGTGAAACGCCATCCAGACCAGGCCTTTCGGGACCTGTTTGGTAATTCGGGCCTTGACCACAACCTCTCCCCGGCGGGATTTGACGGAAATTTTTTCGCCGTCCGTGATGCCTTTTCCCCGGGCATCAGCCACGGAGATATCCGCCGTCTCTTCACCCAGCAGGTCATTGATGCCCTGGGAGCGCCCCGTCTGTGTCCTGGTATGATAGTGGTACAGGCGCCGTCCGGTGGAGAGCGTCAACGGAAATTCCTCGTCGGGAACTTCCGCCGGTGGTGTCCAGTCCAAGGCTTTCAGCACGCCCAGACCGCGGGTGAAGCGGCCATCCTTGTGCAGCGTGGGTGTCCCTGGATGGTCCAGGCTCGGCGCAGGCCACTGGATGCCGTCTTCTTCCAGACGGGCGTACTTGATTCCGGCCATGGAGGGTGCGAGTGCGGACAGCTCATTGTCCCAGATTTCCTGGGCACTGTTGGATGCCCATTCATGACCCATTCTCTTCGCAAGCTCCTTGAATATCCACCAGTTGGGTTTTGCATCGCCCGGCGGAAGGCTTGCCGTACGCACCCGGTTGACACGACGTTCGGAACTGGTAAAGGTTCCGTCATTTTCGCTCCAGGCGGCGGCGGGCAGGATCACATGGGCAAAACGCGTCGTTTCCGTCGGGAA